>Ga0208819_1000203_pt1 | contig 54724 bp, 58 predicted proteins | sample June2015DPH_11_1_3_FD_184707 | JGI IMG/M metagenome (GOLD analysis project Ga0208819, IMG submission 184707) | Peatland microbial communities from SPRUCE experiment site at the Marcell Experimental Forest, Minnesota, USA - June2015DPH_11_150... | ecosystem: Environmental > Terrestrial > Soil >...
TAACAATAAATCTCTCTACGATATACTCATTCGCCAAAATATAAATATCATTCCTGTTTCTAAGAACAAAATACCTGTTCAAATGTTGGAAGAAGAGGACTCATCCCTGTACACATCAGGGGAACTGGGTGACTTTAGAGAAAGACACCTTTAAAAAGTGCATGAGTTTGGTCATAAAAACTTTTGAGAAAGGAGGCGGGGGTTTGGAGGATCAGCAGAAGATAATATTGAAACAAAAAGTTCTTAAGAAGGAGGTAGTGTTATGAAAAAGAGTTGGATCGCTTTTTTAACAATGGTATTATGTACAGTCTTTATAAGTCCTGGATGGGCAGCCCATAAGATTGGTTTCGTGGCCTCCATCACAGGTCCCGCTTCTTGGTTGGGCGAACCACAAAAGAATACTGCCCTCATGCTTCAAGAGTGGATCAATGCCGCAGGCGGGATCAAGGGTGTCCCTATCGAAATCATGATTGAGGATTCGAAAGGTATGGAAGCCGATGCCGTTTTGGCAACCAAGAAGTTGATTGAGAAGGACCATGTTCTGGTTGTCATCGGATCCTCTACAACCGGTGAATCGATGGCCATGGTTCCCATCTGTGAGGGGGCAGAGACACCAATGATCTCTATGGCCGCCGCTTTGTCCATTGTTACCCCAGAGGATGAAACGAAGAGAATGGAGGCCTCAGCGACACCTTGGCTTGAAGTTCCAAAGAAACAACGCCACTTGATTTTTAAGGTTGCTCCACCTGACGCCTCTGCAGTGGAAAAGATTTACATTTATTGCCAGGCTAAGAAAATTAATAAGGTGGCTATCATCACGGTCAGCGCTGGGTTCGGGGTGGAAGGCCGTCGGCAATTAAAGCGACTGGCTCCCAAATATGGCATTGAAATCGTTGCTGATGAACTCTATGGGCCAAGAGATACCGATATGACCGTGCAGTTGACAAAGATCAAGGCCTCTCCTGCTCAAGCAGTGATCAACTGGTCTGTCGGCCCCACCCAAGTGATCGTGACAAAGAACTGGAATGATCTCGGAATGCGAGGGAAGATCCCCTTGATTCAGAGCCACGGGTTTGGAAGTAAAAGTAACATCAAATTGGCGGCTGGGGCTGCAGAAGGGGTTATTACTCCTCTTGGACGTGTCCTCTATGCTGAAAAGGTTGATCCAAAAAATCCCCAGAAAGAGGTCATCCTGAAATATAAGACGGAATATGAGAAGCGATACAAAAGTGATGTCTCCACCTTTGGAGGCCATGCGTATGATGCCATCATGATGGTTGTGGATGCGTTAAAGGCGGTGGGCCCGGATAAGAAGCAGATCAGGGACTATCTTGAGACAAAGATCCGTAATTGGCCAGGTACAGGTGGAATGTACAATATGTCGCCTGTTGACCATACAGGTTTTGGGGCCGATGGTTTTGAGATGATCGAAGTGGTCAAGGGCGAGTGGGAGTTTGCGAAATAATCACTATTGGGAGAGGCTGAGCAATTAGCCTCTCCTTTTTTATAAGTGGGTTTGTGGAAAAATGACCTTGTTCAGCCAGATCCTTCAGTTTCTATTCACCGGTTTAACGATAGGATCGATCTATTCGATGGTCGGCCTCGGGTTCAACATCATCTATAATGCTACGACTGTCCTCAATTTGGCCCAGGGAGAGTTTGTGATGTTTGGCGGATTGATTATGGTTTTTCTGACGGCGGTTCTCAAACTGCCTCTCTTTATTGGGTTTCCCCTGACAGTCATTGCTGTGACAGCGATTGGTGCCCTCTTTGAACGCTTTGCTATCCATCCCTTAAGGAATGCTTCGCTTCTTACCCTGATCATTGTCACCATTGCCGCATCCATTCTCTTTCGAGGGATTGCGATGTTTATCTGGGGGAAAGACCCCTATAGCCTTCCCCCCTTCACCCCGGGAGCCCCGGTAATGATTGGTGGAGCGGTGATTATGCTTCAAACCTTTTGGGTATTAGGGACGACGTTGGCCATTGTCGTCTTAATGACCCTCTTTTTTGGAAAGACGATCGTCGGGAAAGCAATGAGCGCCTGTTCCTTCAATCCAATGGCTGCAAGCCTGATGGGTATCCATGTGAGGAAGATGATCCTCACCTCATTCGCATTGAGCGCTGGCTTGGGAGCGGTAGCAGGGATAGTGATCACTCCCATCTCCTTAATGGATTACGATCGGGGGCCCATGTTGGCAGTCAAAGGGTTTTGTGCGGCTGTCCTTGGGGGACTGGGCGTGGGTTATGGTGCGGTGCTGGGAGGGTTTATTATCGGAATCCTGGAGTCCCTTACAGCTGGCTTAGTTCACTCCGGGTTTAAGGATGCCGTGGCGTTAGTGATCCTCCTTTTTATCCTCTGCTTCAAACCCAGTGGCATCTTTGGCAGTGAAGAGGTCAGCAAGGTCAAAAAGTTTTAGGGATGAGGTAAAATGGGGAAGGAGAATATTAGAACCCTTTTCATTCTTACGATCTGCTTGGGTATTTTCCCCTTTTTTATCCGAGGCGATTATTACCTCAGCATCATGATCTTTATTGGAATCAATGCCATCACCGTGATGGGATTGAGTCTCCTTATGGGCTATGCTGGTCAGATCTCATTGGGCCATGCTGCCTTTTTAGGGATCGGCGCTTACTGTAGTGGAGTTCTTCCTGTTAAATTTGGGTTCTCAATATTTACAGCCTTCCTCTGCGGCCTCTTTCTATCCGCGATCATGGCGATGGCCATCGCGATCCCTACATTAAAATTGAAGGGCCATTATCTAGCAGTGGCAACACTCGGCTTCGGTGAAATCATTTATATCATCTTCAATGAACTTTTGGAAATTACCGGTGGGCCCTCCGGACTTTCTGGTATCCCTTCTATTCATTTTTTTGGTTATTCCTTTAAAGGAGGGGTAAGATATTTTTATTTGGTCTGGGCCATTGCAATTCTTCTCCTTATTTTTTCTCTGAATGTCATCCATTCGAGGATTGGGAGGGCCTTGCGGGCGGTCCACGGGAGCGAAATTGCTGCAGAGGCGATGGGTGTGAATGTGAGCCAGTTTAAAATCCAGGTTTTCGTGCTTAGCGCCCTCTACGCCTCGGTTGCAGGATCACTCTACGCCCATTTTATCACCTTTATCAGCCCCCCCACTTTTGGCCTCTTTGTCTCCATCCTGTTATTAATGATGGTGGTGATTGGAGGAGGAGTGAGCATTTGGGGAGCCTTATTGGGAGCAGGGATATTGACGATTCTACCGGAATATTTGAGGGCATTTAAGGATTTTGACATCTTGATTTATGGAATCATCCTGATGGCCATTCTTCTATTCATGCCAGAAGGTATACTCAAAGGATTGACTGTCATAGTGAAATGGATAAAGAAAAAATAGTGACACCCCCTATCCTTGAAACCTCACGGTTGAGAAAGACCTTCGGGGGGCTGATGGTTATCGTTGACCTCAGTTTCACGGTAATGTCTGGCCAGATCAAGGCGATTATCGGGCCGAACGGTGCGGGGAAGACCACCCTCTTTAACATCATTACTGGAATCTTACCTCCCACAAAAGGAACTATCCAGTTTAAAGGTAAGGAGATTAACGGCGAGAAACCCCATTGCATCGCACAGAAAGGAATCTCCCGAACCTTTCAGACCGTTGAACTCTTTGGAAATATGACCGTTTTGGAAAATGTGATGTTGGGTCGTCACATCCGAACAAAAATGGGCCTTATTCAATCTGGGCTGAGGCTCCCGGGAGTGAGGAGTGAGGAGAGGTTCATTTCAGAAACTGCTAAAGAGAAACTGGACTTAGTCGGTTTGATGCAAAAGGCCAATGAGCCGGCGTCTGGTCTACCTCTCGGGGAACAGAAATTGCTCGAGGTTGCAAGGGCCTTGGCCACCGATCCACAACTGATCCTATTAGACGAACCTGCGGCTGGCCTGAACGAAACCGAAATATTAAGGATGGCTGAGATTATTAGAAAAATACGAGATAGGGGAATCACAGTCTTGTTAGTAGAACATCATATGGACTTGATAATGGGCATTTCCGATGAGATAGTTGTCCTTAACTATGGGCTGAAGATTGCCGAGGGAACACCGGAGGAGGTAAAAAAAGATCAGAAAGTGATCGATGCCTATCTCGGAGTGGAGATCGAGTATGCTTGAGGTAAGGGGAGTGAATACCTTTTACGGAGCCATTCAAGCCCTGAAGAACGTCTCTATCTCCGTCAAAAAAAGGGATATCGTCACCATTATCGGCGCCAATGGCGCTGGCAAGACGACGCTACTTAAGACCATCTCTGGACTCATACCGGAATATAACGGGAGTATTCTCTATGAAGAAAAATCCCTCTCAGGATTCCTTCCAGGGGATATGGTGGCCTTGGGAATCTGTCTGGTTCCAGAAGGAAGGCAACTTTTTGGCCACCTATCTGTTCTTGATAACCTAAAATTAGGGGCCTACCTATACTTTGATAGAAGGCACAAGGATGAAATCAGGGAGAACATGGAGAAGGTCTATGCAATCTTTCCGATTTTGAAAAACCGCCATAGACAGCTTTCTGGAACATTGAGTGGGGGAGAGCAACAGATGTTGGCCATCGGCCGAGCCTTGATGTCACGGCCCAAATTGATGATGATGGATGAACCTTCCATGGGTTTGGCACCCTTAATGGTAAGGGAGATTTTCCGGGTGATCCGGGAACTGCATAAAGAGGGAGCCACGATCCTTCTGGTGGAACAGAATGCAAGGGCGGCTTTAAAGATTGGTGTCTTTGGATATGTGTTGGAGACGGGTGAAATCGTTCTTCAAGGGGATACGAAGATTCTTTTAGAAGATGAGAAGGTGAGACACGCCTACCTTGGGAAATGACCCTCTCCCTTCTCTCTTTTCTTTTGGAAAATGAACAATTGCCACAGGATGAATTAAATCTTAGTTTATGAAATCATGGTTCCCATCAAAGTTGAAGTGGGGAGTTATTTGCCTTTTAGGAGGACTAATTGTCCTTACCTTCTATTGGTATTATTCCCAGTTATGGGTTCAAGCGGTTAATCTCTGGAATCTCTTCCAGGATCGTCACCAATTAAAAGTAGTTCTCAGATCCTACGGGCCATATTCTCCTCTGGTTTTTATCCTTCTCCAAATTATACAAGTGGTTATTGCTCCCATTCCGGGAGAGGCCATTGAGTTTTTGGGAGGCTACGTTTTTGGGGTTTGGGGTGGGATGCTTTATTCCATGATCGGGCTAATATTGGGTTCTTGGTTTGCCTTCAGTATAGCAAGGATCTTTGAAAAGCGGGCTGTCGAGAAGTTTGTTTCGCCAAAGCTGAGAAAAAAATTTGATTATTTAATTGGACATGAGGGAGTTATCCTCAGTTTTCTTCTTTTTTTGATCCCAGGCTTTCCAAAGGATGCCTTGTGCTACATCTTAGGTTTGACGCCCATGCATTTGGGTATTTTTTTGATCATCTCTACCATTGGTCGGATACCAGGAACGTTGATGGCAACCCTTCAGGGGGCGAAGGCTTATGAGCATCAATACAAAACCTTTTTGATCCTCTTGGGGATATCTGCTCTGATCATTTTGGTCTTCTATATCTACCACGAGACCATTCACGGATGGATAAGAAGATATGCAGGTGGCATTCAGAAGAAAAGGTCTAAGTTTTAGACATTCCTGTGATGTTTGACCCGACAAACTTTATAAACAGTTTCCCATACGCAGGAATTTTTGTTCTCCTCATCCTCGGAGCTATTGGATTCCCGTTTCCGGAGGATACAACCTTCATGTTGAGTGGATTCTTAATTGCCAATGGGGTCATGGAATTATTACCAGCATTTTTAGTAGGCTATACCGGTCTATTAATGGCTGATTTTTTCCTTTATTCTGTTGGGAAAAAGTATGGAAGAAGGGTGGTTGAACATAAGAGATTTCACAGGCTCATATCGCCTAAAATGCTTTTAACATTTGAGGAGAAATTTAAAAAAAGGGGAATTTTAGTAATATTTATTGGGAGGCATCTTATAGGATTGAGGGCGCAGATATTCATTGTGGCAGGAATAATGAAGATGTCTTCTATCAAATTTCTTATTGCTGATGCAGTTACTGCATTAGTGACTATTACACTAATGGGCGGGATAGGCTACTTTGCTGGCAATTACATCCAGGTAGTTAAAGAAAATATGGCAAAAATCGAGTATGTTGTTATTATTGTTTTCGCTATGTCGCTTGCAAGTTGGATTGCTTTTAGGTATTTCAAAACCAGGGAAAAACTGAATTAAAATGATTTCTTAAAATTTATGTTTTAAATGGATCAAGTGATTCATAAATTCACCGATGAGGTTGATGGATCAGGAGATGAAGAGAAAAAAGAAAGGGACATAATAGGAAGGAGGTTTGTGATTATGAAATCCTTAATAGCTGTTCTGATGGGTGTAGTCATTATGTTATTAGTTTTTTCCTGTGCCACAGTGCCAACCGAACCTCTCACTTCGGGCGAGCTAAGATTATTAAGTATGCAGGTTCCAAGCCGAATCACAGTAGGGTTTCCGTATGATCTTATTATTATTTTTAGAGCAGACGGTAAACCGGAGATTAGTAAGGCTTGTTGCTCCTGGTCAGGTGGTGGTCCGTACTGTTTTAAGGCAAGGAATTTAAAGTATGGATCCCCAGGAAACTTCATTATAGAACTTCCTCCTGCTGACCCTGGGACATATACAATGGAATGTTATGCTGAATATTTACGGGACGGGGAGACGCAACGGACCAACGTGATAAGCTCTCAAATCGATGTTTTTAGTGGAGCAAGATAACCGTACTTTAAGGGTCTCCAAGAACCCGTCACACTCATCTGTAAAATAATTTCACAGGTTATCCTATGAAAGGATTACATAGTCTCTTTAAAGGAGGAGAAAAATGGGAAGCGTTGGAATGCCGGAGTTGATGGTCATCTTGGTTATTGCCTTGATCGTTTTTGGTGCTGGGAAGCTCCCCCAGATTGGTGAAAACTTGGGGAAGGCGATCCGAAACTTTAAAAGTGCGAACGAGAAAGAGAAGATCGATGTGACTCCCAAAAAACCTGAGGAGATTTCAGGAGAGGGTAAACAGTAGAAGGTTTTTTATATCCTTCGTGATGTGAATTGTTACTCTTGGAAATTTCAGAAAGGAGGTTTTATGCTTGCAGGGCCTGATTTGTTGGTCATTTTGGTGATTGCTTTGATTGTTTTTGGGCCCAAAAAGCTTCCAGATTTAGCCAAGACTATCGGCAGGGCATTGGGAGAGTTTAGGAAAACGACTGAGGAGATGAAGGAGAGTATTGGAATTAAAGATTTGCAAGAGATGAGAAACAATCTTACTGGGATTGACCTCTTTACCGATTTAGCTGAAAAGGTATCTGCTTCCATGACCAATAAAGAAGCGACAGGAGATGTATCTATTCCGGTAGAGGATTCCGTCCAAGGGAGGACCTCCTCTCCCACAGAGGCATCAATTCCCATTGGAAATGGGAAAGAGTTAGAAAAAGAAAAGAATGCAAAATCGGAAGGGTCAAAAGGCGAGGTACCGAGAGAAGGCGTCCCATCCTAAGGAAGAATCTCAACTTATGAAATTATCACTCCAATTAAGATCGAAATGGGTTTGGATTACCTGCCTTTTAGTAGGACTCATTATACTTTTCATTTATCTATACAACTCATAGCTGTGGATTCAAGCCGTTAATCTCTGGGATCTCTTTCAGGATCGTCACCAATTAAAAGTAGTTCTCAGATCCTACGGACCATATTCTCCTCTGGTTTTTATCCTTCTCCAAATTATACAAGTGGTTGTCGCTCCCATTCCGGGAGAGGCCATTGAGTTTTTGGGAGGTTATGTTTTTGGGGTGTGGGCTGGGATGCTTTACTCCATGATCGGGCTAATATTGGGTTCTTGGTTTGCCTTCAGTATAGCAAGGATCTTTGAAAAGCGGGCTGTCGAGAAGTTTGTTTCGCCAAAGCTGAGAAAGAAGTTAGAATATTTAAGTGGACATGAGGGGGTTATCCTCGGTTTTCTCCTTTTTTTAATTCCTGGTTTTCCGAAGGTGGCCTTGTGCTACCTCTTAGGTTTGACGCCGATGCATTTGGGTATTTTCCTCGTCATCTCGACCATTGGGAGGATACCCGGAACATTGCTGGCAACACTTCAGGGCGCAAAGGCCTTTGATCAACAATACGTAACCCTATTAATCCTGTTGGGGATATCTGTTCTGATCATTTTGGTCTTCTATATCTACCACGAGAACATTCATCAATGGATTAGAAAAAGGAGTAAAGCAGGTACTCAGAAGAAAAGTGTATTGTAATCCCTTATGTGTTCCGCATTGCTGTGATGTTTGACCCAACAAACTTTATAAACAATTTCCCTTACTTGGGAATTTTTGTTCTCCTTATCCTTGGAGCTATTGGGCTCCCGTTCCCAGAGGATACAACGGTCATGCTGTGTGGATTTTTAGTCGCCAGTAACGTCGTCAAACCATTACCATCGTTCTTAGTGGTCTATATTGGTCTATTAATGGCCGACTTTTTCCTTTATTCTGTTGGGAAAAAGTATGGTAGAAGGGTGGTTGAGCACAGGAGATTTCACAGGCTCATATCGCCTAAAATGCTTTTAACATTTGAGGAGAAATTTAAAAAAAAGGGAATTTTAGTAATATTTATTGGGAGGCATCTTATAGGATTGAGGGCACAGATATTCATTGTGGCAGGAATAATGAAGATGTCTTCTATCAAATTTCTTATTGCTGATGCAGTTACTGCATTAGTGACTATTACACTAATGGGCGGGATAGGCTACTTTGCTGGCAATCGCATCCAGGTAGTTAAAGAAAATATGGCAAGAATCGAGTATGTTGTTATTATTGTTTTCGCTATGTCGCTTGCAAGTTGGATTGCTTTTAGGTATTTCAAAACCAGGGAAAAACTGAATTAAAATGATTTCTTAAAATTTATGTTTTAAATGGATCAAGTGATTCATAAATTCACCGATGAGGTTGATGGATCAGGAGATGAAGAGAAAAAAGAAAGGGACATAATAGGAAGGAGGTTTGTGATTATGAAATCCTTAATAGCTGTTCTGATGGGTGTAGTCATTATGTTATTAGTTTTTTCCTGTGCCACAGTGCCAACCGAACCTCTCACTTCGGGCGAGCTAAGATTATTAAGTATGCAGGTTCCAAGCCGAATCACAGTAGGGTTTCCGTATGATCTTATTATTATTTTTAGAGCAGACGGTAAACCGGAGATTAGTAAGGCTTGTTGCTCCTGGTCAGGTGGTGGTCCGTACTGTTTTAAGGCAAGGAATTTAAAGTATGGATCCCCAGGAAACTTCATTATAGAACTTCCTCCTGCTGACCCTGGGACATATACAATGGAATGTTATGCTGAATATTTACGGGACGGAGAGACACAACGGACCAACGTGATAAGCTCTCAAATCGATGTTTTTAGTGGAGCAAGATGACCGTACTTTAAAAGGATTTATATCGGCGTATTGGGATTATTGACGTTGATTGGGTTTTAGGTGGATTTTAGGGGGAGCTATTAAAGATTCTGTCCTAATTCCCAATCCGCCGAGACCAAGGATTCTTGAACCTGCTTTTTGATCCCCCAGAGCTTAGACCCCACGTACCTTATAATATGTTGATTGGTGGGGTCAGTACTACCTCCAGGACCAGGACACTCCCATTCAAAGATCAGTCTCAAGTCGATCGCACGATTGACGCCCTGCGCAAGGCGGGGCTGAAGTGAGTGAAAGGAACTTGCAACAAAGTCCCTCTTCATTTAATCATGCACATTTCTACCAGTAATCGTTGACTTTAAAAACTATCTTAGAATGAAGACTTGTAGGTGCAAGTTGCAAGGAGGGTTATCTTGACACTGTCCGTCAACTCAAATGCTGGTCAGGACAGCTAACCCCCTAAACCCTAATCCCTGGTACTATGGCACCACTTTAGAATTTCTTTAAGGGAAAGGGTGTTGAGGACATCCTTGGCTTCGAGCCATCCGCGCCTTGCCACTGCCACTCCCAGACTGACCATCCACATCTGGTCCAGATGATGAGCATCGGTCCCAATCCCAACTCGAATCCCCATCTCCTTGGCTTTCCGGCAATGAATGTCATCTAAATCGAGGCGCTCAAAGTAGGCATTGATTTCCAATGCCTTTCCATATTTCTTGGCGACCTCCATCAATTCATTGATCTCAACTTCATAGGGGTCCCTTGCTCCTAATAGTCTACCGGAGGGATGGGCAAGGATATGAACATAAGGATTTTCTAAAGCTCGAATGATCCTTTTCGTCATTTTCCCCTTATCCTGTTTGAATCCACTGTGAATGGCTGCTACCACGATATCGAGCTTCTCCAATATCTTTTCGGGAAAGTCTAACTTTCCATCAGCAAGGATATCGACCTCTGTTCCTTTTAGAATTTGAAACCCCTTAAGCTTTTTATTGATACGATCAATCTCCTCAATCTGTTTCATCAGCCTTGATTCATCAAGCCCGTGGGCAATCTTAAGGGATTTCGAGTGATCGCAGATCGCCACATATTGATAACCCCTCTTCTGAGCAAATCTGGCAATCTCTTCAATTGTGGAAGTACCATCACTCCATTTTGAATGGACGTGAAGGTCTCCCTTGATTTCGGATTCCTGGACCAATTTAGGAAGACGTCCCTTTTGCGCAGCTTCAATTTCTCCACGATCTTCACGAAGTTCTGGCTCTATCCAATCCATCCCCAGAGAACGATAAACATCCTTCTCTTCTTTTCCCCCGATCTTCTTCTCTCCTTTGAAAACCCCATATTCATTGATCTTGATCCCTTTCGCTTTAGCGATTCCCCTGAGATGAATGTTGTGCCCCTTAGACCCAGTAAAATATTGAAGAGCCGCACCATAGGAATCTTCTTCAACCACACGAAGGTCAATCTGTGTTCCTCTTTCCACAATGACAGAGGCTTTGGTCTCTCCAGAGGCTAAGACCTCTTTGACCTCTGGAATATGGATAAATGCCTGAAGAATCTTCTCCTTATTCGGGCCAGTAGCTAAGATATCAATGTCTCCGATATTCTCCTTCATCCTTCGAAGGGAACCTGCCCATTCAATCTTTTTAGATCCTGTCTTCTGCCTCAAGGTCTCCACGATTCTTTTGGCCACGGGAAAGGCCGCTCCTAAATTCATTCTGCCTTTGCTCTGTTTAAAGAGTTGGATTCCCCGTTTGATGTTCTCAATCTTTTTCTCACCTATTCCAAAAAGGTCCATCAGAGAACCATCCTCCAATGCCTTTTCCAATTGGGAGAGGTTACTGATCCCTTTCTCTTTATAGAGCATCGAAAGGGTCTTGGGTCCCATCCCCGGGATATCCATGATGGCAATCAATTCATCCGATACCCCTTTTCTGACTTCCTCAAATTTGGAGATTTTCCCTGTCTTAAGATATTCCACAATCTTCTGAGCCATACCTTCGCCAATCCCCGGGATATTCTTGAGCTCCCCTTGCTCAGAGATCTCTTCGATGTCTTTTGTGAGATCTCCAATGATCCTTGAAGCCTTTCGGTAGGCACTGATCTTGAAAGAATTCTCACCTTTAAATTCCAGAATATCTGCCATCTTTTCGAAGAGATCAGCGAGTTCTTTATTCTTCATCTTCCTTTCACCCCATATTGAAGATAGTGTTTGAGGCAAATTTGAAAATTCTCCAACACATCCTTTTTGCTGTTGACGATAAAGATATGATTTTGAACATGGAAGAGTTCCTCGATCAGCCTCTCCACAGGATAGAGGGTTTTCGAATCCCTTCCGTGTCTCCTTTCCAATTCCTCCTCAAACATCACAACCAGTTTGTCCTTCATCCTTAGCTGCGTATCATTAAAGAGGAAGGATGCTTCTGGCAGGATATCATCCATTCTGGAGAAGAAAGTAGATATCTCGTTCTGTTCAACTCCTTTCGGAGGAGAAGATTTCACCTCCACATAGAGCAGTCTTTGGTTCCAGGAAGCAATGACATCATAGTCGCCGCCAGAAGGAGTGTTCTTCACACTGACCCCATAGATCGCAGGAGAGGCAAATTCCCTTTTAAACATTTCAGCGATGAACCACTCGAGGGTTGGCCCAAAACTGTAAAGAGGAGAAACCCGAGTTTGATATTTTCCCTTTCCATCTTTTATAATCGCCCCCATTTTACAAAGCAGATCACAATATCCCTGAACCACTTTGGAAGAACAGTAATGGGTCAGATCCTGAATGCGAAACCGATCCTGGTATTTGATCATATCTCTCAGAACGAGACGAAAAGAGTATTTCTTCATCATCTCGTAAAATCGAGTCTTATAAAAAGGGGAGAGATCCGGAGGGAAGAAGAGACGTTCGGTGGGATTTTTTCGAAAGACTTTTATCCTCCTCATCCTGAGAATTTTCTCCACCGAAGAAGGGTCTTCTATCGAAGCGGTCTTGATGGATTCAATCTCTTTGATGAGGGATCGGATTTTCTTTTTAAGGGATTGGATCTCTCGTAGAGCTTCCTGCAATTTCACCTAAAAACCCCGATAGAGTTGGGAGTGCTTAGCCCACTGAATCGCTTCCATATATTCCTTATGGGTGATACGACGGTTAATCTCAGGATATTCATGGGCTCGATATTCAGGCCGATATTGATCCATGATGTTGACATAGGAGTGAACAGAAATCTCCTCAGCGATGAACTTGAGAACTGCTTCTGAAGAAGCCACGTCATTTGGCATCACCAAGTGTCTGATCAAGAGCCCTCTCTCAGCAATCCCCTTAGTACTGGTGGTCAGGTCTCCGACCTGGCGGTGCATCTCTTTGAGAATCTTCTTGATCACCTCGGGATAATCCGGAGCCTTCGAAAATCGCTTTGAATGTTTCTCATCCAGATATTTTACATCGGGCATGTAGATATCGACCACCCCTTCCAAGAGTCGAATCACCTCCATCGACTCATATCCGGAGCAGTTATAGACAATGGGAAGCCGAAGACCTTTCTCTATCGCTTCAGGAAGAGAGCCTACAATCTGAGGGGCATAGTGGGTAGGGGTGACGAAGTTGATGTTGTGACAACCCATCTCCTGGAGCCTTATCATGTTACGCGCCATGTCAGAAGAGGTAATTCGCTCACCACCTCCAAGATGGCTGATGTCGTAATTTTGGCAGAAAAGACACCGAAGGTTGCAGTGGGTGAGAAAGATGGTCCCTGAACCCTGATATCCAACCAGAGGAGGTTCCTCACCAAAATGGGGAAAGGCACTCGAAACCATGAGCTCTGAACCAGCCTGGCAGACTCCAACCTCTCCATCCAGGCGATTGACCCGGCACTCTCTCGGGCAAAGCCGACACTCCTTGAGGAACTCTTTCAGGAGCTTGATCCTCTGGCTGAGTTCTCCTTTTTCATGGAGAGTGATATAGGAAGGTATGGAAGCCATTTCAGTACTGCTTCATGAGAAAAATCTAGTTTCTCAATTATAAACTATTACAAAGTTTAATGAAATTCTATTAAAGAGGGCGGAGGGGGTTTTTATTATTGATATAATAGATTATGGGGATTAGAACAGGGGGACCCTTATGAGGTCCCCCTGTCATTCGGCCCTACAGATCTTGGTAGACTGCCCAGATCCTATAGAAATAGCTGGTAGGGATTTTTTCGTTCCTCTCTTTGAGACTTTTGATATAGGTGGGGCCATAATTATAGGCTGCCAAAGCAAGCCTCGGGTCATTAAATTCTTTAATAAGTTGGAAAAGATAGTAACTCCCTATTCTTACATTCAAATAGGGATTAAAGAGGGTCCGGTCTCCACTCCATTCAATACCCAGTTCATGGGCAAGGGATTTAGCCACATAAGGCATAATTTGCATTAAACCTTTGGCGCCTTGCTCGGAAACAGACCAGTTTTTGAATTCACTCTCAATGGCAATGAGAGCCAAAATAAACTTGGGGTCATGGTTGTAACGATTAGCTTCTTCATAGATAACCTCTGCAAGTTCCTCTTTTGTCACATTGGCCAAACCCGTTGGTTGACTTTCTAAAACCTCCAAGATCTCCCTAATAGTCTGCTCCCTTTGATCAAGACCAGGAATGAAATTGGGGAGGTGGAAGGAGAGGAGGAAAATGAGGACGAAAATGGCAATCTTAGGGAGGATACGAGAGAGGGGATGCCTATTCTTCTTGTGAGTCCCTGAATGAGGGGGGTGCCCCGTACGTATCACCGCTTCGTTAAGTTCCATAAGTTAACCTCCTTGTGATATTCTTTCACAATGTTAGCATACTGAACCACACTTTGTCAAGTTTTAAATCCCCCTGCATCCCTCGACGCCACAAGCTGTAGTAGGTGAGGAAAAAGGTGAGCATATCTATTGTAGGTTAAGCTAAGTAGAGGTCGGGCTGCAGGCTGCATTGGCTACCGCCAGCCTGCCGTATGCATGGAGCGGCAAGCTTCAGAATGGTGTGATTACGCTACCGCAGGTTAGATTAGGATCCCAGATTTATGTTCTATCAACCTTAAAGGGTTTCTTTCGATTCGGGAGAGTATCTCACACCCTCTGGTTTTAACGATGACATCTTCTTTGATCTTGATCGCCCCAAATTTGGGGATAATCGTAATGATTTCAATGGAAAAAGTCATATTTCCCTTAAGAATAGTTTCATCTACAGGACCAAGGATGGGGAGCTCATCCAGTTCGAGACCGTGGCCAATGAACCTCTCCCGTGCCTCGTCGTCGTAACCCATTAAATTCTTTAAACGATTCTCAACCTCTTCAAAACTATCCCCCTTGACAACTGGTTTGATTGTCGCCTCACCCTTTGCGTACCCCATCCTTACAAAAAGGACAGCCTCATCAGTGGTGACGAATGGGGTCGGGGAGAATATAGTTCGTGTGGAAAAGTTAAGAAACCAGAGGCATCAGAAGATTAAAGGGGGAAGAAGTCTCATCTCCCCGTTCGCTTGTATTCCCCTATGGGACAAAGAGCTTGACATTCAAAGCAATAATAATAACTTCCACTCACCAGGGTCTGCCAGAGTTCCCGGAAGGGATAACTATTAAGTAGGTCAGCCCGCTCTTCTGGAGAAGCATCGAACATCTCTCCTACAAACTTCATCATTCCTCGAAGACCAAACTCGAAGATCACGCGTCCACAGGCCCGTTTATCTATTTTGCCTCCCCCTAAGAGGGCTTTGCTTGGACAACCCAATAGACAAATCTGGCATTCGGATGGACATAGAGATTTAGACTTCTTCTTTTTCGGTTTGAGAGAGGCGGAGGTTAGGACAGCCCCTAACCTCACTCGGGGGCCAAACCTTTTGACCAGCACGAGGCCACTTTTCCCATAACTTCCAATTCCTGCCTCCACAGCTGCCCTCCTCAGATCAACTGAACCCACCATTCCATACTTTCCATCAGACATATCAAGGGGAATATAGGCGGGGATGGCCATGGCTTCATATCCTTGACTCTCCAAGGTCATAGCCAACTCTTTACACACAATCCTCACCTTTTCATAGGTGGCAATGGTATCGTATTGTTTGACCTGAAGATTTTTGGAATCCAAGGCTGCCCGGCTATGGCCACAAGCAATGACCAGAATGGTCTTGGCTGAGGGCAAGATATTTAAATCCACTGCATTGGCCTTTACCAAACTTTCGATTGAGGAGACTCCAGCAGCCACTGCACCCAGACGGATCGCCTTTATTTCGATCTCCATCTCACCCTCCTGTTACTTCACCCGTTTCAGACTAGGATGGCCCTTCGGTGGTTTTCCCTCCTTCTCTTTCTTCCTCTTGAGAACATTTTCATTGAAGAGGGTATTTTTCAAACTGACGGCATTGATGATGCAGTAGATGATCACCGCCTTTTCCCAGTCCTTTGTCCCATCAAAATGCTCAATCTTCAAACGATACTTCTCCCTCAAATTGGCCAGGGAGGCTTCATCGAAGGAAAGAATTTGCTCTGCTAGTCTCTCAAGAGCCTTTTCCACAAAAACTCCTTTAAAAAATCTAAATGTCAAAATCCAAATGCCAAATGAATGCCAAATGACTCAATGCCAAATTTTTTATATTTGAAATTTGGAATTTGAACTTTATTTGAACCTTGAGCTTTGACATTTGACATTGCTTTATCTATTTTGACACTCTTCACAGAGATGATCTTTGAGGGCCCAACGACCTTCTCTTACCCTGTAGTGGCCACAGTTTCTGCAAAGAAATAGATCATCCAGACAAGTGGGACAATAATAATATCCAATATGACCGGGGTGAGATTTCGCACAGGCATTTTCTTTACCGGTGAGATCGAAACAGAGATGTTTTCTGCATTGTTGACAGAATTCAAAAAAGTGCTGATCCAGGACCGCCCCACAGACCTCACAATAGCGAATCTCCATCTCTTTATGTTAGAGGATAGAGGCAATAAGTTGGAGGCTCCATGTTTTTACCCTTTGTGTGTCTTCTATCTTTTGCCTCAAGCCTCCATCCTCTAGCCTTATCCATCCTCTTCATGGTGCAAACCTCGTGACCTGATGGGGAGCCTCAAAGGTTTCATGAAGGGCCCTCATGGCATCCTCTATCTGATCGGCTTGAATCACACAGGAACAACTGGAGATCGAGGTGCTAATAGCCAGGACATTAATCCCCACTGTTCCCAGGGCATTGAACATTAAACCAGAGATCATTGGCCTCTCTCTGAAGTGAGGACCGAAGACGCTGATGGTAGCTACATTGGGATGATAAGAAATCCCCTTTGCTTCAATCAAGGGTTTGACTCCCTCTAAAACTTCTAAGGCTGCCTCTAAATGCTTCTGATCGATACAGAAGGTCATATTCCCATTGCCTTCGATATCAATATCGTGAACAACAAATTCGATATTGATGTTCTGTTTCCCCATTGCATGGAGAATCATCCCTGGTATATCTGGTCGGTCTGGGAATGAAAGGATATTGACTATAGCTAAGCCACTGTTTGCCATAATTCCACCCACCTTGATTTTTCCTTCGCTTCCCATTCCTTCTACTCCCAGATCCTCCGATCATCAATCTTTTTGGCTCGATCCGGAATGCCCCCTCTTACCGTAAACACCACTTCACCTTTCACCTTGAGAACTTCCTCCATCTCCTTCTCCACCCTTCTTTTCAGGCTGGTCTGGTCAGCACCCTCCTCTTTCAATTCGATATAAATTGTCATCTGGTCACGATACTCTTTTCTGGTGACAACAATTTGATAATTCGCCACCCATGGAAATCTTACCATCACTTCATCCACCTGCCAGGGATGGATGAAAATTCCCCAAACTTTGGTCACTTGATCTGTACGACCCAGAATCTTTCCTAAGCGAGGTGAAGTTCGACCGCAAGGACATGGATCTTCGATCAGATAGGAGAGGTCTCCAGTGGCGAAACGAATCATCGGAAAGACCTTGCTGAAGGTAGTGGCTACGATTTCTCCCGTGGCACCGATTTCTAATTGCCTTCCTGTGTCCGTGTCAACGATTTCCACCATCACGTCTTCAGAGATGTGCATCCCTTTCTTCTCCGGACATTCGTAGCCAAGACAACCCACATCCACAGTGCCATAAGCCTGCCGGATGAAGATCTCAAGTTTCCCTTCCAACTTTTGTCGAAGCGATTCCGGAAACATTTCTGCACCGACAAAGGCGGCCTTCAGAGAAAGATCCTTTTTTAGGTCAAGGGACATCCCCTCCGCAGCCTCTATCAGGGACATAAGTAAACTGGGCGTTCCTAGGAATCCTGTCACATGGAGTTGTCGCATCAGTTGGATCTGCATCGAGAGATTTCCTGGACCAACAGGGACGACAGATGCCCCCAGCATCTTGAGTGATTCATCGAGCATGAAAGCCAAAGGGGTAAGGTGGTAGTTGAAGGTATTTAAAACGACATCCCCTTTTCTTATCCCGCAGGCAAAAAGCGCTTGAGCCCATCGGATATCCTTGTAATTCCATTCCCCAGGTTCAAACACCGGTCCAGGTGAGATATAAATTCTTCTCATCCCCTTCTTAGGGGCTACCTCAAACCCTCCAAAAGGAAAAGTCTGTTTTTGAGCGGTGACTAAATCTGTTTTTTTTGTGATGGGCAGTTTTTCCAGGTCCTTTAGATCTTTTACCCTCTCAGGCTTGATCCCCATTGCATCAAACCTTGACCGAATTGCCTTTGAATAGCGATATCCATAACGAAGAATCTCAGAGAGCCTTTCCTTCAAATAAGCCTCTCGTCTTCTCTTCGACATCGTCTCCTTTTCCCTCTGAAAATAACCACGCGCCCGATCAATCATCGCGATCTCCTTAAAAGGCTGCTGGAAAAAGATTCTTTGAAGGCTGAGCAAAAATGCCCAGATGCAAGGCGCCCGAAATTCTGAGGAATGAGGCGTACATGTAAGTACGCTGTAATGACGAAGAATGAGGGGAACGCCGCAGATGGGTGTTTTTCATCAGCCTATTAAGTGCTGTCCATTATAGGATGAATACGGGGTCCACATCAATATCCAGATTGACCCCTTTTCCTTGCAATTGAACATCCATTCTGGATGCTAATTCCTTAGCAAATTGATGAAGCAACTGAGGACTCTTCCCTTTTGCCAGCATCTGCCACCGAAATTTTCCCCTCATCTTGGCGAAAGGTGCAGTGCTTGGGCCTAAGATCTCGATCCCTTTTCTATACCCCTTTTTCAAAAGGGATTGTCCGATCTTCCCCATCTCTTCTGCCATCCCTTTCGTCCTTTTTTCACTGTTCCCAACCAACCTAAAATTAACGAACCGTGAGAAGGGAGGATACTCCAGGGCTTTCCTGAATTGAATCTCTTCTTGATAGAAGCCGATATAGTCATGATCTTTTGCCCTGAGAATACTATAATGGTCTGGGTTAAAAGTCTGGATCACCACTTCTCCAAAAACTTCCCCTCTTCCCGCCCTTCCCGCCACCTGGGTGAGAAGTTGAAAGGTTCTCTCACTGGATCGAAAATCAGGAAAGTGAAGGGAGGTATCCGCAGAGACCACCCCTACAAAGGTCACATTGGGAAAGTCATGGCCTTTGACGATCATCTGCGTCCCTACTAAGATGTCAATACTCCCGGATTCAAGCCTTTTCAGAATCTGTAGATGAGATCTTCGTCGCGAAGTGGTGTCGTGATCCATCCTTCCCACTTGTGCCTCCGGGAATAATGTTCTAATCTCCTGTTCCAGACGTTCGGTCCCAATCCCCATTCCCTGAAGTCGGTGGCCTTCACACTTCGGACAGTCTCCGGGTGCCTGGATTCGATAATCACAATAATGGCATCGGAGAGAACGGTCCCGTAGATGATAGGTGAGCGTCACGCTGCAGTTCGGACACTTGAAAGTGAGGCCGCAATCCGGGCAGAGGATAAAATTGGCAAACCCTCTGCGATTGAGAAAGAGTAAACTCTGTTTTTTATCCTCGATATTTTTCTGAAGTCCTGCCCTTAATTTTTCTGAGAGGAGACCTCCTTCCTTCCTCACATCTACCACCTCCACCCGTGGAAGGGGTTTTCCTTCGATCCTCTCCGGAAGATTGAGGAGACGAAACTTTCCTTTCTCGGCGTTATAAAATGATTCCAGAGAAGGAGTGGCAGATCCTAAAAGGAGTGTCGCCTCAACCTGTTTTGCCCGGACCACAGCCACATCCCTGGCGTGATATTTTAACTTCTCCTCCTGTTTATAAGAGGGATCATGCTCTTCATCCACGACAATGATTCCAACGTTTTTAAAGGGAGCGAAGATGGCAGAGCGAGCCCCCATGGCTATCTTCACCTCTCCCTTCCAGATTCTCCTCCATTGATCATAACGCTCTCCCCTCCCAAGCCCGCTGTGAAGGAGAGCAAGGTTCTCTCCGAATCGATCTATAAATCGTGAGAGGAGTTGCGGGGTCAGGGATATCTCCGGAACAAGGACAATCGCTTCTTGTCCTTGGATCAACACCTCTTCAATGGCTCGAAGGTAAATCTCCGTCTTCCCGCTTCCTGTAACACCATAAATCAGAAACGGAGAAAATCGCTTCGAACGGATCCCCTTTAGGATTTCGCCGAGAATGGCTTCTTGATCAGAAGTGGGTTCAGGTTTTGGATAAGGTTTTAGTTCGGACCGAACAGAGAGATCACGACACACCTCTCTCCTGGAGAGTGAGAGGAATCCCTTGGCTTGAAGGGATTGGATCGGTTTTGAAGGAGATTTAAATCTCTTACTCAATTCGGAATATGAAATCTCTCCTTTCTCTTTTACCCATTTCAGGATCTCTGCCTGCTTTTTCGAAATCGGTTGGTTAGGTTCACCTTCTTGATACTGGACCACCCTCTCGAATTTTGGTTTGACCTCTTTTCCTTCTATCCCGGCTTCAATATTGAGAAACCCCTTTCTCTTCAAGGAAAAGAGTTGAGACCTTGAGACCTCCCCAAGAAATAGTTTCAAGATCTTCTTTAAAGAAACTTTCCCGCATCTTCCAATTTCTTTAAAGACTTTTTCCTTAATCGGTTCCAAACCTCCTTGGGTGAGAGACTCCATCCCATTTTGAGTGAGGCTCAGGATCAGTTCACTTTTCAGGTGAAGTCCTGGCGGAAGACCCGTCTTGACCACTTCTCCCAATGGATAGAGGTAGTAATCTGCGATCCAGCGATAAAAACGGAGCATCTGAGGGTCGATCAGAGGAGCCTCATCAAGTAGAGCCTCAACCTCCCGTAACTTCTCCTCTACGCCTTTTGGAGGTTGTTCCAGAAGATCGATTGAAAAACCGGTAACCTTTCTCCCTTTGAAAGGGACGAGCACCCTCATCCCAATCTGGAGAGATCCTATCATTTTTTCTGGAATGCGATAGTGGAATGTCTTAAAGACAGGAAGGCCGACCGCCACCTCAACAATTTCTTTCATCCTCCCCAAATTATCTTCTTTTGGTTGAGTTTGTCAAATGGTCGCTGTTTGTCATTGCGATCCTGCCTAAGGCTGGAGAAGCAATCTCAAAATTGCTTCTGGCGCCGTCATTTACCCCGTTAGAAATAATGCCCCGCTGCTCTGCAGTGGGGTTACATTTTAAACAATTCCGGCGGGGTTTAACGCCCCGCTGGAATTTCTAACGGGGTTTACTGGCGGCGAATGAAGTTGACAAGTTTGACCTTTACACCCTTTTTCAGAATAACTATAATAGGCTCAATCCCTACAGCAAATTACTCTAATGATAATCCGCTTATTCAGGGTAGAATGAATGCAACTTTTTAAGAAATTGTTTTCGTCTTTAAACAAGGCATCTATAAAATATATGGTGGCGGGCGGCATCGCTGTAAATCTTTATGGGATTGAGAGAGCAACAGCTGATGTAGACATTGTTTTGGACCTTGAAAAACGAAACCTATCAAAATTTATCAAAGTTGCGGAAAAGCTTGGTTTGAGGCCGAAGATTCCTGTTAAGCTTGAAGACTTTTTTGATCCCAGGAAAAGGAAAAGTTGGAGGGTAGATAAAGGCATGCTGGTCTTTAGCCTTTACGACCCTAAGAACCCCTTTTTTCTAATTGATATCTTTACAGAGATCCCTTTTGATTTTGACGATGTCTATAAACAGAGAAGGAAAATAAAATTTGAAGAAATCTCCATTCCGGTTATTCCCATAAAAGAGCTCATAGGGATGAAAGAAAAATCAGACAGGTCACAAGATCGGGCTGATGTTTTTTATCTGAAAAAGATCATGAATGGATGGAAGGATGAGAAATAGGGGGACGGATAATCTTAAGGAGATACCATTATTATATTACAAGACAAAGGAAGAGATTGAGGCTTACCTTGAAAAGTCAGTAGAACTAAGGCTTCAGTGGCTTGAAGCCCAGATGGAATTCTTTTATAAGGCGATGCCCCCGAAGGCAAAGAGGATCAGAGAGAAGTTGCAGAAACCTGGCTTGAGATTATCGATCAGAGGTGCTTTTCTTAGCAGGGAAATACTTAAGGAAAGGAAACAGTCTAAAAGATAAGACTTTTTTTAACTCTTCAACCCTTGCAAAAAGTGTTGAAGGTGTGTTCTAACCCTTTCCCCTCCAATCAGTAGATTGTAATCAATGAAAGAAGCCCTGAACCCAATATCCGACGCATGGAGGGGTGAAAGACGAAAAAATTTGTAAACTATTGGGAATCTCTGGGGCTTCATCCACAGTTTGGTATATGTGCATTGCGTCTATACCGCCCCGTGGGGAGTGTATACGCAATGCAGTTATGAATTATAGGAAATCGCTTCGCGGCTTTTTCTATCCTTAGAATTCTAGCGTGGATATGAGTATGGATGATAAGACAATCAGGCGTCTGATCCCACACCCTCTAGGTGACCGGACAAATCACGTCTTGGACATGATGCTGTCGCCCTTCTTTCTAGGCTACTGGACTTTTTCCAGACCGAAGTTCAAAGGTATAGAGCTTGCTGATACTCTCCTTGTCTGGGACGACGTCTGCCTCCTCTTTGAAGCAAAGACGCGTTCGGTACCTGGTGGAGCCCCCAGAGTGTGGATTAAGACGCAGATACAAAATGCCGCTTCGACCTTAAATAAAAGAGCTAAGATGCTCTCGAGCGGTCAAGTTACTGATATACGTAACAAGTACCGCGGTGTCCTTGAATGGAAGAAACTAAATGTTAGCTGGTACTATGGGGTTATCATACTTCAACATCAATCTGAATCTTATGATGCTCGAGAGATAGCAGAGGACGCCTTCAGGAAGTCTCAAATCCCAATTCAAGTATTCTCTCTTTATGACTTCCTACAGCTGATCCGCGTTATCAACACGCCAGTTGATTTGATTGCTTACTACGAGGTTAGGAACTCATATGCTAGGCAACATGCAGTAAGAGTGCATGAGGAATTCGAAGTTTTTCAGGATATAATTTCCCGATGGCCGGAACTATTACGGGAAAAACCATCTAAGCTTACCAACAAACAGGTGCAAGAAGATCAGGAATTCCTGTTTGAGTTATTGAAAGCAGTCATTCGAGCAAAGAATGCTACCGAAGATAGCTATAAACACTTAGCATGCAGTATGTTGATAGATCTTGCAGCTGCATCTGTAGCTGAAAAGGCGGACGAAAATTCGTCCGGCAAACGAATAGGTAGCCCCGGGCATGACATTCTAATTAAGGGCATAGGAGGGTTATCTGAACTTTCTAGGCGGCGGCGATCATGTTACGGTGCTCTTTGGCTTAAGAAAGCCGAAGAAGGCAAAAGATCAGGTAATCTTGAGTATGACGTAGGATACAGCCCGTCAAGAAACCGATCTTATGTATTCATTTCGGCCCCCGGTGACCCTGCCAAGACAACTGACACAATTGCTGATTTGTCTCTTAAGGAAATGTCAATTCGTGGTTCGAAAGACTGTGTTAGTGTAGCTGCTACTTCTACCAGGATTCTCTCGACCCATCTCTGGTTCTATTCTCTGATCAAAGGCGAGAACCCAAGGGGCTTAAACGTCGATGAGATTTTGGATGCAACAATCTCATATATTGAAAGAAGTTAATTTTAGGGCAGCATAGCGGCGCGACTTCGTTTAACACGGGCTAAAAGATTGACATCCAAGGGCTAACGTTCTTCTCTTAGCCTTTCCGTTATGGGAAATTGGTCGATTGAAAAGGAGTGTTAAAATATGAATGAAGAAGAAAAACTTGAATTTGAGGACCAGGAAGAAGAACAATTAATAGAAATCTTGCCTAAAGAACGTCGTGTTTATTCAGATAAACCTGATAGAAGTATTTTTGAATTATATCGCCAATATCAGAAAGGTAATTTAAACCTACGACCAGCCTTTCAAAGGCTTGACGTTTGGGATAATTCAAAATGCAGTCGTTTAATAGAATCGGTATTATTAGAAGTTCCAATACCTGTTATTTATTTAAGTGAAGAACCAGACACTAAGTATTCAGTTATAGATGGACAGCAGAGACTGAATTCTTTTATCAAATTCCTTGAAAATAATTTGAAGTTAAGCGGATTAACAATTTTAACAGAACTTACTGGTAAATGTTTTCAGGATATTCCAAAGAATCTTCAGGATAAATTTGAAAATTCTACCATTCGCATTATAGAAATTAGAAAAGAATCTCACCCAGATGTAAAATTTGAGATATTTGAAAGATTAAATACAGGATCTGTTCAACTTAATCCGCAAGAATTGCGGAATTGTATTTATCGGGGAAGATACAACGATTTATTAGAAGAACTGACTGAAGACAAGGATTTCCAATTTTTATTGGGACTTAAAGGACCTCATTATCGCATGTACGACCGAGAGTTAATTTTGCGGTTCTTCGCATTTTACCGCAACACTCATTTAAATTATAATCCCTCAATGAAACGTTTTCTAAATATAGAAATGAAAGACCATCAAAATATTGATGAAGAAGAAGAGAAAAAACTTAGAAAAATTTTTAGAAAAAGTGTGAGGCTATCTAAAACTGTTTTTGGAGATAGATCTTTCAGAAGATTTATTCAGGGTAGCAATAAAGACCCAAATGGTAAGTGGGAGACCAACAAAATTAACAAAGCACTTTTTGATGTTGTGATGTATGGTTTTACGAGGTACGAAGAGAATCAAGTTGTTCCAAACAGTGATTCAATTAGAGAGGCGTTAATAAATCTTGTCACTCATGATAGGGACTTTTTAGATACAATCTCAACCTACACTGACAATAAAGATAAGATTCAAATTCGCTTTGACAGATGGCTTTCTGCACTTAAGGAAATTGTAGGAAATTCAAAGACAGAACCCAGAAATTTTTCTTTGCAATACAAAAAACAAATGTGGGAATCTAACCCCACTTGTGCTATCTGTGGACAGAAGATTCACGTTATTGATGATGCTGAGATTGATCATATAGAACAATATTGGCGTGGTGGTAAAACAATACCTGCAAATGCACAATTGACACATCGTTTTTGTAACAGAAGCAGACCATTAAATAGTCCATCTGGCGTTATTGGTAAGGAACACCCAGAACCTCCCCAAAAGCCTCCAAAGACTCCCGGCCCAAAGAGATCTTTAGGCAGGAAAGGGTATGGACAACTGACTGATTACTTAATTCCTACCATTCGCCTCATCAAGAGCGGTATAAAGCACACGGATGCTTTCCATCGAATTGCTAAAGAACTGGATGTGACATACCAGACTGCAAATGCTCAGTGTACTGTTAGGCTTGGTAATATTTCAACTGAACAGTTCGTGGACCTAATAAAGAGCAACAAAATTAAATCCTTCTTGAAAGAAAGATTTCCCGACAAAGCAAGTTTGATAGAACAAAACCTTTAGGTTCATAGGAGGAAAGGTTCTATTTTTTGCAAAAAAACGAAAGAGACTTCAGATTTTATTAACCCAGGGAATAATCAAATTAGCGGCAAGAAATTATCAACCGATCACATTTCGTAGCTGGAAAGAAACACAGGAATCGGGATACCTTGGTGAACCAATAAAATTAATTAGAAAATAGCTTTCAAATCCCCCCATCCTCCCTTTGCTAAAGGGGGGGTAATGCAAAACTCCTTGACATGCCATCATTAACTGTATTATTTTTACAAAAATACATAATATGTAAAGTACAGAGAATCGAAAAGGAGGCATACTTATGCCATTCGTTAAAGTTTTAAGAGGCGGACAAATCACGATGCCGAAAGAATTACGGAAGGTCTTAGAAATCAAAGAAGGAGACATTTTAGAAGTGCAAATGGAGAAAAATAAAGTGGTCTTAAAACCTAAAATACTGGTAGACAAAGACCAGGCTTGGGCAAGGCTTAACCAGGTCATGGCGAAAGTTGGCAAAAGACATGGCAAAATCTCTGAAAAGGAGGTAGAGAGCGATGTCTTAGAGGCCATCAAGACGGTTAGGTCTAAGTGAACCCTTCGACTCCCCGGCCTAAAGGCTGGGGCTTCGCTCAGGGTTCACCCTGAGCGGCGCTTTTCACTCCGTCTTAAAAGACGGAGCTTCGCGCCGCCGAACGGGTGAACTTATGAAACTCCATTCATCTCATTTTTCCACTTGCCTTTTAGATATATGGTCTGTAAAATGGTGGAAAAATTAAATGAGTAGTGTTACAAAAATTGTAAGAGGTGAAAAAAAGATGCAGCAGAAGATAAGTATGACAAAAAGTATATTTGAAGATATTCTGAGGATCAGGGAAGAATTGGACAGTGTCGTTGAAACCATAGAAATAATGAACAACAAGGAACTCAGAGAAGGCATCGAGAGGTCCAGAAAAAATGTCAAGGAAGGCAAGGTCAGGAAGCTCAAGAGTGTGGATGATATAGATGCCTGGTGATATAAAGGTACTGTACACAGATGAGTTTCAGAAAGACGTTGCTAAGATAAAAGACAATCTTATCAGAAACAGAGTCAAAAAACTTGTTCAACGCCTGATTGCTAGCCCAATATCAGGCAAGCCTTTAAAGTATGATTACGCAGGACTTAGAAGTCTGAGAATTCCGCCGTTTCGCATTATTTATGAATTCAACGAAAAGGAAAAGACAATAATTCTTCACAAATTCGAGCACAGAGAAAGAGCTTACAAATAAAGTCACCACTCTTTCGACCATCCGATTTCGAAGTTTTGATGTAACGCCACTGTTGCCCAAAGTAGCTCCTCACCTTTTCATAATCTTCCTGTTCTAAGTAAAGGGATCTGTGTGTTTCAAAAAAATGATTTTATTCTTCTTCTGGTGATTTTTTCTGCGATGGGGGTTGGTATCGGACTTCCAGAATTTGGGAGGGTCTTTGCTCCCTATCCTCTCTACTTCATGATGTTTCTACTGTTTTTCAGTTTTTTAAAGATCGATTTCCTTCAAGTCTTTCATGATATAAGAAAGAAAGCTTTCATTCTTTTCATCTTATGCTTTTTTAAGTTGTGTGTCATTCCAATCGGCCTTTTCTTTCTCACCCAAGCCCTCTGGCCAGAATATGCTGTGCCTGTTTTACTTCTCTCCGGAATTTCCACAGGTGTGGTGGCACCCTTTATTTCGGGCCTTTTAGAAGCTTCCACCTTGCTCGTATTGATGATGGTTGTTGTCTCTTCTCTTTTAGCTCCCTTTTCTCTTCCGGCCCTGGTCTCCCTCTTAGTAGGGCGAACGATCGAAATCTCTTTTTTAATCATGGTAAAGATTTTAGCCATGGTGGTCTTTCTACCCGCTGTGGCAGCCATTCTACTGCGCTATCTTTATCCTTCCTTCTTAGAAAAATTGGAGAGGGTTCAGTTCCCGGTATCGTTAATGACAATTGCTTGTATTAACCTCGGTGTCTTTGCAAAATATTCATCCTTTTTCATAGAGACCCCTGCGAAGGTGGTAGGGACCATCCTTGTGGCTTTCGTTTTATCGGCCATCTACCATGCCCTCGGGTTTTTAGTGACCTGGGGGATGAAAAGAGAAGATCGGTTGGCAGGAGCTATATCTTTTGCCTATATGAATAATGTGTTGATTGTCGTTTTCTCCTCACAGTTTTTCGGTCCCCTTTCACCCACGCTTGCGGCTTTGTATATGTTACCCTTTTTTATCATGATTGTTCCGGCAAGGATCTTTGGGCACCTTATGAAATAAGGCTCCTTATTCCCCAAGATGGGAATCAATAGACCTGTCGGTTGCATAAATTTCTCAGGGAGGTGAACTTCCAGGGCTTTGCAATGCGGACATTCTTTAGATTTATGGGTAACACATGGTTTTTCATATATGGTGAAGTTTGTAAATTGTCTGGAGCGTTAGGAGTGCTACACATAAAGGTGCCGCTGCAAAGCCTCTTCAGCTCACCTCTCTGCTCATTGATGGGTGGCATGTTAAGCAACGTTAAGGGGGATTTATCGATGCGGATCACACAGGACGGTTACAAACACTCCAGGAACCCATCTCTTCTTCTGAAATGCCTAAGATATAGAGGATATTCTTAAGGCGGGCTCGGCCCAGACTCATATTGGCCGCTCGCTCGAGTTTTTCCTTGGCATTATAAGCAATGCCCAAGCCAGCTTGGCCTAACATCAAAACATCATTGGCCCCATCGCCAATGGCGACGGTCTGATCTAAAAGCACTCCCGCCTCGCTGGAGACCATATTGACGATCTTTGCCTTGTAAGTATTGTCCAAAATCTTTCCTAACACTTTACCGGTCAGGGCCCCGTTCTTGATTTCCAGTTGATTGGCAAAAGCAAAATCTAAACTTAATTTATCCTTCAAAAAATCAGCAAAGTAATCGAATCCTCCACTCACCAAACCCAGCTTATAGCCCAATCTCTTGAGCGTCTCCACTAAATCTTCAGCTCCTTCGGAGAGTTTCATCTCATGGCGAATCTTCTCCAACTCTTCCACCTTCAATCCTTTAAGAAGCGCCACACGCTGGATCAGGGCTTCTTCAAAATCGATATCCCCTCTCCTTGCCTTCTCCGTGATTCTCGAAACCTCTTTAAAGACTCCGGCCCTTTGGGCCATCTCGTCAATGATCTCCATATCCACCAGGGTGCTGTCCATGTCGAAAAAGACGAGACGTTTGTTTATACGATAGGCCTCCATCTTCTGGAGGGCGAGATCGATATTGAGTTCATGGCTTTTGGCAATCACCCTTTCCTTCAGATGGCTGAGGTTCTTCACTCCGTTCACATCAATGGTCAGCTCCACACAACTTGCACAGTGACGGGTGAGATTGCTGATCATCTCGATATTGGCATTTTCCTCACCAAGGATATTTGAAAGCTCCGACAGAGCCCGGGTATCCCCGAAATAAGTCAGGATGAAAAGGTTCTTGTTATTTCTGGCTTTCATTTCTTTCTCGGAGAAGAGCCTGAAGTTGAGCGTCAAGCGAAGTCGGCTGGCCTCAAAGAGAAGGTCTTTGAGGACGCCATCCTTGGATTGCTTCGCTCCGCTCATATCCAAGAGGAAAGAAAGACCAAGGAAATCTTGGAGGGAGGCCTGTTCGATATCCACAATCTCCACCTGATTATCCACCAGAATCTTGCTGAAAGCGGCTGTGATTCCAGGCTGGTCCGGGCCAGACACGGTCACCATCACAAAGTCTCTTTTCTCATCCATTCACTCATCCCTCTAACATAGACAAAAACCTACTTTTCCCCATTCTATCTAGGAACCTGGAATCTGTCAATCCAAGGGGCGCGATGCGTCTCAAGGGCTTCTGAAGAGAGCTTTGAGAAACTACTATACGCTATCTTGATTACACAGATTTCAAAAAATGATTAAACAGATTTTACCTATTTTCAATGGATTCCTGCCTGCGACAGGCAGGTCTAATTTGTGTAATCGTTTCATAATCTATGGTATCAGAGATTTCCGAACTTTTTCAGAAATCTCTTGAAAGAACCACCTGCCGCTTAATTGGATCGGATCGCTCTCTCATTGCCGATATCCAAATCGCTCTTCAAAGATGGGCGCGATCAAATTGTCCACGGGTACATAATCATCGGTAAGGATCACAGAGTAACGCTCTTTTAAAAATTCTTGCAATCGGTCTTGAGGCATGATGTGGGAGGTCATCTCTCCTCCCCTTCCTTTCACTGCCCTGACGAAATCATCCATGTCTAACCTCTGAGGACTCGCCACCACCACGCAAGTGCTAATTCCGATATGGTCATAATCCGAAGTGAGGGTCAGGAGTTGAACGTTTCCTTTTCCAAATACCTCTTCTAAGGTTCGGATATAGGAAGGCATGAAGGCTCCTTTTTTAAAACTATCGATCACATTGGCCAGAAGCAACCCATCCGGCTTGAGAAGACTTTTTAGTTGCATGGCAAATTCTTTGGTGGTCAGATGATAAGGAATCGAAAGGTCATTGAAGGCATCTCCAAAGATAAAATCATAGGTCCCCTTCTCCTTACAATTCATTACAAACCAGCGGCCATCCTCATTGAAAGAACGAATTTTGGTATTCTCTGAAACGCCCAGATATTTTTCCGCCACTCGGGTAATCTCCGGATCGATCTCCACCACATGGATCTCCGCCCGGGGATACTTTGCCCCGATAAAACGAGGGAAGGTATATCCTCCTCCCCCCAGAAAGAGGGTTTTTAAAGATTTTCGTTTCTTTGCCTGCCATCTCATTATCTCTTCATACATCCGAATGTATTCATACTCGAGATAGAGGGGGTCCTTTAAGTCTGTATAAGAGTGAACCAGATGATCGAGGACTAAAGACTCTAAAGAATTTCCATTGCTCCCTTTGACACTCTTCTTTAATTTAATCGTGTAGTAATCGCTTTCCTTAAAAAAATAGGTCTCTTCTTCTAAGGGAGGCTTGAAGGCATAGCCATAGAATGTCTTAATGGATTCGATGGGAGAGAGGGGAAAGGAAAATTCCTCTGGATCGGTTGTGGCATAGACGTGCAATCCCACGACAGGCAGGAGAACGGAAAGAAAGAGGAAGAGGAAAAAGAGGGCAAGGGTTTTTTTACTCCTGAAAAAACCTCCAAAGATTAAAGCCGAAAGTATAAGAATGATCCCCATCGTCAAAAGGATATAACGAGTTCCCATCCAAGAGATGAGATAGAATCCCGTGGCAAATGTCCCGAGAATGGAGCCGAGGGTGGAAAAGGCATAGATTTTTCCAACGACATTGCCTGTCTTCTCAAGATTATTGAGAGTCAATTTGACTACAACAGGCGAGATCATTCCGAGGAGACAGGAAGGGACAAAAAAGATGATGGTGGTGATCAGCAGGATCCGTGTCATCAGAGTCGTTTGAAATTGGGCCCCGCCAATCAAATTGGTCAGCGGGGAAATGGAAAATGCCCCTAAGCCCGACAGGAAGAGGAGCCAACCGAGTGTGGAGGAGCGAGGATATCGGTCGGCAATCCGGCCTCCCAGATAGGCTCCAATGCTGATGCCTGCAAGGACCACTCCAATGATGCTCGTCCAGGTATAAAGGGAAACCCCGACATAGGGGGCCATGATCCTTCCTGCAACCAGTTCAATGACCAGCGTGCAGAAACTGGCAATAAAGACGACAATATTGGCTTTAATCACTTCTCGTTGCATGAGTTGTCCTCTCTTCTGGAAGGTGAACACTTTATAAAAGATACCATAAAGAAGATCAAGAGACCTTGGTTAATTGAGTCTTTTGAGTTCATTGGGTTTATTGTGTTCATCGACGGGTTAATGAAGAAAACACAATGAACTCAAGAAACCATCAAACCCAAGTAACTTTACTTACCTTTGTACTTCGGTTTACGCTTTTCGAGGAAAGCTGTGATTCCCTCACGTGCATCTGCGGTGCGGGCGCTATTGGCAATCGCCTGGCTTTCATTCTCCATCTGCGTCTCCAACGTTTCAGTCCAGCCGCTATGTAATAACCGCTTCGATACTCCATAAGCTCGCGTCGGGCCAGCTGCAAGCTGGACGGCAATGGCCCGCGCCTGCGCAAGCAATTCATTGTCCGCCACCACGCGGGTCACGAGGCCCCACTGCAGCGCCTCCTGGGCAGAGAACATGCGATTGGTGAGCGTCAGTTCCAACGCGCGCTTGAGACCAACGATTCTCGGAAGAAAATAGGTTGAAGAGCCATCCGGCACCAGTCCAGCTCGTGTGTATGCCACCATGAATCGGGTCGTCTCGGCCGCAACAACAACGTCGCAGGCGATGGCAATGCTCATCCCAGCTCCTGCTACGGCCCCATGCACGGCTGCGACCACCGGCGCGTCCATCCGCGTTAACCGCGATATAGCGGCATGGAGGTAGGTGGTGATCTCTTTAACATGATAGGGTAATTGATCGCCCTTGGCCAAAAAGGCCTTCAGGTCACCGCCACCGGAAAATATCTTCCCTGCCCCGGAGATTAACACCGCCCGAATCTCAGGATCTTCGTCACAACGCAATGCGGCGTGCATCAGGTCCTTGCCCATTTCTTCGTTGATCGAGTTGGCTGCTTCTGGACGGTTGAGCGTGATATGGGCAACATTTTCTCGAATGTCAAACAGAAGGGTAGTAAATTCCATCTTCATAAATCCTCCTTATAATTTCGGAACAGTTTAATGATGTTGAATCAATGTGTCAATGTGAATTTTTAATAACCTACTCTTTTACCCTCCGAAGTTCCATCACCACGGGATTGAATGGATCGGGGCAGGCAATGGTGGTTTTGTCTCGATCCTCTTCCCAGGGGTACTCTCCTCCATGCCGGAGCACCCGCCATGAGGGAAAGATAGCATGAAATGCGGACGGACAAATGGCTCGGGAGTCTCCTGATAGTCCTAAGAAAAAGTCCTTACTCAGATCAAATTCCTGGCCCACACGATGCCCCGCCGCACAGGTCCCTTTCACGGAAACAATTTTTAAGATCACCTTCTCTGGATTTGCCATGAATCGACCTCCTTCCAATCTATTTTTTTTGTCTCCCATGGATTATTAATAGAAATCGAGCCCCTGTCAATCCGAATTTGAAATCATGATTGTTTTGAGAGCAAAAGTCTCAAAGCCCTTTACAAAGAAGAGTCGATAAAATTAAAATAGTTCCAGAGCAAGATATGGCGACGCAGAAGATATTAACCCGAGATTTTGTTCTTTGTTTCTTTGCCCAATTCACTTTCTCGTCTGTATTCTCCATTCTAATACCAACCATTCCAATCTACCTTTCAAGAATGGGGGCCAGGGAGGCGGAGATCGGTGTTCTGGTCGGATCACTCAGTGTCTCCTCTTTAGTCCTCAGGCCTCTTGTTGGAAGAGCCCTTCTAAAATTTCCTGAAAAAAACTTCATGATCGTTGGAGCTTTCTTCTATACCTTATCCTCCATTGCCTACCTCTTTGCACCTCCTTTCTGGCCCCTTTTGGCCGTAAGGGTCTTTCAAGGGATCGGGTTGGCCCTCTTCTCAACCGCCTCTTTCACCTTGGTCGCCAATATTATCCCTGAAACCCATCGTGGCCAAATCATCAGTTACTTTTATTTATCTATCAATTTCGCTTTTGCTCTGGCCCCCTACTTCGGAATGCTCCTCATAAACCAGTTTAACTTCCCCTTTAACTTTAAGGTCCTCTTCCTGATTTGCATCGGTTTGTCTTTATGCTGCCTATTCATCACTCTCAAATTGAAGAAAATGCCAGGCGTTCCGTTGACAAATCTATCATCACAGAAACAACCCTTCTTGAGTCGGGAAGCGCTTCCACCCGCCATCATTGCTTTCTTGATCACCATTACCTGGGGGGCTCTGACGGCCTTTTTCCCTCTGTACGCCCTGAGTCAAGGAGTTGACAATCCCGGTCTCTTCTTCGCGGCTTTTGCCATCACACTCATTTTAGTCCGTGGTTTGGGTGGAAAAATATTGGATATCTATGCCAGAGAAAAAATAATCTTGCCCTGTCTCTTCAATCTTATCATTTCGACGGCCATCCTTGCCTTCTCCACTACCTTAACGATGTTTATTCTTGTTGCAGTCATATGGGGAATGGGAACTGCTTTTCTCTATCCTACCTTGCTGGCTTCTACTATTGACCGTGCGGGTTCCTCTCGAGGACCAGCTATGGGTACCTTTACAGCGCTTACTGACTTAGGGGCGGGCATGGGGTCAGTGATTATGGGCATCATTCTTCAATTGACCAACTATCCGATCATGTTTTTCTGCTTAGCTCTCACGGGCGTCATCAATCTCCTATATTTCTATTTCACCATTAGAAAAAAACCTCAAAACCTTTCTTCACTAACAGAGGGAGGGCCTGCCTGCCGCAGGCAGGAATAGAGGGGAAAGAACGATATGCCAATCTACGAGTATCGGTGTAATGATTGTGGAAAGATCTCTGAATTTCTCTTAATCAAAACTGATGAGGCCTTTATGCCTCAGTGCAAACGATGTAAAAGTAAAAAAATGTCCCGCGTCCTCTCAAGGGTAAGGGTGATCCGTTCGGAGGGGAGCAGAATGGAGAGCTTGGCTGACCCATCGAAATGGGGCGGCTTGGACGAAAAGGATCCGAAGAGCATGGCCAAATGGATGAAACGGATGGGCAAGGAGCTTGGAGAAGATATGGGTGAAGATGTAGATAAGATGGTGGATGAGGCCATGGAAGAAGAGAGGGCCTCAAGGCCAGACGGGGAAGTAGAAGACTAAATCCAAATTTCAAAACCCAAATGTCAAATGAATGTCAAAATCCGAAATTAAAAATTTTTGATATGTGGGCTTTGGATTTGACATTTGAACTTTAGTATTTGAAATTTCAATATTTGGATTCTTTTCGATGTGATTCGCCAAATTAGAAATTCAAAAACTCGAGGGCGCTTGCGGCATAGATTTTTGCCGTCAGCTCAAGATCCTCTACAGAAACCCATTCGTCCTTTTGATGGGGAATCATCCATTTCCCTGCGCCAATGGTGGCAATTGGAATTCCCGCCCATGCGGAGAGAAAAGTGCCATCCGTCGCGCCCAGGACACCCCCGTAAGCTGGCTCTTCTCCAGTGATGGATCGAATTGCTTTCGAAACAGCCTGGACGATCCGTTCCTCTCGAGAGGTCTTGGTCCAGGGCCGATCTTCAAACACATTAAGTTTTGACTGAAACGATATTCCTTTGGAGAGATTCTTTTCAAGCGTCTCTCTCATCTCTTTTAAAGGACCGGAATCGAGACTCGCATTGACTGATCTCTCTTCCTCTTGGACAATATCTTCCAACTGCTTCTTCAGGGCTTCATGGGACTGGCCTGGAATGGTTCGGATGTCGAGGTATGCCCTGCACTGGTAAGGGACGACATTGAGTTGTGGCTCCCCTTTCACAGGTGCCTGAAGCACAGTGGGTGTGATGCTGGGATATCCTAAAAAGACATCTTTCCCCAATCTTTCAATCTCCTCTTCCTCTAATTGCCTCATTTTTTCCAGGATCGATATCATAGGAGGAATGGGATTGAGGCCGGCTAAAGGCATGGCTCCATGGCTCATCTTGCCACTCGTGATCAATTCAGCCCGGAGAGCTCCTTTCTGTGTAATGCAGAGATGATTGTCCACGGGTTCACAGATAATCGCTGCATGGACGCCATTGGCCCATCCTTGACGAATAAAATGTTTCACCCCGGTCATCATTCCTTCTTCATCAACCAGTATTCCCAAAAGAATTTTTCCTTTAAAAGGAACGCCTGATTGATTGATCGCCTGAACGGCCATCACCGCTGCCGCTAAATTCCCTTTGGTATCACAAGCTCCTCTTCCATAGATTCGGTTCCCCACCAACCTCCCATCAAAAGGACCATATTTCCATTCGGAGGCATCGCCTTCGGTGACCACATCCGTGTGGCATTCAAACATCAGGCAGGGACCTTCACTTTCCCCATGAAGCACGGCGATGACATTTGGAGAACCAGGTTCCACTTCCTCAACGACCACATCGAGTCCGATCCCTTCCAAGAGACTGGAAAGATAAAGGGCTACCTTCTGCTCCCCTTGTTCCTGTCGTCGGACGCTTGGTATTCGAATAAGATCTTGCGTGAGTTGAACCAGTTCCCCTTTTTTAATCTCTTTCAACAGGCGATCGATCTTCAATGGCTTTCTCCTCCCCCGCCCTCCCGTTCCCCGAGGCTGTGTTGGAATAGGGAGTAGGCAGAAAATCGAAACCTACCCTTCGGCGCTCTACTAGTTGCCCAGGGGACAGAGAGACGGCTAAGGGAGCTTTAGAGCGGAACCTTTTAGCGAATGAAATCATACGCTTGTTTACCATGCAAACATCATTTTCAACCATTAGGACGGTTGCCCATAACCTTCAAATAACCGCAATTTTAAAGCTTCCGAAGCTGGCTCTCTGTCCCCTCCCCGCCCATTACAACACAGTCTCCTCGTGGGGGAGGGTTGGGGAGGGTGAGTTGTCAAATGATGCTGGAAGCTTGAATCTTTTCAAAGGCTCGATCGATGATTTGAATGGCCTGATCAATATCTCCCTTCTCAATCGTTAACGGGGGTGTGATCCGGATGACATTTCCATAGAGACCGCCTTTCCCAATGAGGAGACCCTGCTCCTTTGTACCTTCGAAGATCTCAGTGACGAAATCCGGGGCAGGTTCCTTCTTCACCTTCACAATCTCCATCGCCTGGATCAAACCCATCCCACGAACTTCACCTATAACTCGATATTTTTCCTTCAAACCGTTTAGCCGGTCTCTTAAATACCTGCCCATCTTCTCAGCATTCTGGACAAGTTTCCTTTTCTCGATGACATCAATGGTTGCAAGGATGGCTGTGGCAGTGACCGGATTTCCTCCGAAGGTGGAAATGTGTGATCCTTTGAGGGAATCTCCCACTTCAGGCGTGGCAATCGTGAGACCGACAGGGGCGCCGTTGGCTGCTCCCTTGGCCATCACCATGATGTCAGGTTCAACTTCCCAGTGTTCGATCCCGAACATCTTTCCCCCTGTCCTTCCCCAACCTGTTTGAACTTCGTCACAGATGAAGAGTCCCCCGTATTTTTTCACGATAGATACGACTTCTTTGAAGTACTCCTTCGGAGGGGTGATAAATCCTCCAACGCCTTGAATGGGTTCAGCGATAAAAGCAGCGGGATGTCTTGAAGTGGTGGTCTCGATCAATTCTTTCACATCCTTGGCGCAATCGAGATCGCAGTGTGGATACTCCTTCCCAAAGGCGCAACGAAAACAGTAGGCGTTGTGGGCGTGTTTGATACCAGGGACGAGGCTTTCAATAAGACGATAATTTGCATGAGCTGTGATATTCATGGCCAGGAGGGTTGCTCCACTGTAACCATGACGAAGCGCGATGATCTCATGGCTTTTTGTATAAAGTTGTGCCAGGAGAATAGCTGTCTCGACAGCTTCTGATCCGCTATTCGTAAAGAAAGATTTTTGTAACCTGCCCGGGGTGATCTGGGCCAACTTTTCAGCAAGGGAAACGATTGGAACATTGGGATAAAAGGTGGAGGTATGCTGGAGTTTTTTCATCTGCTCGCATGTCTTTGCAGTGATCTCATCGTCACAATGACCCACACTGATGGTGACAATGCCTCCAAAAAAATCGAGATATTCCTTCCCATCAATATCATAGACATACTTTCCCTTTCCCCGATCCAGGATAAGGGGTTCTTTATAATAGGTGGCTACACAGGGCACTAAATATTTTTTATGTTTCTCATAAACTTCCCTTTTTTCCATTGATGTTTCCTCCCCGTAAAATTTTCACGATCCTCATCTAATCAGATTAAGTTTGTAGCTGGGGAAAAATTATAGCTGATAATTCTTGTTTAATAAAGGGCAGACATTTTCCCCACGATATTTCTTGCTCCTTTGCTCCATTCTGTCATTCCCGTGAAAACGGGAATCCAGATATAGGTATCACATAAAGATATGGATTCCTGCTTCTGCAAGAATGACAAAGATGTGTATGTTCCCTTGAGAATTGGATCAGGGGATGGCTAATTCTTCATTCAGCAGGTCTGAGATAAACATATGGCCAGGTGCATGAGTGATACAGAGATCAGGTTTGGCTTTCATCACAACAGCCTGTGGCGTCACACCGCAAGCCCAGAAGACCGGGACTTCTCCTTTCTTAATGGTTACTGGATCTCCAAATTCGGGTTTTCTGAGATCTTTAATTCCAATCATTGAGGGATTACCGATATGAATGGGCGCGCCATGCACCCAAGCATAGCGTGAGGTGATCTGAACAGCCTGAGTCACTTTGTTTGATGGAATGGGTCTCATGGTAACGACCATTGGCCCATGAAAGAGTCCAGCAGGCTTGCAGGGGATATGGGTGATGAACATCGGGACATTCTTATTTTCTTCGATATGGCGGACGGGGATTTTCGAATGGAGCATTGCCTCTTCAAAGGAAAAACTACAGCCTAAAAGAAAAGTGACGAAATCGGGTTTCCAAAAGCTTCTGATCTCTTTGACCGTTTTATGTAGTTTCCCTTTTCGGTAAATGTTGTAAAGCGGAATGTCTGTCCTGATATCGGCATCCAAAGACAAAAACTTCGTCCTGAATTCTCCTGGTTCTAAGACTTCAAGCAGGGGACAGGGCTTTGGATTTCTCTGGCAGAAGAGGAGAAAGTTGAAAGCATGTTTCTGCGGAAGGATGACCAGATTGGCCTGAGCATAACCCATCGCCAACCCTGCTGTGGGTTTATCCCATTTCCCTTTTCGAATGAGGTTGCGGATTTCTTTGGGAGTGGGTTGTCGAATATTTTTCATGATAGTCTTAATAATCTATTTTATGTCCGGTCGCAACCTTTAGTGGTGCTATTTTTTTCAATAAAATCATCCGAGGATAAGTTCGAACTTTTGCTCAGTGACTGTTCTTCCCCATTGATTGCCTTCACATTCCTCGCAAAGCTTGAACCCATATTTTTCATAAAGATGGCGCGCTGGATCGAGACCCACAAAAGTCCAGAGATACACTCGGCCAAACCTCTTCTTTCGGCAAAATTCGACGGCCTCTTCAATCAACATCTTTCCGATGCCATGGCCCTGGCTCTCCGGCGCCACAATGAACCATCTCAGGTGGGCCCCTTGGCTATCGTGATTGACCCCATCGATAGCAATGGAGCCTACAATTTTTTCTTCTACCCTGGCTACCCAAAACCCATCATGCATTTCATCAAAGCGCCGCAGAAACTCTGAAAGCTCAATGGCCACTTTAGATTCGAAGAAAAGATGAAAGTCCCAGTGCTGGTAGTAATACGTACCATGGAGTTCAGCAATTCGACCTATGGCACCAGGAATATAACCGGATAATCTTACATCGCTCATAGTCATTAAGAAAAGACCCTAATTTAATTTAGGAATGAGTTAGTTGATACCTATCATATAATGAACAGTTTATCAAAAAAATCTCATTCTAACAAAGGCTTAAGGAATTCTGAGGGGGAATCGGATCATAAGTTACTATTTTGGACAGAAGTAAAGCTATCTTGACTAATTTTTTACTTTATGCTAAAAAGTAAAATGAATTCCTTAGAAAGGAGGTTTTTTATGAAAGCCGTGGTCACTCTGAGCAGTAAAAATCAGATTGCCATTCCCAAATCGGCCCGCAAAAAGTTGGCAATCGGTCCAGGGGATCAGTTGATCCTTGATGTGGAAAAAGATAGCCTCATTCTTAAACCGAAACCGAAAAGCTATTCGAAACATTTGCGGGGGTTACATCGTTCGGTCTGGCAAGGCGTGGATGCTACTTCTTATATAAGAAAAGAAAGGGAAACCTGGGGAGAGAAATGAAACAACTACAGGATTTCCTCAGAAAACACCCAGTAATAGCCCTCGATTCTTCGATCTTTATCTATCACCTCGAGGATCATCCTCGTTATGCTCCTCTAACTGAATTTATCTTCGATGCTTTAGAGAAAGGGGGAAATAAAGGAATCACCTCCTATTTAACACTGATGGAGATCATTACCAAACCCAAAGCAGAAGGCTTTCTGCAGGTGGCCCGTGATTACGAGTATTACTTAACCACCTTTCCAAACCTGACTTTTTATGAAATGGGATTAGAGATAGCACGGAAGGCATCTGACCTGAGAGCAACGGAAAGGATCAAAGGGCCAGATGCCATTCAGCTTGCTACAGCCATCCTTTATGGAGCGACTGCCTTTCTGAGCAACGACAGAATCCTTGAACGAGTTAAGGAAATCGATATCCTCATCCTCGACAAATTATTAAAATAATAATCCAATTGTCGTGACAGTGTCGAGACAATTTGTTCCTCTGGGAAAACCTCTACAAAACGAATCATGTGCCAGAGATTCTTTTCTGAGAATCCTTGACCAAACTCAGCAGCCAATTCTCTACTCACTGCGGAGACAATCTGCTCCCCGTACCCCGCCCTTTTTTCCTTCAGGATGTCCTGGCGGATACGTTTACCTACGCGCCAGTAGAGGAGGACCAGCGCAGAGTTCACCTGCCGCGCCACTACGATCACTATAGATATGTGCTAATGCAAAGCCTGCCCCTCTTTGTTTCTCCTTGGCAGAAGTATTGTTGCAAGTTTCTTCCTGTAAGGAGGGGTTTGATTGGATATAAGGTCTTAGAACGGTGTCCATGAACTGAGTGAAACCTTGTTATCCTGTCTCTCATTCAAAAAAATGTCTTGGAAAGATATACGTCTTCCCCGTTTTTCCTATTTCTTTAATTTACTTCCTTGCTTTTTGGGCTGGTGTAGGAGGCGGTTCTCTGCATTCGGACCTGGTCCACTCCTCGCTGAGTCTTCGCAGAATCTCCTGCTGCCCCCGAATCGAGAAGTCCGCATATTCAGGGTCCTTCTTCCGATAAGTCTTCTCAATGAAGGCAATGGAGTCGTTGGTGGCGCGGATCTCTGCGCGGATCTTCTCACACTTCTTCAATCCCCAACGGGCTTCGATCGAATCCTCCGGATGAGGGGAAAACAAGGCTTTTTTGGCTGGTGTCGGAGGTGGTTCTCTGCATTCGGATCTGGTCCACTCCTCGCTGAGTCTTCGCAGGATCTGCTGCTGCTGCCGAGTTGAGAAGTCAGCATATTGAGGGTCCTTCTTCCGATAAGTCTTTTCAATGAAGGCAATGGAATTTTTGGTGGTGCGGGTCTGTGCGTGGATCATCTCACACTTCTTCAATCCCCAACGGGCTTCGATCGAATCCTCCGGATGAGGGGAAAACCAGAGATGGTTCTGATAGACATGATAGAGCGTGACCGAGCGGTTCCCTGAGAGATGGATCGGAATGGCCTCCATCATCCCTTTCGCCATCTCTGGGTCGAGATGGTTCGATTCGATGATCTGTGAAAGATGATCCATCAGGGAGATGATCATTCTGTCACGGCCCGGGGTACTATGAATCTCCCAAAATTCTGAGCCTTCTGGACAGCCCCCATTGCGGCACTGCTGGTATCCTGCCAGAACAATGGGGACCCTCTCCCTGAGAAAGCGGGTGATCGTTCCCATAACCTTTACCATCTTCTCCAGGGGGGCATAGTTTGTTGGATCGATCCTTCTGGCCACGGCCTCGACAAAGTCGGCATAGCCCTTACAAAAACCAGAGGTGTATTGCTCTTCGGAATAGAAGGGGTGCTCTTTGACAGGGAGATATTTCCATTCGCCGTTTTCAGAAACAGGCCATCGGAACTTCACGAGACCTGAGCAGGCTTTGGATTCCGGTCTCGTCGAAAAAAAATATCCCAAGCTCAATTTTTGAACCTTCACCGGAAGTGCCGACTCCCAGGTCTGAAGAGGATGGGCCTGGCTTCCATCGAGGAAGACATGGCCGATGATTCCGGCATGGGATTCTGTCACTAAAAATACCGTTCCCGGTGTGACCGAATCGGGAGAAATGCGGACGGGATAGGTGTCGAGGGGGAGGGTCCCTGTCCAGGTCTTCGGAAGGAGGTAGAGAAGGGCAGCGCGGAAACGTTCGTCCCTGTGCCACTCCGGGTGGGTTGGAAGATGCTTCCAGTCCGTGGACCAGTGGCCGATCCGTTTGCCATCCGTTGTGGTAGCGGCAGCGGGAAGATGGGCGATCCGGGCATAGATCCATCGGATCGCATAGACGGCATCCGCACAATCCGTGGGGATCTTGTAGCGGATGAAGAAATCCTCCGTAATCGTTTCCTCCACCCATTTTTCAAACCGATGCTCTTCTTCAACCGTCCACCGGCGGTCACCGACTTCCCAGACTTGATCAGGGGATTCATTCAGCGTCTGGCTGAAGCACGGGGTGGAGATAAGAAGTGTCAGAAAGAGAACAAAAAAAGGCATGGCTCCATATTAAAAAGAATGGCAGCAGATTGTCAACAGAGAGGACGGGCTAAACTTTGGGTTGCCTTTTTTGTAATTGAATCTGTCAAAGAAGCTTTTAATTGGTAATCATTAGCTCTCTCACTAAATCCAGGTTGAGGATTATAGGTGTCTTCGTTAACCAAGAGATAGTGAAGCCGTATCTGCCAGGTTAAGTATTATTCAGGACAGATCACCTATCCTAAGAATACGCCTCCAATCAATACCTTATTACGATTGCTTCAGAAGGGAAATTATCTTAATCTATGAACTTGATTCACATCTCAAGGCCTGGCACCCCGGCTTTTTTCTTTAGAGACGCGAGAGTTGAAACAATATGGTATAATGGTCTCAGTCAGGAGGCCTTGTGGATTTTTCAGGATTCATGAACGGCATTGTTTCCTTTGCTCAGAACCATACGGTTATCGTAATCGTTCTTGCGCTGGTTCTCCTGTACTTTATGTACCGGAAGCCGAGAGTCCTTATCGGTATTCTCATCCTCTGTCTTTTACTGGCGGGATTGCTCTATTTAATCACGAGCATTTCCGGTTCGGGCTCGGAGCAGGAGAAGAAGCTGATTCACGAAGAGGAAAAGGAGCTCGATACTAACCGCTGATCGCTCTCCGGGTAGGTTTTCCTTATTCCGGACTGATTTCCTATAAGTTCGGTTCTTTCTTGAGGCGGTCCTTGATCTCACTGGTTATCGCGTACAGACCGTACTGGCTCGGAGGAGATCATAGAGAAGGACCAAGTCAAAAAGCGAGGCGGCTGAAATGTATCATTTCAAGACCTGGCTCCTCACTTCTTATTTTCAAGTCACTTAACGCCTCCTCCTTTCTAATCCCCCATTGACAAGTTTTATCCAAACATTTAGATTTCAACTGGTAGTCGATACGGGAATGGATTTGCACTTGCTTTATCCGATTAAATTCTGGTAAGGTTGCCCGAAAAGTGTAGCTACCAAAAGGGTATGCACAGGAAACGGACTCAAACTCAAGACAGGTTTATGAAAACGAAGAAACTGGTACTTCTGTTACCCTTGGTCTGCTTACTCGGTTGTTATGCCGGAAGCGTCAAACCACTGTTAAACCGTCCTGAATTTAAGGCCGAAAACGAACCAATTCGTACCTTGAGAATTCTTCTGATCACCGATGATTCCTATCGGAAAGACGAAATTGAGAAGTTTGTTTCAAAATGCTCGCGCCTTGTTGAGATGCAAGTTGGAATACGGCTTGAAATTCTAGATGGGTACCAAATCAAATGGGAAGATGAGCTAGAGGATATCATCAAAATGGAAATAAGGATTGCCGGGGACACGTGGAGTAAGAGGGACCAGTTTGATATCGCCCTTACTTTTGTGAATTTTGTTCATAATATTGCAGGCGGTAAATTGCCCCTGGGAGCAACCGATACATTTTTTTGGAGGTATCTCTTCGTAAAAGAGCTGGATCCCTATATTCTTCTCCACGAGCTGTTTCATGCCTTTTTGTTGCAGAAAGGTCATTCAAAAGACTGGGTCATGAGGGCTGGAAGGCCCGCTTACGGTAACGAATGGTACTGGCTTACTCCAGAGGATAGAAAGGAGGTTCTTCGCAATAAATGGAGAGATTTCAATGTCATGCCAGCTACCGAGCAAGAAGAAGAAATGAAATCGAAGGAAAGTTGGTTTTACTATAACATTGGGTCAGCCTATCTCCAGAAAAGAGAATTTGACCAAGCCATTTTATTATTTAACAAATCTCTTGGGATAAACCCCAAGTATGCCGCAGCTTACGAAACTCGAGGGATTATTTATAGTCGTAGAGAGCAATTTGATCAAGCAATCGCTGATTTCAATAAGGCCCTTGAGATAGACCCAAAGTATGTTGAGGCTTACATGAGTCGGGGGAGGGCTTATTACTTTAAAGGAGAGTACGATAAATCTTGGGAGGATATTAAAAAGGCACAAGATTTAGGTTACAAGATTCCCGCTGAATTTCTTGATGATCTTCGCAGGGCATCCGGTAAAAATAAGTAAAGATTCAGTATCTCTCAGGTTAAATATTATTCAGGACCGATCACCTATCCTAAGAATATGCCTTCAGATGATTGCCCTCATCGATGTAAGATTTCACTTGATAATCGTTAGCTGCAATACTGGCCTAAAACATTCCTCCATAACTTGTAATCTTTTTGTTTTGACATTTAACCTCGTTTTTCGTATGCTTACCTTAACCCAAAGTGAGTCCTTATCAAAAAAAGAAAGGAGACAGTCATGAAGCATACTGGAATCCGATCAATCTTTGCGCTCTTAATGCTGCTTCTGGTTTTTCCCTTAGCTGCTGGCGCGCAGCTGATGATCATCGGGAATGACGAGAAGATGATCTTCGATGATGCCGGCGTGGTTCGATTCTTCGCGCCCGGGAAGGACACGGTGTCCATTGTCGACATCTCTGCCCCGGAGTCGCCGAAGATCATCGCCAATCTGCCGCTGGAGAACTCGATCTTTGGCCCGCCGACGAACCTGGCCATCACCCCGGACGGCCGGCTTGCCATCGTGGCGAACTCGATCCATCAGGTGCCGGATGGAGTGGGATGGAAGGGAGTGCCCGACAACAAGCTCTACGTCATCGATCTCACGACGAGCCCGCCCAGCCACATCGGCACCGTCGAGGTGGGCAAGCAGCCCTCCGGCCTCGACATCAACCGGGCCGGCAACCTGGCGCTGGTGACCAACCGCGCGGACAACTCTATCAGCGTGCTATCCATCCAGGGGAAGGACGTGAAGCTCATCGACACGGTGCCCATGGGCGAACAGGTGGCAGCAGTGGCTTTCACCCCGGACGGGAAGCGCGCTCTGGCGGTGAAGTTCCCCGGGCACAAGGTGGCGCTGCTGGAGGTGGACGGGCAGAAAGTAACCTACACGAAGTATGACATGAACGTCGGCCTTTGGCCGTACAATATCGGCGTGACGCCGAACGGGAAGCTTGCACTCACGGCAGACCAAGGCAATGCAGGCCGCTCGGATGGACACGTGGATACCGTGAGCGTCATCGATCTGGAGGCCAACCCTCCGCGGGTTATCGATCACGTGGTGGTGGGAGACGCCCCGGAGGGCCTCGAGATCAGCCCCACGGGCAAGATCGCCGTGGCCATGTTTTTGAACGGCAGCGACGGGCCGCACAATGCGTGGTTCTACCACAAGAACGGCCGCGTGGCGGTCCTGAAGATCGATGGCAAGAAGGTGACAAAGGTCGGCGAAGTTGAGGTGGGAGGAGTCCCCGAAGGGGCCGTCTTCAGCCCGGACGGCAAGTACCTCTACGTTGGCAACTTCAACGACCAGGACGTGTCCATCCTGAGGGTGGACGGCACGAAGGTGACGGATACCGGCAAGCGCCTTCAACTACCTGGGCACCCGGTGTCCATGTCCGGGCGGGCCCGCTAAGCTACTTCTGTGTGGCGGTGCTGGGGCAGAGAGACCTGGAACAGGTGTTCGTCGCGAGTTCCAGTCTCGCACATAAGAAGGAAGATCCCAGAGTCGAGCGGATTTGCCGCTCTGCTCCCCCTGGGGCCCCCGATGAAAGTGAAACCGGCTCTGGTGAACCCTCAAGATCTCAAAGTGGTGAGGGAGGAAAAACCAGATCGGCTTTTAGATAGAGTCTGCGCGTCAGCTACAATTGTCAAACATCAAAGGCAGGGTCAGAGAATTGGCCCTGTTTTTTTATGCACATTTCTAACCACAATCATTTACTCTTAGAGTTATCTCAGAGTGGAGAGTAGGAGGCGTACTCGTTAACCGAGTGATTATTTGGCAGTGTTTCTCAGGTTAAGTATTATTCGGGACAGATCGAATATTATAAGAATACGTCTTCGATCAATAACTTATTACGATTGGCTGACGCCAAATCTCTGATCAAAAAAGCTAAAGCGACTGAAATGTGTGATTGTAAGACCTGACCGGATATCTATTTTGTATTCCGCCGCTTCTCTGATGACGGTGATGGGATTGAAAATGATCATATTCTGTGTTATTTTTTGGTTTAACTTAATTCAATCCCTCCCGAGCGTTTCTCCCAAGGTAGTGATCTCATAGCTTTCCCAAAGATCATTCCTGAGATTCGTGTGAGGTTTTTCTGGGGCAAGCCTGCCCTTCGAAAATCAAATGGGAGGTTTTGTTGGATTGAAGGAAAGGAAGACGATGAAACTCGGTCTTGTAGGTTTTGCTCAGGTCGGTAAGCGTACACTCTTTCGGCTGTTGACCGGCAAAGAGCCGAATTCAGAAGGCAAAAAAGGGAACGGTTTGGGGTTGGCGAAAGTGCGGGATGCACGCTTCGATCGCCTCGTGGAGATTTACGCTCCGCGTCAGGAGACCCCTGCCCAGATTGAATTTATTCTTCTCCCTGACTTAGACCAGCAGGCCTCTCGCAATGATCAGATTCTGCGGGGCCTGGAGCAGGTGGATGTCATCTGCCATCTTGTTCGATTTTTTCAGGACGACACGGTCTTCCATATCCATGGCACGGTGGACCCTCGTCGCGATATCCTGCTCTTTAACGAAGAGCTGCAACTGAACGATCTTCTTTTTATTGAAAAGCGCCTCGAGCGGCTCGAAAAAGAACAAAACAAGAAAAAAGACGTTCAAAAGACGGCCATGGAAGCAGATCTTCTTACTCGCATGAAAGGCCATCTTGAAACTTCCCGTTTTTTGAGAAACTTCCTCTTAACTGAGGCCGAAGAGAAGCTCATTGCCAGCTACCCTTTGCTGACCCGCAAAGCGGTTATCATCATCCTCAACGTCGGGGAGGAGGAGTTGGGTGATCAGAATCTGACCAATAAATTGAAGGAAGACTTTCGTGAGCAGGACTTCCAGTGGATTGCCGTATCTGCCAAGATTGAACAGGAACTTTGCCAGCTCGATGCGGCAGAGCGCCAGACCTTTCTCGAGGAGCTACAGCTCGACCAGCCGGCCCTGGACAGGTTGACCATGCTTTGTTACAAAACCCTTGGCCTCATCTCGTTTTTCACTGTTGGTCAGGATGAGGTACGGGCCTGGACAAACCGGCAGGGATCCTTTGCCCCCCAAGCCGCAGGTGTCATTCATTCTGACTTTGAGCACGGGTTCATCCGGGCAGAGGTGACGAAATATCAGGACTTGATTAAACTGGGAAGCGAGCAGAAGGTCAGAGAGGTGGGGAAATATATGCAGGAGGGCAAGGACTATGTCGTTGAAGACGGCGATATCATCAATTTTTTGTTTAATGTCTGAGAAAGATTAACCATCACACCTCATCTCTCAGGAATCAAAAGCATCATCCATTCCATCATTGAACCTCGATCAAGACTCTGTTACGATTGCCTGACCCGAAGTCTCCGCATTCTCTTTGCCATCTTTTAGAGGGAGGTTATGAGCGAAGCACATATTCCGAAAATTGCGCAAGAACTGGGTCTCACTCCCAGACAGGTCCAGACCACATGTGACCTCTTGGGTGAAGGGGCTACTGTCCCCTTTATCGCCCGTTACCGAAAGGAAGCCACGGGTTCTCTGGATGAGGTGGCTATCACGGCGATTCGTGACCGACTCAATCAACTCATGGAACTGGACAAGCGCCGTGAGGCCATCCTCAAATCTTTAGAGGAACGGGGACAGCTCACCGATGAGTTAAAGGAGAAAATCCTGTCGGCGGAGACCATGGTCGTTCTGGAAGATATCTATTTGCCTTACCGGCCGAAACGTCGGACCCGGGCAACAATCGCTAAAGAAAAGGGACTGGAACCGTTGGCCCAGCTTCTTTTTGCACAGAATGACATGGATCCCTTGGCCGAGGCAGCTGCTTTCGTCGATCCTGAAAAAGGGGTTGATTCCGCGGAAGACGCCCTCGCAGGAGCCTGTGATATCATCGCTGAATGGGTCAATGAAGATCAGACGGCTCGGGCCAGGATCCGTGATTTCTATTTATCGAAGGCTGTTTTTAAGTCAAAGGTCATTCCGGAGAAGGAGGCCGAAGGAATCAAGTACAAGGATTACTTTGATTGGGAAGAGCCCGTGAGCACAGCGCCATCCCACAGGACTCTTGCCATGAGGCGAGGAGAAAAGGAAGGTTTTCTCACATTGCGGGTCTTACCCCCTGAAGACGAAGCCCTGGAGATCCTCGATGGCATTTTTGTCAAAGGGGAAGGGCCTGCATCCCAGCAGGTCCAGATAGCAGTGCACGATAGCTACAAGAGACTTCTCTCTCCTTCCATGGAGACTGAGATCCGCCTGGCAACAAAAAAGCGGGCGGATGAGGAGGCGATAAAGGTCTTTGTCGAGAATCTCCGTCAACTTCTTCTTGCCCCTCCCCTTGGCCAGAAGAACGTCCTTGCCGTCGACCCAGGTTTCAGGACCGGATGCAAAGTGGTCTGCCTCGACCGTCAAGGGAAGCTGCTCCATACCGAAACCATTTATCCTCTCCAGTCCGAAAAAGCCGCAGCCGATGCACGTTCAAAGATCCTTGAGATGTGTGAGCGGTTCAGCATAGAGGCCATTGCCGTCGGAAACGGCACAGCGGGAAGGGAGACAGAGACTTTCATCCGCGGCCTCGATCTCTCAAAGAACATTCATCTGGTGATGGTCAACGAGAGCGGTGCATCCGTTTATTCGGCATCCGAGGTGGCACGTGAGGAGTTTCCTGATCAGGACGTGACCGTGAGGGGAGCCGTATCCATTGGCCGGAGGCTGATGGACCCTCTGGCAGAGCTAGTGAAGATCGACCCGAAGTCGATCGGTGTTGGCCAATACCAGCACGATGTGGACCAGGGAGCGTTGAAGAGCAGCCTTGATGATGTGGTGGTGAGCTGCGTTAACCGTGTGGGTGTGGAAGTCAATACCGCAAGTAAACAACTTCTTACCTATGTCTCAGGGCTAGGACCCCAGCTTGCAAAGGGGATCGTGGAGTACCGGAATGAACACGGTCCGTTTCAATCGAGGGAAGGACTGAAACAGGTATCCCGCCTGGGACCCAAAGCCTTTGAGCAGGCCGCTGGTTTTTTACGCATCAGGGATGGAGAAAACCCACTGGATCGAAGCGCAGTCCATCCGGAAAGCTATCCCATTGTCGATGCCATGGTAAGGGATCTGGGCTGCTCGGTGCTGGATTTAATGCGTGAGGAGAAGCTCCGGGAGAAAATCGATCTGGAGCAGTATGTCTCGGAAAAGGTGGGCCTTCCTACATTAAATGATATCCTGTCGGAACTCTCCAAGCCCGGCCGCGATCCCCGTGAGCAGTTTGAAACCTTCCGATTCGAAGAAGGGGTTGAAAAGATAGAGGATGTAAAACCCGGGATGAAGCTTCCTGGAATTGTGACGAATCTTACGGCGTTTGGTGTCTTTGTCGACATCGGCGTCCATCAGGACGGGCTGGTGCATATCAGCGAACTTTCGAACCGTTTTGTGAAAAACCCCGCGGAGGTTGTGAAGGTTCATCAAAGGGTATTGGTAACTGTGCTGGATGTGGACCTCGAAAGAAGGCGGGTTTCCCTTTCCATGAAGAGCAGCCGGCCCGGACCCAATGTGGTTTCAAAGGGGGAGGAGAGAGAGAAGGAAGAGAAGAGACAGGAAAGGAGGCAGAAACAGAAAAGCACCTTTACAAATAACCCGTTTGATGCTGGCTTCAGAAACAGGAATCAATAGATCATCCGGGGCCCAAACCCAAAGCGCAAGGTAAACAAAGTTGAAAGAAAATTCTTATTACATTATTATAGTGTTATGAAAAACGTGACCATTACACCCGATAAAATGGATGGTATACTTTTTTACCCGGATTAAATAAATTGCAGTCTACAGGTAAACAGGGGGAAAAGCCTGATCCCAAGTCCCCTCTGAGTTTCCCAAATCCCAATCAGGAGGAAAAGATGAGAAAAGGATCGCTCTTTATAAACTTGGTTCTGTCCGCTTTTATCCTTGCCGCACTGTCCGGCTGCGGCTATAACACGATGCAGAAGAATGAGGAGGCGGTCAAGGCGGCATGGGGAGACGTCGAGGCAACCTATCAGAGAAGAAATGACCTCATCCCCAATCTCGTTGAGGTCGTAAAAGCCTATGCCAAGCACGAAAGGGAAACCCTCACCGCCGTCACAGAGGCAAGGGCAAAGGTTGGGGCATTGCAGGTGCCCAAGAATATCATTGATGATCCCAAGGCCTTCTCACAATTTCAGGAGGCACAGGCCGGCATGAGCAGCGCCCTTTCGCGGCTGATGGTCGTCGTCGAGCGCTACCCTGACCTCAAGGCAAACCAGAACTTTCAGGATCTTCAACACCAGCTGGAGGGAACGGAGAACAGGATCAATGTCGCCCGGACCCGCTATAACAAGACGGTCGAAGTCTTCAATACTTCCATCCGGGTATTTCCGAACAACCTGACCAACAATTTGTTACTCCATCTGAGTCTAAAAGAGCCCTTTAAGGCCGAGGCTGGGGCAGCAAAGGTTCCGCAGGTTAAATTCTGATATGAAAAAGGTTTTTTCATTCTTTATTTTGTTGTTCTGCTGTCTGACTATTGCTGCTTATGGCCTTGATGTGCCGAAGCTCCAGGGCTATGTCAACGATTATGCAGAGATGATCAGTCCTTCCGCGAAGTCAAAGATTGAGGAAGAGCTGAAGGCCTTTGAACAATCGGATTCAACTCAGATCGTTATTCTTACTATTCCCTCCCTCGAAGGGGAAAACATCGAGGAGTTCTCCATCAAAGTCGCGGAGGTCTGGAAGATTGGACAAAAGCAGAGGGACAATGGGATCCTCCTCACCGTCTCCAAACAGGAAAGAAAGATCAGGATCGAGGTCGGCCGAGGCCTCGAAGGAAGGTTAACAGATTTGATGGCAGGAAGAATTATCGATCAGGTCATCAAACCGCGATTTAAGCAGGGAGATTTTAACGCAGGTTTTATAACGGGTGCCTCTGCATTGATCGATGCAACACGAGGCGAATTCAAAGCCGAGCAGAGGCCGGCTCAACGGAGACAGAAAGGTTTTCCTCCTTTTCTGACCTTTCTCCTGTTTTTCGGTATTTTTGTCCTTATCCTCGGCAGCCTCTCCCGTATTCTCGGAGGGATAGCGGGGGCGATCGGTCTTCCCGCCCTTGTTCATCTTACAGTGGTCCCTGCGGGTATCCTACCCAGCATTCTCTTGGCCTTGGTCGGTTTTGGCTCAGGTTTCTTCCTATCCAGCCTCTTTTCTTCAGGAAGGTCCGGAATAGGTCGTCATAGAGGGCATGGCGGTGGGTTCTTCTATGGGCCATGGATGGGCGGTTCCTCCATAGGAGGAGGGGGCGGCTTTAGTGGTGGTGGATTCAGCGGCGGAGGCGGTTCCTTCGGGGGCGGCGGGGCCTCAGGAGGCTGGTGATGAAGGCATATTCAAAAGCAGACGAATTCTTTACTGCGGAAGAGAAGGAGAGACTGAAGGCCACGATTCAGGAGGTCGAATCCAAGACCATTGGTGAAATCGTTGTCATGGTGGTTGACCAAAGCGATCATTACATTGAGGCAGAGGTCCTTGGCGGTGTCCTTCTCGGGAGCCTTTTGTCACTGATCTTGGCTCTCCTTTTTTTTCACTCCTCCATCTGGTCTTATGTTCCCTTGAGTTTCTTACTCTTTTTCCCCTGCTGGTTGCTTTTCAAAAGAGCGGAGGTATTGAAAAAACTCTTTATTGGAATGAGAAGAAAAGAGGAAGCGGTCAGGCTGAGGGCCGAGAGGGTGTTCTTTGAGAAAGGCCTTTATAGGACAAAGAGGAACACAGGGGTGCTCTTCTTTCTCTCTCTCCTCGAAAGGAAAATCTGGGTTCTTGCTGATAAAGGCATTCACGAAAAGATGGATCAAGAAACCCTGAACCAGTTTGCGAGTGGGGTTTCAAGAGGGATTAGAGAGAGCCGTGCTTGCGAGGCGCTGTCCCAGGCCATCCAGGGGATAGGGGTTTTACTTTCACGCCATTTTCCCATTACCTCTGATGATACCGACGAACTTCCCGATGACGTGATGACGGAAGAATAAAAAAGCTAATCTCATGGTTAGCTTTCTTTTTCTTTTGAAGTTCGCTTTTGCTTTTCAAAAACTCCAGCGGGTTTGTAAAAGTCTTTGAGGGAATCTGCTTTCAGTCCGTCACCCTCGAACCATGAAAATTGCTAATCCCCTCTCGCTCCCTTTAGCAAAGGGGGGCTGGGGGGATTTGAAAGCTATTTTCTGAGGAATCCATTTTCCCTTTCTTGAACCAATCGGCAAAAAAAGCGAGGGGCCTGAAATGCGTCATTTTAAGATTGACCCACGCCGGCTTCTTGAGAGACAGCAGCCAGGATCTTGCCTTGCAGGCGAGTGTACCGATACGCAGCCTCAATAGCCCGGGCTGCTCTCTGCGGCCCTGGGAAGATGGGGATTCCCCGCTCGATCAGGATTCTTACTAAAGGATCCTTTAGGTTCTGAAACGTATATCCGACAAAGGGTTTATCGTGATTCTCAAATAACCGCATGATTGACTCGGAATATGCATCAACCAGCTTAGTGGCCTTTTCTGTAATCTGATCCGGGGGAAGACCCACCTGTTTCATCATGCGTTCGAGCCTCCGGCTAGGCATGAAAAAATAGAAGAGCAGGATGTCTGCGTTCTTCTCATCCAGCAAGGCCTTCGGGATTTCCGAGAAGTAGTCAATGAGGTTCTTGCCAAAGGTGAAATCCACTGGGTTACTTATACTCCCTGTCCGTGGAATGAAAGGGCTCAGTCTTTTGATTGTCTCTGGTGAAAGCGACGGCAATTCAAGACCTGCCCGTCCGCAGGCATCCGCCGCTTCCACTCCCGGTCCTCCAGAATGTGTCTGAATCACGACACGTCGACCCTTGGTTCTGGGAACAGAGCCCAGCATCCAGCAGATATCGAACATTTCCATGACCGACCGTGCCCGGATGATCCCGCTCTGACGGAATATGCCTTCATAGAGCCTATCGGGCCCTGCCAACGCCCCGGTGTGTGAAAGGCCTGCTCGGCTGCCAGCTTCCGACCCTCCGACATAGAGGGCCACGATGGGCTTTTTCGGAACGATCGATCTCGCCGTTTCAACAAACGCTCTGCCCCTACGGATGCCCTCGATATAGAGGGCGATCACTCTGGTATTGGGGCAGGCGCCAAGGTATTCCATACAGTCGACGATATCGATATTGGCTTCATTTCCCACACTGAAGGCTGTACTGAAGCCCAGGGCATAATCGGAAAGATAGCTAAACATCTGGGTTACAAAACTCCCGCTCTGAGAAGCCATACCGATGAAGCCGGGTGCACCTTGAAAGGCCATGAAGGTCGTGTTGAGTTTGTGACGGGGATTTGCCACCCCGATACAGTTCGGGCCTAAAAAGCGCATGCCATATTTGTTGGCAACTGCGACAAGTTCTTTTTCAAGATTTATTCCCTCACCGCCTACTTCCTTAAAACCACCAGAGATCACAATGGCATGTCGGATGCCCTTCCTGCCGCATGCGTCCATGGCCTCGGATACGATACGTGTGGGGAGCACGATCAGTGCCAGGTCAGGGGCGTTGGGGAGATCAAGGACGCTTCGGTAGGCCTTGAGATTCTGCACTCGATTCTCTTTTGGGTGGATGGGATAGATCTCACCTTCGAAGCCCAAATCCAGAACAGAGTCGAGGAGACTTGTCCCCATCGAAGTGACGTTATTGGAGGCCCCGAAAAGGGCGATGCTTTTCGGGTTGGCAATAGGGTACACAGGACTGGCTTCGATCGATTCTATCATTTTACGTCTCTTCTCAGTACAACGAGTGCGTCCGCAGCCACAACGCGACCTTCTGGAGTAATGATCATGGGATTGATGTCGAGTTCTGATACCGTATCAAGTTCCAATCCGATCTGCCCAACCGCGATGAGGGTGCGGCAAAGCATATCCATATCAACAGGTTTCTGTCCGCGGAAGGCGCCGAGAATAGCTTTGAAACGCAGTTCTTCACTCATGTCCTTCGCCTCGATCTTGCCAAAGGGAGCCATGCGGAAGGCGATATCCTCAAACACCTCGGTCATCATTCCACCGATTCCCAGCATCACGCAGGGGCCGAACTGCGGATCGCGGGTCAACCCGACGACCAGTTCACGTTGTCCCGATACCATTTCTTGAACCAGTACCCCTTCAAGCTCCAGGTCGACACTGCTGATAATCCGTCCGTAGGCTTTACGGACATCTCCTTCACTCCTGAGATTCAGCTCAATACATCCACGCTCGCTTTTGTGCATTAGTTCGGGCGAACATGCCTTGAGCACCACCGGAAAACCGAGGTCTGCTGCGGCAGATACCGCTTCGTCGGCACTGCGGGACAATTTTTCTCTCGCGACGGGGATGCCGTAAAGGCTGAGTAACTTTTTTGACTCGTATTCGGAGAGTGCCGGTTGCCCTCTATCGAGGGCAGGCCGTATCAGATCATCTGCTCGCATCTCTTTTTAAGGTCATGGTTTTTGACATTCTGAGATATCAAGATTCTAAACTTATTACTTTTTCGAAGGTGTTGTCAATTGGAGAGTTATCCCTTTTTCAAAAATAATTAAGAGACGATCTGGAGAGAAACAAAAAAGGCTAACCTCAATGGTTAGCCATCTTATTTATTTTGCTTCGTTTAGAACCCGCTTTTGCTTTTCCAAAACTCCATCGGGTTTGTAATTATCTTGGGGAATCGGCTTTCAGTTCCTCACTCTCGAACCATAAAGATTCAATAAATTACGGAAATGCGACACGGACACGGTCACGTTATTCTCCAACTAATCCATTTTTCTTTTTTGAGCCAACGTGCGAAAAAAGTGAGGCGGCTGAAATGGAATATTTCAAGGCCCAGCCCCCAATATATTTTACAGAAATGAAGGAGTTATGCGAAATTGCGGGTGTTGAATAACTCATACCAATAGGCTATTATAAAGCTGACTTTGAGCATCTACTGAGGTTGGAAAGCGGTATACTTCACTCAAAAACGGAGGCAGCATGGAAACCACAAAACGTATTGCACTTGTTGCACACGACAACTTAAAAAAGGATTTGGTGGAATG
>Ga0208819_1000204_pt1 | contig 54704 bp, 46 predicted proteins | sample June2015DPH_11_1_3_FD_184707 | JGI IMG/M metagenome (GOLD analysis project Ga0208819, IMG submission 184707) | Peatland microbial communities from SPRUCE experiment site at the Marcell Experimental Forest, Minnesota, USA - June2015DPH_11_150... | ecosystem: Environmental > Terrestrial > Soil >...
CCACGATTCCGGGATTGAAGGGTGAGCTGCCCAAAATCCCCTTCGCCGTTAGCTTTGCAAATACCTGGAACCTAGCTAAGCTAGCCACAAGATGCGCCGAGCGGCTGCCCACAAACTGGTGATTCTGGGGCGTCAGGTAGGCAGTCACTGAAGCTGGAGGTACGCCTATCACTATTGGGGTTTCTCCCACGTAGTTGACACACCATTGCCATTAGCTGCTTTTCGCGCAATCAATTCAAACCCTTTCGCGCGGGCGCTTTTCTCCAGGGCCTGGAGCCGAGCGCGACCCGCGACGGGATTTGGCCCTGTCATCTGAATCTGACCCAGGGCGAGAGAGGCCTCCAGCTGCAATCGAAAAAGACCCAGGTTGCGCGCTCGGGCTAGCGCTTCTTGAGCTGTAGTCTCCGCTCCGCCCAGGTTTTTCCCCGCTGCCATGACGTAAGCATGATCAAGAATCACAGGGATTCGAACGGTTACATCCTGGCTCTTTTCCGAAAGTCGGACCGCTTCGGCAATGGCTGCGCGCGCCTCGTCTACCTTTCCTTGTTGAAGAAGGGCTCTCGATAACATCGATTGCGCGAAGATTTCCTCATCAGCGTAAGCATCCGCGCGAAACGCTTCGACCGCCGCACGGCTGAGTTGTTCCGCCTCGGTTCCTTTGCCCGAATCGCAATCCAATTCCGCCAGCGCCAGGCGAGTCTCGGCGGCATCACTTTTGTTTCCAAGTTCCTCTTGCAAGGAGAGCGCCTCAACGTAAGCCTCGTGTGCTTTATCCGCTTCTGCCAGTTGTCGCAATGCCTGCCCAATTTTAACGAGCGTGGAAGCGTAAAGGACCTTTCCACCAGTCTCGCGCATAGTAGTTAATTCCTGCTGGTACATCTGGTGAGCCCCGGCAAGATCCCCCTCTTCTAACAATACGTCTCCGATCGCCCCCAGGGCCTGCGCAGCTGAAACTCGATGTCCCACCTCGTTCGACAACTCGAACGTCTTCTGAAAATGGTTCCGTGCGTCTTGCAGTTTTCCTTGTGCGCGCAAGAGGATGCCGGTGTCGCCCATCACGCTTGCCATTCCATACTTGTCACCCGCCTTCTGGTAGATCCGGAATGCCTCGTCGTAGAACCGACGCGCAGTAACGAAATCTCCTCTCTTGACGGATATCACACCGAGGTCCAGCAGTGCTCCCGCTTGCCCCTTCTGATTGCCGATGGATCGAGCCAGGGTCAGTGCTTGGCTGTACAACTTCTCGGCCGCAGCAAAATCGCCTTGATTGATGGGGACCTCGGCCATCTCGTGCAGGGTCTGCTCCAAACCGCTGCGGTCTCCCGCGGCTTCATAAATCTGTCTAGCTTCTTCGCAGGTACTCTTGGCCTTTTCGTTTTCTCCAAGATCCGCTAAAGCGCGGCACTCAGAAATTCGGGCGCGAGCCACCAGAAGTTTGGCCCCCTGTTCACCTGCCCTTTGCGCCGCCAGTTCAGCCATTTCGAGCCTTCGTTTGTGGTCGCCGAGCGACCCAGCGGCGTACGATCTGGCCAAGTCGATTCGCGGGTTTTCCTTTGTCTCCACCCCCAAAGCATCTAGAGCGGCCAAGCTCTTCAATGCATCTTTGCCTCGGCCACCAGCAGTTTCGGCGTCGGCCAGTTGCAAGCCGTAATCGAGATTGTCGGGGAAAAAGCTGAATAGCGTCTGATAGGCTTCGATTGCTTTTCCCCAATCCCTGCCCGTCTCATAGAATCGAGCCTCCACCAGCAGGTGCTTCTCACGCGAAAGATTTCCCGCTCCGTCCAAGGCTTTCTTTGCCTCCTGCTGTGCGTTGGAGTCATACCCGAGGGACGACCACGTCCTTGCGAGCTCAGAGTGCGCAAGAGGAAAGGAGGGATCGGCGGCGACAGCGTGGCTGAGGAGATCCCGTGCCGATAGCGCATCAAAGGCCCTGATCTTGGCGAGTCCTTGCGAATAGGAACGCATTGCTTCCGGATTCGACGGTAGCTCGGCTCTAACTCCATCGGATTCGATTTGGGAAAGCTTCTCCAGCCCGAACTGCTCGCGCAAGCGTGCACCAACCTGCGACACCAGGTCGATTATGGTTTTCTCAGCGCCCGTTTCCGAGACGGCAGCGACAGTTTCTCCTTTGACAGTGTCTTCGAGACGAAGGTCGAGGCGAAATTGGCCTCCCTTTTCTTTTCCCAAGTCGAGATATGAGCCGAGAATGATGAAGTCGCTTGCCAGGTTCTTGCGAACTTGTGTCAATGTGTCGGGAGGCAGACTCTCTACATCAGAAAGACCAAGGTCGATTTTCGTTCGCGCGATTGTCTCGTCCGGTACAGTGCGCAATTGCTCGCCGGCTCCCAGTTCGGCAGTCAGCATCTCCGACAGCGCGGTCGAAATCCAAGCGGTGTCTGGGCGGCTGGAGAGATTCTTAAAACCTAATATAGCGACCGAGGGTCGTAGTCGAACGTGAAGAGCGCTGAGCGGTGGCTCGGTGGCATTCTTCTGCTTCCACAACTTGCGCGCTGCCCAAACTCCCAAACCTGCTGTCACAGCGAGTATCAGTATGGCGGTAGCCAAGGACTCCGTATGCCGATGGACGAATTTCCCACTGAGGTAGAGAAGAGTAGGTTTACGGGCTTTAATGGGCAGGCCCGAAAGGTGCCGCTCGATATCCATCGAGAACTCTTCCGCGGAGGCATAACGATGCTCCGGTTCTGTGCGGATTGCCTTCATCACAATGGTGTCGAGGTCGCCTCGCAAGCTGCGCGGCAGTTCTTCGGGCCGAACGGCACGTGCTTCAGCAACCAGTTGAGGAGTGATTACGGTTTGCGTGCTGCCATCGTGAGATGCCTTTTCGTCAATTCTGCCGACTGCCACACTTGGCTTTTCCGGTTCCTCGTTGTAACGGTGCCACTCGATCTCCAAGGCGGAATCGTGACGAACCCGATACGGCCGATGCCCGGTCAACAGCTCGTAAAGCAAGACTCCGAGCGAATAGATATCCGTGGTCTTTGTAACCGGTGCTCCGTGCGACTGTTCGGGACTCGCGTATTCGGGCGTCATCGGACGCCAATCAGTTCGGGTAAGCGTCGTGTCTGGGGACCATTGCGGGTTAAGCACTTTGGCAATGCCAAAATCCAAGAGCCGGACCACGCCCTCCTTGGTAATCAGAATATTGCTGGGCTTCAGATCACGATGGATGACGAGGGCCTCATGGGCATATTGCGCTGCGAGGCAGACGGCGCGGAACAACTGCAAGCGTTCGGAGATCGAGAGTCTGTGAGTATCGCAATACTCGTCGATACGAACGCCCTCGACGTACTCCATGATCAGATAAGGCAAGCCTTCTTCGGTGCTCCCACCGTCGAGGAGTCGTACGATGCTGGGGTGGTCCAGAGCTGCCAGGGCCTGTCGCTCGTTGCGAAAACGCCGGAGGATTTCATCCCTCTGAGTCCCTGGCTTCAGCATTTTGATGGCTACACGCTTGCGATACTGATCATCCGCGCGCTCGGCCAAATAGACGACCGCCATGCCGCCACGCCCAATCTCGCGGAGGACGCGGTACGCCCCGATCCTTTTTCCCGCCATCGCAGGCGACTGCATGGAGAGCAGATCAGCGGCGGGACAACACTCAAGAAAGGTGGCGGCGCCATCGAAGCTCGACAGCAACGACTCTATTTCGGTGCGTAGGGAGTCATCGCCTGCACAGGCCTTACGCAAAAAACTACTTCGCTCCTCGGGGTCTCGCTCCAAGGCCAACGCGAACAGTTCTTTTACTTGGTCCCATTTTTCAGGCATCTTTCTGGTCGCCTTTGCGCAGTTCACGCGCAAGCCATGCCTTGGCCAGGTTCCAGTTGCGCTTCACCGTCGTGCGGGAAACTCCCAAAACTCCGGCAGCCTCCTCGATGCTTAAGCCGCCGAAAAAACGTAACTCCACCAGTTGGGCTTGCTGCGGATCGAATTCGGCCAGCCGGGTGAGAGCTTCATCCAATGCAATGACATCTGCCGCCTTTCCCTTGGAAAGGCCTGCTGCTTCTTCCAGGAAAACTCTTTCGAAGCCCTGGCCGCGCTTTTTGGCGTCATGGCCTCGGCTGTAGTCAACAAGGATACGGCGCATCAGTTGTGCAGCGACGCCCAGGAACTGCTCCCGGTTCTTCCAATGAACCTCTCTCTGATCGACCAGGCGAAGATAGGCCTCATGCACCAAGGCGGTCGTTTGTAAGGTGTGATCACTGCGCTCCCGCTGCAAGTAACGAGAGGCCAGACTGTGCAGTTCCGAGTATAACGACACGACCAAATCGGCCACTGCTCTGTCATTGTCGACATCGAGTGCCCCGAGGAGGGTGGCTGCATATGTTGGTGCATCCATAAGAACCCCGAACGCGATGACCGGAACCACCGGGGCCTGAACGGACACCGCAAGTTGCGATCACTCAAGGTTGGTAAACAAAGAACTAAAGATGTAAGCCAGGGGGAATTCCAGTCTGAGCTCGCGAGCATTCCCAACTCACCCCAAAGATCGCGATCTCTAGGGCCAAAAGTATATATCAAGTCGAATGCAAAACGAACGGGGTTTACGCCTTTGTTTTGGAGCACTTGGAGCTTGCGGGCGCCGAAAACCAGAACCGCCGACGGCCAATACCAAGAAATGTGGACCTTTTTCCGTGGTTTCTTCGCGTTATCTAGATAGAGGCCGATTCTGGATCGTGGGGACGGAAGACGGCAAGTGAATATCAAGGTTCGCGATCTCTGCAGCGGCGCTCAAGAAAAACCTGACCGGAATAAGGAGCATCTATGAAAAGGAGATTCACGATCTTAGCCGTATTTTTGTCCGCTGCCTTTGGCCTGTCGCTGTACCCGAGCGTCGGCCATACGCAAACTTCACTCCAGCCTGCGCTTACCGTCAAAGTTCCTTTCGAGTTTGTAGTCGGAAACCAAACGTTCCCAGCTGGAACCTACAAGTTCCGATCGTTGCTCAACTCCCTCCCCAGCAAAGCTACCATCGACGTACTCGAGGTGCGGAGCTCGGAGGGACGCCTGTACCAAGCCATCGTAACGGACCTGGTTAGGAGCGAGGAGCCCAGCAATCCCAAGCTGGTGTTCACCCGCAGTGACGGCCGCGCTTTCTTGTCTGAGGTTTGGGAGCCCGGTAAACAGACGGGCTGCCGGCTTCAGAACCGCCATGGCCATACTCAAACTGCGGAGAGTGAAAATGACAAGGTAATCCTGATGGCGTCAGCCGACTGGCGCTAAGGAGCATCGATGATCGAGCAGATAAATTTGAGAGAAAAGGTCGACCGGGCGCGTCTCAGTTTTGATACCCAACTGGCACAAGTACTGCTCGGTCGGCCCGACCTGAGCCATGCCCAAATCGCAAAGGAGTTTGGAATCGGTAAGAATGTGGTTCGCCGCGTGATCAAGCAATTCAACATCGGTGGTCGTAAGCGCGGCCCGAAGGCCAAGGCAGGAGAGCCGGCTTCATAACGAATCGCAGATGGCGAGTTCACGTCCTACGGCTCAGCCTCCCGGAACTTCCGCCCGCGCCTGCTAGTGCCATCGAATGCGGTCACCGCCGGCCCGCGCGGATCGCGCAACGGCATACGTGACCGTAACCCCGAGCGCCACACAGCGAAAGCGAACAGGGAGTCGCTCTTAGCACAGAGGTTTAGCCCGGCAAGATCTCCTTCAGTGCCCACTCAATCCTATCGACTTCTTCGCGGATAACTCTGATCGATTGTTGGTTCTTCGCTGGGTGGGCCAACGGAGTGATTCCTTCCAGGGCGCCTCGTATGTGATGATTGCGAGCCCAAATGAAGTTGAGCCGCGCGCTCCTCTGTTTACGATTTCTGTAAACGCCGCCGACGAACTTGGTGGCGAGCCATGCAAATACCAAACCAAACAGCAGCTCAACCGGAATACGATCGGTTATGCCGTCAAACTCCGAAAACAAAAGTCGATATACCGCTTCACCCATCCCAAATGATGCAAACAGTATAGTGGCCCCGAACAAATATACTTTTAGCCGCTCCATTGGTTGGAAGTGTATCGAGTCGTCTCTTCCGTCACGTGCTCGCGTAAAGTTGATCGCCATGCTTCCCCCAAATGTCGCCGCTCTCCAGGTCACAATCTGCGGCGCCAGTCTCGCTGAAATGATAACTTGAAATTGCCCAGGAGGCTCGACCTTTCTCGCGCGGTATTTCTGCCGCAAGCTGCGGTACAATTACGACCATTCACTTCGCCACTGGGTTCAACCCGCGCCCCGGGATTTCTGCGAAGCATTAAGGACTAGGTCCCATGAACGTCCTGTTACTCTCTATGCCGGATTCTTTCGAGCATATGCCGCCGGCCGCCATCCGCATGCCCAATGGCGCTCTCACATCGCTTGCGGGAAACGTTGATCCGCACCACCGCGTGGCCGTCGCTGACTTGATCCTGGTGCAGCGACAGGTTCGTGAAACTGTAACCAGGCTAGTCTGTGAGCTCAATCCTGAAATCGTCGGACTCTCCATCATGACGTTTCAGCGCCGGACTGCCGGTCGCATTATCGAACTGGTGCGCGCTCTCCGACCGGGCGTGAAAATCGTCGTGGGCGGGTACGATCCCAGCCTTGCGCCCGAAGCGTACGAGGAAATGGGCGTGGATTATCTTGTGCGCAGCGAAGGGGAAGTCACCTTCCGCGAATTGTTGCGCGCAGTCGAGCAGTGCTCCGGGTTTGAGAGAATCTGTGGTCTTTCCTACCGCAACGGCGAAGGCTGGGTACACAACCCAGCCCGGCCGCCGCACCGACTGGAAGACAGAGAAATCCGTCCGCCGAAGCGCGATGCGCGCATGCTGAAGGGATACACGTTGCTGGGCCGCCAAGTGGATGTGATCGAGACCTCGCGTGGCTGCACCTACGATTGCAGTTTCTGCTCCATCATCGAGATGCGCGGCCGCAACTTCTACACCTACTCTTTCGATCGCGTGTTGGCCGACATTCGTGACGCCCGCGATCACGGCGCTCGAACCATTTTCCTGGTCGACGACAACATTACGCTGAATGTGAAGCGCTTCGAGGCTTTGTGCGAGGCCATCATTACCGCAGGGCTGCACAAACTCGACTACTTCGTGCAGGCCATGACCTCCGCCATTGCCAACCACGGCGAAACTCTCGCGCCACTGATGCGGCGGGCCGGGTTCCGCTACGTTTTTCTCGGCATCGAAAACATCTTGGAAGGCGACTTGGAATTCCTGCGGGCCTCCGCCAAGAACACAGAGCGTTCGAACGGCCATGACACAGGCAATGCCACTCTCAAGGCCATCGATTACCTGCACCGTAATCAGATGTATGTAGTCGGCGGATTAATCGTGGGCAGTCCGGGCGACACTCGCGAGTCCATCGAAGCCAACCTCGAATTCGCCCGCCGGTATGTGGACTGGCCCTACATCCAGCATCCAACGCCTTATCCGCGCACGCCCATGACGAAGGACTTCCGCGATCAGGGTTTGATCATGAATGAGCGGCTCGAGGAATATGACGGCACTACGGCCGTCGTGCGTACCGAGCACCTAGCGGCCGAAGAAGTGGAGTTTCTCCGCTGGAAAGCCGAGCGCTGGATGAAGGTTCACCACATTCCCGTGGCACTGAGGCACGATCCGGGGTTCGTCCTGTTCCAGGGATGGAAGATGCTGCTCCATACATTCCGCGGAAGCTCGATCCGCTCCGCGCTGGGACTGGAAAGCGAGAAGAAAGTGTTTGAGCGGTATCGAGCGATTCGGCGGGCCGAACGCGAGTACGTGTAAAGCCGCCCCAAGCGCAAAGTATCAGTATTCTCTCCGGAACAAACGCCCGACTCTTGGGTTTAGAATAAGTAACAGTTGTTCGCCCGCGGGTCGTAAGAGCAACCTACGGCTGCTTGGATCATAGACTTAGCCGCGGGGCGGCCTATGTGGGCTAATGCGAGGTAAGATGAGACCCAAAACGTACATGCCCGCATCGCGCACTGCCGAGTTTGCCCACCTGTTGCTTGACTCACCCCACGATTGCTCACCCGACATTGGAACCACCGCAGACGTCGGCCAGACGCTGAGACGTCTGGTTGCATTGGCGCTGGCGCTTCTGCTGCTGCCAACGGGGCAAGGAGAGCTGTTTGCGCAGCAGCCGCCGCCCGAGAGCGGACAATGTGCGCCGGACCGGCAATCAGGCTATGGACAGCCGGGCTACGCGCAGCCACAACAGCAACCGTCCTACCCGCAACAGCCGTACTCGGCCCCCGGCCAGATGGATCCGCAGCAGGGTTATGCTCAGCCGCAGCCGCTCAACGCGCAACAACTTGAGCAACTTGTGGCGCCCATCGCTCTCTATCCCGACACCCTGCTGGCGCAGGTACTGACTGCGGCCACATATCCCGCACAGGTGGCGGATGCCGACCGTTGGCGGCGGGCGCAAGGCTATGCGTCTTCTGATCAGATTGCCGGAGGAGCCGACGCGCAGCCCTGGGACCCGAGTGTGAAGGCGTTGACGGCATTTCCGCAGGTGCTGGCGCAGATGGACTACAACCTGCAGTGGGCTACCGAACTGGGCAATGCCTACTACAACCAGCCGCAGGATGTACTCGAAGCAGTGCAGGTGATGCGCCAGCGTGCGCAGGCCGCTGGAAACCTGCAAAGCACTCCCCAGGAAATGGTGAACTACGATCAGGGCAACATCGTGCTGGCGCCAGTGAATCCGCAGGTGGTGTATGTGCGGGCCTATAACCCGTGGGGTGTGTACGGGCAGCCGGTCTCGCCCTATCCAGGGTTTTCACTGCTTGGCGCGCTGGGGTCGTTCTTCGGTTCATCACCTGTAAGATTTGGCTTGGGGATCGCGATGGCGGCCTTCACCCACATGAGCTGGGGGTGGTTGGGCTGGGGTTTGAGCTGGCTGACCCAGTCAGTGCTCTTCCATCAGTCGAGCTACTATTCGCGGAGCACCACGGTGGCCGATTGGGGCTTGCCGCACGGCGGCCCACGTGCCTTTTCGCACGGCGGATGGAGTGCCGCGCGGTCGAATAGCTCTTACCGGACACCGGGCGGCTATGACCGACCGATCGGTGGATACAACGGGACACGTGCACAGGGATTTGCCCGAACGCCAGACAGAGATGCATATGCAGGCAACCGGCCGGCAGAAGGATATAACCGCGGTTACCGGACGCCTGGAGCCGGCTACGGTCGGTCGTCGGGAGAGGCGCACAACAGCATCCGGCCAGCGGTCAGTAGGCCACAGCAGTATGGGCGTTCAAGCTATGGGTCCAGTTTTTATGGCAGGTCCACGGAAAGCTACGGCACCAGAGCGGGCGTAGGCTACGGTAGTTCGATGCGCGGCTATCGCGCTCCGGGTGCAAGCTTTCAACGCAGCGATTTCGGGAAGCGGTCTTTCGGCAAGCCGGAGCACTCGGGCGGCAAACGTCTATTTGGTGGCGGACACGGGCCGAAGAATTCCGGTGGCCGGAAGAGTTTCGGCCGTGGGCACTCGGGCGGAGGCGGCCATTTTGGTGGTCACTCCAGCGGCAAACATCACCACTGAGGCCGCGCCTAACGAACTGCTGCCACCGGTTGAATTGGAGCGCCCCTGCATGGAGTTAACGGGTGGGGGTGGAGGACGCTTCGCGGATCGGTTTGCCTCTCCAGAAGCGATTCCAGTTGTCGACCGACGTGAAGGTGCGGGTGTGCATGCGGTCGATGTAAAGAGCTCCGTGCAGATGATCGATCTCGTGTTGCAGAATCCGGGCGTACCAACCGGATGCTTCCACTGAGTGTTGCTCTCCCTGTTCATCCAAATAGTCCACTTGGATGGCCCGAGCGCGGGGAACCGCCGCAGAGAACCCCGCGAGGCTGAGGCAGCCTTCGTAGAAAATGATCTTGTCATCTTCCACGAAAGTGATCTGTGGGTTGATGATCACGTGAAAGGGAACGGGCCGCCGATCCTTCTCCGCAAGTTCCTGGGGCGGCAGATCCTTCAACGTTTCCTCGCGGTCCTCGATGACAGCAACTTGCAGAGAAAGCCCGACCTGGGGTGCAGCCAACCCGACGCCAGGTGCGTCCTGCATCGTTTCTTTCATGTCGCGGATCAGCCTTTGGATCTCGTCTCCCAATATCTCCTGGCGGATCAACGGACGTGCGGTTTGCCGCAAAACGGGCTCGCCTGCCTGGACAATCTTTAGACGCATAGTCTGTTGCAGTACCTGGAAAAATATTTCTGCAGCGGTTTCCAATTCGCTGATGGCCTTGAGTATAGGGTTTTTGTCATGTGTCTTGCATAGAAATGCACCGTATATTACTATATACATAGAGATACTTGATAATGATTAAATGTTTGTTCAAAATGATTGCAACTGCAGCGCCAGAGCCGGCAAAAACGCAAGTCAATAAAGGAGATTGCCCAGGCAGTCATTCTTGGAGATGAGTTCAAACGCAGTGCGATGACCGATCCGGCGCTGGTGCGGCGAACTTCAAACCTCCAGACACAACGCTGCTTGAAGACGGTTGAGGGCAATCCCCTCGGTAATGCCGCTGAATGATACCGAGCCCGGATTAGCGAACGGTCTTTTCTGGGTTCCGAGGGAGTCAGACCGCCGTAAACCAGGAACCGCCGCGCTACTTCTTTACTATTCACCCTCACTCGTGACAATCTGCCCAGCGGATTTTTCTTGCTTCCTTACGATCTCGCCTAGCAGAAACAAATCGGTGAGCAGCGCGCGGAGATGGATGGAAGCGTTCAGATTGTCAATTAATTGGGAGCTGATTGCAGGCTGGGCCAGAACCAGTTCAATCGCGGCAAGAGAATCGCGAGCGTCGCGATCGAGTACGGCAACGAACGCCGAGTATTTGTCGGCTGGCTGGAGATCTTCTTCCTTAATTACCATCGCACAAATCTCCGCCAGCCCCGTCAAAGCCTTCACGGCGCGAGTCAGGAACTCTCGCACTTGTCCGCCTGACTTGCTTCCTTTGTCGGTGGGCAACCCTTGGGCGGCATAGGCCAGCAGGAACTCGTAGCATTCTTCCACCGCCTCACAACGATTCGCAATCTCAGCCAGCATCAGTGAGCCCTCGACGTTCTACTCTTCCGGGTGTCGATGACGACGAGGTTGTCTCGACCACCCAGCGCTCGGGATCGTGCTCTTTCAGAACAAAGTCGCGATCCATCCAGCCGAAGATCATCGATTTAGTGATCGGGAGCTTCTCGGGGCGGAGTCCCATGTAGACGTGCATCATGACCAGCGCAATCAGTCCCACGCCCGCCAGCCCGTGCAGCACGTACATCAGACCCCAGGTCATGTCACCAAATAGATATGGATTCCGAGGGAAAAAGATCGTACGGATGCGAGACATCATGAAAACGCCGGTAAGAATCACCGACAGACCGCACAAGATAATTACGCCGTGGTAAAGCTTGTTCTCCAGGGGATACTTGGCGAACTTTCGCGGCGGCGGCGCGGACATTCCGAAAAATCGGCGAACCCTTTTCCATGCATCTTGCACATCCGTTTTGTCAGGCCAGATCGACCAGAAATCCAGCCAGAAGGACGCATGAACGATGTGAAAAAGGATTGAAACCGTCAACACAGCACCGGCGATCCAATGATAGGTAACCCAGGGAAACTGAACACCCACTCTTGGAAGGAATGCGGTAAACAGCAGCGTAAGCATGGACGCTGCCATGATCCAGTGAAACAGCCGCGCGACCAGCGAATGCCGGGGAACGCGCTTGGGAATCCTCGCAACGACTTCCTGGGAAGCGTTGCTGGCAAATTCTTTTCCCTTGGCGAAATACCTTAGCCATGTAGCGTGGACGATCAGGAAGAGCAATCCCGCGATCGCCGCAACCCAGATCAAGATCCACGCAATATGGATCGGGACCCTCTGTCCCCACGGACTGATCGCCCACTCTAGGAAGTCCACGTTGCCTCCTCCACTCCACTGATCGCGCGCTTCACCAGATTTCTCATGAGCGGTATCTTGTAGGCATTGAACTGCAGCGGGATCGCTCCCTGTATTGCCAGTTTCCCTGCCATCTCACCGGTCGTTGCATTCCGCGGCTTGCCGCGAACTGCATCTTCGACCGTCTTCAACCGTAGCGGACGTGCAGCGGCGCCATTCACAGCGATCCGGATGCGCTCAATCGTGTCTCCGGATGTCACCATGGCCGCAGCCACATTCATGAGTGGGAAGTCCCAAACGTTTCGGTCTCGGATTTTTTCAAAATAGAATTGCGCGCCTGCCCAAGTGGAAGGAATACGAATGGCCATAAGCAGGTCCCCGGGCCGCAAGATGTGGAGCCGGGTAATGTCGATGTCAGGACCGATGAAGTAATCCTCCGCATCCACCACGCGCTCGCCTTTGGGCGTGCGGATGACAAACTTGGCGTCCAGCGCGATCAGGGCAGGGGCCGAATCGGAGGGATTCACTGCCACACAGCGGTCGGCGTGCAGAATCGCATGCTCGCGGTTGCGGCCCTCCGGCGTGTCGGCATAGCAGATGTTGCCGCCGGCACGGTAGCACGGCCAACCGCCGCGATAATACCAACAGCGCGTGTCCTGCGAAACATTGCCACCGATCGTTCCCTGGTTGCGGATCTGCGGCGACGCCACCAGTTCCGCGCTCTCCGCCAGCAGACCATACTTCTGCTGAATGATGGGATGATTCACCACTTCAGTGAGCGTGGTCATCGCTCCGATCTCAATACCCTCGCTACCGTTATTGCCTGTGGTGCGAACTCCTCGCAGCTCTTCGATTCCGCTAAGATCGACTACGACTTTGGGCTTCCTGATTCGATCCTTGAGCCAGTCGAAGCTATCGAGTCCTCCGGCCAGCACCCACGCATCGCTCCCGTGCTCAGCGAGAAGCTTCTGGGCATCGGCAACAGAGGTCGGCTGAAGCAGGTCGAAAGCGGGCATTACGTCTCGTATCACAGCCATGGCTAACCTCAAAAAATCTCTTCTCAATGTACGCCATCATCAAATGTGAGCCATCAAGGGATGCTGCATCGGGCGGCCGGCTTCTAGCGACGTCAGAATCGTGTCGGCGTTTACTGGTGCGCGCTGGAAAATCTCGTCTCCGAGCGCATCCGAGAGAGCATTCAAGATGGAGCCACACCCGCCCGCAACCGGGGGCTCGCCCACACCGCGAGCGCCCACCGGCGTCTCCGGGTCCGGAATATCCAGCGCCGTCCATTGCATGTCGACAGGTACATCCAGAATTGTCGGTGGTTTGCTCTGGTAGAAGCGCTTGGAAACCATCTGGCCGTAGTGCGGATCGAACACCCACTTCTGTCCGATCGCATGGCCGATGCCGAGCGTCGAACGGCCAAGCATTTGGCCGCCTAGTGCGCGCGGATGAATCACCGTGCCGACATCGCCGGAGGCGAGGAAATCCACGATGTAGTACTTGCCGGTCTCGATGTCGACTTCAACCTCGGCGAAACTGGCGACGTAGGAAAATGTCGAGCCGTCGCGGGGATAGGTGTCCTTGGCTGCCGCGACCAAGCCCTGTCCCGCCAACGCCGCCACCGACGCCTTGGTCAATTTGTGGACGTCGGCGGGTGCCTCGTGGCCATCGTAGACGCCGCCCAGCTGAATCGCGTATTTTGCGGCCTGCGCCAAAGTCATGCCGGCGCCGCCTCCTTTGCGGAAAACACGCTCGTTGGCGACCTCGTATTGCTCTGGCTTGCCGCCCAGCTTCTTGGCCGCGATTTCCTGGAGTTTCTTCTTGGCGTCCATCGCCGTCGCATAGGCCGCTCGCGTCATCGCGTGAGTTGTCTGGCTGCCGCCGGAAACACACGTGAAAGGAAGACTCTTTGTGGTGTTTCCCCACACCACGTCGCATTTTTCCCACGGCACGCCGAGAACTTCTGCACCCGCGCGGTGAACGTCCATCACCGACTCGGTTCCCAAGTTCCCTATTCCAGACTGGAAGGCGATCCGGCCATCCGGCTTGATGACGAGAAGTCCGTCGAACCCGATCGTGCCGCCTACGTAACAGCTCAGCGATACGCCCACGCCGCGAACTTTCGAGCCCATTCTTTTCGGACTGCGTGCAATCCGCTCGCTCCATCTGAACTGCTCCGCGCCGCGGTCGAGTGCCTCTTTGAGGAATGCACTGGTGGCATACTGCTGTTTCCCCTGCAGGAGTGGTCCGAACGGTGCCTTGCCCTCCGGGCAGTTGATGCGGCGAATCGCCACTTGGTCAACTCCCAGCTTGCGCGCAGCTTTCGCGATGATGGGCTCGATGATGACGATGCCCTGCAGCCCGCCCGGGGAACTCTGCGCACTGCGCGGCGGCGTGTTCGTCAGGACTGTCACTCCGCGCCAGCGCATGGCTTGCGGCTGATACAACAGAGAGACGATGCGGCCCGAGGAGGGAGCATCTCCCACGGCGTCGTATGGGCCGTTGTCGCAAATAACGAACATGTCGAGGGCCGTGATCCGTCCCTCTTTGGAGAAGCCGACTTTCATCCGCCCTTGAAAACCGGGGCGCGCGCGTCCGATGAAGGTTTCCTCCTCACGGCTGATCCGCATCATCACCGGAGTGTTCGTTTTCTTGGCGAGAAGCGCAGCGATGATCATCGACACGCCGCCGGTGATCTTGCTGCCGAACCCGCCTCCAGTGTATTCGCTGATGAAGACAACGTTGTCTGGACTAATGTTCAACCAGCGTGCGATCGCGGGCAATGTTTGCGCGGTGCTTTGCGTGCCCGTATGAATGTAAACCTTGCCGTTCTGCCAGTAAGCCATCGCACTGCGGGTTTCAAGAGTTTGATGGCTGGTGTCGGGCGTTACGAACGTCTCGTCAAGAACCAGTGCAGCATTCTTGAAGCCGGAATCGAGATCACCGTACGACCATTCGTCGGGCGTCTTGCCCATCGGCAGACGGCCTTTCGCTAGCTCGGAGAAGTCGGCTTTCGTCCACTTGAGTTCAGTGACCACCGGCGCTCCCGGACCTTGTGAACCCGGCGCCGTAGGTCGAGTCCAAACATTGCCATCCGTTCTCGGATTAGGACCACCCGGTCGTAGTGTGTCGAGCGGATCGGTCACGAACGGAAGAGGTTCAAAATCGATTTCCATTTTCTCGATAGCTTCCGCGGCGGTTAATTCGTCGACTGCGGCCACTGCAAGAATCGGTTCTCCCTGATAAACCGGCTCGTTGGTGAGGCCTCGCTCGCCCCACTTGCTAGCTTTGATAACTGTCCCATTGTCCGTGAGGGTGTCGGCCGGAGCAGGAAGATCGTTCGCAGTGAGAATGGCTTTAACGCCGGGCATTGCGAGGGCTTCGTCCGCGTGGATGCGCTTTACCCGCGCATGCGGCATCGGACTGAGCAGCAGTTTGCAGAACAACATACCGTCGGCGCGAAAGTCCTCCGCATATTTTGCCTGGCCCGTAACCTTCGCGTAGAGATCTGGCGTCGTATAGTTCTTGCCGATCAGCTTGTAGCCGGCCCCGTACGGGCGCTCAGCAGTCTTAGCGGTCTCAACAACCTTTTTATTATCCAAGCTTGGACCTCCGCGAATTCTCGGCGCCGCGCATCAGCGCGGTCAAAATCTTGTCGTAATCCTGGCAGCGGCACAGGCATCCCGAGATGCCATTGGCCAACTCCCGGCGGGTGGGATTGGGATTAGTTTTGAGGTATCCAACAGCCGTCATGATGAAGCCGGACATACAGAACGCGCACTGAAAGCCCTGCTCGTCTATGACGCCCTGCTGAACTGGATGCAAGGTCCCATCGGCGCTCGCCAAGCCTTCGATGGTCATAACTTTCCGGCCACGCACAGTGTGAGCGAGCACCGAACACGAATAGTGCGGAATGTCGTCGATAAGGACGGTGCAGGATCCGCATTCAGCGCGGTCGCATCCCAGCTTCGTGCCGGTGAGGCCGAGCTTATAACGCAGCGTTGACGCCAATGTCTCTTGCTTCATGACGTCGACACGCCTCTGCTGACCGTTGACGTTGAGTGTGATCAGGCGCTCGCCCACGCCACCAGTCAACTGCTGGCCGTGCAGGAGAGTGGAGGCGCGAAACAAATAGCCCGCGGAGGAAACGGCTACGCCGCTAGTGATGACCCCTTTAATGAAGTTGCGCCTTGAGACCGCCTTTGGCGCGTCGTTGCTTGTCTTCTCAGTCATACTGGATCACCTCCTGTCTCATGCGGCCACTGTTCGAGTCGCGCGGGAAGAAATGCATGTGAGATGCCACACTTAAGCAGTTGAGTTGCTAGAAATAATACTCGGATTCGAAAGTTTCCGATCTTTAGGTACGGTGAGAGTTTTTCCTACTCCTTCCTTTCGCACTGATTAGGCTTTCACATTTTGGCGCGACACCAATGTGTCTTTCAATGGGCTGAGGTCTCTGGCCAAACCCTAATCGGAATGCCGGTCATAATCTTACATCCTTGTGGAGTCTTGATTCACAACAGCACCATCACGAAATGGTCTCGGTGCAGGGTCCTGGACCTCACTGTGGTTTGAACTGGGCGCAGAGCACATGGGTTCCGCAACCATGGGAATACTCACTCGTCGGCTGCGGAGCGGCCAATTTACGCCGCCGCTGGGTTGTTCGGACGCGAGACACCCAACCTCCGCATCTTGCTGATAAGAGTGGTACGCTTGAGCCCCAGTCTTTCGGCGGCGCCTCTCGGTCCCCCAAGCACCCAATTGGTTTCTCTGAGCGTCTTCAGAATGTGGTCGCACTCTGCCTGCTCCAGCGTCATTGGTTCGGCTCCGATGGGTTCCTCAGACCAGTTGAGGCTCTCCAATGGCGCGCGCAGGGTCGTCCCCCAAGAGAGGATCACTGCTCGCTTACGGTCCTCGATATCGATATTGGCAATCTCCACAGTGCTGAGTTCCCGAAAAAAATCCTTCGTAACAGGCAGGCAAAGCAGAACCGCTCCAAGCCTTCGATCTGTGCCCTGTAAGCTGAACCCTTTCGGACGAAGTGACCGCGGTTAATATCCTGGGAAGGAGGATGGCCAATACAGTGTTACTGATTCAAGCCCCGGGTGGTGGATGGGACCGCTCCAGTTTGCCTCCGCGTCCGGAATGCTGCGGCAAGCTTATAAGCAGTAACACCAAATGATCGGCATCAGGAGCTCGGTCTTTTCCTGATTCATGCAGACGATGACCCAGCGGCCTTGGATCGAAAGGCGACGACGGCCTCAGAGCGATTGGTTGCTAGCAGCTTCAGAATCGTGTCGCGGTCGACAGGTTTGGAGAACAGGTATCCTTGGGCACGCTCACAACCGAGCTTCCTCAGCAGATCAAATTGGGCCTGCGTTTCCACCCCTTCAGCAACCACCTTTAGCCCGAGACTGTGTGCGAGGTTGATGATAACCCGAACGATTTCGTGAGTCTCGTGATCGCTGTCCATTCGGGAGACAAAGATGCGGTCGATCTTCAGAGTGTCAACGCGGAAGCTTTGCAAGCGACTCAGCGACGAGTAGCCGGTGCCGAAGTCGTCAATGTCCAAGCCAACGCCGAGTGCCTTCAATTCCGAGAGCATGCCGGCAGACTTTTCGGCGTCGGCCATGGCGATAGTTTCCGTGATCTCCAGGTCCACAAAGCGAGGATCCATGCCACTCTCCTGGAGAAGTTGGCCAATTTGAGCAGCCAGATCAGCCTGGGCGAATTGTTTGGGGCTGATGTTGACGCTGAGGGAGAGAGGTGGGTTGGAGGGGAACAGCTGCTGCCAGGAAAGCAGCTGCTGGCAGGCCTCGTGCATCAATTGGCGGTTAATGGATAGGATGATGCCGGTCTCGTCGGCGACCGGGATGAAATCGTTCGGCATCACCAAGCCTTTGGGACTTTGCCAGCGAGTCAGAGCCTCGAATCCCACAATCTGTCCGTCTCGCAACGACACGATCGGCTGGTAATAGACGAGCAACTCGCCTTGCTCGACAGCGCGGCGCAGGTCAGTCTCAAGCTGCAAACGCTTGAGAGCGCCGGCGTGCATGGCGTTATCGAATACTTCGCAGTGCGCTTTGCCCGTTTGTTTGGCTCGATACATTGCGATCTCGGCGTCGCGCAGCAGGTCCTGGGCGTCTGAGTTGGTGCTGCTGTTAAATGCGATACCGATGCTTGCCGTGATAACGATCTCGTGACCATCCAAGTCGAAGGGAAGAGCCAGTCTCTCCTGAATGCGTTCGGCCACGCGAATGGCGTCGCTAGGTTCGCGCAGTTCTTCCGCCAACACCACGAATTCGTCTCCGCCTGGCCGGGCTAATGTGTCGTCACCGAAAATGGGTTCTTTGTTCTCCCCCGATCGCGGGCGCGAAATTGTGTCAACACGCCGAAGGCTAGCGGTGAGGCGCCGGCCGATCTGAATGAGCAGATCATCTCCGGCAGCGTGGCCCAGGCTGTCATTGAAAACCTTGAATCCATCGATGTCGATGAACAGCACCGCGAATCTGAAATCCGCGTGGCGGCTCGAAGTGACCAGAGCTCTTCCGAGGCGGTCGAGAAGAAGCGTGCGATTGGCAAGATTCGTCAAACCGTCGTGGAATGCGTTGTGCGCCAGCATCTCCTCGGCTCGCTTGCGCTCCGTGATGTCACGGTTCACGACTACCAGTCCTTCGATTTCGCCTTTTGCTCCGCAAATGACGCTGGCGGTGGACTCAAGAACCAGCCACGAGCCGTTTTTGTGGCGGATGCGGTATTCCAGACGCTCGCCGCGACCCGTGATGCGGGCTTTCTCAGCGGCTCCGTGCACGCGAGCGCGGTCCTCTGGGTGGATCTGTTCCAGGGGTGACTCGGCCAGGTCGTCCTGGCTATACCCGAGGATCTTCTGGTACGCCGGGCTGTTATAGATGCGATTCCCTTTCTTGTTGACAACCGCAATCATGTCCGCGGCGTTTTCGCTGATGAGCTGAAAGAGTCGGTCGCGCTCTGCCAATTGGCGGCGCGTCCGCTGGAGTTGCAGGTTTTGATAGACCGTATAGATGTCGAACAGCAATACGAGGGCAGCCAGGCCACGAACCCACTCTCTTAGGTTCAAGGCATAAATTCTGTCGTTGCTTAGATGAAATCCGGGGAAAGTCAACGACAGGATGCCGAAGGTTAAGACCAGGGTGACGGTTACGGCAAATCCCCACAGCCACCACTCCCGACTCTCAACTTGGCTCAGGCGGGGTAAGACGGTCTCGGTGCTACTCGCGGGTTGACGTTCATCATGCACGTGTTCGTGGCCTGTTCAGTCCGTGGAAAGAGAATTGTCAACAAGGAAAATGAAGGGAAGGCCGAGTCCGTCTTTTCTCATATCTCAACCGCTGGTTCCTTTAATCGAGTACTCGCGATAATGTGAGTCAATCAGCAGGTCGACCGGCGGAATGCGAAGAAACTCACAGCCACCGCATCGTACTGTCGCGTCCGCCGCCACGCACCCGAATATATTTGCCAGTACCGGCCCCCCAACGACAGGGAGGAAGTACCGAACGAGCGAGCGCTGCCCCTGAAGTCTTAAGCATTTTCATTGCCAACGATCTTTGTGCCAACTGTGCTGAAAAACAACTCGGACCGGCGAATTCAGGCAACTGAGTGTCCAGAGTCTGGAATCCGGTCCAGATTCCGAGCGCCAGGATCTATTCATCGTCTCTGGGTGATTGCAGGGCGAGACGGATTTGGAGGATGGAGGAAAGGAGAGAAGGGTGTCAGGCGACTGGGCGGAACGGCCATCTGGAAGCCGCCACGACGGAAACATCACAACCGTTGGATTTCGCCTCTAAGAATCGGCAACTGGCCTGGCGTTACGCACTTTCGCCCTGTTTCTCAAGCTTCATCCTTGAGAGCAGTTGGTAGATTGTTGCGCGGCCGACTCCGAGAATCTCTGCCGCTCGGGCCTTGTTGCCTCCTACCCGCTCCAGCACACGCATGACATGACGTCTTGAAATCTCTTCGAGAGAAAAAAGAGCCTCATCTGTAGGCGATTGGTCGCTGGCCTGAGCTTGGATTCTATCGGGCAGCTCGTGAATATCAAGAAACTTACCATCCGCCATCATACAGGCGTTCCCGATGACACTCTCAAGCTCCCGAATGTTTCCCGGCCACGGATAGGTGGCCATTCGGCTCTGTGCTCTCCTGGTCAGGCCGGCAATCGGCTTCTCATATTCCTTTGCGAACTTCTCGACAAAGTATCTCTCGAGAAGTGGCAGGTCCTCGCGTCGATTTGTGAGCGCAGGTAAGCCGATCTCGACCACCGCCAGCCGGTAATAAAGGTCCTCACGAAACTTGCCTTCCCGCACCATCGTGCGCAGGTCGCGATTTGTGGCTGCGATGATCCGCAAATCTACTTCACGCGAGACAGTCGAGCCTACTCTTCGAACTTTATGGTCTTGTAACACCCGGAGCAATTTTGCCTGAGCACCCGGCGAAAGCTCCCCAATCTCATCGAGGAAGATAACGCCACAGTCTGCGCTCTCAAATAAGCCAGCCTTGTCCTGACTGGCACCAGTGAAAGCACCCTTCACATACCCAAATAATTCGCTCTCCACGAGACTCTCGACCAAGGCGGAACAGTTACAAACCACAAACCGGTCGGCCAAGGCTGGGCTGAGAGTGTGCAGTGCCCTCGCGACCAGTTCTTTGCCCGTTCCGGTCGCCCCCGTGATGAGCGCAGTTCTGAAGTGCGGAGCAACCCGGCGGATCTTCGCAAATACCTCAAGCATGAGCGGGCTGCGGCTGACGATCCCCTCGAATTGACAGGCTCGGACCAATTCATGGTCGAGCCCCAGCGTCTTCTGGCGTATCTCTGCTTCTGCCAGGAAGCCCGCAATTCGATGGCGAAGTTTCTGAAAATCAATAGGCCTTGGCAGATAGTCACAAGCGCCTTTTTGAACGGCCTCAACCGCAGAATCCTCCGAGTAATGATCCGAAACCAGGATCACGTTTACCGACGGATCGATGCGGACCATGCGTTCCAACAAATCCATCTCCGTGGCTTCCGGCGCGTTCAGATCAACCAGGACGCCTCTCGGTCGCACCCGCAAGAAGAGTTCGAAGCCGGCCTCGGGATCACTCGCGGTCAGTACCTCCAGTCCTTGCTGGGAAAGTGCGTCGGAAATCAACGCCCGGTTCTGCGGGTCGTCGTCGATCGCTAACAACTTGAACGAGCTAAGCTTGCTCATCTGACCCTGCCGAGCCAAGGGCTTCCTCCTTATCCGACATCGACTTACCACCTGTGTTTGGCGCACCTTAGTACTATTAGATGCGCACGAGCGCAAGAAGTCGAGTTTTCTGCGGTCGTCACAATCCACCAAAGGTTCCGAACCTATGGTTCAAGAGTTGGAGCGCGCGATTTGTTTTCGCTAGATGCTCTGACGATGACATTTCCGCTACTTAGCTGCCATTTCGGTCGCCGAACATAACGCGGGCTCAGGCGGAGCTGTTGCCCGACACGATTCTCGCAATCAACTGCTAATACTGGACTTCAGGGGACGCTTACCAAAGTGTAAAGCCAGAAAATGGCAAAGTATAAGTCAGCAGCGAGGCGGGATCGCGCAGGCGGCCATTTTGTTACGAAAACCGAACAGACCAAGAAAAAAGGCAGCCAGTGGCCCCCGGTGTTTTCGGGCAAGAACGGATTGCCCAAGGGCGTTGCTCGCACCTATAAGTGTCTATCCAGCAAACACTATTCCAGAACCCGTACCGCACGGCAGCATCGCAAGGGCATATCCAAACTAGACAAGTGAATGGCCTGCAGAATCTTAGGCACGTTCATCTGATTTGGTCGTCAACGTGCCAGTGCCTTTGGGAGATCTTATGAAAGAGCATGTTCAACTCGACGGCCTTCTCTTCACCAATGACACGCAAGTTTTGTCTGTAATGAATCAGATTCTGGAGAGCTTTGCAATCGATACTGAGGTTTGCGGCGAATTGGACTCTGCTTTGGACGCAGTCACTCACCGCAGGCTAGACGCTGTCATTGTGGATTGGGACGGCGGGTTCGATCCCACCCGCATCGTGAGAGCCACGCGCAAGTCATCCCCGAATAGCAATTCGACTATCGTCGCCATGGTCAATGGGCATTCAGAAACGCACGCCCTTCTGGTTGGCGCAAACTTCATGATTCACAAGCCCACGGACATCGATCATGCCCGGCGGTGTATGCGGGCCGCGTACGGAACCATGCTGCAAAATCGAAGACGGGCCGCTCGCGTTCCTGTCGACATAGCGGTGGTAGCGAGAGTCGCCGAAGTTGGAGAAATCCACGCCAGAATCAGCGACCTCAGCGTGGGCGGGCTGGCTCTTTACTGCAGCCAGCCGCTGCAAATCAATCGGGAGGTGTTGACGCAATTCTCGCTTCCGGGCACCACCGGCGTGATTCATGCAACCGGGAAGGTTGTAAACGCTAATGCCACAGGGCGGGCCGGGGTGCGTTTTTCGTTTGTTCCAGAGGACGATCGTAATTTGCTGGAGAATTGGTTGGCAGTTGAGTTGGCTAAATTGGAGAAAGCTGAGATGCCCACTGGTGACGGCGAAAACGAAGGAAAGTGAAGAAGAGAAAGCGTCTGCGCCTCCCGCGGTTCAGCCATTCTCAAGAAATTTAGACCTCCGAACTCCAGGGAAGACGTGATCTTCAGCGTGGCATTTGGAAACGTGCCGTGATCAGTCTCATCGTGTTCAAGTCCATCGCATGCTTGCTGGTCGAAATTGCACGAGCACACCAATGATGCTTTACGAAACGCCGCGTGGTGTCCAAGAGCAAGACGATATTCCGAGAAAGATACGAACACTGACAGCGCACATCAAACACGCACTTACCTAAATCTCGCACGTAAGTCACGAGCGGGCTTCATCTTGCGACGTTTCTAAGTGCAAACAGAGTTTGGCGCTGATCGTGCAACACCTGCACGTGCCGAAGTTTCCCAAATATACGCTCTCCCCGGCTTGACGTTGCCACGCGAAACATGAGCTCTTCGGCCATTAGAAGTCGCGATCGGGAAACTACACATATCTTGGTCTTGGCTAGGAGAGCCATTTGAATTTGAGGTAACAGCAATGCGACCCAGAATTCTCGCGCGGATAGTTTTTTCTCTAGCTGCAGTAGTGTCTTCGGCGCAGCAGTACTCAGCGCCGATGGCTCCACAGAGCGCCATGACGCTGCCACAGGCCTATTCGAACTATGCCGCGCGACCACTGACCTTTGAGGCGAATCAGGGTCAGACGGGTTCTCCGGTGAAGTTTCTGTCCCGGGGCAAGGGATACTCTGCGTTTCTCACTGCGGGTGGAATGGTGCTCTCTCTCCGTCCGGCCAAAGCTGCGGCACGACCGACGGCCAGCCTCGCTGCGAACAACAAATCCCAGAAGTCTGTAAACACCACACTGCAATTCAAGCTGGTGGGAGCAGCGCAGAATCCGGCCGTCGTGGGAGAGGATCCCCAGCCCGGCAAAGTAAATTACTTCATCGGGAGAGATCCTGCCAAGTGGCACACCAATGTGCCGACCTACGCCCGAGTCCGGTACAAAAATGTGTACCCGGGCATTGATCTGGTCTATTACGGAAGCCATCAGCAATTGGAGTACGACTTTGCAATCTCGCCGGGCGCAGATCCAGGCCGGATTCAATTCGAAGTCACGGGAGCCAGTCAGACGGAACTGGATGTGGAAGGGAATTTGGTGTTGCAGACCAGCAGTGGAGAACTCCACTTCCAGAGCCCAGTGGTCTATCAGGAATTCAACGGAGCGCGCGTGCCGGTGTCGGGTGCCTATGTGATGAAAGACTCGACGCACATCGCGTTCCAGGTTGCTCAGTATGATCTCAGTAAGCCGCTCGTCATCGACCCTGTGCTGGTGTACTCCACCTATTTGGGTGGAAGCGGCGATGATCAACCTTCAGGCATTGCCGTAGACAGTGCCGGCAGCGTTTACCTTGCCGGCTACACAGATTCAACTGACTTTCCTTTGGCCACGCTAAAATCGCTTCCAGCTGGGTCTACGCATGTTTTTGTCGCCAAATTCGACCCCACCGGGTCAAACCTCGTATATGCAGACTACATCGGTGGCGACAGCCAGGATTATGGCTACGCACTCGTGCTGGACAGCGCCAACGACGTATACGTCACGGGCAGCACGGCCTCGAGTAATTTTCCGGTGGTCAATTATCCCTATCAGGGCACCTATCCGGGATCGTTCAATGGTTTTCTGAGCAAGGTTTCCGCCGACGGCTCTTCGCTGTTGTACTCAACCTATCTTGGGGGAAATGGTTCGGACCAGCCCGCCAGCATCGCGATCGACAGTGTAGGAAGCGTCTTGGTTGCTGGAAACACTTCATCCACGAACTTTCCCGTGGCCAATGCCTATCAGGCTACGGCAAGTGCTAACCAAGGTGGCGTGTTCGGCAACTACGGCTTTCTAACCAAGTTCAGCCCCGACGGATCATACCTGGTCTACTCTACCTATTTCGCGGGTAACTCAAATGTGCCTTACGCCTGCGGCGGCACTCCTAGCGACCCTCTGTGTATCTGGCCTACCCCTTATAGCGCGATCAAAGGAATCGCGCTGGATGGCAGCGGCAATGCCTATGCTGCCGGTACTACGAACACCTACAATTTTCCTACTACGCCAGCCGCATATCTCACGACGGACTCGACACAACTGAACGACACGGTCGGATTTGTGAGCAAGTTCAGCAGCTCGGGAACCCTGGATTACTCCACATACTTTTATGAATCCAGCGGCACTCTGACCAACGTCAATGCCATTGCCGTGGATGGTTCGGGCTCCGCGTATGTCACTGGGACGGCTTTCAGTGACGGCACGTTTCCCATTACGTCCACCACCATCTGCGATCCTGGCGTTTCCGGATCTGCCTGTAGCTATGCTTTTGTCACCAAGTTCGATTCCACAGCTTCGACCTTGCTGTATTCGACGTTCCTGGGCCCGAACAACAACGCCAACCCACAGGCGATTGCACTCGACGCCAATAATGATGCCTACGTACTGGCGTCTACCTCGAGCAATACGTTCGGGATCGTCAATGGCATAGAAGGTTATTCAAACGGAGACGACCTGCTGCTGGTGGAGATTGATCCCGCGACCAGTACAGAGCTGTTTGCCACGTACCTGGGCGCGAGCGCAGATGAATTCCCCGCTGGAATCGCTCTCGACTCCAGCGGCAACCTCTACATTGCCGGGTCCACCGATTCAAGCGACCTCCCAGTGACGCAAGGAGCTTTCCAAACTATGCTGGGAGGCGGCACTGATGCCTTTGTGATGAAGATCGGACCGAACTCGGCACCATCCGTATCCCTCAGTCCAAATTCTCTACAGTACCCCTCGCTGGCGGTAGGCTCGACCAGCCCAGCGCAGACCGTTCTGCTGCGCAACATGGGCAGCTCGCCGCTGGCAATTTCATCGATCACGGCGACCGGAGATTTTGCGGAGTTGGATAATTGCGGAACCAGCGTATCGGCTGCCGGCAGTTGTACTTTGTCTGTGACCTTTACGCCCACCACCGCGGGGACCCGCTTAGGGTCAATCCTGATGCAGGATAATGCAGCGGGATCACCCCATGTCATCAATCTGAGCGGCATCGGCTCCGGTCCGGTTGCGACACTGAACCCCGGCAGCCTGACTTTTTCCGCTCAACCGGTGGGCACCTCCAGTGCGGCGCAGGCTGTGATCCTCGCCAACAGCGGGAATGCTGCGTTGAGCATCAGCAACATTCAGATCACCGGCGACTACTCGCAGACCAACAATTGTCCAGCCACCTTGGCCGCCAGCTCCAGTTGCACAATTAACGTCACATTCTCGCCTACCGCTTCCGGTACTCGCAACGGTAGTCTCACCGTCAGTGACAACGCTCAGGGCAGCCCTCAAGTTGTGAATCTTGCTGGCGTCGGCACTGATTTCAGCCTGGCTAGTTCTCCAGGCAGCGCCACCATCCAACCTGGCTCGGGGGCAAACTACACCCTGACCGTCTCCCACGTTGGCGGATCCTTTGCCAATGCGGTCAAACTGACCTGCAGCGGGCTACCGGCACAAACTTCCTGCAGCTTATCGCCCAATGCCGTGACTCCGGGCGCCAGCACCGCCTCCTCCAGGTTGACTATTACCTCGACCGGAACCGCAGCGCAGGCGTCTCCGAGTGGTTCGCGAAGCGCCCCGATTTATGCGGTCTGGATTCAGATTCAAACAATTGGTTTATTTGGATTAGTGCTGGTCGCGTCGAAGGGCCCATCTAGGAAAACGCGCGGGCTTGTTGTTGCGGCACTCTTGACTATGGCTTTAATCTTCATGACCGCATGCGCCGGAGGAACGGGTATCGCGCCGACGCCTCAGACCGGAACTACGCCTGGAACCTACACCATCACAGTCACAGGCACTTCGGGCAATCTGCAACACTCGCTGCCTGTGACTCTTATCGTTCAGTAAGAATCTGGGAAGAAGTGATCCCGCTAGTTGCACTCGATCATGTTCTGAGTTACCCCTTCCAAGCTCACTAGAGAGTTCGCGACTAAAGGAAAACTCCAGAACCGGCTGTGATGCTTACGCATATAGTAAGCCGCGAAGATGGACCCTGCACTCTTTGCTGACGCCACAGCGTACGCGCGCCCAACCGTCGGATGAGTTCCATAGAGGTACGCGGACTGAACCTCGACATTACAGACGCCTTTCTTACCAGCCAACCAATTCTGTCGGGCAAACAATGTGGTGTAGGAATCGGCAAAGGTGCTGGCCGATGAGACAAAAGACAAACTAACGAATTTCTTATCGATGGGATGAACTTCTGCACTCCGGGGCGCCGAAGCCAGTACCGTGGGCGTGATCATCGGGGCGCTCGTTCGCATGATGCTACTGGGAGCTTCGGGAAGTTCGGCCGCCACTGAGGTCGTAGCCAACGCCATCAAGACAAATGCGGTGAGGACGATCGACTTTAGGAGTGTTCCTCCAGTGACCGTCACCGGTGCGACTCGAGTGCGAGCGGTTAGGCTTTCGTAGGTACGGGAGTTCATGACCTGAAGATTACGCCCGGACCCAGCAGCGCACAATCGTAACATCGTAATGAGAAGTAATAGACGCTAGTAACACTTGGTAATTACCCGTTTGTGCCATTGGCGTTTCAGCTCGCTGTGCAAACCGTTGCAACATATTGTTCCAGCGTCATGCTGAGCGTGAGCAGAAGAAGGCCTTCACAACTTTGAATACAAAGTTCGCCGTGAATTGCAAAGATCGAGAAATCTTCGCCTGTGATGCGAACGCGCCAGCCGAGGAGGCAGTTTTGGGTAGGATGCGTAGAGGGGAACTCTTATGATCCTTACTGAGCCAAAATTGCGCGGTCAGGCCGAAAGAATGGAGAAAGCGTGGTCATCCTGCTGATGGGAGTATCGGGCGCGGGGAAGACGACGGTCGGACATTTGCTGGCGTCCGAACTGGGATGGGACTTCGTGGACGGAGACGATTACCATCCGGCGGCGAATGTGGAGAAAATGAGGAACGGAATGCCGCTCACCGATGCCGACCGTGGTCCGTGGCTGGAGACTCTGCATGCGCTAATTGTCGGCTGGATTGAAGCGGAAGAGAATGCAGTACTCGCTTGTTCGGCATTGAAGCGAGAGTATCGAGAAAGGTTGCGGATCGCGCCTGAAGTGCATCTAGTCTATCTGCGGGCCGCACCGGAGGTGCTTCAGCAGCGGTTGCGCGCACGGCACGGGCATTTCATGACGGAAAAAATGCTCGAGAGCCAACTGGAGACGCTGGAAGAGCCGGAGCACGTAGTGGCGGTCAATGTCGATCAGTCCCTCACGCAGATTGTGGCAGAAATTCGGGCGAGGTTGCGGTCGTCGGGAAACTCCAGCCCATAGTAGTGGACCGGAAGGCTGGGCATCCTCACCGTTTGACGGCACTCTCCACAAGCGATTCCTGGGGCACCGACTTCAACCGGCTCAGAGCCGCGACTGGCCGGGCGAACGGTATTGGGCTGTCCTTGCTATAGGCGCGCAGCAAGTGATACGTGATGAGCAATTGCGTGAGGGCCAACGGATCGCTATGCCGGACCTCGCTGCCATCGTTGTAATCGCCAAACTGATCGGCGCGCAGCGGCCGCAGATCGGGCAGATGTTTCCAGATCGCTTGTTCTAGTTGAGCAGTCTGTTCCTGGCTGACGCTACCGTCCACCTCAAGAAATTCCACAGGACGTCCGCAATCACGCCCGAGGGCAAGGCGAATCCCGGCAGGCTGGCCATTCTTATGGTTCACCAAGTAAGTAAGGTCGGGATGGGGAATGGTGGGACGTAGCACTAGATGAACATTCAAGTGGCCGTCGGCTTGATCCGATCCCACACCGTTCTCCGGATAAAAGCGGACGACAATGTCTGCGAATTCACGCTGTGGACGGATGAAGTCCCGCGAATCCGGCTCGCGCCGTTCCATTTCCGCCAATACTTGCTCGGGCACATAGCCGCGTTTCGCCGTGTCCCGCTTGATCTTCCACAGGCGTCTCATGTCCTCGGGAGGATCGAGAAACACTTTGACATCATAAAATTGCCGCATCGCGGGCGTGTGAAATCCCAGCAAACCTTCGACGATGACGAACTCACGCGGTTCCACATACTCGGGCCGCACCAGCGATCCGGTGCTGTGGTCATAAACCGGCTTCAGCATGGCCTGCCCGTAGTGCGCCCGCTCCAAGTGCAACTCCAGAATGTCGAGAAAATTGCAGTCGGGATGCAGCGGAGTGATGTTCAGACGCGCCCGCTCGGCGCGGTCGTACTTGTGATAATCGTCGGCGCACACGTGTGTCACGCGGTCCGCACCAAGGAGACGAGTCAAGCCGCGAGTGATGGTTGTTTTGCCCGCGGCGCTGTCGCCGACAATGCCGAGCAGGATTGGTCTTCTTTTCATTGCGTCTCCTTGCTCCGCAACGGCTGTATGCCGCTTGCGGATCCCGCTTCGGCGTCTCCCTCAAGCCCGCCTTGAAAGACGCGGCTCTGGCGCACGTCACTAGCGGCAATGCGAGCCAGTTGCTCTCTGCCGATGCGTCCGCCTTCACTGACCAGACGGCTCGCTTGACGAAGCTTGATTCGGTCAATGGCATTGCGCACGCTGCGGGCGTTAGCAAATTGTGGCTGCTTCATTCGCAATTCTAGGTATTCCACAAACGCCCCTCGCGCTTCGTCGTCAAAGCTGTATTTCTGCTCGCGCAGCATCACCTCGGCGATCGTCGTCAGCTCCTCCAAGGTATAGTCGGGAAAGCTGATGTGGTGCGCCACACGGGATCGAAACCCTGGATTGTATTGAAAAAAAGTTGCCATTCGATCCTGATAGCCGGCCAAGATCACGACCAAATCTTCACGCTGATTTTCCATCGCCTGCAATAACATCTCAACCGCTTCCTGACCATAGTCGCGTTCATTTTCCGGACGGTACAGGTAATACGCTTCGTCAATAAACAGTACCCCTCCCATAGCCTTTTTCAGAATCTCTTTTGTCTTGGGAGCAGTGTGGCCAACATATTGGCCCACCAGATCGTCGCGGGTAGCGACCACCAGGTGACCTCGGCGCAGATAGCCGAGGTGGTGGAGGATCTTAGCCATGCGCATCGCGACGGTAGTCTTGCCGGTGCCAGGATGACCGGTAAAAGACATGTGCAGCGTGGGACGCTCGTTGGAGAGCCCAACCTTTTCGCGCAAACGAGTTACCAACAGCAACGATGCTACCCGCCGGATGTAACTCTTCACCGGCGTGAGGCCAACTAACTCGCGATCGAGTTCATCCAAAAGTTCGTCGAGATTCGAATCCCGATGGGCTGCACCAATGTCGACGAGGCTCTCCTCAGGCCCTGGGATAGGCGCTGCATCCACGACGGAATCTGTATCCAGTTTGTGCATGGCATTTGCCGCGCTCTAATTCGCTGACCTGCTCCTCGATCGAATGGTGTACTGAATGCGGCGATCCTGCGCTTCGGTGCGGTCCAAAATAAAGCCGGGCTCATCCTCGGGCCGCTGCACAATGAAACTCAACATCGTTGTTTGCCGGCCTTTGGTGCGGTCATAGCCATTCAGTTTGATGTAATGCTGCGGGAATGCCTTGCGGCATTCCTCGAGGCGCTCCATCGCCTGGTGCAGGTCTTGCAGGTCAAACATCGGAAGCCCCCACATTTCCCAGTACGAGTTTCGGGGATGAGGGTCATCCGTGTGCTCGATCGAGAACGCCCAGCCGTTATCGAAGCAGTACCGCACCTGCGCCTTGATCTGTTCTTCCGTAAAGTCGGGCAAGTAAGAAAACGTTCCTTGTGTAATGCGCATGATTCCTCTCTATTCGCGGCACCGCCTCATACAAGCGGCGGGGCTTATGCAACGGTGACCGTGCCGACCGCATCGGGTACGTCAGTTGATTCAAAGTCGTAAGTGACGTCCTTCCAGATATCCAGCGCCTTGCGCAGTTCCGGCGACCAGCGGGCAGCCTTGTTCAAGATTTCCGGGCCCTCGTTGAGGAAGTCGCGCCCTTCGTTGCGGGCCTGGATCATCACTTCGGTGGCCACGCGATTGGCCGTTGCCCCTTGGGCGATCCCGTCGGGATGGCCAATTGTGCCTCCGCCGAATTGCAGCACCACATCTTCGCCAAGAAGGTGCAACAACTGATGCATCTGCCCCGCGTGAATGCCGCCGGAAGCGACCGGCATCACTGCCGGCAGCGACGCCCAATCCTGCTCGAAATACAGTCCTTGAGATAGATCGGCATCGATCTTGTTCGATCGCAACGTGCTGTAATAGCCGCGAATCGCATTGGGATCGCCCTCCAGCTTGCCAACCACGGTGCCCGCGTGAATGTGGTCCACTCCCGCCAGCCGCATCCATTTGGCGATCACGCGGAAATTGACGCCGTGCGTTTTCTGCCGCGTGTAGGTTCCATGACCGGCGCGGTGCAGATGCAGAATTACTCCATTGCGCCGCGCCCACTTGGCCATCGACTGAATCGCGGTATAGCCGATCGTGAGGTCGATCATCACAATCACTGTCCCGAGATCTTTAGCGAAGTCAGCGCGTTCGTACATTTCCTCCATAGTTCCGGCAGTTACGTTCAAATAATGTCCCTTAATCTCGCCGGTCGAGGCCGTGGCGCGATTGACCGCTTCCATGCAAAACAGAAAGCGATCGCGCCAGCGCATGAAAGGCTGGCTGTTGATGTTCTCGTCATCTTTGGTGAAATCGAGTCCGCCGCGCAGCGCTTCATAAACCACGCGTCCATAATTGCGGGCAGAAAGACCGAGCTTAGGTTTTACGGTAGCGCCTAGCAACGGACGCCCGAATTTATTCAGGTACTCTCGCTCCATCACGATCCCGTGAGCTGGACCCTGAAACGTTTTTGCATAGTGCGGAGGAATTCGCATATCTTCCAGGCGCAGAGACTTGAGCGCCTTGAAGCCGAACACGTTGCCGATAATCGAAGAAGTCAGGTTCGCGATCGAACCTTCTTCGAAGAGATCGATATCGTAGGCGATGTAAGCGATGTACTGGTCAGTGCCGGGCACGGGATCGACTCGGTAGCACTTCGCTTGATAGTGCTCGTAAGGAGTCAGTCGATCCGTCCAAACTACGGTCCATGTTGCCGTCGAAGACTCGCCGGCCACCGCTGCCGCAGCTTCAATGGGATCCACGCCCGCTTGCGGCACCAGACGGAAGGCGCACAAAATGTCGGTGGCCTTCGGTTCGTAATCCGCCTCGTAGTAACCCATTTCCGCGTACGGCGTGATGCCCGCGGCCCAACGGCTCTTTTTCTTGCCGGAGTTGTTGCTACCAGCCATTTCGTCTCCCTATAAAAATCACTAAGTTTCTGCGACCGTTGCTGCTGGTCCAGATCACGAATGTTTTGAATTCACCGAAGTGGAGGGCGTGCGCTGTTCCAGACGGGAGCCGGGCTGGTTGGCCCGGCCGCACCTTCGCTCGTACTTCTTTGCGATACTGGCTCTCGAAATCGTTCCGGATGGTTCGCCGGCTGTCGTCGCCTGCGTAAATGATTAAGGCAATTCCCGTTCCAATGTTGTTTCAATTCTTGTGATGGCAGACGTCGAGTTCTTAAGTACGTGTTGTTTCTATCGGTTGGGGCTTGCACGCGAGGAGGGAACGAGGAAAGTGAGGACTTTGCTAGCCGCTCATATGAGACTTTTCGGTCCCATATGAGCAATGGTTGATGTCACGTAAGTCATTGCTCAGCAATGTATTATTGGTCAATTAATGGATAGTGACAATATCATCTCATAAGTGGGTCATATTAGTCTCTATGCTGCACCCTTAACGGACGATGCGTTAACTTGTACTTTGCGAGCAAGCGATGAAACGTTCTCCGCGGAATTTTCGCCAGTGTGGCAGCCCGGGAGACATTTCCATCTGCCTTCACTAAATAGCTAGCTAAGGCTTCCCGCTCAAACTGCTCAATCGCGCGAGCTTTGCTCGGCATGAATCCCATCTGCGGTTTGAACGGGACCAGATCTTGAACATGAAGCGGAAGATGCTCGGCCTCCACAGTTGCAGAAGAGGATAAGACAACAGCGCGCTCAATAATGTTTTCTAGTTCGCGAAGGTTGCCCGGCCAGGAATAGTTCCTCAACAGAGCAAGTGCTTGCGGTGCGATGCTCTCGACTTTTTTGTTGACCTTGGCTCGGGCTCGCTGCAAGAAATATTCCGCGAGGAACGGAATGTCTTCAATCCGCTCGCGGAGGGGCGGCAGAGTGATGGAGAACGTGTTGATGCGGTAGAACAGATCTTCGCGAAACGTGCCTTCGCGAATGGCGGTTTCCAGATTCCGGTTCGTCGCGGCGACAATTCTTACCGAAACCTTTCGCGTCCGCATGTCACCGACGGCGCGAATCTCGCCCGTTTGCAGCGTGCGCAGAAACTTAGCCTGGATCTCCAGCGACATGTCACCAATTTCATCGAGGAACATGGTGCCACCGTCGGCCTTTTCGAACAATCCCTTGCTGTCGTTATAAGCGCCCGTAAAAGCGCCGCGGCGGTAGCCAAAGAGTTCGCTCTCCAGCAGAGCGGGAGACAATGCCGTGCAGTTTAATGTGACCAGCGGATGATTGCTGCGTGTGCTGTTACGATGGATGGCGCGGGCTACAAGCTCTTTCCCGGTTCCGCTTTCGCCGCGGATCAGGACAGTCGTCGGTGTCGGAGCAACCTTCGAAATTAGTGACGAGATCTCTCTCATCTTCAGGTTATTGCCAATGATGAACTCGCCTTCCGCCCGGGACTCAAGTTCGCGCAGGGCAAGCTGGTATTGATCTTGGAGAGATTCGGATTGATCCTTTTTGCGCACAAAGGCGGAGATGAAACGGGCGGTCTTGCCGCCGAGAACCTCCGTCCCGTGGGGCCGCAGGCGGTAGACCTCGCGAGCGATGTCGGGATCGCCCGTGACATCGATGATGAGATCGGCCGCATCGGCTTTCAGAAATTTTCTGTAGTTGGCAGCAACCGGTAAGCCTAGTTCGTGAGCGAGCACGATGCCAGGCGCGCCTTCATCTTTGTCGGCGACTCCGACAATCTCGATGCTCGGATCGTTATGGAATAGTTCCACCAAAGCTCTTCCACCACGTCCGGCCCCGATGAGAATGATTCGCGTCATGGGTTTCTCGAGTTAAAGATGGTTCAAGGGGAGATGTCAGAATCCGCGGAGTGAAGACCTCTCCAGAAATCGGTAATCTCCGCGCCAGGCGCGTATTCTACCGCATCTATACCGCCGCTGTTAGACCCTGCTAGACATTCGGGTTCGTCAAGCTCGGTGCGCTCGGCCACCCGTAGGTCCAGCGGCAAGTTGAACTTCAAGAGAGCGGCTTGACCATTTTGCAGCCGCATCTCGCTCAGCGCACCGTTATCGATCGAAGGAAATACGGTGCGGTATTTCGATAGCGGCACCGCGAGTAACTCGCAGAGTGCAACGCGGATCAAGGTGTTATGCGTAACGATTAGAACGCGTCCGCCCGAATGCATCCTCTCGATCTCTTTGAAACATTCGGTGCATCGCTGCACGACATCTCGAGGGTCTTCACCGCCGGGCAGGTGATGGGAAACGGGGTCAGACTGAAACGCAGCGAAGGCCTCCGGCAAAGATTGTCTGATCTCCGTGTCAGTCAATCCTTCGGCCTGACCGAAATCAATCTCCCTCAGCCGGGAGTCAACGCGAGCCGTTATGCCGGTGGCAATCTCCGACGGCCCAGCTGTTTCGCGGGCGCGACGCAATGGCGATACCCAGATGGCCGCAAGCTCGGCCCCCGCCGCCCATTTAGCGAGCTGCTCCGCCTGCTCCAGGCCGCGTGGGCCGAGCGGGATGTCGGTGCTTCCAGCGTAACGATTCTCGGAATGCCAGATCGTTTCACCGTGGCGAACGAGCACGAGACGAGTCACTATCCGGTCCTCTTTTCCGCATATTCACGAAGTTGCGGTCGGATCCAACCGCGGCGCGCCAATTCGTCCACCAGGTGCAAATATGGCTCGTGAAAACGAGCGGAGCGATCCGAGCGAGGAGCGATCACTTCGCGAATGTGTATCATTTCACGGGCGACTTGCGACATACATCGGCCCTCGGAGGCGGCAAGTACGGCCATCCCCATGGCGGGCTCCGCATTGTCAGGCAGTCGAACAGGCCGTCCTAGAATATCGGCTCGAAGCTGGCACCAGTAGTGGCTACGGGTTGCACCGCCGGTGAAAGTTAAATCGCCCTCGATGGGTGCTCCCAGCATATCGAGAGAATCGAAGCAGAGCCGCTCCACGAATGCTACTCCCTGCAGCAGCGCGGCGTAGAGATCAATCTCATCAACGGGAGTGCCAAGGATAAATCCCTCCGCATCCGGCGCAGTGAAAGGGAAGCGCTCACCATGGGATACCAAGGGATACGCAACAACGGTAGCTGGTTCTCGAAGCTCAGCTTGTGCGCTTAATGCATCGAGATCGCGTCCGGCAAATCGCTGAGTGAGCATTCCAGCCCCCACGCTGGAGGCCCCTCCGGGCAACCAGTTGCCATCGGGAGAGCGGTGCGAATAGACGACTCCCGCGGGGTCACGAATCAAGCCCGCGGTCACGCCTTTAATCACAAGAGTAGTGCCCAGCACTGAGTTCCAACTTCCGACGTCGAGTGCCCCAGCCGCGATCTGGGCGGCGCATCCGTCCGTCATGCCGGCGATGATCGGCGTTCCGGCGGGGATGCCAGTGAGGTCCGCAGCCTCCCGGCAGACCGTCCCAATCTGCGTCCCAGAGCGTACAACCGTAGGCATGATGCAATCAGGAACGCCGAGAGCATCGAGAACCTCGTGCGGCCACGTCTCATGGATGAGATCGTAACCAGTCTTCAGCGAGTTGCTTGAATCCGATGCAACCTCGTGGCCCGCAAGCCGACGATTAATGAAGTCGGCCTGGTGAGCCAGACGAGCGGGGGGATGCAAGGTCTGATTTTCGCGCAGCAGCCAGAGCAGCTTGGGCAGTGCCCACGAAGTCTGCATGCGGTATCCGAGCGAAGCCCATGTGGAGGCGCCAGCGTCGTTGACGAGGCCTAATTGGTTAATCGCGCGGGCGTCGTCGTACATGAGGCCCTTCGTTAGCGGCTTGCAGGATCGGTCGACGAGCAGAATCGTGCCGGAAGTGCCGTCTACCGCCAGACCCCGAACGGACGAGGCTGAAAATCCGCCCAGCGCCGCGCGGCATGCCGAAATTGTAGCTTGCCACCACTCCTCGGGATCCTGTTCATGGCGGGCACCGGCGCGGTGCGCGGTCAGAGGGTGAGAGCCTTGGCCGACAACGACACCAGAACTGGATACAGCGACTGCGCGAACGCTTTGCGTGCCAAGATCAATGCCAAGCCAGTAGCCTTCACCCCCTGGGTCAGGAGTTGCACTGCGAATCTCTTTATGGGCTTTGGGCTTCAGATTCCTCCAGGCTTGTCCGTTAAAAGTCCTCACCAAGTAGAAGATCCGGGCCAATTAACGCTCCCGGATCGTCATGTGCTAATTCTTACACATTGCGATCTCATTGCTTCAGGAGCAACGGCCGTCGTCGGTATACGGATCTTCGATGTGTAAAGCTGCAGCTGCAGGTTGAATCTTTCGTAACTGTTATCGAAGTAGTTAAGCTGTGCTATAATAACTTTAACGCTACAGCCACGGTTTGCTCGTGACGCGGTGATCCTGTTGGATCAAGATGCATCTCCGCTTTTCCTGCCCGCCGTTTATTCAGCGCCAAATCAAAACATAAGGGCGGCCCAGGAACTCACGACAAGTGTATTCGGAGTTTGATTAAGCCCCTCCAGAAAGAAAATTACGAATGACAAGCTTTACGGAACTACCGCTGTCTTCTGCTTTGCAGCAGAGGCTGGCGACAGCTCAATTTATTAATCCTACGCCAATCCAAGAGCAGGCTATTCCTTGCGCCCTTGATGGCAAAGACGTGCTGGCAACGGCACAGACTGGTACCGGCAAGACGCTGGCTTTTCTGATCCCGGTGATCGAAATGTTGCAGCGTGAGCCGTCGCAGAAAGTGCGCGTACTGGTTTTGCTGCCCACGCGCGAACTAGCGATTCAGGTCAGCGAAGAATACGAAAAACTGCGCGGCAAGGAACTCTCGAAAGCCGCGCTGATAATCGGTGGCGTCTCCGAGAAGGCACAGATTCAGGCGGTGCGCGCCGGATCTGCTCTGGTGATCGCAACTCCGGGACGTTTGCAGGACTTCATCAGCCGCAAGCTGATTGACTTGCGCGAGATTAAGATTCTGGTGCTCGATGAGGCTGATCGCATGCTCGACATGGGATTTCTGCCCGCGATCCGCCGCATCCTTGCAGTGTTGCCTCAACGCCGGCAGACGTTATGCTTCTCGGCCACAATGGAGCAATCCGTTGCGGGCCTGGTGCACGATTCCATGCGGGATCCCGTACGCGTGGCGATCGGTTCGGTGCTGAAGCCGGTCGAAAGTGTTCGGCTGCAGGCCTATGAAGTGCGCCCGGCCGAAAAACCCGATGTCCTGCGACAACTGCTTTACGCCGAGAAGGGTCAGACGCTAATCTTCGCTCGCACCAAACGAGGCACAGAACGGCTGGCTAAGGAATTGGTGCGCGAAGGTTTTTCCGCGGCGATGATTCACGGCGACCGTTCGCAATCCCAGCGTAACGGAGCGCTCAGCGGATTTCAGCAGGGACGCTATCAGGTGCTGGTCGCAACTGACGTGGCCGCCCGTGGCTTGCACATCGACGACGTCGCGCACGTGATCAACTACGACCTGCCCAAGATGGCCGAGGACTTTATCCATCGTGTTGGACGGACCGGCCGCGCCGGATCGGAAGGGCTGGCTTCCAGCTTGGTGGCCGGTGCCGAGGTCATCGAACTCCGTCACATCGAACGCGCCCTGAAGCTGCGCATCGAGCGCAAGCAGGTGGATTGGTCGAACGCAGAGCGGCGGGAAAGCGCCGTCCAAAATACGCTGGCTAGCCGGACACTGATCAGGATGCCGGGCGAAGTTTTCGCCTGAGACTTGCCTGGGTCTAACAGTGGGGACCAGCAAAGAGGCGTGCCTGGAAGGCACGCCTTCAATTCTTATATCTCGAGAACGATGTTACGGTTCCGTCTTTTCTGGACTGCGTTCGCGGGGAATGCTGGAAATATCGCCGTCGTCGGCTCCCATTTGGAAAAGAGCGGCCTGCTCGGCGGCGTGCTTTTGCAACTCGCTTAAATCCAGGTCGCTCGAATCGCTCGATGTTCCCGAAGGTTCTTCGGTTTTGCGTTGAATCCTGCGCTCGGCTTTATCGCGTTGTTTCTGCTGCCGCGTGTGTTCTTTCTGGCGTTTGGTAAAACTTGATCGACCTCGTCCTGGCATTGCCCGTCTCCCATTGTCAATTTTTGCAATCGCAGCTGGCGCCGGTTGCATTTCGTTCAGGTGCAAAGCTCAAGGCATGGCAACCGGCTTACTCAGCAATCAGCCAGGCACACTTCGTGGGCTCTCCCATGTTAGTTGTGCGTCCTACCAGCGCGGTTCGCGGGGTTGGCGTGCGTGACCCTGATAATCATCGCGACTCCCTGCGCCTCCGCCACCAAAGCGCTTTCCGCCTCCACCGCCGCGCGGTGCATCAGTCTTTGGCTTAGCCTCATTGATCTTCAACGCGCGTCCGCCAAGTTCCTTGCCATTCAAAGCCGCCACTGCCTTATCTGCTTCTGCCGGATTCGTCATTTCAACAAAGGCGAATCCCCGGGCGCGGCCGGTTTCCCGATCTGTAACAATGCTCACCTTCTCGACTGCGCCGTGCGCCTCAAACACTCCGCGAAGCTCCGCTTCGGTGGTGCTGTGAGGTAAATTGCCTACATACAGGTTCTTCATAGGAGTCCTTCTCTTTCTGCTGCGATCGCGGTTGCAAATGCAAATCTTGGTTGAGACCGAATTTCTTCGGGGGCGGAGTGCTGTTCGATTGCTTCGGCCCAGCGCGATGGCAGGGGCGTCTCCCGTATGGCACGCGAGCGAGCTTCGCTGACCGAGCGCACCGAGGAGATTCTTTTGCAGGCTTCCAATATTCCCCAGCGCTGCGATGTATGTCGCGAGGTCTGGGCGAGCAGCGCGGCGACCATCTCTTTGTGAATAGCGTCCGCGTCAGCTTCCGCAGGTGCGGCGTCAGAATGCGGCGCAATGGAGAGATATTCCGGTCCGCCCACGAAGAAAGCAATTCTCTGCGGTGGAATCGCACTCCGAATATCGGTACAGAATTTTTCTCGGCTCTCCGCTTCTCCCGTTGCGTTAATCAGCACGAGGTTGTACAAGTCCGCGCGCCACCAGCATCGCGCCTCCAGCACATCGGCCGCACAGTCAACCTCAATGCCAAGTTTTCTCATTACATCGGCCCGCAAATCGCGCTTGTTCTGCGACGTGTCCAGCAGAAGCACGCGCTTCTTTTTCGCGAAACCGCCATCTGCAGGCGAAAGTGGCAATGCTATGACGGGACTGGTCATGCTACCTTCTCTTTGAGGTTGGAGGGGGCTGGCGGAGGCGTCAAGCGCTTCTCTTCCAGGGCTTTCAACATCTTTTGATTGCTCACACGGCGGCTGATCTTTTGCCTTCGCCGCCGGTTAAATCGAGCCTTGTCGCCATTGATTCCGGACATTTCTATTCTCCTTGCGTTCTGGTTTAAGTTAAAACCTGCTCGGTGCTCTGCGGCTCCCGCTCCTCACTTGCAGTGGCGCGCGGTCAAGTTTTTGAGCTACGAGCGCATCCTCAAATCGCCTGCTTGCGCGGCCCGTTATGTGAGGCCGCATTCTTGGGATCGGGAGAAATGACTTCCGGAAATCCTCTGGTTTAACACGTCACTCGCCTTTCAGGGAATCTTCTCAATCGCGAAGGCGCAACGTGCTGTTAGGGTGTCTTCGAGGTCAAGATCTTCAGTATACGCCCCATTCCTAGATCTTGCTGTAGTTTCGCCAATGCATTTCGCCGCGATAGTGACGGACGACACCATTCCAAATCAATGAAGAGTCATGCCAGTTAAGGCTGCGAAGGGCTGACGTTGCTGGGTTTCGGATCTTTGCATAGGAGTAAGCAAAGAATAACGGCCCCTCCGGCGACTCCGCCGCCAATCTCAAGCCACTTTGTGTTCAGGGCATTACCGGCTCCTTCGGGCCGAGGTGCAGCTCCGCACGCCGTCGTTTCGTCGCGCGTTGCTTGCTGCCCCTCATGTACGGTCGCGGATTGAGGGCTGCTCTGCGAAGAGGTCTTGCGGAGCGCGCCTCCTTGTGTGATGTTCACGTCGTTCTTGTGAGCCGCGACCTCAACCTTCCCAGTCAAGTCGGTTACGTCGAATTGCGTGCGGTCATTGGAAATGGGTTTTACGTTGATGCAATTCACGCGCACGCTCATTGAAGTAGAAGTTCCCACTACAACGCTTCCGTGTTCTAGAACCAGGTAATTCCCCTGGAACTTCACGACTGATTCCCCTTGGATCAGCACGGACGATCCTTCAGCGTCGAGATTGGCGACAAAGCCGGGCCTGGTCTCAAGTAAATCTCCCGCGAAGACTGCGGTAGAGTCCGCAACCTCTGCGCCGTTTACCAACACTCCGCCGCTGCTATGCACTACGGCGGAGCCCGTGTCCGCAGCAGCCAAAGACAGCGGGAACAGGAGGACCATCACCCAGGAAATAAAATTGCGTAAACCGGACACACTCACACCCAAATTAATTTCCACAACATCTCAAACAGAGGATCGTAGCGGTAGGGAGCCTGATCGTCTATCAGCTCTCTGGATGCGGCAAAAGGGAAATGAAAGTGGCCTGGCGTGCATTGCTGCGCCGGGCATGCCAACTCCGGTATTCTTCCAATACGATCGAACATGGAAACAATTCCCGCCAACGGACCGGTGATTGACTTTCGCGACGTTGTCTACACGCTTCCTAATGGCCAACCGCTGCTTCAAAACCTGAATCTGCAAGTGCAAGGCGGCGAAACTCTGGTCTTGCTGGGACGCAGCGGTTCGGGCAAAACTACCACGCTGAAGCTGATCAATCGACTGCTGACCCCCAGCGGCGGGGAAGTTCGCGTGAACGGCGCTCTCACGGCTGAGAATGATGTGATACGCCTGCGGCGCAGCATCGGCTATGTCATCCAGGATGTCGGCTTATTTCCGCATTTCACGGTGGAGCGCAACATCGGCCTTGTCCCCCGTATCGAGGGCTGGCCTGCTGAGCGCATTCAGCTTCGCGTCGAAGAGTTATTGCAGCTGGTCAGGCTCGACTCGCAGATTGCTTCGCGATATCCCCATCAGCTCTCGGGAGGACAGCGGCAGCGTGTGGGTGTGGCCCGTGCTCTAGCCGCCGATCCCGCGATTCTTCTGATGGATGAGCCCTTCGGTGCTGTCGACGCGATTACCCGCGATCAACTGCAGCGCGAGTTTCTTTCGCTCCAGCAGCGACTGAACAAAACGGTAGTCTTCGTCACCCACGATCTGCGCGAAGCCTTGCGGCTCGGTTCGCGTATCGCGCTCATGGAGGCTGGACGATTGGTCACGGTTCTTTCCCCGCAGGACTTCTTGCGATCGAGTGACCCGTTGGCCGCCGCCTACGTGCAGGCTTTCGGAGAAGGATTGGACTCGGCAGCAAATCGAGGCACGTCATGAACGTCTTTTACTTTTTCCTGCAGCATCATGAAGAAATTCTGGATCTTACCCTCGAGCACCTCTGGCTGGTCGGGATTTCCACGCTGCTCGCCGTTCTGATCGGCATACCGCTCGGAATCGTGAGCGCCCACTGGCCCGTATGGAATAAGCCGATATTGGGAACTGCGAACATTATTCAGACAGTTCCGAGTCTCGCGTTGTTTGGCTTTCTGCTGCCTGTGCCGTGGATCGGCGCCCGTGCCGATCGCCTGGCCATTCTGGCGCTCACTCTTTACGCGCTCTTGCCCGTGATTCGCAATACCTACACGGGAATCCGCGGCGTCGACCCATCCGTCGTGGAAGCCGGACGCGGCATGGGACTCACCGATCGCCAGCTTGTGTTTCAGGTGGAGTTACCCCTGGCGGTGAGTGTGATTCTCTCCGGCGTCCGGGTCGCGGTAGTCGTATCTGTGGGACTTGCCACCATCGCTGCCGCGATCGGCGCTGGAGGCTTGGGCGAGTTCATCTTTCGCGGCCTCGCCATGGTGAACAATGAACTCATTCTGGCCGGAGCCATTCCTGCGGCAATCCTGGCGTTGTCGGCGGATTTCGGTTTGGGATGGCTGGAGAGGCGTCTTCGACCGCGATGAAACGGGACCGGCAAGGGCAGTTTCATGGACTGCAGCGCGAGGGCGCTATCTGCATGATTTTCCTGGCCCTGCTTCTACCGTCTTGTGCGCCGTCGTATTCCGATCGGATTGTGATCGGATCCAAGAATTTTACGGAGTCACTGATGCTGGGCGAACTGCTGGCTCAGCAGATTGAAGCGCACACACACTTAAAAGTCGAGCGCCGCTTCTATCTGGCGGGAACCTATATCTGCCAGCAGGCAATATTGGCTGGGCGCATCGATATTTATCCTGAGTACACTGGCACCGCCCTCACCGCCATTCTCAAGCAGAAAGTTGCCGGCGACCGGGCGGGAGTCTATCAGGAAGTGAGGAGCGACTATGAAACCCGATTCGGCCTGACCCTAGGTCCGCCGTTCGGATTCAACAATACCTTTGCCATGGAAATTCGTGGAGCTGATGCGCGCCGGCTGAATCTCAGAACCTTATCGCAGGCTGCCGTATTCGCTCCTCAATGGCACGCGGGATTTGGCTACGAATTCATGGAGCGTCCCGACGGATACGCCGGCCTGGCCGCCGCCTATGGTCTCCATTTTGCCGCGCCGCCACGCATCATGGACCTGGGTTTGCTCGCCCCAGCTTTAAGGGACCATCAGATTGACATCGCTGCGGGCAACGCCACCGATGGACTTATTCTTGCATTCGACTTGTCTGTGCTCGAAGATGACCGCCAGTATTTTCCGCCCTACGAGGCCGTCGCAGTAGTTAGGCAGCAAACCTTGCAACAGCATCCTGAAGTTTCTCAAGCGATCGCTGCGCTGGGCGGCAAGATTTCCGATCAGGAAATGCAGAAATTGAATTATGCCCTCGATGGTCAGCACCGCGATGCAAAAGATGTCGCGCACGAATTCCTGAGGAGCAAGGGATTAGTTCAGTAGGCCTAACCCTTCCATTAATCTGTGAATTTGTGCATCGTTCCGCGCTCAGATGAGCAACTCTCCTCGCAGAGTCAGCACGGCATTGCCTTTGAGGATCACTCGACTCTTTTTGACTTCGCACCACACTTCGCCGCCGCGCTCTGAAACCTGCCGCGCCTGCAACGACGTCTTGCCCAGCCGTTCAGCCCAATATGGCGCCAGCGAGCAATGCGTCGATCCAGTCACAGGATCTTCCGGAATGCCGTAACTGGGTGCGAAGTAACGGGACACAAAATCAGCTTCTTCTCCCGGAGCCGTGATCGCGACTCCTGCGGGATGAAGTTTCTCCAGCGGCCTGAAGTCGGGCCGGATGCGCCTGACCTCTTCCTCACTTTCGTACACTACAAAGTAGTTGTCTTCGATTTGCATCACTTCGGCCGGATATCGGCCTAAGCCTTCTATGAGTGCCGTAGGCGGTTCCGCACAGGGCCAGGGAGCAAGCGCAGGGAAGTCCATCGCCAGTAATTCGCCATCGCGGCAAACGGAAAGCTCCCCGCTGAAGCGCGTTTCGAAGAGCACCGATTCGCGTCTGGGTGCAAGAATTTGCATCAGCACGAATGCCGAAGCCAGCGTCGCATGCCCGCAGAGCTTCACCTCGCAGCGTGGCGTAAACCAGCGCAACTCGTAGCTGTCGCCGCAAGGCACGAAGTAGGCGGTCTCAGAAAGATTATTTTCGGCAGCGACCGCGCGCAACAACTCGTCATCTAACCAATGCGTTAAAGGACACACCGCGGCAGGATTGCCCGCGAAAGGGACTGCTGTGAAGGCATCGAGGCGAAAGACCGAAAGAGACATTAACCTATGGTAGTCGGACGGGGACGCGGATAGAATCGTCGGGCTGCCGCTTTGCCTGTTTGTCCGGGCCGAATTCCGTCGTTCGACATCTAGGAGGTTCGCATGCCAACCACTTACAGTGACGCTGCGATTCGTCACGAACTTCTCGAGCAGTTAGCCGGTGCCCGTCAGAGAACGGATGATCTCTTTGCCATAGTCAGCCCGGATTCGCTCTACGAACGCCCTATTCCTGAACGTCACCGCATCATCTTTTACATCGGGCATCTCGAAGCATTCGATTGGAATTTATTCCATGATCGCGTTCTGGGATTGAAAAGTTTCCATCTCGAGTTTGATCGGCTCTTTGCCTTTGGCATCGATCCCGTCGGCGGCGGATTGCCCACCGATCAACCTTCAGAGTGGCCATCGATTGCGGCAGTGCAGGAGTATGTCAGGAAAGCCCGATTCCTCCTGGACGAGAAGTTGTCCGATGCGCTCTCAAATCCCAATTCCTTCGGGCGAGATGGTTTTCCGATCAGTACGTTGCTCAACGTCGCCATTGAACACCGCCTCATGCACGCGGAAACTCTAGCCTACATGCTGCATCAATTGCCCTTCAATCGGAAAGTCCCGCAGAAAGAATCTCCGAGCCCCGTCACCGATCCAGTCGATCATCGCAGCATGGAACTTCCCGCTGGGCCGGTCACGCTGGGCCTTCAGCGTGGGGCCAATGCTTTCGGATGGGACAACGAGTATGAATCTCACATTGTTGATGTTCCCACGTTTGCCATCGATCGATACAAGGCGACCAATCGTCAGTACCTCGAGTTCATTTCCGGCGGAGGGTATGAAAATCGCACTCTGTGGAGCGCCGACGATTGGGACTGGAGATTGAAGCACGGAATTTCGTATCCGGCTTTTTGGAAGCGTGACGGCGATCAATGGCTGTATCGCACCATGTTCAATGAAGTCCCGCTTCCACTGGACTGGCCTGTCTATGTGAGTCAGGCGGAAGCGAAAGCCTACGCCCACTGGGCAGGGAAGTCGCTTCCCACCGAAGCCGAGTGGCAGCGCGCCGCATACTGCACACCGGATGGCGACGAGCGATCGTATCCCTGGGGAAACGGAGCACCCTCTTCGGAATTCGGAAACTTTGATTTCGCCCGGTGGAATCCAGTTCCCGTAAATGCGGGTCCTGCGGGCGAGAGCGCCTTCGGTGTGCAAGGCATGCTAGGTAACGGCTGGGAGTGGACTTCCACGGAGTTCGCTCCGTTTCCGCGATTCGAGCCGTTCCCCTTCTATCGGGGATATTCCGCTGACTTCTTCGATGGCAAACACTTCGTCATGAAAGGCGCATCGGCCCGCACCGCAGGATGCATGTTGCGCCGCACCTTTCGCAACTGGTTCCAGGGGCATTACCAATTTATCTACACCGGCTTTCGCTGCGTAAGCCGCTGAGTATACGAGGGAGCTCTAACCATGGTCGTCCACGCTATCACCGCCAACCTGACTTACGAATTCGCAGCGGACGTTCGCGCCGGTCTCACCAAGACGGGTCAGAAGGAATTACTCTCGAAGTACTTGTACGACGACGTCGGCTCCGCTCTCTTCGAGGTGATCAGCCACCTTCCCGAGTACGGCCTCACACGTGCCGATGAGCGTCTCCTCCGCCGCTATGCCGGGGACATCGTAGAGCGCCTTGCCGGTCCGGTTGCCGTAGCCGAACTAGGAAGTGGCAGCGGCAAGAAAACTCGGCAGATTCTCGAAGCTCTCTGCCGTCGCCAGCGTACCAGCTACTATCCCATCGAAATTTCTCCCACTGCCCTCGCCATGTGCCAGCGCGAACTCAGTGACATCGATTGCATCAGCATTCTCGGCTTCGAGCGCGAATACCTCGACGGACTACTCGAAGTGGCCGCGCAGCGGCACACCGGCCAGCATCTCCTCGTGCTCTTCCTCGGCAGCACGATAGGAAACTTCGATCCGATGGCGGGTCTCAAATTCTTGAATCAGGTCCGCCGTATTCTTCAGCCCGGAGATTCTCTGCTGCTGGGAACAGATTTGGTTAAGTCCAGCGCGCAACTTCTGGCGGCCTACGACGACAGATTAGGGGTCACCGCTGCCTTCAACTTGAACCTGCTGGCCCGCATCAACCGCGAACTGGACGGTAATTTCGACCTCGCTCATTTCGAGCACGTCGCAAAGATCAATCACCAATCCCGCAGTGTTGAAATGCACCTGCGCTCTATGCGGCGCCAGACCGTGAACATCCCCGCTGCGGGTGTTGCCGTCGAGTTTCTCGAGGGCGAAACCATTTGGACCGAAAGCAGCCACAAATACTCCCTAGAGGAGGTTTGTCAGATGTCCCGAACCGCCGGTTTTCGCTGCGATGTGCAATGGGTAGATGATCAGTGGCCATTCGCGGAAAGTCTCCTGGTCGCGGAATAATTGCACCGCCTACCTTCGCTTCACGACACATTTATCGGAATATGTCTCGGTACTGTAAGAAACCTTCCACCTTGAAGTAAAACTTTGTAAATCTCCCGTCTTGTAGGTTGTGCCGATGTAAATTAATGGAAGGTATGAACGCAACCACAAAGCGGTTTCTGGCGATCACGTTCTGCGCCGCAAGCACAGCCGGCTCCTTTTTAGTTCCCATTTGTTATGCGTCTCCGTCCAGCCAGGCGACCCAGGAAGCCGCAGCCCCCGGCGCAGTTAGCAGGCGCATCGGCGCTGTCAAAGCCATCAACGGAACAGCGATTACGCTGACCCCGGACTCTGGTCCGGACGTGAACGTCACGGTACAGCCTGCAACTCGTATTGTCCGCATCGCGCCGGGCGAGAAGAATCCGAAGAATGTCACGCCGATCCAGTTGCAGGATGTTCAAGTCGGCGACCGCATTCTGGTTGCGGGCAAGGCGTCTGACGACAACCTGTCTCTCGTAGCTTCCTCGGTGGTAGTGATGAAGCGCTCCGACCTCGATGCCCGTCATCAACAGGATCTGCAAGACTGGCAGAAGCGTGGAGTGGGCGGACTCGCCAAGGCCGTGGATGCAGCGACCGGAACTGTCACCATCTCGGTGCGAAGCAAGGACGTCGTCATTCACAGCTCCAATGCCACAACGATTCTCCGTTATGCGCCGGACTCTTGGCAGTTTGACGAAGCCAAGCCGAGCACTCTGCAGGAAATACATCCCGGCGATCAGGTGAACGCGCGCGGCGACCGCAGCGCCGACGGGAGCCAACTGGCAGCCGACGAAGTTGTTTCAGGATCATTTCCTCTTTTCTCCGCCACCATCAATTCCGTCGATGCAAGTTCATCCACTCTCAGCGTTCACGATTTGTTGTCGAAGAAAACCGTAACGGTCAAAATCACGCAGGACTCGCAGCTTCGCCACTTGCCCCCTGAGATGGCGCTGCGATTCGCAGTGCTTCTGAAAGGTGGGGCCGCCGGGGCGACGCCTAATGCCGCATCCAGTTCTGGCTCCCCGGCCAACGGACAAGCTACGCGCCCAGAATCTCCTTCCAGCGGCATGGGCGCGGGAGGGAATGCCGCGGGCGGGCGGGCGGGCGGTCCGCCGGATTTTCAGCGCCTGCTCAGCCACGCGCCATTGGCTTCTCTGGCTGACCTGCATAAAGGCGACGCAGTGAAAATTCTCTCGACGGAGGGCAGCGCGGGCGTTGGCACTGTGATCATACTGGTCAGCGGCGTCGAGCCGATACTGCAAGCCGCGCCCAATGCCGGCCAGGCCATGATGCTTGCGCCTTGGAGTCTGGGCGCGCCCGCTGCCGACGCTGGGGGCCCGTAGCGTTCGCAACCCACGCAACAGAATCAGGCAACCGAAAAGTTCTTGTGAGACTCTTTTCACGGAATGGAATATTTGATGAAGTTACGGAAGCATTTGTCTTTTTTCTCCTTTTTTTTATTGTTGCAGTTGTGTGCGACGCTCGCCGTGTCCCAGACTCCCGCGGCGCAGCCTGCCTCAGGAAGTTTGCATGGGCAAGTGAATGATCCTTCTGGCGCCGCTATCTCCAACGCCAGCGTTGTACTTACGCCGGCAGAGGCTGGCTCGACGCCCATTAAAACGCAAGCGAACGGCCAAGGCCAGTATGAATTCAAGGGTCTGGGCCCGGGGCAGTACACATTGAACGTTGTTGCCCAGGGATTCTCGGTTTACGAAAACGACAATGTGGTTATTAGCGCAGGTCCGGCCCTGCTCCTTAATGTCGCAATGGCCATTGAAGTTGAGCAGCAGAAGATCCAGGTTTCCGACACGGCGCCAACTGTCGATATCAATCCCGCCAGCAACGCCGGAGCCATTACTATCTCGGGCAAGGAATTAGAGGCTCTGCCCGACGACCCCGACGAATTGCTCACGGACTTGCAAGCCCTTGCCGGACCTTCCGCGGGGCCCAATGGCGGCCAGCTCTACATCGATGGCTTTACCGCCGGCCAACTTCCTCCCAAGGAATCCATTCGTGAGATTCGCATTAATCAGAATCCATTTTCTTCGGAATATGACAAGCTGGGCTACGGCCGGATTGAGGTGTTCACCAAGCCCGGCACTGATAAATTTCATGGCCAGTTTTTCATCGACGGAAATGATTCCGCTTTCAACTCGCCCAACCCTTTCGCGGGTCCGGAGCCCGGTTACGATTCCACTCAGTTCAGCGGCAACGTCAGCGGTCCGATCAACAAGAAAGCGTCATTTTATCTCGATGCCCAGCGCCGCAACATTAACGATCTTCAGGCCGTAAATGCCATCACGCTCGATCCGACCACTTTCACCGAGACGCCGTTCATCCAGGCGGTACCCTTCCCCAGGCATCGAACCAACATTACCCCTCGTGTCGACTATGCTCTCAGCAAGAACAACACCCTGACCGTGCGCTACCAGTATTATCGCGATACCGAGGATAACGAAGGCGTCGGCGCATTCACCTTGCCTTCTCAGGGCCACAACTCCGACTCCACCGAGCACACTCTGCAAATCAGCGACACGCAAATCATTGGCGCAAAGATTGTGAATGAAACGCGATTCCAGTATTTGCGCGAGCTCGACAATCAGTTCGCGCTGAACACGCAGCCGACTCTCACCGTCTTGGGATCTTTCTACGGCGGAGGCAACAACCAGGGCAACATTCTCGACCACCAGGACCACTACGAACTGCAGAACTACACTTCCATCATCCACGGCAATCACACGATTAAGTTCGGAGCGCGACTGCGGGGCATTCGAGACGCGAACAGCCAGACTTCCGGATTCAACGGAGAATTTACGTTCTCTTCGCTGCTCAGCACATCGCAGGAAACCGGTTGCGTGCCGACCGCGGGACAAGCGCCTTGCCCAATCTCCTACGCATCCGCCATTCAGAACGCCGCAAACCCCACCACGCCAATAGCTACCCAACTCACTTACACAACAGGTACGCCGACGCTGGTGGCGGGCAATTTTGATACCGGACTTTACTACCAGGATGATTGGAAGGTGCGCTCCAACATTACTCTTAGCTACGGGCTGCGCTTCGAAACTCAGACTGGGATTCAGGATCACGCAGACTGGGCGCCACGCCTGGGTTTTGCCTGGGGCGTGGGAGGCAAAAGCGCTCCGCCCAAGTTTGTTCTGCGCGGCGGATTCGGTATTTTTTATGACCGCTTTCAGGAGGCCCAAATCCTGCAAGCCGACCGCTTGAACGGCATCAACCAGAAACAGTTTGTCATTGACAACCCCCAGTGCCCGTCCCTCACAGATTTTTCTGCGTGCACCGGTGCGGCCATCCCCGTCACGCCCACGATTTACCAGATCAGCCCACGCCTGCACGCGCCTTACACGTTGCAATCCGCCATCAGTGTGGAACGTCAACTCACTAAGGTCGCAACCTTGAACGTGACTTACTTGAACTCTCGCGGCTTTGACCAGTTGCTCACCATCAACGCCAACGCTCCCTATCCCGGAACCCCGTGCAGTCCCACCTGCCCGACTCCCACCGAAAATCTCTACCGCTACGTTTCCGAAGCGGTCTTTCGCCAGAATCAGCTGATTACCAACACCAACGTGCGGGTCGGATCGAAGGTTCAACTTTTCGGCTACTACGTCCTCAACTACGCCAACAGCGATACCTCCGGCGTTTCCAGTTTTCCCTCGAACTCCTACAACATCAGCGCCGACTACGGCCGCGCTTCCTTTGACATCCGCAATCGGCTCTTCTTTGGCGGCTCTTTCGCTCTTCCTTACAACTTCCGTCTGAGTCCGTTCATGATCGCAAGCTCCGGTTCTCCCTTCAACATCACCACGACCAATGATCTCAACGACGATTCCATCTTCAACGATCGTCCGGGATTTGTTTCCACTGCGACGTGTGCGACGACGGTAAACACACCGCCTTCGACCACCTATTGCACGTCGCTCGGAACCTTCGACGCTCGACCCACTGCCGGTGAAAAAATTACTCCCATCAACTACGGCACCGGTCCATCGCAGTTCACGCTGAATCTCCGTCTTACGAAGACTTTCGGTTTCGGTCCCAAGACCGGTCGCGCGGCTGGCAATCAAGGGCCCGGTGGTGGTCCAGGAGGAGGAGGTGGTGGCGGACGCGGTGGTGGCGGACCGCGCGGTCCTCTTTTCGGTAGCGGGCCGGGCGGAATGCCCAGCGGCTCTGATCGCCGCTACAATCTGACTTTCGGCGTTATAGCGCGCAATGCTCTTAGCAAAGTGAATTACGCAAACCCTAGCGGCATTCTCGGTTCACGATTCTTTGACACGCCGAACGGGCTTCCGTCAAGCGGACCTTTCTCCAATTCTGCTGCCGTTCGCCGTATCGATTTGCAGGCGACCTTTAGCTTCTGATGCTGTGGGGGATAATTCGCAACGCGGAAACTTGGTTGAGCGTTCTTTACAACGCGCGCCAGCAGCGGCGAGAATCCCTTCCGTCCACACTCAGTTCCCTCGTTCGGTTATGCTGGATGGACGGATGCGTAACCGTAAATGCCCGTAGAGTAAGTTCCGTTTGCCGCTGATCCCCACCACAAGACGTCAGTTTCTCTACCGGTCGGCAGCCGCCGGCACGCTCGCGATGGCCGGTGACTCTCTCTTGCTAGAGCCGAACCACCCTCACATCGTGCCGCCAGGATTTCTGGCTGCCACGCTGGCCCGAGCGAATGAATGGTTTCACCATCGCGCTGCTCAGCGACTTTCATTATGACCCTTATTTTTCCATCCACCCCTTGCATGCTGTCATTCCGCTTGTGAATGGCCTTCGCCCCGACCTGATCGTTCTCACGGGAGATTTCGTTTCTGTGCCCTTGGTCGAAGACGATGCCAAGGGGGCGTTCGCGGCCGAACCATGCGCTCGCGTCCTGCGCCAGATGACTGCGGCTCACGGCCTCTGGGCGGTCATGGGAAACCACGATGCGGAGACGGACCCCGAACATGTGGCGCGCGCACTCCGAGCCGAGAACATTCATGTGCTGGCGAATCAGTCCGTCGCGATCGAGCGCGATGGCACGCGCGTCTGGCTCGCCGGCATCAATGACGTCCTCAGCGGAACCGCCGATCTCGCGAATACTTTGCATGGTGTTCCCACCGGCGAAGCCGTGATCCTGCTCGCCCACGAGCCCGACTTTGCGGATGAAGCCTCAAGATTTCCCATCGACCTTCAACTCTCCGGACATTCTCACGGTGGTCAGGTGAGAATCCCGCTGCTCCCTCCCCTGTATTTGCCTGCAATGGCAAAGAAATACATTTTGGGGACTTATCACGTTGGTCGCCTCACTCTCTATACCAACGCGGGCTTAGGAACCGTTGGCGTTCCAGTCCGATTGAATTGCCCGCCCGAAATTACGCTGTTGACGCTCCGATCTTCGGCGGGCCGTTATGCGGGCTGAGATGTGCAATTGCCTTCACACGGGCAAACCATGAACATCATCAATTGTCCGCAAATGATTAACATCAGACTGTTTACACAAGGCGCAAGCTGGCCCCAGACTTGCCGGTAGCAGGGCATACGGGCGCCTACCCCCGTTCGAAATCGAGGGTGCCAATATGCTTCGTCGCCTCTGGCCTTGGTTTCTAATCTTTGGAATTCCTGCCGCTGCCTCTGTGCAGTCAGCAACCCCGCATTTTCGCCAGGCAGTTTTAGTGGACCGCGAACACCGACTCTGGAAGACTCCTATCCGCGCCTCCGAGTTCAGCGACGTGCCGCACGTGAGCGCGCGGGCACGTTGCGAAGACACGCAGCCACCTGAGGCTCTCACTACGCCCGTTCCGTTGATGGTTCCGGCGGCCGCTGGCATCAAGGTTAAGGTTAGCTTCATCATTGGCGCGGATGGACGGGTGCATAGTCCTCTGATTCTGGTAAGCGCCGGACCTGCGGGTGACCGGAACGTACTGCAAACCGTGCGCTCCTGGCGATACCGTCCGGCAACCTGCAACGGAGTGCCTACCGAAGCTGAGGGGAAGATCGAGTTTTCCCGTCGTTGAGACGCGCTCGCTTGGGCTAGAATGGAGCGTATCCTGACCGAATCACAGCGCGGTCTGAATCGTGGATAGAGATAAGAAACCCGGCAAGCTATCTGACGCGACTCCCGCGCCTCATTCTGATGAAGCAGCGCCTGGCATTGGACCCTCCGATCCGGCGCCAGATGAGGCCAATCGGCGTCTATTTCCTGAGATGCGTCGTCCAAAGCCGAATCAGGAAGCGATTGCCGCGGCTTTGCAGGCCGTGCAGCGGCTCACCGTGAAGATGGATTCCGAGACGGTTGTAGAAGAAACCACGCCGCAAACGACTCCCAGTTCCTCGAACGCTTGCCCTTCTTGCGGGCATCAGAATCGTGAGGGCAACAAGTTCTGCGGCATGTGCGGACTGACCATAGACGCTGCCCCAAAACAACGGCGCGCTGTCGATTCGCCAAGTCTCGAGTTGCCCGCTCTTGAGTCACCCGACGCGGCGATAGCGAATCTCGTCAAGGAGTTGACGCAAGCCCCTTTACTAGCGCCGGAAGCCACGCAGGAGGTTCATCCGCCCGAAGGCGCTTCTTCCGGGACGCATCACTATCACCATCATTACCATCACCACTATTTCGAGGGCGGAGTGGAAGGCGCGGTTGGTGCGCCGCGAGCCAATGCTCCCGAGAGCGCGCGTGAGGCCGACCGTCTGCGCATCGCCGCGGCTGCGAAGGGCGAACCGATGAGCCGCAGCGAGGCTGCGGTTCGGCGTCTCACACAGGAATGGGTTTTGGCCTGCAACACGCGGCAGCTCGATGAACTGCTCGATCTCTATTCTCCGGATGCGCTGGTGCTGCGCTCGAACCTTCCTCTGCTACGCGGCGCTGCGGCGGTGCGCGAGTTCTTCTTCTCGGCGCTCGAATCCGGTCTCGGAGAAGTGGAGGTTGAACCGATCCGCGTGGAAGTGGTTGGCGACCTGGCGCATGAAGTGGGACGATACAGCGCGCTGGTTCCGGGCACTGCGGGGAAGCGCCGCGAAGAGCGTGGTAAGTATCTGTGGGTCTTCGCCAAGCAAAGCGGCGGTGAGTGGAAGCTGATCTCGGAATGCTGGTCGAGCGACCTCACTTTGAGCAATGCGGAATCGGACATTCCCAAGGCCGCGATTCCGTCGGCATCGAAAACGCAGACGCGAAGAAGCTAGCGAGTGGCCAGTGGCCAGTTGTCAGTGAACACCGAAGACTGATCACTGACCACTTCTTCACGGCTTCACGCCAAGCTTCCCCAAGTCTTCCTGCAACTGATTGAGTGTTTGCATCTGGATTGTGCGCATGCCTAACTTCGCGGCGCACTCGAGGTTTAGGGCTCGGTCGTCGATGAAGCAGCACTCTTCCGGATTGATTTGCGTGGTCTCAATCGCCAGGCGATAAATGCCGCTCTCGGGTTTGCGCAGACCGACGAAGCAGGAGCTGACAAACAGGCGGAAGATTTCCCGCAAGCCATACTTCTCGATGCGGTGCAGGTTCAACTCGCGCGACTCGTTGTTGATCGTTCCCATGAAGTATTTTCCGCAAGCGGCGAGTGCGCGTGCGAAAGCGAGAACTTCCGGCATTGGCTGTGACAGGGAGAACATGTAATCCCGAAACTCTTCGCGGGTGAACGGTCGGTTGCGGTAAAAGATGGTGCGATCCAGATATTCGTCGAGCGAGATTTTGCCGCGCTCGAATGATGACACGACCATTTCGTGGCGCGCGTGAAACTCTTCTTGGTCGAGACGAAAGTGTTCGAGCGCGGCGGCGCGTTCGGTGTGATCCCAAGCGTTGCTGAGCAGAACTCCTCCAACATCCCAGAAGATGGCGTGAATTTCCGACACTTGAAATTCTCCTTGTCCTCATTTTCATTTTAAGCAATTTTCCTAGCGTTTATAGACGGTGGTGTCGGGATGGTAGTTGCGCCAGTCGAACCAGTAGTCTTTCAGGGCGGGGATGCGGGCGAGACATTTTCCTTGGGCGGGGCCGGAGGTGGCGCAGCCTTGAAAGTTCCACTGGCTGGCGGTGGTGGTGTCGAGCATGGTCCAGTCTTTGTTGTGGGCTGCGGGATCGGCGCTGGAATTAGCCTGGAGAAAGAATTCAGCGTCGTGGCCATCGATGCGCGCGAGGAAGACGCGGAAGGATTTTCCGTCGGGGCCAAGGACGAGCAGCAGCGGCGTGCCGTTGACGCGATCGAGAACGGGAGATTGTTTGGCGAAAGTTTCCCAGGGATAGGAGCGGGCGGCGCCGTCGATGGTGAGTCCGATGACGATGTCGCGTGACTTCAGTTCGGTGCCGGGAAAGCTGATGACGACGGGGAGCTTGGCGACGTCGGGCTCCCAGTTGCTGTCGTATTCTTTCGTGTATTTGGCGACCGGCGCGAGCACCTGGCCAGAGGGGGATTCGGTTCTCCACTGGCCGAAGGTGAGCTCGTCGCTGAGGACGAGGTCGAGCGCTGCGCCTTGCAGCGGGCCGTAGATGGCCTTGCCAGTGATCTGCTGCCACCATGTTCCGGTTTCGCGGTCGCGCATGAGGAAGTTCTGGTTGTTGATGCCGGCGAGATAAAAGTGCAGCACTCGTCCGTTGATGATTCGCGTCCACACCAGACCGGTGTGACAAAGTGTTCAATAGGTGACCGTGATCGGCACGCCGCCGACCACATCGTTGAGGATGTGATGGTAGGCCATCTGGCTGATGGGATAGGCGCGGGCGTCGCCGCCGAGGCGGACGGACATGATCATTTCTTTGGGGTCGAGCTTGCTGTCCGCTTGCGCCAGGAATTGCGGGCCGGCGATGGGATGGAACATCCACTCGA
>Ga0208819_1000209_pt1 | contig 53196 bp, 62 predicted proteins | sample June2015DPH_11_1_3_FD_184707 | JGI IMG/M metagenome (GOLD analysis project Ga0208819, IMG submission 184707) | Peatland microbial communities from SPRUCE experiment site at the Marcell Experimental Forest, Minnesota, USA - June2015DPH_11_150... | ecosystem: Environmental > Terrestrial > Soil >...
TGTCGGTGCAGGTGGATTGGGCACGGTTTCTTCACTTTATCTTGCTTTGGCTGGCGTGGGCTACATTCGTTTAATTGACCAAGACACAGTTGAGGCGCAGAATCTTCACCGCCAAATCCTATACACAGTGTCTGATTTGCATTATCCGAAAGCTGAGGTGGCAGCAAAACGTTTGCAAGAGCTTAATCCACTTGTCAGGGCTGAGGCGGTTCCAGAAAACGTGAACTCAAGCAATGTCGAGCGGCTTTTGGAAGGCATGGACTGCGTTGTGGACGGGTTAGATAACATGGTGACTCGTTACCTTGTTAATCGTGCCTGCGTAAAATTGAAGGTTCCATACGTTTTTGGGGCAGCCATCGGCATTGAAGGAAATCTTTCCGTTTTTGCTCCGCCTGAAACTGGATGCTTAGAATGTTTGATGCCTAACCTTTCCGACCAAGACTTGCTGACATGTAGTACTCGCGGTGTAATCGGAGCTACACCAGGAGTAATTGGTGCCTTGCAAGCCATGGAAACCATAAAACTCCTAGTTGGAATCGGCTCAACTTTGAAGGGCAAACTGTTAGTCTGCGATTTCAGCGACATGGATTTCATCAGCATAGAAATTTCAAAAAGCACCCGCTGCCCTGTGTGTCACGGCGACTTATCTTCGGTTGCTAGTCGAGAACGGCTTGTTTGGCTTTGCGGAAGAGACACAGCTAACATTAACCCTGAAAAACCGTTAAAGCTGAACCTTGATGAAGTATATCCCGCCGTAAACAAGCGGTTTAACGTGCGTTTGAAGTCGCGTTTAGCTCTAATGTTCAATTACAAGGGATATGAAGTTAGCTTATTTAATGGTGGACGCATGCTCCTAAAAGGAGTCACCGACGAAAAAACTGCCTTAACGGTTTACAGGGAAATACTAAAAAAACTTGAATAAACCAAGCACAGGCATTTGAAACTTAAGCTGTTAATGCTTGCACCAATTGCTTAACATCTATTATCCAGCCGTCAATGATTTTTAGGTTTTCCTCTAGCTTCTTTGGATCCTTCTCAAACCCTTTAAGCTGTTCTTGCTGATGCTCGTAGTAAGCTGCTAACCGATTTAATGGTTCAACGAACTCTGCTGTTGAAGCCTGAGTTTTTAAGCTGTTTCCCAAGGCTTTTACTGTTGTTTGCATCTCATCAATGGACATTCCAGTGTTCTTCTTGAAGTCTCTTGATATCCATTGCCTCTCGAAGAGGTTGCGTTTTTTCCATCCTTCCGATTGTTCAAGGTATGTTTTTTGCACTAACTCGTAAAGTTCAATTGTATTTTGGATATCGATGGGTTTAGTGACTAATTTTTCTTGTTCTTGCGCTTTCTGTTTCTCGTCTGTTAACTCTATTCCAGCTTCTCTCAGCACTTGGATTGAACTTGTCTCTTGGCCATGATACCTTTTGGCAAGGGCAATAGCTATGGCAAAGCCTGCCCCTGCAGCTTCAGGAGAAATCTGAGCATTCTTATTCATCTCAAACAGTTCATCCAAGCTCATTCCCATGAGCGAAGCAACTTTTCCTCCGCCTTCAACAAATCCGGGCGTGCGAGAAATCCCCGGGCCAATGGTGAAAGCGTATACTCCTGTGCCTTCAACTTCAGCGGAGATAGTGTTTGCTAGTTCAACTTGGGCTGTTTTGAACACTTCGTACGCTCCTATGAATGGCGCAGCGCCTGAAGATGAAACGCAGACAAATACGCCATGCTTGCGTTCTATCATGGCTGGGAGAAACTTTCTTGCTAAAATAACTGGGCCTCTTAAATTAACACGGTAACTAAAATCCCATGATTCAATCGGTGTATCCTTAACGGTGCCGATTGGAAATACCGTGGCGTTATTTAGAACTATATCAACTTTGCCAAACTTTTTTAGCACTACTTCAGCCAGTTTACCAATGTCTTTTTCATTGCCAATATCTGTTTTAACAAAAAACGCTTTTCCAGCTCCGAACTCTTTGTTGATACTTTCTTCAGCGGTTTTTCCATTTTGTTCGTTAATTTCTGCGATAACAACGTTCGCGCCAAGCCAAGCAAGGGCTTTTGCTGCTTCATAGCCGATTCCTCGTCCAGCCCCTGTTACAAGGGCAATTTCTCCTTTTAAGGAGTCACGATTAAAGTTTCCTTTGCTGATTATCATTTTGGTTCACTTAAAGTGGTTTTTGCTTTGTTTAAATCTGTTATTTGCTTGTATTTAAAAAAGCTTGAATCCAAGTGCACTTAGCTCCACCATTTTGAACTTTTTTGTGTGGTTGCATGGTGTTCGCCACAAGGTTTTATTTTATGTTTTTGTAACATTCTCTGTTTGTCATAGACCGATTTTGGAGGTGATTGCTGATGAAGACACAAATGGATTTGGACCCGGTTTCTGTTGCTTCAAACGTCTACAATTTTATTAATGAAAATGAGAAGGTACGCGTTCTCAAAGTAGTTTTTAAGCCAGGCGACACAGCAAAAATGCATCATCACCCCGAACATGTAGTCTACGTGTTAAAGGGTGGAAAATTAAAGATTACTTCTGAAGGAAAAACTGACACGATGGACTTAACTGAAGGCAAAGCAGTTTTTATGACTGCACAAAATCATGAAGCGACAAATGTTGGCGACTCCGTTATAGACCTGTTAGTGATAGAACTAAAGAAATAGATGTCAGCTTTGTATTTAACTGAAAGAAATTGAAATAAGACTCATTGCCCAGTCTTCAGGTTCTTCCTTTCTTTTTCTATTTTTACCCTCAAGGATTTGTTAAGTATTAAAAGTTTAATAGAATAGTCCAAGTGTTTACTCTGGTGAGGCTCATGCAATTTAACTCATCTATTTTGCAGGAGAAATGGATACTCACCAGTCATCAAAGGTTAGTTTTAGCTATCGTATCCTAATAATTAGTAGTTTTCAGTCAAGGAAGGAAATTGAACGTACAGATAGAGATTGTATTGCCTTTTCAGAGCGCTATAGCATTAACCTAAAGCCCATGCCCAATTCAGCCCACAACACCGCTGATGCAATAGCAACTTGCGCGATGGACAACACAGCACCAACTTTCAGGTATTCTTTAAGGCTAATGTTCACGCCTTTCCGCCGCATCGTTTCCAGCCGCATAGCCAAGCCGCAAACCTTGTGGACGCTTAATCATCAAGAAGAGCGTCACTGCAAAGACAGCTACTGCAGCAACTGTTATGTAGTCCAAGACTAAGCCCCTTGTTGTTTTAGCAAAGCGTTGCTTTCAGATATAAAAAATTAGCTTGCCAAACCCAAGAACTTGACGTATAGTCAAGCCCGAAACTAAAAAAATAGAATTAAAAGATTGGAAAAAGAAGTTTATTCTTGCTTCTTCTGTTTTCCAGGCCTTAATGAGCGTACGGTTGCTCCTGCGCGCCACATTTCGCTGTTACCCATGGCTTTAAGTTCATCAGCGAGTTTTTGCCTGTAGTCTGGTGCTTTGCTTTTTTCCAGAACGATGCGTGTTTCTTCGCCTGCAGCCACCAAATCGTACAATGAATCGAACAGTGGCTTGGTTCCGTCGCGGAAGCGTTCTCTCCAGCGTAAGGCGCCGATGCGTGCTGTTTCGCTGCAGTTGCAGTACATCCAGTCCATGCCGTTCTCGTCAACTAAGCGTATTAGGCTTTGGGTTAGTTCTTCGACGGTTTCGTTGAAGGCTTCGCTTGGGCTGTGTCCGCGTTCTCTTAGCGTGTTATACTGTGCTTCCATGATGCCTGCTAAAGCGCCCATCAGAACGCCTCGTTCGCCTGTTAGGTCGCTGTAGACTTCTTTTTCGAAGGTTGTTGGAAACAGGTAGCCTGCGCCGATGGCGATGCCGATGGCTTTTACGCGGTCCTGTGCTTTGCCAGTGGCGTCTTGGTGGACTGCGAAGCTGCAGTTTATGCCGCTTCCGTCAACAAAGTTTCTTCTAACGGATGTTCCTGAACCTTTTGGTGCTACTAGGATAACGTCGACGTTTTTTGGTGGAATGACCCCTGTTTGTTCCTTGTAAACTATGGAAAATCCATGTGAGAAGTACAGGGCGTCGCCTTCTTTGAGTGTCTTTTTAACGGTTGGCCACACTTCCTTTTGTCCTGCGTCTGTGAGTAGGAACATTTTGATTGTTCCTCGTTTTGCTGCTTCTTCCATGGGGAACAGGTTTTTTCCTGGAACCCATCCGTCTTGGACTGCCAAGTCGTAGTATGCTTTGTGTACGCCTGTGTTTTCTTGTCCAATGATTACTTTTATTCCGTTGTCTCGCATGTTGAGTGATTGAGCTCGGCCTTGAATGCCGTAGCCAAGTGAGACGACGACTTCGTCTTTTAGGATTTTTTGGGCTTGCGCCACTGTGAACTCTTTACGAGTGATGACATCTTCTATGACGCCACCGAAATCCATCTTTACCATTTTATTTTACCCTCAAGCCAGAAACTTTAGAGGACGCAGTAATTAAGAATTATCCCTCAAGCATGCTGCATGTGACTTGGCTGCGTCTTAAAATCGCCAGCTAACAAAACTGTTAAGTTACGAAACAATAGCTAATAGTCCTTATGAGTGATAGGCTGTTTACTCCTGAACTTATTGCGCCGTGCGGGATGAACTGCGCCCTATGCAGAGCATACATAGCCTACTCACGGGGAATACCACGGAAAAGGGGCAAAGTAACCTACTGCTCAGGCTGCCTTCCCCGAGGCAAAAACTGCTTCATCAAAAGAAAATGCAGCAAACTAACAAACCATGAAGTCCAATTCTGCTACGAATGCGAAGCCATGCCCTGCAAGAACATAGACCGCATAGACAGGCGCTACCGCGAACGTTACGGCATGAGCATGGTTGAAAACCTCAAAATGCTAAAAGCCAAAGGCATGGACGAGTTTTTAGCAAGCCAAAGAGATAAGCACCGTTGCCCAAGCTGCGGAGACGTGGTTTGTGTGCATAACGGAAAATGTTACTCATGCGGCTACCATAAGAGTAAAGCCTAAGCGCCATTCTCACCATACTTTTCAACGATTTCTCTAATTATGTTCATGTTCCGAGTACTCGCTTTCACTTTCAGCTTTGACTCAATAAACGGGCTAGGCATCCCTCCTTCTCCACCACCATGAGTCACACTGAAAACTTCTGTGCCTTTGGCTGAAATTATTTGTGCAGTTGACTTAGGAATTGTTAAAGGTAACTGCATAGGGAATGTGGGAGGCGTACTTGTGAGCATAGTCACTAGGAAGCTTGTGCCTTCTTTGTCTTGGCTTTTGAATGGTTCTAGGTCGATTATATTCTTGAGCTGTGGGATTGTGCGTATGAACGCGGCGACGTCATAGCCTAGCATGTTGCGAAGTTTGTCTTCTATTTTCGTCTTGATGTCTTCTATGTTTGTTGCGCTGTTTTCGAAAACTATATTGCCGCTTTGCCTGTAGGTGGAGACATTTTGAAAACCTAAAGAAGTGAAGGCTTCTTGCAGTTTCTCTTTTACAACAATGTGGCCACCGACGTTGATTCCCCTTAGGAAAGCTACAAAGCGAGACATCAAAAAATGGAGATGGGTGAAGCGGTTATAAATTTTGCTTAACGGTGTTTGGTTCTATGAGGTTTGCGTTTAATTCGAGATTTCATGTAAGACATACAATTTTGTAACTTGCATACAAGTATACTTATTTACTTGTATTAACATATCTAAATTGTGCGTTGTTATGAACGAAACAACTACCATAAGAGTTTCAAAAAAAACAGCAGAAACACTTGAAAATCTGCGAGAAAAACTTGGCGCTGAAAGTCTCGATGAAGCAATCCAATCGCTTGTTAAAAAGCAACGGAAGGCTATTTTGCAAAAATCATTCGGTGCAGATCGCGACCGGATTAAGCCGTTCACGGAGGCAGACCGCGGTGAAGATCGTGATTGATACTTACGCTTGGATTGAACATTATCTCGGGAGCGAAAAAGGTCGTAAAGTAGATGAAATTTTAGAAAGTGCTGATGAAGTTTATACTCCAGACACAGTTTTAGCAGAGATTGCACGAAAGTATATTCGAGAAGGCGTTGAGGATAAGATTGTCAATGCACGATTAGAGGAAATAGTTGAGGCTTCCAACATTATATGCTTAGATGCTAAACTTGCGGCAACCGCAGCGAAATGTTGCTTGGAGATGGAAGCTAATGCCAGAAAATCCAAGATAGGACGCCCAGGTTTATTCGACGCTATAGTATTAGCTGTAGGCAAGTCATTAAAGTCAAAAATTGTTACAGGAGACCATCATTTCAAAGACTTGCCTGAGACAATCTGGATTGGATAAGCTTTTTGACCAATCGATTTCTATTTCAGCAATTTTAGCAGTATCGCCTTAGCTGAGTACAGCCTGTTTTCTGCCTGCTCATAAATCACCGACTTCGGGCTCTCAATGGCTTCTGCGCTTATTTCGTACCCTCGGTGAATAGGCATGTCATGCATAATGTATGTATCGCTGCCTTTCAGCAGTTCAGCGTTGATTTGGTATGGCATCATAAGCTTAATCCGCTTCTCCTTTTCCGCCGCAAACTTTGGGTCAGTGAAGAATTCCATGTCAATCCACGTGTCCGTGTAAACGAAATCAGCGTCTTTAACCGCTTTTTTTGCATCTAAGGTTGACTGCCACAACCCAGTCTTCTTCGCTTCAGCCAGCAATTCATCGTCTCTTGCTGCTTCGTTGAAAATCGGTGTAACCGTTGTTAGTTTGGCTCCTGTTTTGGTGCAGCCTTCAATGAGTGAGTTGCAGACGTTATTGTGGACTCCGATGTAAACGAGTTTAGCGCCTTTCAATGTGCCTTTTTTCTCTTTTATGGTGATTAAATCTGCTAAAGCTTGTGTCGGATGATATTTCTCGTCGCAGCCGTTGATTACTGGAACACGCGACGCGTCAGCCATCTTCATTAAATCCGCATTATATAGCAATCTGGCCATGATGCAGTCAACATTACGCGACAAATACTGAACTTCATCCGATATGTCAGCTAACGTGAAATTCGTGGTTCTCCAATCAATAAACAAGCCGTGACCGCCAAGCTGCGTCATCGCCACTTCAAAAGCAACCCTTGTGCGCGTGGAAGTTTTCTGAAAAATCAACGCAGCCGACTTACCCTCAAACGCTTTACGGTATTTTTTAGGGTTATGCTTAACTTCAACGCCTAAATCAACTAGCGCATCAAGCTCTTGACCAGATAACTCTTTGAAATTAATCAAATGCATCTTTACTTTGCCTTCCAGTAACGCTGACCAAGCCAGCAATTATAAGCTTTATGGAAAACCTTTTCACCTAAAAGCGCACTATTACGAAGAGAACCAGCATGATTCTCATTGTAGCCTCAAACAAGGACACTGCAAGCCTGAACATCAAACAGCAAATCCTCAACCACTACCCCTTCAACAAAACCGCTGAAACCTTCCAGCAAACCCCACTCTACACCGCTGACTTAAACGGTAAAAACATAACGCTTGCGACTTTAAGCGAAGAATCTGTTAAAGCACAAAATCTGCCCGACAACTTTCCAAACGCAGACTTAATTGTCTTTATCTCCAGACACAGCAGCGCAAGCGGCAAACCCACCCTATCCGTCCACACGCCCGGAAACCTTGGCAATGCAGAATTAGGTGGATTGCCCAGAAAAATCTCGGTTTCCCCTGCAACCGCAATGCGTGACGCGTTAAAAGCACTATTGCACTACAAAGAAGAATTAAGCCTCGACTATGAAGTATCCTACGAGTGCACTCATCATGGTCCAAGTTTGAATGTGCCAACGATGTTTGTTGAGTTAGGCAGCTCCCCAGCGCAATGGAGCGATTCCAAAGCTGCAATGGCCGTTGCCAACTCCGCAGTGTCTGCAATCGTTAATTTCTCGAAATCCGCTAATTCAGTGGCTCTTGGAATAGGTGGAACGCATTACAACCAAAAGTTCACGCGTATGGCTTTGGCTGGCGAAGCCGTTTTTGGCCACATGATTCCCAAATACGCTGTCTCCATTATTGATTCTGCTATATTATCGCAATGCGTCGAGAAAACTTTGGAGAAAGTTTCGTTGGCGATTCTTGATTGGAAAGGAATCAGAAGCCAAGACAAGCCAAAACTGTTATCGGCGCTGCAGGATGTTGGGTTGCCTTTCAAGAAAGTTTAACCAAAAATACGTTATGCCTCGTTAAGATAACTTTAAAAGTCCTGATAAAGTAGTTTTTAAATTCTAAGTTACAGTAATGTTTATTATTCATAAATGAAATCTTGAGTGTGCGATAAATATGGGAATAAAATCTTGGCTAACGCAGGCATCAAGAACCTTAAAGCTAGCTATAAAACCGGGAAGAGACGAGCTTTGGCTATCAATAAAAATCAGCCTCCTAGGCATAGGAGCAATTGGTTTAATCGGTTTCGTAATTAAACTCTTAACTTACGCAATAAGCGGCGCAACTACAGGTGCATCAGCTTAGGAATGAAAATTTATGGATAAAAAAGAAGAGCAAATGCAAGCAAAAATTTTCGTTGTCAAAACCACAACAGGACAAGAACGCAACGTAGCACGATTGATAGCTTCAAAAGTTGAAATGCACCATATTCCCATCAAAGCTCTTCTTGTACCAGATACACTAAAAGGATACGTGTTTGTTGAAGCTGATGGACCACACTTGGTGGAAGAAGCCATAGCAGGCTTAAGACACGTCCGCTCCAGAATCCCTGGACTCGTAAGCTTCAACGAAATAGAACGATACATTGTTCGAAAACCAGTCATGGAAGACCTAAATGAGGATGATGTTGTCGAAATCACTGGTGGACCGTTCAAAGGCATGCGAGCCAAAATCACAAGACTCGACAAGTCAAAAGGCGAAGTTACCCTCGAATTGCTTGAGGCAACATTCACTTTGCCAATCACAGTACACTCAGACTATGTAAAACTAGTGGAAAAAGCAAAAAGATAAAACTGGTGAAACAGAAAAATGAGCGAGAAAAAAGTTGTAGAATTGCTCGTAAATGGCGGACAAGCCAATGCAGGTCCACCGTTAGGTCCTGCTCTTGGTCCATTAGGCCTCAACATCATGGCTGTCGTCAACAAGATTAACGAGCTTACAAAAGACTATGCTGGAATGAAGGTTCCAGTGAAAATCAGCGTTGATACTGAGGACAAAACCTTCGACGTATCCGTTGGCACTCCAACCGCTTCCGCATTAATCGTTGCTGAATTGAAAATTGAAAAGGGTTCAGGAACACCTAACACTGTTAAAGTAGGCAACTTGTCTATGGAGCAGATGGTGCGAATCGCGAAAATTAAGCGGCATGAACTTTTAGCGCCAACCCTCAAGAAGGCAACGAAAGAGATGCTTGGAACCTGCGTGAGTTTAGGAGTTACGGTTGAAGGTAAAGACCCGCGAGAAGTGCAAAAGGAAATTGATGCTGGCAACTACGAACAACTATTCGGTAGCGAATAATGATAAGCGAATATTTTTATAATGGGTTTCCAATCCCTCATTGGCACGAGGCTTAAAAATGCCCCTAGACAACAAGACAATATCAGAAGCAGTTAAACAGGCAAAGGCGAAGTCTGGCGAAAAAAAATTCAACCAGACAGTAGAGTTGATCTTGGATATTACAGAGATCGATATGAAGGCGCCAGAAGGCAAAATCCAAGAGGTTGTTGAGCTTCCTCACGCAACTGGTAAACCGAACAAGATCTGTGTTATTGCTTCTGGAGAATTTGCGTTTAAAGCACGAAACGCGCAAGCTGATTACGTTATTGAACGTGCTGACTTGGAAGCGTTAGCTGGTAAAAAGAAGGATTTACGCAAGCTTGCCAGCGAATATGACATTTTCATTTCCGAAGCTCCCTTGATGTCGCTTGTAGGCAGAATTCTGGGTCCAGTTTTGGGTCCGAGGGGAAAAATGCCTATTCCTGTTCCGCCTAACGCTGACATTGCAGCCCTAATAAATAAGCACCGCAAGACTGTGGTTGTGAGAATGCGTAGCCAACCGATTATTCAAGTTTCAGTTGGCTCTCAACAGATGAAGGATGAAGAACTTGTCGATAATATTATGACTGTTCTTCGTGTTTTAGATGGAAAATTGAAGCGCGGCTTGAAAAATGTGAAGTACGCTTTCATCAAGACTTCCATGGGTGAGCCGGTAAAAATTAAACCTTAACAGAGAGAAAAATCATGCCATCCCAACAAGTATTAGAGGAAAAGTCAAGCGAAGTCGAAGCAATAAAAGATATACTAAAAGGATACAAATCTATCGGTATCGCTAGCCTGAAGAAGGTTCGTGCTTCGCAACTGCAGGAACTAAAAAAGAGTATGGTTGGCAAAGTTTACTTTAGAGTTTTAAAGAACACGTTGATGAAGCTAGCCATTGAAGAGATGAATCAGGAAGATTTAAAGAAGCTTGAGGAATACTTGGACGGATCAAACGTTTACTTGTTTACAGATTTAAACCCGTTTAAACTGGCGCTGTTGTTGGAACGCGGCAAAGTAAGAACAACCGCCAAGTCAGGCGATATTGCCGCCATCGACGTGGTTGTTCCAGCAGGCAACACGGGTCAAGCCCCAGGTCCAATCATTAGCCAGTTAAATGCTGTTGGCTTGCCTACAAGGATTGAGTCTGGCAGCGTTTGGGTCAGCAAAGACACACTGGTGGTTCGTAAGGGTGAAGAAATCAACGGGCGCCTTGCCGGTGTCCTCTCAAAGCTGGGAATTAAAGCGGTTGAGCTAGGCTTGTCGATGCGGGCTGTTTTGGATAACGGCTTAATGATTGTTGGCGCCCAGCTTAAAGTTGACATTGAAGCGACAAGGAAGAGCATTGAGCAAAGCAACTCGGAAGCCTTTGCCCTAGCGCTGGGCATTGCTTACCCAACGAAGGATACGATTGCGTCACTGTTGCAGGTTGCTCATCAGAAGGCAGTTGCGTTATCTGTTGGTGCTGCCGTGCCGACCAAAGAGACGATTGCTGACTTGATTCGAAAAGCGAACATGGAAATGACGAGTTTAAGCGGTGCAGTGGAGAAAGCAAAGCCGAAAGCAGCTTAAACCCTTACTTTTTGAATTGATTTTCCTATTGCTAAAAGTATACCCCTATAGGGCTGAGTAAGCCTCAGCGAGGTTGGTTATAACGAGTTTTGCTTTCTTAGTTTTTTATGTGTGTTTTGATAAGGCTTAATAGCTTCTTGCGTTGTGTAGATTTAAATTATAACGTGACTTGCCATGGTTGATGTTTGGCTTCCCTACGGAAAAACCGACGTGTGCATCAGAGTTCCAGCCCGAAACCTCCTCGGAACAATCGAGCCCGCCGAGCGCCAAGGCGCATTGGACGCTAAGGCTGAAGTGGAGCGAGCCTTAAAAGAACCCATTGGTTCAAAGCGTTTAAGCGAAATTGTCAAGCCAGAGAGTAAAGTGGTAATAGTTGTTGATGATGCCACTCGCAAAGCGCCAAGCGAAGTGATGCTTTTGCCAGTACTCGCCGAACTGAACGCTGCGAGCGTAAAAGACGACAACATCACGATTATTTTTGGCTGCGGAACCCACCGAGCAGTTAAGCCTGAAGAAGCCGCAGAACTTCTTGGCGAGGAAGCGCTTAAACGTGTGAAAACAACCAGCCATGACTGCCGAGCGCAAGATTTAGTGTATGTGGGCACGACTAAGACTCATGGCAACAAGGTTTACGTTAACCGCGTGTTCGCTGAGGCAGACGTGAAAGTGCTTTTGGGCGATGTTGGCTTCCACTATTATGCAGGTTATGGCGGTGGAAGAAAAAGCGTTTTGCCCGCTGTCAGCGGCGAAGAAACCATCAAGCACAACCACGCTATGCTACTGCACGCCAACGCCAGAACAGGAATTTTAGAGGATAACCCAGTGCATCGGGACATGACTGAGGCGGCAAGATTAGCCAAAGTAGACTTCATCGTAAACGTTGTCGAGAACAAGAAGGGCGAAATCGTAAAAGCCTTCGCTGGCGATTTGGAGCAGGCGTTTATGGAAGCCGTAAAACTGGTCGACGAAATGTACCGCATAACAGTGGACCGCCGAGCAGACATCTTAGTCGTAAGCGCAGGCGGCCATCCAGCGGACATGAATCTGTACCAAGCTTACAAAGCGCTGGACAACGCGTTGGATGCAGTTAAACGCGGAGGCGTAATAATCCTCGTTGCCGAGTGTCCGGAAGGGCATGGGCACCAAGTGTTCTACGATTGGATGACGCGTTTGGGCGATTTGAAAAATGTTGAACGCGAAATTAAACGCAACTTTGTTATGGGCGGTCACAAAGCCTATTACCTCTTAAAAGCACTGCAAAACCACCAGATAATCTTGGTTTCTTCCTTGCCTGATTACTATGCAACCAGCATATTCAAATTGAAAACCGCGCGAGCTGTCAACGATGCGTTGGGTGAAGCGTTGAAAATTGCTGGCTCAGCCTCAAGAGTTTGGGCGATGCCTCAGGGCAGCTACACTTTGCCCATCTTCAAAGCGCCGGAAGAAACAAAGACTTAAACAATCTGCCCACTCCATGCCAAAAGCAACGGATTGAAGCATAAAGCGCAACCTTTAAGTTACAACGGTGAAATTTGGTTTAAGAAGGCGAAATAATGCAACAAACCTTCAAACTCCGCAAATTTGCCCCCGACGACTTACAAAGCGTAATACAAATCAACCGCGTTTGCCTACCAGAAAACTACACGGACTTTTTCTTTATGGACTTGCACCAGCGTTTTCCAGAAACCTTCGTTGTGGCAGAAGAAAACGGAGAAATCGCGGGTTACATCATGTGCCGCATTGAAGTCGGCTTATCAAATTATGGTTTCGGCGGCTTAATAAGAAAGGGGCATGTCGTATCCATCGCGGTTTTGCCACAGTACAGGCGCAAGGGCGTCGCTCAAGCAGTAATCACCAGGGCGTTGGAAGGCATGCAATATTACAAGGCTAAACAATGCTTCTTAGAAGTAAGGGTAACAAATGAAGCGGGCGTATTGCTCTACAAGAAGCTTGGCTTTGAGGTTACCAGAACCTTAAACGGGTATTACTCTGATGGCGAAGACGCCTACGTCATGACAAAACGATTTTAGGTTGAGTTACCATTCTTTTTAAGGCTAACGGAACAGCCAAGTTTATCGTAACAATTAACGCTAACAGTCCAAGGCGTATTCCCGTTGCCAGAGCAGCGGTGTCAACGAACACTTGGAAGTTTTGTGCTCCCGCGACCAAGTTCATCATGCCCATGCCAAGCGTTACCAGCGTCAAAGGTATGGCAGCGTAGAGGGAGCTGCTTTCTTTATTTTTAAACAGCAAAACATACGAGAAAACTAATGTTGGGCAGTAAAATGCGGATGCTCCTAAAATGCCAAGCGGCCACCCGAGCGGATTCAACTCTATAGCCAAACCTGTAACGTTAATAGCGTAAAATGTTGTTACAATATCAAATATCCAAAAGGCCAAAGCAACGCCTTGAAAAGAAAACAGCAAATTCCGCCATTTTTCCGAAGTCTCAGTCTCAATTTTAGGGTTTGTGTTTTCCAGCTTAAGATACGTTATGCTGGAGGCTGGAATCAGCAAGATGAGCAGGTACATTAAGCCTAGCCAAGCGTCACCGCCTTCGAAGAGCGCGGCTATGTTAAATATCCAGATTAGCCCTGTTGTGACTAGGAAGCCTTGAGCTAAACTTTTCAGTGACCCCATAACAGGTCTTCTCCCCCATTATGCCCTGTCGCATGATTACCTGCATAACTTTTATTCCCAAATCCAAACTTCAACCGTAATGTTGTACAGCGGAACAATTATAAGCCAACCATCATGATGCTGCTAAGCAGGGGAACAAGAAGTATGGCAAAAATAGCTATGATAAGGCACAAAAAAAGAATCGCACTCATCGCCCACGACAACAAAAAAGAAGCCATGCTGGAATGGACAAAATACAACATTGCCAAGACTATCAGCGTATCTTGCCAGATTACGATTGTTATAGGCAACGGTTAAACACTCAATAGAGAACTTTGCTCATTTTTCATACAATTTACATTTAAATCCAAAATTTCCTTCTTTTATGGCAAGGCAATAGATGTTATAACTTTTTCCGAAAATATGCGCGCAACAATGTAGTAAACGCAACTCCTTTAAAACGCTAATCATTATAATAGTGTGAGGAATCAAGTCAAATGTCCATCCAGAAAACACCGGAAAAAAACACCATACTATTCGTATGGTTCAACCAGTATGCTGGAATTATCCTAAAAACCCCCACTAAAACGCTTGCCATAGACCCAGTAGACATCAAACCCAAAAGCCTCCAAAACGTAGATGCAATCCTAATAACCCACGAACACTACGACCACCTAGACCCACGATTAATAACAGAAATCCAAAAAGCAACAAACTGCACAATAATCGCTGACTCAGCCTCAACAAAAAAACTCCAACACGCCATACCAACCGAAAAACTCCAAGAAATAAAACCAGGCGCAGAAATCAAAATCGGCGAAGTCTCAGTCAAAGCAGAAAAATGCAATCACACCGCACAAGCCCCAGTAACCTACATAATAACCAGCGAAGACGAAGTCAAAGTCTACCATACAGCAGACAGCTTACCCTTCCCAGAACTAGCAGCCATGGGGCAAAGAGAAAAATTCGACGTAGTCTTCTGCACAGTTGGCATAGCTCCAGGTTCCACACCGCAAACAGGCTTCGAAATAGCACGATTAACCAAGCCACAAGTCGCAGTACCATACCACACAGCATCAACAGCAAGCCAAACTCAGTTCGCTGAAATAATAAAGAAGGAACTGCCAAGAACTGCATGCTTGATTCCAGAACAAAACAAAATCTACCAAGTATCAAAAAGGAAGTGAAAAACTTGAAAACAGACCAAATCATCCAAGAAAAGAAAGACAAAATGGCAAACATACTCTTCAAAATCGATGCAGTAAAATTCGGAGTATTCAAGCTAACAAGCGGAAAAGCAAGCCCCTACTACATAGACCTAAGAGTAATCCCAAGCTTCCCAGATGCATTCAGAGAAATCTGCGACTTCTACGCTGAATACATAGCCAACCAAATCGGACTAAAAAACTTCGACCGAATAGCGGGAGTACCAATTGCCGGAATCCCCTTTGCATCCCAAATCGCATACAACCTCAAAAAACCCTTCCTGTACGTGCGCAAAGGCATCAAACTGCACGGAAGAGAAAGAAGAGTAGAAGGAATCCTTGTATCAGGAGACAAAGTTCTACTAATCGACGATTTAGTCACCACCGGATTAACCCTCAAAAAAGCCGCTGAAGCCGTAAGAGCCGAAGGTGGCGTTGTAACAGCCGCCGTCGCTTTTCTGGACCGAGAAGAAGGTGGAAAACAACTACTTGAAAAAAGCGACATAAACCTTCACGCATTACTGAAAATAAGCGAAATAGCAAACACACTATACGAAATAGGCGCCATAGACCAAGAAAGCCGAAAAACAATCCTGAAACAAGTCAAAAAACAATGAAAAATTAAATTTTTAATCGTAAAATATCAAATTGGTTTCTTCAAGTAGCGTATGCAGTTTTCCCACAGCATCATAAACGTCTTGTTCTTTTTTGGCTCCAGTACAAACCAGTTTTCCACTTGCAAAGAGTAAAATCACTACTTTGGGCTCTTGCATCCTGTAGATTAAGCCTGGGAACTGTTCAGGTTCGTACATGGCGTGACCAAGCGTGTAAGCTGCCTTTTCTAAGTCAATCATGCCGCCTAAGCCGCCTGAGGCAACAATGTTTTGTATTTTTAATTCTGGTTTGCTGATGATTATTATGCCGCCTTTTTTAAGTTCCTTAACCACTTTCATGACAGCTCTGCGAGTTTCCTTCTCTGATTTAGCGCCAGTGCAAACCATTTTTCCAGAACTGAAAATTAAAGTCGCAGTTTTGGGACGTTTTAATCTAAAAACTAGTCCTGGAAACTGTTCAGGGCGATATTCAACACCTGGATAACCCTTAACCACAGCATTCAAGTCAACTTTCTGGTTCAGCGTTGCAGAAGCGACCACGTTTACGATGCTTATTGTAGCTTTAACTTTTGGCAATCATTTCCCCTCTTGCTTTAACCGCCCTTAAATATTTCTTATCAAAGGCTGACTTTATAAAGACATCTGTGACTGTCACTGTACTCCATTCTGTTGTTCAGGTCTTTTCTTCTCTCTTAACATAGGAATAATAAATTCGATAATCACCAGCGACACTATAAGCGCAATAATCAATGGTAAACCCCACTGGTTATTCCTCATGAAAAGTGTTATCCATCCAAACCATGGAATACGCATAACAACTTTGCCTACTACCATGTTTTGGGGGATTCCTGGGGGGGTGTTGTTGTCCCATGGGTCTGTCCCCAAGCCTATCTGTGGGGTTTGTGGCCATGGGTTTCCGTTTCCGTCGCCTTTAGTAAGGTAATATGTGGTGCCGTTAACTTCTTCTGTGCCTATTATGCGGTGCACAATTAATTCACTTGAGTACGGGCTGTGGAAGACGATGATGTCGCTGTTTGGATAATTAGTGTTCAGGTCTTTGGGGTCTATGCCTTGGACGATTATGATGTCGCCTATACTCAGGGTTCGGTCAAACGGGTGGGTTAAGCTTAACCAGAAGTTATCGTTGGCACCGTAAGGAATGCACATGCTGCCGCTTTCCACAGTCAACGCGGGATCAGACGTGTTAAGCGCTAGTTGCAAGCCAAAGAAAAAGCCAAGAACTATTACAACAATCAACACTATAGCAACTACCGTTTTGAAATAATCGTTTTTCCATAACTTTTTTAGAGCAATCAAACTTTTGCCTCTAATGGTGAAGTGGTTCCTGTTCATAAAGAGTTCCTACTTTTTAAAACTTACCGTTTTAAAATAAAGAAAAATAAGAGAGGCAAGATGATGCAATCAGTTTTAAGTTTCTGGTTGCACTGTTTTAGATTTTCTTTTTACTTAACACTTCGCGGAATACCTTGCCGCATTTTGGGCATTCGTAGAGCCCGATTTCCAGCTGCATTCGTTTTCCAGCTTTATCTGGACGACCAGCCATCTTCCACGTCTTTTTCGGCTTGGAAACTTCAGTTCCGCATTTAGGACATTTAGCCATTAAATTTCCTCCATATCACCGCTTCCATGGTTTATGCTGATAGAATAAAAAACTTTCCATAGCTTTCAAATAGATATTTTTCATTTCAACGTAACGGTTAAACAAATTTTTGTCTATGCCGTTGAAACTCGTTAAAGGAAATGGTTGAAAGCGTTTAACAAAAGCTTGAATATTAGCCGAAAACAACAATAATTAATCAAGCCATTAGGGCACCAAAAGTTAAAAAAGTTGCCTTAAAAACCTGCAATCCTAGTTAATCTTCCCTAACATTTTTTATATCCGAATCCCTAGCTTATCTTGGCATTTGAGGTTTACTTTATATTGCAGGCAACTTCTGAAAATGCTTTTGAAATGCTTGTGAAGCCAGTTCGAAGGCTCGTTGAACAGAAAGGATTCTCTAAACCAACTGAACCTCAAGAAAAAACAATCCCCAAAATTCTTGACGGCAAAAACGTCCTGTTAATTTCACCTACAGCCACAGGCAAAACAGAAGCCGCCTTCCTGCCCGTGCTAAGCATGCTTCTTAAGGAACCCAAAGCTCCAGGCATAAAAGTATTGTACATTACGCCATTGCGGGCTTTAAACAGAGACCTGCTTGAACGGCTTCAGTGGTGGTGTAACAACCTAGACATAAAACTCGCCGTCAGGCATGGTGACACCGAAACAAAAGAGAGAACCCGTCAATCCCGAAGCCCACCTGACATCCTCATAACAACCCCTGAAACCCTGCAAGCTATACTTTCCGGCTGGATTTTACGTCAACACCTGCAAAGCTTACGGTGGGTAATAATTGACGAAGTACACGAGTTAGCTGATAGCAAACGCGGAAGCCAGCTGTCTCTGGCACTGGAACGTGTCAGAAGCCTAATCGGCAAAGACTTCCAAGTGATCGGTTTATCCGCTACAATTGGCAGCCCAGAAAAAGTCGCTCAGTTCCTCGTCGGCGATAAGCGTCCTGTCGAAATCATCCGTGTTCCCGTTGCCAAAATGGTGAAGCTGCAAGTAATATACCCTAAGCCAAGTGAGGAAGATGTAAGGTTGGCCGCGAAAATCTACACGCATCCAGAAGTAGCGGCTAGACTGCGAATTATCCGCGATTATATGAGCAAACGTAAATCTGTTCTTTTATTTACAAATACGCGTTCCATCTCGGAAGTTTTAGCATCCAGATTTAAAGTGTGGGACATCGATTTTCCAATCTCAATTCACCATGGCTCTTTAGCTAAGCTTTCACGGATAGCTGCGGAAACGGGGTTAAAGCGGGGTGAACTTAAGGGTTTAATCGCTACTAGCAGTCTCGAATTAGGCATAGATGTTGGGCGCATAGACCTTGTTATCCAGTACATGAGTCCAAGGCAAGTTACAAGGCTTATTCAGCGGGTTGGACGCGCAGGCCACACTTATGGACATGTGGCCGAAGGCGTAATTATCGGCATGGATTCAGATGATACGCTTGAAGCTTTAGCTATTGCCCGCAGAGCCCTAAAAGAAGAGTTGGAGCCCGTTGAAATTCCAGATAAACCCTACGACGTTTTGACTCATCAAATTGCTGGGCTGCTGCTTAAGAGCAGGCGATTAGAATTTAACGACGTTTTAGAGTTAGCACGCAATGCTGCACCGTTTGAAAACTTAACTTTGGAAGATGTTGAAAAAGTTCTCAAGTATATGCATGAGCGTTTTCCACGTTTAGCCTGGGTATCCTTTGAAGATCAGGTTGCTTTGAAGCCTCAGCGGTCTAAGGCTTTGTTTGAGTACTATTTTGATAATTTGTCGATGATTCCTGAGGAGAAACAGTTCCTTGTTATTGACGAGTCATCGGACACTTCGATTGGTGTTTTAGACGAAGCGTTCATAGCGGAGTACGGCAAGCCAGGAACAAAATTTATCATTAGAGGCAGCCCATGGCAAATAATCCATGTCACGGAAGACAAAGTTTACGTGCGGCCAGTTGACGATCCGACTGGTTCAATTCCCAGCTGGATAGGCGAGGAAATTCCAGTGCCATACGCGATAGCGCAGGAAGTGGCAGAAATACGCGGTTTTGTTGAGGAAAAAATGCGAAGCGGGCTTTCGCCTGAAGAGGTCAGTGCCTTGCTCTCTGAGCGTTACATGGCTGATAAGGAGACGATTTTGCATGCGTTGGCTGAGACGGTGGAGCAGGTGAACGCTGGCTTTGCGGTTCCTACTCCCAAGCGGATTGTAGTTGAGGATTGGGGTGAATTTGTTATTATTCACTCTAATTTTGGTTCGCTAATTAATCGTGCTTTAGCGCAGTTGCTTGGGGAAGTGTTGTCTGATAAGCTTGGGCGGGGTATCGTGGTTCAGCATGATCCTTACCGTATTTTTGTGCAGACCATGGGTAGTATGAGTGCTGAGGGACTGGTTGAAGTCTTTAATGAATTGAAAGGCATGAGTGTGCAAGCGATTAAGGGCACGTTGACAAGGTCAACTATAAAGACTGGATTATTCAAGCGACGAGTAATACAAGTAGCCCGACGTTTTGGCGCTTTAAAGAAGTGGGCTGACTTTAGCAACGTTAGCCTTCAGAAGTTGATTACGAGTTTTGAGGGTACGCCGATTTATGAGGAAGGTTTGAAGGAGGTTTTCTCTAAAGACCTTGATGCAGATGGGCTTGTCATGGTGCTTAAGCGGATTAGTGACGGTGAGGTAGGCTTGCAGGTGGTTATGACTGGCGGCAACGCGACTCCGGTTGCTCGCGTGGGCATTGAGCGGGTAAGCATGAAAACGGATCTTATTCCGCCTGAGAAAATGCGTGCAGTGCTTATCGCGGCAGCTAAAGCACGATTACTTAATGAAACGGGCAATTTTGTTTGCACTAACTGTTGGGATTACATGGAGATGATTCGCATCAAAGATTTGCCTGATAAACCTAAGTGTCCCAGATGCGGGTCTTTTGCGCTTGGAATGTTGAAGGTGGAAGAGGAGAAGGCATTGCCGTTGATTGAGAAGAAGGGACGTTTAGCTAAGGACGAGGAAAAGATGCAGTTGCAGGCTAAGCAGACTGCTGAGTTGGTTGAAAAGTATGGTAAAGTGGCTGCAGTGGCATTGAGCGCTCGGCGAGTTCAAACGGCGGACATTGCGGCTGTTCTGGAGAAGGAGCCTAAGCTTTCAGACCGATTTTACGAGTTGGTTTTGGAGGCTGAACGCAAGGCGTTGAGTAAACGGTTTTGATAATGACGTTGCAGTTTGCCTTTTTTTAAAATTGTTTGTTTTATGAGGAATAACAGCACCTTTTTAAACCTAGAACCGCTTATTTTGATTATCTGTTTATAATGCCAGTAGGGGAATAAAGAAGAGTGGAAATAAGCCGAAAGAATTTACGCGATGAAGTTCTTGAACGCGTCAAATACGTGAAAACATGTGTTATGGCGCGGGAGCTTTGTTTGCTTGTGCGCACCAACAGGGCTGTCTTGGAGCCTAAGGATGTGCAGGAAGTTTGTCAGTTCGTTTCGAATCTGTGCAAAGAAGGTTGCGTTGAGCCCAGTGAACTCTGCATGAAAGCAGCAAACGCGGTTGGCTCGGCTGATGAAGAAAAATATCTTGAATTGTGCGCTCAAAGCTGCGTAAAATGTGGGGAAGCTAGAAGGCCGCAGCCGAAAAAGGACGCTTACGTGGCATAAAAAGCATGATTGTTGAAGGGTGAAAGTGTTAGAATGTTTATTGCGCCTTTTGTTCCAAGTCCAAACTGTGTTGTAGAATACATGTTGAAATTGGCTGATTTGAAGGCTGGCGAAGTACTGTTTGACTTAGGTTCTGGAGATGGCAGAACTGTGATTATGGCGGCGAAAACTTTTGGAGCCAGAGGTGTCGGTATCGAGTTGCGTGAGGATTTGGCGAAAAAAGCGTTGAGTACTATTCATGAGAATAGTCTTGAGGATAGAGTAACAATTGTGAATGGTGACATGTTTAACGTTAACTTAACTTCGGCTGACGTGGTTTACTTGTATTTGACGACGAGTGCAAATGAGAAAATCAGGCCCAAGCTTGAGAGTGACCTTACGAAGGGTGCACGCGTGGTTTCGCATGATTACGAGATTATTGGTTGGCGTGCTGAGAAAGTTGAGAATTTCTGTGAGAACCCCCAGTTAGGCTATCCTTCTCACACAATTTATCTGTACAGGAAGCCATAGTTTTTCCCTTTATTGATTGGAAAAAGGTTTTTAGTCTCTTATCTTCACTGTTCAAAAGAGTGTTTACTAAAAATGCAGTTTATTCCATGGCAAAACATAGCCGACTGGCATTGCAAAGCATGCGGTTACTGCTGCAAACTCTACAGCGTCGTCTTAGACTTCACGGAATGGCTAAAAATCGCCAAAACTTTTGGCATGGAAACAACCGTGGCTGGCTTAGACCGATTCTTCATTAAAAGGGCAGACGATGGCTCCTGCGCTTTCCTATGCAACCACACAAACAACTACTACTGCGGCTTGCAGAACATGAAGCCTGAAGCATGCAAACTCTGGCCCTTCAAAGTGCTTTCAGAACCAAAATACGGGCAGCAAAACCAAGCAGCATACGATTATGGCGGGATGCGATTGTACATTTACGCGGACACGATGTGCAGCGGCTTACGGTGTGGCACGCCAACATGGGACTTCCGCTACACAACCATAAGAGAGTTTGCTGAACTAGCGCTAGGAATTAGGCAGGTGCAGTATAAAACGACTAGAGCGGTCGCGTTTAGGCAGCAACAATGGGGCAGACGACTATTCCCATAAAAAAGGACTTTTTTCTAAGAATTAAATTACGGCTTGTTTAGAGCATTAGTTTTTCCCGATTGCCCCGATTAGGTTATTAAGTTAGTTTTAAACTCTTAACCAGCAAACTATCCTGTTAACAGGTGAGGTAACTGTTGTATGCCCAAGGCTAAAGTTGGCGTTTCAATGCTCTACTGCCTAGGCGAACCATTCAATCGGATGGTTAAGCGTTTAGGCACTGTGGACACGCGTTACGTTGAAGTTTTAGATGACGGCAAGCATGAACTTGACAAAAAACGCGTCGCCATGCTCAAAGAAGCCGCAAAATCATACGGCTTAGAATACTCGTTACATGCGCCTTTCGCCGACATCAATATTGCTTCACCATCTAAATCTATGCTGGACGCTTCCATGAAACGGCTCAAACAATCCATGGCTTATGCCAACGCGTTGGATGCAAAGCTTTGGGTTTTTCATCCTGGAGCGAAAACAGGCATTGGCCAATTCTATCCTGGCGCTGACTGGAAACAAAATAACCAAAGCATTCAAGAACTCTTCAAGGTAGCGGAAGAATTAGGGTTAAACATTGCTTTGGAAAACCTGCCGGCAAAATACTATTTTTTCATGAGTAAAGCAGAAGACTTCGTTAAGTTTTACCGTGAAACCAACTTGCCAGTCGGCATCGTCATGGACTTGGGACACGCTAACCTAGAAGGCCAAATTGAGCCATTCTTTAACATGTTGGCTGACAAAATCATCCACGTCCACGCCAGCGACAACAACGGCATTGAAGACCAGCACCTCGGCATAGGCCAAGGCAAAATCGACTGGAACTGGTTTGCACAAACTATAAAAAAATTAGGCTACGACAAAACCGTAATCCTCGAATCTACAACCAACATCACAGAAAGCCTACAAAAACTGCGGCAGCTTCTCGGTTAGTTTTTCCTAAGCGGCAGTTCAAGCTCCATAAAATCCTCAGCCAACATCGTGTGTGCAAAGACCTTTTTTGCCTGTTCCAAAAGCACACTGGCATCAGGATACCTTGCGCTGATATGCGTCAAAACCAGCCGCTTTGCTCCAGCTGCCTTCGCTTGTCCTGCAGCTTGACTAGGCGTTGAATGCCCATCCACTGCTGCTTTCTCGCTCAGCGAATCGTCAAAGGTGCAGTCATGAATAACTAAATCCGCTCCGGCAGCAAACTTTGCAAACCCTTCGAACGGTCTGGTGTCGCCTGTGTAAACAATTTTTCTCCCACTCCTGAGCGGCCCCATAACGTCGCTTGGCTTAACCACCCTGTCGTCTGCCAGTTTGATTTCTTCGCCGCCCTGAAGCTTAGACCACAATTCACCCTCGGGAACTCCGAGCGTCAAGGCTTTTTTCGGGTAAAACTTTCCAGGGCGCGGCTTCTCCACAAACGCGTAAGCATAACTGTCCACGGCATGGTTAGACCTGGCAGCCTCAACACTGTATTCTTCTTCATCCAGAATTATGCCTTCGCTTAAAATCTCGCTGATTTCCACTGGGAACGTTAAACCAAACTTCAGGGTCTCTTTAGCGCAAAGCAGAAAATCCTTAATCCCCACCGGCCCGTAAACTGAGACTGTTTCTTTGCGGTCCATTAACGCCATCGTCTGCAGCACTCCCGGCAAACCCAGCACGTGGTCACCATGCAAGTGAGTCAGGAACACTTTTAGTTTCTTGTGAAAGCTTACTTTTGCCTGCATCATTTGCCGCTGTGTGCTTTCGCCGCAGTCAAACATCCACAGCTCCTTTGGACATTGGAGGACGACGGCTGGCAAACTCCGCTTCAAGGTTGGAACGCTGCCGCTTGTTCCCAAAAACACCACGCGAATACTCACTTAGTCATGCACCTTCTCGAACACTGCGATTTCCCTTGTTAGCGTTCTATGTACGTAGGCGAAATGGGACTCCACATGCCTATAGCCTAACGCCGTGCCTAACGCTTTAATGTTTAATGTTTTAGGCGAAGCAATACAAATCCGTTGCCCCACCCCCAACAAGCCAAGAGATGAAGCCAAAACCTCCTGCACCAACTGCTTAGTCGTAGACTTCAATGTGCTTGATGAGCGACCATACGGCGGATCAGTAACAACACAATCAACCTCCGTAAAGGGCAAATGGCGTGCATCAGCCAAAACTAAACCTTCAGCAGTGATATTGAAGTGCTGCAGGTTTTTTCTGCAACCCAAAACCATCCGCCTCTGAGCATCAACACCCAACGCTCTACAGCCGATGTACGTGGCTTCAATAAGCGAGCTACCCGTGCCGCAAAACGGGTCCAGCACTAAGTCTTCAGTTTTTCCATGCGCCAAATTCACCATGCAACGGGCAAGTTTCGACGGCATGGCAGACGGGTGGAAGAACGGTTTTTTGCGCGGTCTGCGTTCTGAGAAGGTTTTGGTTTGGATTTCGGTGAGTTTTAAGCCGAAGACGAGTTTTTCGTTGGTTATTATGCCTATGAAGGTTTTGTCTGGGTTTTTGAGGTTTACTTTTGTGTCTTGTGTGCGTTGTAGTATTATTTTTCCTAGTTTTCCTTCCAGCCTCATGGTGTTGATGGCTTGGTCCGCGTAGTTTTTTATGCGGTTTATCCGAACAGCGAAGCTTTCGCCCGGTTTCAAAACTGCTTTGAAGTCAGTATTGCTTGCGGTTTTACTAATTTCCGTTTCAGTGGCGTCTGATTTGAACAGCTCCAAGGCGCAAAGTCTCGTGAACGCGGCTCTAATCTGCACTGTTTGGACGCTGCTTAAATCTGATTCCAACCGCAAGCTCTGATCGAGGACTTCAACGTTCGAGTATCTATAGCCTTCTGCTTCCAGTATCGCTTTAACTTCCGCAGCAGGCAAAGACTCGCTCTCGCCCGATAAGAGGAAAAACAGTTTAGCCAACTATTTTTGCGCCCTAAGTTCTTGGCTTATCAGCGGCGCCAACGAAACCTTACTCACACTGCCAGGCACGCTGTCGGTGCCCACGATTTCCTCCACGCCTGCGTCAAGGATGCGTTTTTCAGCGTCGCCAATCAGCAAGCCGTGCACGCAAGCGCAGAAAACATGTTTGGCGCCTTGTTCGCGGAGGATTTTTGCTGCTCCCACGATGGTGCTGCCCGTGCTGATTATGTCGTCGAAGATTATGACACTTTGCCCTTTAACGTTTAAGCCTTCAGCGGTCTGCTTGGTTTGTCCAGTGTAGCGGTCACGCTGCTTATCCAGATGCCCAGCTTCGCCGTCTAAAACTGCTTGCGCCTGCTTCGCAATATACATTGCACCCTTGTCAGGCGATAGGGCAAATGCGCCTCTGAAGCCTCTCTGCACAAAATAATCAGCCAAAAGCGGTATAGCACTCACTGTTCTGGCTGGAAACGAAAACTGTTCGAGCGCATGTTCCGAGTGAATGTTCACTGTTAATAACTCGTCGATTCCAGCTGCCTTCAGCATCCGCGCGACGGTTTCAACACTTATACCTTCGCCCGCTAGAAACATCTTATCCTGACGGGCATAGGCCAAGTAAGGCACAACCGCCAAGACCTTATCGGCGCCGCCACGCTTTGCTGCATCAGCCATGAACGCTAACTGAAAAAGCCTACCATCCTGAGCCGGAGGACACGTAGTCTGCACAATAGCCACGTTTTCACCTTGCACATTGCCTTCTAAACGAACGTACGATTCCCCGTCAGGAAAAACCTTGAAAGCTACGGGCACATTCTCATAGCCAGTTAACGCTGAAACCTTTTCAGCAAGCTCCCTCGAAGCAGGACCAGAGATAACCTTCATTTATGTTTCCTCTTTTCTTAAGAATGCAAGTTTAGGTTTTAAGGCTTTATCTATAAGGATTAAAGCTAAACATTTTTAATAAAAAAAGGATCATGTTCCCGCTAAAAAGGTAGAAGAGTTTAACAAACATTCAATCTTTATATTAGGCACTCTTGAGTTCCTCAAGTGTTACGCAATCGCCTTTCTTCATCTCTTGAATTGAGCGTCTAATTTCCTCTTTTTCCTCTTTGCTTACAGTTACCTCTGGAAGCCCTTTCACGATAACTTCCTCAATGGCATCTTCGATGAGGCTCAACCTTTTATTCACTCGTTTGACTTCATCGTAGATCATTTCAAGCGTAACCCGAGTACCCACTTGCTTTCCCTCAATAAACATGGTCTAAAATCACTTATATTTTTTTCATTATCCGAAAGAAGACTGTTTGTCTTTTAATAACAAGTAACAAGATTCAAAGCTATTTTAGAAGTTTTTGAAACTCTTCCTTTGTTAAACCTGTCTCTTCTATAATTGCCATCAGCAATCCTTTCTTTATCTGCTCATGCTTTGGAACAGGTACAACGCGCTCATCTTTTACAAGGATTAAATGGCTACCTCTTTGCCTTGCAACTTGAAAACCGGCTTTGGTTAGAGCTTTAACGACTTCACGCCATGAGAGCAGAGGGAGCTTCGACAATTACTTCAGCCTTTTCGCCTTTAGTTTTGCGGTCAAGAAGTTTTGCTTTAACTTCTAGATAACCTTCGATGGCTTCCTTGATGTTGCTTAAGGCTTCTTCTTTGGTTTCGCCTTGAGTTGCAACCGGAAGCTCAAGACACTTGACTACGAAACCACCTTCCTCGGCAGGTTCGAGTAAAACTGTGAATTTACGGGCAACCATCAGACAACCTCGATATCTACTTTACTTTGCAACTTGCATATGAACATATCTACATTAGTGAGTTATCGTAAAATCTAAGCAATTGCATAACAGTTTTAAGCGAAACCTTGTTTTTTCATTCGAAAGGATTGAACCATAATGGATACTTGGCGTTTACTACCGCTCCAAACCAACAATGCATTCACGAATATGGCAATCGACGAGGCAATTTTAACTGCGCGAATCGCTGGACAGGTTCCGAATACTTTGCGTTTTTATCGTTGGCAACCTTCCGCCGTAAGCGTTGGCAAAAATCAGAACCCTGAAGACGAGGTTTACCTTGATGCTTGCAAACGGCTGGGAGTTGATGGGGTTCGGCGTATTAGTGGCGGCGGCACCGTTTATCATAATTATGAGGGCGAAGTCACCTACAGCGTAACCGCCAAAACAGCAGACTTGGGCACTGCAGACATTGCTAGCGTTTATGCAAAGATTTACGAGGCAATAACCGACGCGCTTAGGCTTTTGGGAATACCAGCAGACTTCAGCAGTGGAGATGCCAAAAACTGTCCAAACCTAACCGTTAACGGCAAAAAAATCTCTGGCAGCAGCCAAACCATAACCCGCGGAGTCGTGCTCCAGCATGGCACAGTGTTGCGAAGCGTTGATTTGCCAAAAATGTTTACGCTTCTAAAACTAAAAAACGCAAGTTGCACCCAAGCCGCAGACATTGCTAAGTGCAAAATCACCAGCATACAAAACGAGTTAGGCCACGTAGTTATGCCTGAAACAGTTGCTAATGCGTTGGCTCAGGGTTTTAGGGCGATTTTGAGGATTCAGCTTGAGCCTGGCGAGTTAACGCCTTATGAAGTGGAGCTTGCGCAGAAGCTTTACAAGGAAAAATATTCCAAAACCGAATGGAATTTGAACGGCAAAACCGTTTAAGCCTTTTCCTTATGCCACCGGACGCCTTGTGCTGTATCCTCAAGCACGATGCCCATTGCCTTAAGCTGTGTTCTTATGGCGTCGGCTTCTTTCCAATTCTTAGCTTTTCGTGCTTCCTCACGCTTTTGAACTAACGCATCAATCTCTGCCGGTAAGACTTCCTGCGTCTTCACTTCGCCGATGACGCCTAAGACGGCATCGATCTGCATTATTAATCTGCCAACTTCTGCTGCTTCTGTCTTGCTTATCATGTTAGCATCAAGCAAGTTGTTGATTTCCCGCACAAAATCAAAAAGCGAAGCCAATGCTATCCCGATGTCCAAGTCATCATCCATTGACCCGCCAAAGCACGCCTCAAGCTTTGATGCTAAAACGGCGGCTTTTCCTTTGCTATCCTTGCCCTCTGCGTCATGCAAGCGTCGAACAAAATTCCTTAGTCTATCCACCGCAGCTTTAGCGGCTTCTAAACCTTCAAAAGTAAAGTTGAACTGTTGCCTGTAATGCGTGGACAACAGCAAGTACCGAATCGCAATGGGATCATGCCCCTTAGCTAACAGATCGCGGAGCGTGTAAAAATTGCCAAAGCGCTTAGCCATTTTTTTGCCTTCAACAAGCAAATGCTCATTATGCAACCAGTAATTCACAAATTTCTTACCTGTTGCCGCCTCGCTTTGCGCAATCTCGTTTTCATGATGCGGAAAAATGTTATCCACTCCGCCGCAGTGAATGTCGAAGGTTTCGCCGAGATACTTCATTGACATTGCGCTGCATTCGATGTGCCAGCCTGGCCTGCCTTTGCCCAGCTCCGTTTCCCAGAAGGCATCGCCATCTTCCGGCGTCCAAGCCTTCCAGAGGGCAAAGTCCTGTGCTTCTTCTTTGGCGTATTCGTCTTGGCTTACTCTTGCGCCTGCTTTGAGTTCGGCAGTTTTGATTTTGGAGAGTTTGCCGTAACTTGGGAACTTGCTTATGGCGTAGTAGATTGAGCCGTCTTCCCCGCGGTAAGCGTAGCCTTTAGCCATAAAGGTTTTGATTAAAGCGACCATTTCGGGAATGTGGTCGGTGGCTTTTGGGTAAACGTCTGCGGGTTGAATGTTTAGGACTCTGATGTCTTCGAAAAAGGCTTTGACATAGAAATCGGTGAACTGCCTAAGCGGCACCTGCTGTTTCTGGCTGCCTTTGATGGTTTTGTCATCTACATCTGTCAAGTTCATGACATGCGTAACATTGAAGCCTCGACTCACAAGCCAACGTTTCAGCAAATCCTCAAACAAAAAAGCCCGAAAATTCCCAATATGCGCAAAATCATACACTGTGGGACCACACGTGTACATTTTCACTTTGTCCGCTTCCAACGGCTTAAAAATTTCTTTCTTGCGTGTTAGAGTGTTAAAAAAGCAAATACTTGACGGTGAAGTAGTCATTTCTCAGCCCAAACAAAATACAATAGCCAAAATTATTTAAGCATTCCACTAAGCATGCCCAGAAAAATGTAGAGGAGCCTACAATTCAGCTATTGCTCCCTTAAGATAAGTCGCAGAAGCTTCAACAACCTTAACCCTCACCGTTTTGTCCATCAAGCAATCCGTGCTTTTAATGACAATTGGTTTGTAAGCGCAATTGCGTCCCACCCATGAGCCTTCCACTTTTCCCTTCTCGTCAACAAGCACTTCACCCATCCAGCCGACCCAACGTTTATTTTGCTCCAGAGAAATCCGCTTAGCCAGCTTCGCCGCAACGGTGCTTCTGCGCTTAATCTCACCTAACTCAACCAAGCCATCTTGCATTTTTGCAGCTGCAGTTTTGGGTCTAGCGAAAAACTTTGAAACATTAACCACATCAGGCTTAACTTCCTCTAAGAGCTTAAGCGTCTTCTCAAAAGCTTCAGCCGTTTCGCCCGGAAAACCAATAATGATGTCAGTGGCAAGTGTCAAGTCGGGAAATTCAGCCCTAAACGCGTTCACTAAGCTCTTGAATTGCTCTGCCGTGTAAAACCTGCGCATACGATTTAGGGTTTCGTCGTCGCCGCTTTGCACTGGCAAATGCAAAAACTTGAACACTTTATCACTCCTAAAAGCCTCAATCAACTGGCTTTGCATGTCAGTTACCATGTTTGGCGTCATCATGCCAACCCGAACCTTAAAATCACCAGCTAAACCACCAAGCGCTTCCAGCAACTCCGCAAGGTTGCTGCCCAAATCTCTTCCGTAACAGGCTGTATCCTGAGAAGTAACCCAAAACTCTCTGGCACCAGCAGCAAAATCGCTCTGCACGCGCTCAGCAACTTCTTTAACGCTGTAGCTTCGCAGGTGCCCACGCGCAAAAACAACGCAGCAATACGCGCAGGAACCTAAGCAACCATAATTCACTGGAACAACGCTAATGACTGGATTAGACTTAACTCTTGGAAGATCAAGTTTCGGCTTAGCGTCCAAACCTGCCAGTTCAACAACTTTCTCGCCAGCCAAAACACGCGAAACAACATCCACAATTCCTTTTCCAACCGCAGGACCAACCGCGCCGTCAAAACGCACCTCACGTAGCAACCGCTCAAAGCTGATCATCGGTAAGCAGCCCGCAACAACTAGCTTCTTGCCCTTTGGCGCGCGCTTTAAAGCGTCAATAATGCGGTTCTCTGTTGGACCCTTAACGGCGCAAGTATTGTAAACCAACAGGTCAGCCGCAGCTTCTGAAGCTGCCAGTTGGAAGCCAGCTTGGGCTAGGCAACCTGTCAAAACCTCGCCATCAGCCATATTTGCCGAACATCCGAAGCTTCTAACGAAAACCTGCAATGACCATGCACACCAGCACGTAAGATGCTTCAATAAGACATAAAAACATAAAGGTTCTCTCGCGGAAATTGACAAGAACCTGCAACGTCACCCATAAAAAGCTTATAAACCAAGTAACGAACATGTTATAATCATATTTAAGGCATGATATATAGAACTATAGCCAACAAGTTAGTGTTTGTTTATTCACTCATTAATTGGGAGAGATAACTAAATGAAATTGATCACTCTGTATCTGCCTGAAACGTATATAAAAGCTTTGGACCAGCTGGTTGGCGAACGGTTCTATCCTAACCGTGCCGAAGCTATCCGAGTTGCTATCCGTGATTTAATTAGTGCCGAGGTTTGGAGGAGAAAAGGCGTTGACTAAGCATGTGCATGATGAAGCGTTGAAGTACGCGTTGACGGTTGAGGATGCGAAGGTTGAGATTGTTCCAAAAATCATCGATAACTCAATGGTCATTAGCGGTACCCACCTTGTCCGCAAACCTAAAAGCAAAATGAAAGTTAGGATGGTTAAGCCTAAAGTGACTGTTAAAAGCAGCAGCAGGCTGGAGAAAGCTACACAGCACCTCTATGACTTGGAAGAAGCGCATGAACCTGAAAAACCACTGAATATCGACTTTGGCCTCTACCAAATGGAAAATTATTAACAATCACTTCATTCCTTCTTTTTGCCCCAACTTTTCAGATCAATCTTAAAGAAAAGCTATTATTCTCAAAAAACCGCTTTACTGGCATGAGCAACATCCTTGCCCAAATAAGAGACGAACTAAAAGCTAACACAGACCAGAAAACACAAAAAAGTTTTCAACGCTTCTTCAAAGAACAGGTAAAATATTATGGGGTTAAAACTGGAACCGTTGGCAAAATAGCCAAAAAATACTGGAACCAAGTAAAAACTTTAGACAAACAAACAATTTTCAAGCTGTGCGAAGAGCTTTACCGTTCAGACTACACTGAAGAAGCTTTCATAGTTTCCTTCTGGCTGCCAAACTACATTGAGCACCTTGAGTCAAGCGATTTGGCAACCTTCAAAGCGTGGATTGAACGGTACATTAATAATTGGGCTAAATGTGACGGGTTCTGCAACCACACCGTCGGCGACTTAATCCAGAAACACCCAGAAACCATAACAGAAGTGAAAAGCTGGGCTAAATCTAAGAACCGCTGGCTTAAACGGGCTGCAGCTGTGTCGCTTATTGTTCCGGCAAAAAAAGGCGATTTCATGCAAGAAGCCTTCGAGATATGTGACCTGTTGTTGGTTGATGAGGATGACCTGGTGCAGAAAGGTTATGGGTGGCTACTTAAAGAGGAAAGCCGAAAACACCAAAAAGAAGTCTACGCTTACATTGTCAAAAACAAGAAGACTATGCCACGGACCGCTTTAAGGTATGCTATCGAGTTGATGCCCAAAGAGCTCAAAGCAAAGGCAATGGAGAAAGACTGATTCGTTAACTTGTATAGTCATTTTTCGGCGGCTACGTTCTCCAGTCTGGCGCAACCTTTTTCCTAAAAGCAAACACTTGGATAGAACCAATAATTATTAATACCATCCATATGTTTGAATAGAAAAAGTAGTAAACGAATAATTCGTGAAGTTTCATTTCCTTGAAACCAAGTTTTCGTGAGAAACCGTAGAAAACAGCGGCAGTTAACCCGAAGCTGGATAGCGAAATAAGCAAAATCTTAAGCAAGTCTGCGGTTGCAAGGGAAACCAAGAAAACTGGCATTAAAATGTCGAATTTCACTGACAAAAACAGTGAGAAAATCAGTAGTGAATTGTACATCCAGAGGCTTGGCACCAAAGCGCTTAAAAGGAAAATGGCGATGGAAGGGTAAAGGAAGAATAAACTTGGCAGAAAAACTTGGGGTTTCTTAACAAATCGTTTAGCTAAATCCTTGTACCAATGTTCTAACCATAAGGCTTGACCGATTGCCCATCTTCGGCGCTGCCTAAACCATTTTCCCCATTCGGAATAAACAACATTTTTAACTTCAACTTCAGCCGTGTAAGCGAAACTGCTGTCTGCCATGAAAGCTCTTGTTGCAATATCAATGTCTTCAGCAACAACCTTGTGGAAACCGCCAACCTTCTCAAACGTTTCCCGCTTAATTGCAAAAGCTGCACCGTTTACTGCAGGGCACTTATGCATGTATCTTGAAGCTAACCAAGCGCTAATGTTAAACGTGAAATACTCGTAATACGCCATCTTGGACAAAAACGATTTTCCTTTCGAAACCTTCTTTTTTATGTCAAGCACATCAGCGTGTTGCATTTCCATAACAATTTTTCTTAAATAGTCTGGATCATTTGGGATTTCAACATCTGAGTCTAGAAAAAACAGTATTTTTCCTGAAGACAATTTTACAGTGTTGTTTAACGCGTTTGCTTTTCCCATGCGTTCCTTATTAATGATAAACTTAACGTTGCCATCTTCAAACTGTTTTATTTTTTCAGAAAAATCATCCGTTGGTTCATCGACTGTTACAAAAATTTCTTTTGAAACATTTTGCGAACTAAGCTCTTTTAGAGCCCAAGCTAATTGATCGGACTCTTTGTAAACTGGGATGAAGATGCTGATGTCCAACGCCAAATCCTCATTAGTACGCATAAATCCACTTGGTTTATTTTAAAATGGCTTTTTAAATTATTCTAGAAAAAAGGGGGCAAGCAAGCTAGGGAATGGTTGAAAAACTATAATTTTGCTGCAACTAGAACTACGCCTAACACTGTGAGAACAATACTTACCAATAGTTTAACTGAAACTTGCTCTATCTTCCGAAGGTACAGGTAAGCAAATAAAGCTACAAACACAGGCTCAATTGACAGCAGTGGGGTTACAACTGAAACTTCAGCGTAGCTTAAAGCGTAGAAGCTTAACATCCAAGTGATTGCTTGACCAATCCCTGCGGTCCAAAACAATCGTAAGTCTCTTTTCAAAGATAAATCCTTACGAATCGGCTTTGAAAACGTGAGCATCAATACAAAAGGCAAAAGTGAAAACGTGTAAGCAACAGCGACACCTAAAACAGGAGCATTAAACAAATCCAACGCATACTTACGCAGTACACTGCCAACTCCAAGAGCTAAACCACCCAATAATGGGTAAATTAGGTTTTTTCTTGAATGTTTATTGCTACTGTTAACTTCTCTGGCACTCCATTCAACAAGGATTCCGCCCAAAAATACAAGAAAGATGCCCATCCAGTTTCCGGGAGCCAAAATTTCACTTAGAAATAGCACGGCTAAAAATGAGGTATAAAGTGGATAAATTGAGAAAAGCGATGAATTTACTGGTGCCCCAAGCCTTTTCATGCCTTGATAATAAAGCAGCCTTACGAATCCGGGAGTTAAAACTCCGCTTAACGCGAAAAGCAAAATACTTGCAATATTGATTGCCGCAAAATCGGTTAGAACCAGTGCAAGTGGCCAAAGAATTAGCATTCCTACCCAACTGATGGCTAGGCTGATGTTGAAGGCGCTTGATTGCGTTGAATGCTTTCTAACGAGCACTACTGATAGGGCTGAAGTTGCCGCTGAAAGTATTGCCAAGGCTATGCCAATCATGCCTTTTCATGTTCGATGAAGCGCTAATTAAGATTATTCTCGCCTAGCTTTGTCAGGATTTTCTTCTGGGTTTCATAGGTAAATTATTATTTGAGGTGAAGAATGCTATTGGCGATATGACTCACGTTAAGGCTTTAGGTTTACTTTCTGGCGGCTTAGACAGCATTCTTGCTACAGAACTTATTCGTAAGCAAGACATTGAAGTAGTCGCCTTTAACGTTAAGACTCCTTTTTGCATTTGCAAGAAAGACGGAACCAGCGAAGCAGCCGCAGCTGCAAACCAGTTAAAGGTTCCCTTAAAAGTGGTCAGCGTTGAGAAAGATTATTTGCAAATGCTTCGCAAGCCAAAGTATGGTTACGGCAAAAACATGAACCCTTGCATCGACTGCAAAATCTTTATGATAAAAAAAGCTAAAAAATATGCCAAAGAGATTGGTGCCGACTTTATTTTCACAGGCGAAGTTTTAGGTGAAAGACCAAAGTCACAGCATTATCCTGCACTTCGGCTCATCGAGGAAGAAGCTGGCTTGAAAGGTAAACTTTTGAGGCCTTTATCTGCTAAGTTGCTGCCTGAAACGGTTGCTGAAAAAAAAGGCTTAGTCGACAGAACAAAACTCCTTAGCATTCAGGGTAGGTCAAGGAAGCCTCAGTTCCAACTTGCCAAAGAATTCGGAATTAAAAGTTATCCATCTCCTGCTGGCGGATGCCTGCTAACATGCGAAGAATACTCAAAGAAACTCAGAGACCTTTTCGCCAACAAGAAACGTGTTTCCATGGCGGATATTGCTTTGCTTAGGGTTGGCAGGCACTTCAGATTAGGCAAAAACAAGATTATCGTCGGCAGAAACGAAGCAGAAAACAAGTTTTTAGCTGCGCAAAAAACGCCGAGCGAATATTATTTTGAATTGCCCGATATTGTGGGTCCGATAACGATTTTGCAGGGACCCAAAACAAAAAATGCCATTGAAACAGCCGCCAAATTAACTGCGTATTATTCAGATGCTGAAACTGCTAAAGTTAAAGTAAACTTTGGCAGAGAAACCCTCAACAAATCCCTAATCGTGTCGGTTCCCGACAAGGCTGATGTGGATAAACTAAGAGTTGGCCACATAAAGAACTGAGCGGATCTCTAGTGCTCGCTGGTTGAATTTTGAGCGGGAAGTTTGGTTAATTTTTTGGGTGAAGCGATAGGTAAAATTATATCTTGAAGTGTTTCCATTAAAGAGCCCGAAAGGGTCCGTGGCGCAGTACGGATAGCGCGTCAGCCTTCTAACGCCCATTTAGGGTGTGAAGAGAGCTGAAAGTCGTGGGTTCAAATCCCATCGGACCCGCTAACATCACTTTTGCAATATTTATGTTTTCTCTTTTAATGGACCTTTGAGAATTGTCACTCGCAAAGTTTTAATGTTGGTTAGTTATACATGTATAATTATGAATACCAAGACAAAAGTCAAGTGTTGGGGGAATTCATTAGGTATAGTGCTACCTAAAGCACTCGTCGAGGAAGAAGGGCTCAAGGAAGGAGAAGAAGTCGAGGTAACAGTCAGAAAAATATCGGATGTGCGTTCTCTTAGAGGCAAATATCCTTTCAAGGACTTACAACATGAGAAAGACGAAATGAAACGCGGCTGGGAATGATTTGCAGAAAGCTACAAGGTTCTTCTATGATAGCTATGCCGTTTTGGCATACCTTAGCGATAACCCAAATTACACATCTTTCTTTGAAGAAAATGACGGTTTCTTAACGAAACTAAATTTAATGGAAATATATTACCGCACTCTTGAAGTTCATGGAGATCAAGCCGCTTCCCAGGTAGTCAAAGTGTTTACTAAATATGTAATTAACTTTGGGTTAGCTGATATTGAAGGTTCAATGAAGCTTCGGTTGGAGCTTAAGAAAAATGGCCGCGACATATCCTATGCTGATGCCCTCGGATACTATCTTGCTCTAAAGTCTAACGTAAAATTTCTAACTGGAGACAAAGGGTTCAAAGGATTAGAAGGCGTTGAATTTGTCGTCTAAACAAAGATTTCTGCATAGGAATAAATAGAGCTAAAAGTCAATGGTTCAAATCCCATCGGACCCGCTCCTCTCTAAGAAAAGATGAATGAATCTAAGAAAAATGACTGCTTTGTGAATTGAAATGTCGGCGCTTCATATTGGGCGATGAAGGGTTATAATCTGCTCTTTGGTTGCTGTTGTGAAATGCAATGAATTGCCCCCAACCCGCATATCAAGTCGACACAGTTTACGCCGATGACTTTTCTTTTTGGGAATAGTTTTTGCAGAATAGATAATGCTAGCTTGTCGTTCTCATGTTCAAAGGTTGGAACCAAAACTGTTTTGTTGCCTATGTAGAAATTTGTGTAACTTGCGGGGAGTCTTTTTTTGTTGTGCCAGACTTTTCCTGGCATGGGCAACTTGACAATGTTTAGTTTTTTGCCATCTTGGTCGGTGGATTGGAGCAGTATTTCGTAATTCTTTCTTAAGGCTTCGCCGTTTTCGTCATCGTTATCTTCTTCATAAGCGCATACAATTGTCGTTGGGTTTACGAACCGTGCAATGTCGTCAATGTGACCGTCTGTGTCATCTCCAGCGATGCCATTTCTTAACCAGATAATATGATTCACGCCAAAATAGTCTTGTAAGAATTTCTCGATTTTTTCTTTATTAAGCTGAGGATTCCTGTTCTTGTTTAGTAGACACTGTTCAGTCGTGAGCAAGGTTCCTTTTCCGTTGACATCTATTGATCCGCCTTCTAGAACGATACCTGGTTCAAAACAGTTCAAGCCCATCTCACGGCTTATTACGTGGGGGATCTGCCCGTCTTTTAAAAGTTCTTCGTATTTTTCTCCCCAAGAGTTAAAAATCCAGTGCACCATTGCTAACTCTTGATTTTTGTTCCTCACAAATATTGGACCGTAGTCTCGAAACCACACATCGGCATAGTCAAATTGAAAAAAACGTATTCTCTTTAAATCAATCTTTCTTTTCTCAAACAAATCTGTTGTCTTTTTCTTCATGCCCTCATCTTTGACAAAAAGATTAACGTATTCGTCTTTATGGATTAACTTCACAATTTGGGCGTAAATTTCCTCGACTTTCTCGACGCCGGATGTAAAGGTCTCGGGATCGTGTGGCCATGCTAACCAGACCGCTTCATGCTTACACCATTCTGCGGGCATGCGGTATCCTAGTTCGCGGGGTGTCTTGTTTGAAAACGTATTTTCCATCTTCATTTGTGATGCCTCAGGTATCATCTTTCGATGAGTGAATTGTATGTGTCTGGTCGCCGATTTTTAAGGAAGCCCCATCCTTCTTGGATTTTTTTGTTTTTACTAAGATCTACTTTGACAACTAGTGCTTCCTCATTTGTATCGCTTGCTTCTTTGAGGACTTTTCCAAAGGAGTCACATACGAATGAACCGCCCCAAAACTTTAGTTGCCCTTCCTCGCCTACTCTATTCACAGCAGCAACATGGACTCCATTCGCTATGGCGTGGGCACGTTGCACTGTTTTCCAAGCGTCGTGCCAGTCTCCGTCGGATGAACTATGGCCTTTAATCCAGCCAATCGCTGTTGGATAGAATATGATTTCTGCGCCCTTTAGCGCGTTGATTCTTGCGGGTTCAGGGAACCATTGGTCATAGCAGATGAGTACCCCTACACGAGCGTAATAGGTTTTGTGCACTGAGTAACCTAAGTCGCCTGCTTCAAAATAGTTTTTTTCATAGAAAAACTGGTCATTTGGTATGTGCACCTTTCGGTAGGAGCCTAAGATTTTTCCGTTTGCATCAATTATGGCAACTGAGTTGTAGTATTTTCCGTTTGAATTTTTTTCAAATATAGGTGCAATTATAACTATCTTTTTCTTTTTCGCCAGCTCTGAGAAAGCTCTTGTGGATTCTCCGGGAATAGTTTCAGCTAATTTGCTGACGTCCTGTTTTTTCTCTTGTGGAAAATATTTGGTTCTATACAGTTCTTGGAGACAGACAATTTGAGCACCCTTTCTTGAAGCTTCTTCGATTCTTTCTATGGTCTTTTTCATATTGGCGGCTATGTCATCTGAAACAGTCGTCTGAATAAGTCCAATACTAACGATTTTTCTTTTTTCCTCTGTTTCAACGCCGTTTGGGTTTGCAATATCAGTAGATACCATTATCTTTCCTTAATCGCAACTATGTGAGAGTCTGGTCGTAATAACTTTTCTGAGTCAAGACACGGAACATCAGGACAGAATGCGCCAAAAGTAAAGATGCTTAGAGGCACCAACCTACCTATTCCTCTACAGGTTTGAAACTTTGAAGGGAGCTACTACCGCATGCTTATTTTTGGTTTGCCTTTATGGTTTGCTTGTGTGCATAGTCAAAGAACTTCTCAATCGTATCTTCAGAAGTCCATTCTGAGCGAATTCTAGTTTTCTTTTCAGCCTTACGCAATTCAGAAAGTAACATTCGATTTAAGTCTCTGGCGCTTTCGCCTTTGAATTCAGCATTGACTTCGAATCCGTCACTGGTTGGCTTGATGGAACCGTTGTTGCCGATTATTCGTTCTAACACAGGTTTTATGGCTGATGGAATGGCGCTGCTTACGCGTGCAGATAATTTGAATTTTTTCTCAGACACTATTTGTCAGTCCTTGCTGCGGTTTGAGTTTTAGCGGTTTGCGTGTCTTTCTGAATGCAGTTGTCCGCCTGTTGCCCAGTTGCTCTTTGGCGCTTCATAAATGATGATCGTGACTGCTTCCTTGGGTACTCCTAAATCTTCAAATACTTTCGTTATTCCTTCGACTGTTTTCTTCTTGTTTTCAGGGGTCATACCCTCCCAAACAGAAACCTGAACTACTGGCATTTTGTTTTTACCTCAATGACACTTTTCTTGTCCGTTTTATTATATCTTCCCTAATCGAACTTGAAGCTATGAACCTGTTACTGTAAAGCAACAATCACATATCACTTTCAGAACAACGGCTCAAAGAGGTTCAAGAAAGAATTTCCTCCAGAAGTTTTTAACACCTAATTTTGTTGTACATCAAACATTAGAGAAGCATTAAAGAAGAAAAACGCTACAGAAGCGGCGCAACATTAAAGTTAATAATAGTGAACCATGTTTTGGTGTTGATTGGAGCCCGGTGGTGTAGCGGTCAAGCATAGGGGCCTCTGGAGCCCTCGACGAGAGTTCGAATCTCTCCCGGGCTATCTTGCTTTTTAGCTGGGCACACGTTTCCTCAAAAAGTCAATCCTCGCAGATAGCAGAGGCAAGATTTTCTCCACCGCAATGAATGCAACTGTGGCGTATGCGATTCCTCCTAAAACATCCACCACATAATGTTCGCCAAGGTAGACTGCGCTAAACCAAGTTCCAACAGGAAGCGCCAACACTGGAAGTGCCTTCCATTTCCAAACTTTGAACGCGAAAAGAAAGACCAGCCAAGGCAAAGCTGAATGCATACTGGGAAAGGCAGCGTACAAGTTCGGGCTTAAAAAATAAAACAGCGTCTTGTAAAGAGGAATACCTATGCTAGCATCAACTGACACAGTTAAGATTTGCGTAACATTTGGAACTGCAATCCACGGAGGCGCCACAGGGTAAAAGAGAAAAGTTATCAGAGCACCGTACGTGCATACACCAAAGGCAACGATGTATTTCCAGTAGTTCTTGGGACTTTTCTTCCAAAGAATAAAAGCGAAGATGGTTGGTACGAAAAAATATAAGGAATAGAAGACGGCTCCCATGTAATCTAAAATAGGCATCCTAATGGTTTGCTGCAGAACCAGGCTCGGAAGCTGACCGAACAATCGCAGATCCAAATTACGTGGTCCGGAATGAAGAATGTCCTGGTCGATACTGCCCATCACGCTGTACATGATTTCATAAGAGAAAAACACCGTGATGAATGGGAGCCAATCTTTTAAGGCACGCCATGTTCGTTGATTATACGCAACATAGATTAGAATGCCTAAAATTAAAAATTCGGGTCCGGGAAGAATTTTGTATTCTAAGCAGAAGACGGTTATAGCCACTAAGTACATTGCTGGGAAAAGAAGAGCGAAGAAACGGGAAGAGTGATAGTCAAAACTTTTTAAATCAATTTTGAATCTTTTGTCTTCTTGTTTCTTTACCATTCTGTAATCACGACCTACCACTAAGATGGTGTGGATTTTTAAATGCACTAAGATGGTGTGGGTTTTTAAATGCTTTTTCCCAATTTGTACATAAAACAGCCGATCAACTACGCGATTGGTACTAATACCAGACAGCTGATGCTCCTTTATCGGGCAATTTTTGGTTACTGTCTATTTTTTAAGGGTGCGAAAAACTACTCAGGTCAGGCGAGTGCTTTAGATACCCAATAATTAATCAGGGTAGCGTGCGAAAACAACGCACGTCTGCGCATACTTGCTTTTTAAGGCTCTTAAAATTAAGTGGCTGTAGCAACACAGCAACAACTATCCAGTTTCCCGTGCATTTTTGATAAAAATTAGGTTACGCGGATAAAAGAAATAATCCAATTTCAGCAAACAAATTTGGAAAGAATCTGACCTTAGCGTTTTTTCTAATAAAAGCTGAATCTTTGATGAGGATGTTTCTTTTTTTGCAGTAATCCTTGAAGTCGGCAATGCCTAGGAAATGAAGGTTTGGGGTATCATACCACTCGTAAGGTAACGCTTTAGTTACTGGGACTCTTCCTTTGAAGAATATTTGGAGTCTGGCTGAGGCTTGCACGAAATTGGGAAAGCCAACAATAGCTTTTTTTCCCACTCTCAAAGCCTCTTTCAGGGCAAAGTCTGGTTTTTTTACTTGCTGTAGTGTTTGGTTTAGTATAACGTAATCGAATGAGCTGTCTGCATATTCAGAGAGGCCTGTGTCTATGTCTTGTTGAAAGACGCTTAATCCTTGGGCTACACATCGATGAATGGCTGTTTCGCTTAGTTCTATTCCTTGAGCATGCACCTGCTTCTCGCTTACGAGGAGAGCTAAAAGTTCTCCGTTACCGCATCCAAGGTCTAGCACGGAAGCGTCTTTGGTTATCCAGTCTAGGATGATTTTGTGCTCTGCTTTTACTGGCGCCTGCTTCATTATGTACCACCGTTATGTCCATTCGAAACTGTGTTTAGGAAATGCTTTATCAGCTGAGTTTCTTGCTCTGTTTCAAGAAGGAACGCGTCGTGCCCATAATTGGAATTTATTTCACAGTAGGTGGCATCCACGCCTGCTAGTTTGCAGGCTTTAACGATTTCTTGAGACTGATATGCTGGGTAGAGCCAGTCGGATTTGAAGGCTATTACGAGCACTTTTGCCTTTAACCCGCTAAAGATGCTGGCGAGGTTTTTTCCGTTGAGAATGTTGAAGTAGTCTATGGCTTTGGTAATGTAGAGGTATGAGTTAGCGTCGAATCGTTTGACGAAGTTGTCGCCTCGATACCGCAAGTAGCCTTCAACCTCAAATTCCGCGCCGAACTTGAAAGGCTCCTTGTCTTGGCGGAGGCGTCTTCCAAACTTTTCAGCCATTGAAGCATCGCTCATGTAGGTTATGTGTCCAATCATTCGTGCTACGGCTAAGCCTTTCGCTGGAACCTGCGAACCATAATAATGCCCTTTCTTCCAGTCGGGGTCAGCCATGATTGCTTGGCGGCCAACTTCGTTGAAGGCTATCTGCTGAGGCGTGTGCTTCATGGTTGTTGCGATTGGTATTGCAGACCGTATCTTTTCTGGGTAGTAAACCATCCACTGGAGAACTTGCATTCCACCCATTGAACCGCCGATGACTGCGAGAAGTTTCTCTATGCCTAAATGGTCAATTAGGCGCTTTTGAGCGTTCACCATGTCGCCAATAGTTATTATGGGAAAGTCAGTGCCATAGGGTTTGCCTGTTTTCGGATTTGTGGAAGATGGACCTGTTGAGCCTCTGCAACCGCCAATTACGTTGGAGCAGATTACAAAGTACTTGTTTGTGTCTAAGCCTTTGCCTGGACCAATTAAACTATCGAACCAGCCAGTGGTTCCAGCGGCATGGCCGTCTCCTGAGAGCGCGTGGAGTACAAGGATGGCGTTTTGCTTTTGCTTGTTTAATGTACCGTATGTTTCGTAAGCAAGCGTTATGGGACCGAGTTTTTCGCCTGATTCAAGAGCCAATTCGTCTGGTGGATTTGCGAATGTAAAGTACTTTAGCTCAGAATTTTCAAGGGGTTGGTTAATTGTTGCTAAATGTGTTGCCTCCAAAAATTCGTTGCCTAAGGTTTGGCTGATTTTTCTAACGCTTGCTCTATATCTTCAATTATATCATCAGGGTCTTCAATGCCTATCGATAGCCTGATGTAGTCTTCGGTTACGCCTGTTGCCTGCTGTTCCTCACGAGTCAACTGCTGATGTGTTGTTGACGCTGGGTGAATAACCAAGCTTTTCGCATCGCCAATGTTAGCCAAATGCGAGAGGAGCTTAACCGATTCGATGAATTTTTTGCCTGTCTCTAAACCGCCTTTTATGCCGAAGCCGATGAGACCACCATAACCGTCCTTGAGGTATTTGGATGCTATTTTGTGGTTCGGGTTATCAGGTAAGCCTGGATAGTTAACCCAGTTGATTAGCGGATTCGTCTTGAGGTAGGTGGCAACTTTTAGTGCATTTTCGGAGTGTTTACGTTGTCTTAGGGGTAATGTTTCTAAGCCTTGGAGGAACAAGAAAGAGTTGAACGGACTCAAGGTTGCTCCTAAATCTCGCAGTAATTGTACGCGTACTTTGAAAATGAATGCCACGTTTCCTAAGCCTGGAAAGTTTCCGAATGCGTCCCAGTATTTGATTCCATGGTAGCTTGGGTCGGGCTCGGTGAATTCTGGGAACTTTCCGTTGTTCCATTCGAACTTGCCTGAGTCTACGATTACTCCGCCTATGCTGGTACCGTGTCCGCCTATGTATTTTGTGGCCGAGTCAACGATTATGTCCGTGCCATAATCTATAGGTCTTACTAAACCCACTCCCACGGTATTGTCAACGACCAAAGGGATTCCTGCGCCATGTGCTATTTTGGCGATGGCTTCGAAGTCAGGTACGTCGAGTTTCGGATTGCCGATTGTTTCAGCATAGATTGCGCGTGTTTTGGGGGTTATGGCTTTTTTGAATTCCGCTGGTTTTGTGGAGTCTACGAATTTTACGGTTCTGCCAAGCTTGGGGAAGGTATAGTGGAAGAGCTCGTAGGTTCCGCCGTACAGGTTGTTTGCTGAAACGATTTCGTCGCCCAACTGCGTTATGCCTAGTAGCGCTAGTGATATGGCTGCTTGCCCTGAGGCAACGGCTAAAGCGCCGGTTCCGCCTTCAATTGCAGCTACTCTTTTCTCGAAAACGTCGGTTGTGGGATTCATTATTCGCGTGTAAATGTTTCCTAGTTCTTTTAGGGCAAACAGGTTTGCCGCCTGCTCTGTGCTTTTGAATACGTACGAGGTTGTTTGGTATATGGGGACTGCTCTTGCGTTTGTTGCTGGGTCAGCTGTTTCCTGTCCAGCGTGGAGTGCAAGAGTGTCAAGTTTTTTTGGTGCCATTTTGTTCTCACCTTTCGAGGGCATAACCAATAACGGCGTTATATTGGTTTTTGCAAAAAATATTCCAAAAAGAATATTACCCAACACAACCAATTACTAAACCATGTTCCCAACCTTAGACGACATCGCAAAACGCAGACGCCAACTAGGCCTAAAACAGTCAGAACTAGCCAAAATGGCTGGCGTAAGCCAATCCTTAATCGCCAAGCTGGAAGCAGGAACCATCGACTCCTCCTACACTAAAGTAAAAACAATATTTGACGTGCTTGAGCGGTTAGAATTTAAAACGAAAGTTCAAGCGGGCAAAGTGCTCCACAAAAACGTTGTTACTGTCCAGAAAAACGAGCCGCTTTCCAAAGTGGTGAAATTAATGAAGGAGCATGGTTATTCGCAGATACCTGTTTTCGAAGGCAAACACTCTGTTGGTAGCATATCAGAAAAAGCTATTCTGCGGCAAATTTTGGCAGGGAAGGATTTGGAGCAGATATCTAAATTGTCGACTGAGGAAATAATGGAAGAAGCTTTCCCTCAAATAAACGAAGACGCCCCATTGTCGTTGATATCGAGCCTTTTGCAGACTTACTCGGCTGTTTTAGTTTCCCGAAAAGGCGAAATAATAGGCATAATTACCAAGGCAGATTTGTTAAGAATGATTTAAAACAAAAGCCATATAGTAAAATAGCGCCAGGGAAGTTATTCGCGAACTCTCTAATTTACTAGTAAATACGGGTTACTTGGTTACTTTCATTTGGGTTTGTATGCATCTATTTCTCTTATTATTCGTGCTAGCAGCTTGGGTTCGATTCTGAACCCTTTGCGCACTAGAGTTAGCACTGTTTCCTTTGCCTCTGCATTATCTAATAAATCGCATTGAAGAGCGGTCATTATCACATAAAGTACTCCTTTAGCCTTTAGACCCCATGCTTCAGCAAATGCTCGCCCACTCGATTCATCAATTAATAGTAGCGTGTCCGTTCCCGTTTTGTGAGCCAATACTATGGCTTGGGCTTCACCCAAGTGAAGTTCAAAAGCATGTTTTATTATCTTGTTGCAGAGCGCGTTCTCGTTTTTGTTCAGCTGCGAAATCTTTATCCAGCATTGATCAACACCTTCTTTGATTACCAGAGCGTCACTGAAGCCTTCTTGTAAGCCTCTTTCGACCGCTTCGTTGTAAACTTCTTCTGGAATTAGAATCTCATTAAAAAGGTCTCTAAGCAAGGTAAGTTTGCCAGTTTTTGAGAGCCATATCAGAGGGCTAGTATTAGAGACGACAACAGGCAAGTAATTAAGCATCCGTTAAGACTTGAGGTCTTCTTCCAAATCCTGCTCGGAATACTGGATGAGGACTCCCTTCTCAGCTAGTATCTTGTAGAAATTCCATAGGGAAACGCCAGCCAGTTGAGCCGCCTTCCAACCAGTAACCTGGCCTGCTCGATAGAGCTCAACAGCCTGCTCTAAGCTCTTTTCTTTAACTCCATGCTCTAACAATTCACGTATCAAAGTTGACCTGTCTTTTCCTTCTTTGTTGGCTATTTCACGAAGTTTCTTGGCTGTTTCACGGGGCAGCCTTAGGCTAATCGTTTCGGACAAGGAATCACTGTAATACAATAGATGTCAAACGTATCATATAAACCCCTCGTGCAAGGCTATACCGAACTACCCTTACTAAATTAAAAGTAAATTTTTTATTAATAGACCTGAAACTCCAAAATTTAATGATCAAACGTTTTTGACTAAAGCTGAATGTTGTTTCGGCACCTGTTAGTCAAATACTAAATGTTGTCTCGGTGCCATTTAACATCTCTGCTGAACTAAGAACGCAGCAATAGTTGTGACTAAAATCTAGGTTAAAAAACCTCAACTATAGTCAAAAACACCTGGAAGTTGCTTCAATGGCTGTTTAGCCCTCGCCGCAAGCTAGCCCAGTCATTGCTTTAACGTATCTTGAGGCTTCCTCTTTTGTTTTGAAGGGGCCATAAATAAAGTCGTATTGCGGATGGGTTTCTTTTGTGGGCTTAACATCGGATTCTATAAGTTCGGGTCTTTTGTTTTCTTTAAACCCTAAGTAAATCATTAAGCCGCTCCTCCAATGGAAAAGCACTGTAGTGACTTTCTTTTGAATATTGCCATTCAATTTATTAAGTATAATGCTGTTATACCCTCAGAATCAAAAATGAGTGCTCGATGCGAAACCACAGGAAAATTCGTGCTTCCCGTCTTCAGGTCCCTTGTCGCTAAAGAACTCGTTAACACTTACCATTTAACACAGGTTGAAGTGGCAAAGAAACTTAAAACAACCCAAGCTGCAGTAAGCCAATACATAAACTCCAAACGCGCAATCAAAGGCACTGAACAATTCAACGACATTCTACCCAGAATCCAAGCAGAAGCCAAGAAAACCGCTAAACAACTTGCAAACCATGAGACAACTTGGGACGAAGTGACGCTTGATTTTTGCAAGCTTTGCTCCACTTTTTATGTGACGGAAGAAAACAAAACAGGCGACAACTACACAATCTAACGAAATAATTTTCAGTTTATCCATTGGCGTTGGCGCAGGATTTACTATAAGAAACACCCGGTAGGCTTTTAGTTCGTAAAATCAGACAGCAAAAAGAGGGTAGGGGGTAGGTTGAGAGAGCATGTACTTTCTTTGCGGCTTATTGGAATGGTTTTATCATGCCCTTTTTTTCTTTGATTTTGGCTTGTGCAGCTGCCAACCGTGCCACTGGAACCCTGTAAGGTGAACAACTAACGTAATCCAAATTTATCCTATGACAGAACTCGATTGATGATGGTTCTCCTCCGTGTTCACCGCAAATTCCAATTTTCAAGTCAGGCCTTGTTTTGCGTCCCCATTCAACAGTTATAGCCATTAACCTGCCAACACCTTTAACATCCAAAATTTCAAACGGGTTATCCTGCAAAATCAATCTCCTCACGATTTCATCAGAAATCTTCTAAACCATCCGCTTTCTTTACACGGCTAACTCATCTAAGCGGTATAAGAGCGAAGTTACTTGGGGAATTGAACTCTTGGGCTGGCTGTCCAATCGCGCATTATTAAAGAAAGATGGGTTCAGGTTTCAACAAATCATGCGACCCCGCAATTTCAACCCGAAGCATCAATAAAACTGTTTATAGACCTGCCTTCAATTAATCATTTTAGGCAAATCAGAACGTCAATTGCCAGGCGGTCTCTCTGAATAATCAAGATAGCCAAAACAATCAAACATTCTGGAGCGTCCCCACTTCTGAGCTTCTTCAGCAACTTCAGACGACATCAAAAGGCTTGACTGACGATGAAGCTGAAAAAAGACTCACAAAATATGGCTCTAATCTTCTTAAACCCAAGAAAAGATCAGACACGCTCACACTCCTGCTAACTCAATTCAAGAGTCCACTTATCCTCATCCTCATCTTTGCAGGCGGATTGTCATTCTTCCTCGACGTATCGTCCGGTATTTGGCCTACGAATGCAATAATTATCATAACGATCATCCTAATAAGCAGCCTTCTTGGATTTTGGCAGGAGCGAGGTGCAGCCAATGCCGTCGAAAAGCTGCTTGCGATCGTTGAAACCAAAGCGACCGTACTTCGCGACGGAACTCCAAAGGAAATATCAGTTGAAAAAATTGTGCCCGGAGACGTCATCGTCCTCAACGCTGGAGACCTAATACCTGGAGACTCCATAATTCTAGAATCAAAGGATCTCTTCATAAACGAAGCCTCCTTGACTGGAGAGACTTTTCCGGCTGAAAAAACTGCTGGAATCCTGCCATTAGCAACGTCACTTAGTCAGAGGACAAATAGTCTTTTTATGGGAACTAACGTGGTCAGTGGCAGCGCGCAAGCCGTTGTTGTAGGAACAGGGTTACAAACGGAGTTCGGCAGAGTCTCGGAACGGCTAAGACTCAGACCGCCTGAAACAGAGTTTGAACATGGGGTCCGGCATTTCGGCTATCTCCTTATGGAAGTAACGTTGGTGCTGGTGGTCGCCACCTTAGCCATAAACGTGTATTTTGCCCGTCCTGTGCTGGAGTCTCTTCTCTTTTCCTTAGCACTCGCAGTTGGACTGACGCCGCAACTACTGCCGGCGATTATCAGTATTAACCTCGCTCACGGAGCCAAGAGCATGGCAACCCAGAAGGTGATTGTTAAACGGCTCGCATCCATTGAGAACTTTGGTAGCATGAACGTGCTCTGCTCCGACAAGACCGGTACATTGACGGAGGGCATGATAAAAATACAATCGGTTCTTGATTTTAACGGCAATCCAAGCGGGAAGGCGCTACTTTACGCTTATCTAAATGCTTCGTATCAGACGGGATTCACAAATCCAATCGATGAAGCGATTTGCGCAAACCATCTTGACGTGTCTGGTTACCAGAAGCTGGATGAGGTGCCGTACGATTTTATTCGGAAGCGACTAAGCATCTTGGTGTCAAAAGACAATACGAATCTGATGGTCACCAAAGGCGCTCTGCAAAACGTGCTTGCCGTGTGCGCCCAAGTCGAAACTTCCGAAGGGACGACCGTGCAAATCACTAGTGTTGAACAGCAGATCCAGCAACGCTTCGAAGAGTTCAGCAGCCAAGGTTTCCGCGTTCTGGGGATAGCTTACAGAGACATCGGATCTGATAAACTCATCACTAAAGATAGTGAAGTTGGAATGATTTTCTTGGGATTCCTGGTTCTCTTTGATCCTGCCAAGCCTAAAATCGCCGAGACGATTAGCGAGTTGAAGCATCTTGGGATTTCGCTAAAGATTGTAACCGGAGACAACCGATTAGTTGCGAGTAACATAAGTCAGCAGGTCGGGTTTCCAAATCCAAGAATCCTCGCTGGACCAGAGCTTCGTGTGCTGAGTGATGAAGCGTTGCTTGGACAGGTTAATGAAGTTGACGTTTTCGCAGAGGTTGAACCAAACCAGAAGGAGCGTATCATTCTCGCGCTCAAGAAAGCTGGAAATGTGGTGGGGTACTTGGGCGATGGAATCAACGATGCCTCCGCTCTTCACGCAGCTGATGTCGGTCTCTCGGTCGAAAGCGCAGTGGATGTTGCAAAGGAATCGGCTGATATCGTCTTGCTTGAAAAGGACCTGAGTGTGCTCGCAAATGGCGTGAAAGAAGGAAGGAAAACCTTTGCCAACACTCTAAAGTACGTGTTCATGGCAACAAGCGCAAATTTCGGAAACATGTTCAGCATGGCAGGTGCATCCCTCTTTTTGTCATTTCTTCCCCTCCTGCCTAGGCAGATTTTGCTTACCAATCTGATGACAGATTTCCCAGAGACAACCATCGGCACAGACAACGTGGATAGTGAAATGGTTGAACATCCCCGGCGCTGGAACGTCACCTTCATCCGCAATTTCATGATAGTTTTCGGCATCCTAAGTTCGGTTTTTGACTATGTCGCCTTTGGAGTACTTCTTTTTGTTCTGCAAAGTCCTATGAACCTGTTTAGGACCGGATGGTTCGTAGAATCGGTTCTTTCTGCAAGTTTAATTGTGCTGGTAATTCGGAGCCGAGGACCATTCTTTAAAAGTTTTCCGGGGAAGTATTTGCTGTTAACCACCATAGTGATTGTTGGTGCCACACTTATCTTTCCCTTCACTCCGCTTGGCAGCCTATTTGGTTTTGCCCAGCCGCCCCTCTTGGTTCTTCTTTTGATGTCAATAATTGTAGTACTCTACATAGTTTTGGGGGAAGTGGTGAAAGGAATTTTCTACAAGCGGGTAAAATTCTGAAACTTTCCCCGTGAGAAGGTCCCTCGAAAACGTGCTGTCTAAGTCACCCAAATCTTACAGAGCAAGTAAATCTCGCAGGGTATTGGACGCATATTGAAGAGTCAATGAAATAATCACAAACCGCTTGTCGCTGTAGCCTCACAGTCACATAGCTATTTATCCCCTCACCTGGTCATAATTGTACAGTTAAAGAATGCTCTAAGTTGGTTGACAGTTATGGATGCTCCTGATGATATAGCGAAAATTCTTGGTCCAAACGAGAAGGTTGAGTTATATATTAAGCAGAAAATCTACCATCCTCAGATTAATATTGACTCTGTAGTCTTTACGAACGAACGTATGATTCTGCGGCATCCTCACGCGCTTGGTTTGAAGAAGGATTACACCGATTACAATTATAGGGACATAGCTAACGTGGTGTTGGACAAGGGAATACTGCGGTCAACTATCAAATGTACGCTTAGGCTCGGTGGAGAGCCGCTAGCCCTGGGCGACTTGCCTAACTCCGAAGCAGAAAAGGCCTACGGAATCATCAGAGAGAACATTGGCAAATACCAAACACCTTTCTCAACAGGGTATGCTAGCGTTCCCAATGGTCCTAATGTGCCCAATTCTCCGGATACTCCCAATGCTCCCAAATAGTCGATTCCACAACAAAGCAAGAGTACTTTCGATTGGGCTATTGCGAAATGTACAACAACAATTCTCCGCTGCGAACATTATATTCATGGCGTAGTCCGAACTGCGCTGAAAGCGTCCTAATAAGGACTCCATCGCTTTACTATGGAACATACCTTAATCGAACATTTTTAATTAATTACTTCTTGCGATCAAAGTCAAGATCTCTTGATTATCCTTGTTAATGTGAGACGTGTATTGTTTGGGAAAACGTGTTTTAGACATCGTGGATTCGTTAAGGTTGAGAGTTATGCGCTTGATGAGGAGAAGAGGGCGAGAAATTAACGTCGATGTATTTTCTAATCCTGAGAAGTACTTAATACGGTTGCCAATAGACAAAATCATTGCTGACTCAAAAGTGAATCCGGAAGCCGTAGAGCAATACAAGCATAAGATTAAAAGCGGCGAAAAAGTTGCGCCAATAATCGTGGTTAAGCTCCGAGATTTGAGGTGTATGCAGTTTTGGATGGTCACCATAGATATTATGCTTATTTAGAATTGGGAAAGAAAAAGGTTGATTGCGCCCTTGCCGGAGATTTTTCAAGCGTATTCTTTTTCATGACCCAGCACGGTTATTTCCAGCCAAAAGCCGAAGTCAGGGAAGAAATGCGAAGACCAGTTCCCTTTTTGCACGAAAATGTCGAAGAGTTTCTGCACAATTTTTTGAAGGATCCCAACAAGTATAGATACCCTGAGAAGGAAAATCAACCTGAGACTTCTTGAAAAGACAGAATTTCCTTCACAATCAGAACTTAGTTAATGCTGCAAATACAAAACAATTCTACAATTATCATTTAAATGACCCAACATAAAAACTTAGCCCTGAGGTAAGTAGAGTTCAGTTAGCCGTTAAATCTTAAACCGTCATAATTACCAAGCCAATGGTCGATAGGATCACCGAGAAGTCCGAAAAAAGATTAACTTTAATTGAGACCCAACTAAGAGAGAATATATGCCTTGCAAAAGGGCAAATTGTCTGGGAAAGTAGGTGAAGATTATTTGAATGGTCTTTCGGTGATTCTTGTTGGTTTAGGTCTTTGGCTTATCGTAGACGGTGTTTTGAGCATAGTCAAATATCCCAAGCAAACTTTTCCTGAACAACTAATTAGAATAATAAGGGCAACAGTTGGAGTAATAATAGTCCTTATTGGCATTGTTGAAATTTAGGCGATTAAATAAATATCATTTCAAACTTGATTAAGCCATTGCAGGATTCTGGGCTAAATACGCTGAAAAACGAAGATTCTGAATCTAATTACCTTTATATTCTTAAAATTGTTCATATCATAATCGTCTAGTAAGAGGACGACGGAATGTTCTCATGAATCTTTCCACCCACATAATGTTCGGTATTCTAGTTGGAGCCTTATTCTTTGGCAGACCAGAGATAGCGCTAATGGTTGGCGTCGGTTCTGCAATTCCTGACCTAGATAGAGAATACGGTTTTTTCAGCAAGGAGTCTTTTCGACGCCGACAAATACATCGTGCATTATTCCACAATTTTTTATTCATCGGCATAGTGTATTTGATAAACCCGTTTTTCGGCATCGGAGCCTTTCTCCACTCGTTCCTGGATTCATTCACTACAACAAGGGACAGAGGCGTCGAATGGCTATACCCCTTTTCAAGAATTGTAACCAAAGCGGTGTATGATTCGGATGGCAACAAATTGCCGCTTGATTCAAAACATAAGATCTACTTTCTTTCGAACGATCTGCCAGGACTGACACGAAGAACTACAAAAGATATTAAACCTGGCGAACAACCACTGCCAAATAGAAGAACTTATGGTCCAGCTCTATCAGGGAAGTTTCTTGACCGGTGCATCTTCTTTGGGTCGATAGCTCTTGTTCTGCTTATGTTAATCTTTTCTGTTCTTGGCTTGCAGCAGTTTATCGATTTCAGCATGCATAAGGAAAACCTTTCTTTTGCAATTCCATTGCTAATTGGGTCAGTAGGAGTCTTCTTGAATTTTCTTGTTGGCGAACTTGACAGAAAGAAACTGGTTAAGACCAAGTCAGATAGACCCTACAAGTTTTCGTTTATCCTGTCCGTTGGAATGATAATTTTTGCAATAGTTCTGGGGGGGATCATGAATCCGGAAGCTGTAGTCACGACGCTAAGCAGAATGCCATACATTGCTGCTGGGGTAGTCGTCTTTGCTCTCGTCTCGTTGGGTATACTGATCTATTCTACGCGAGGTTTTTCAGCAGACAGCAAGAAAGAGCCACTCATCGTGTAACAAACGTGCAACAATTCGAGGCGGTTGATTTTACTAACGCCCCGGCGTGCTTGATTTCTCAAAAATATTGTAGGAAATAGCGAGTGAGCATAAAAATGCTACATACCAACTATTTCACTGCGACTTTGTGCTTTTTAGGGGCTGGTGCAATCGTCTTCTTTGGGATGCAGACTTCAAGTAATCCGTCCCTAAATGTGGATTCAGCTTTCTCAGGATTACTTCTTCGGGGAACGACAGCTGTTTGTAAATATGCGAATAAACGCGTTCTCTGACAACAAAGTTCTTCTCCTTGTCTTCCTTCTCAACATCTGTTTCAGCCGAGATTTCTATACCATCCTTCGTCAGGGCTACGTCGATCTTGTCTTTAGCTACGCCAGGCATCTCAGCATGCACCACAAACTTGTTTCCCTCATCAACCAGATCCACAGTTGCCTCACGAACCGGAACAACAGGTTCAAGACTAATCCACTCAAATGGAAAAGCTATACTTTTGCTTTCAAACCCGTATACGACAATTGGAAAGACCCTCAGCGCCGAGGCAACCATTAAGGGCTTAAGAAAAAATGGTGGACTGAAACTGGAATTTTGGGTGGAAACCCCCTCAGGAAAGAATGAACAGCAAGCTAAAATAGATATAAAGGATCTTCCCGTTGGAGAGGAATCCCGTTACACCGCTGAGTTCACACCCAAGGAAACGGGGCGCTATGTCGTCTACGCGTATTTGTACGATGGATGGATAAGGATAGGTTACAAGACAGAGATAATCTACGCGCAGAAACAATAGCAATCACCAAGCCGACTTGGAAATTTCCAACTCCCCCTTTTTGCAAAGAGCGCAGGCGGATTAAGTAATTACCGTTTATGTTTGGAGAGCCCGACCTCGTCTTGTTGATGCAGATGCAGAGGTCAGGTTCTTCCACGCTCCTATTCAAGGACTTGGATTTAAGTCCTATTCGCTCCATCCTTTGCAAGGACCTCTACGTAGCGCGTATGGGTGTACATGCTGGCGCGCTGTAGCGCATTTGAAGTTGGGAAGGTAAAGTCTCAAAGCAACCTTTACGGAAGCCCGATCACCAGGCAATACCTTACCCAACTTTCTCGGTTTCCTTCAATGTTTAAACTATCTCTAAGATAAGTCCAATTATTCCGCCGATTATCACCAATAGTCCGCCAAGTCCGCCACCGATGATTCCAACGATTATGAGCACGATTGCCCAAACGAGATGCGTTACGCTTTTT
>Ga0208819_1000223_pt1 | contig 50628 bp, 54 predicted proteins | sample June2015DPH_11_1_3_FD_184707 | JGI IMG/M metagenome (GOLD analysis project Ga0208819, IMG submission 184707) | Peatland microbial communities from SPRUCE experiment site at the Marcell Experimental Forest, Minnesota, USA - June2015DPH_11_150... | ecosystem: Environmental > Terrestrial > Soil >...
GTTTCCTTTGCGCAAAAAGAATCCTGTTCCAAATGTTGTTTATGGTAAAAGGAATATGGTAATTCCAGTTCTTGGCATCGTGTTTTCAGCGTACCTGATTACCCAGTGCACTTTAACTCAGATTATCATCGGCATACTGTTGCTTTTGATTGGGATTCCAATTTACATAAAGTATTCGCCAAAGAAGGAATTAACCGAAGCGAAAGAGGCTTTAATATCCAGCGAGAACATTTTCCGCAGGGTGTATAGGCAAGAACACGTTTTCTTAGCGCATGTTTTACATCATTTGAGGAAATTGTATAGACGATTGACAGGGAAATCTACGGAAACAGAGGTTCCATAACATTAAATTTCTTCTTTAACACTAGCATTACATGGTGATTTTATGCCGGAAATGAATTTTGAAGGAACTGCAATTTGGAAAGGCGGAACAGAATGCGAACTCTCAGTTAAAGGTAAGCAAATCGTTACTGTTAGTCCACCTCCAATGTTTGGAGGAAAAGAAGGCTACTGCGTACCTGAAGACATTTTCGCCGCTGCGTTAGCCTCATGCATCAACACGCTATATCTTTTAATCGCTAAAAACAGCCAGTTAGGACTTAAAAATTTGGAGACAAAAGCAATTGTCAAAATGAATATCGAAGGCATGGAGAAACTAATTTTCACAAACGTGCACTTCAACATGAACGTTGGCTTACAATCCGATAATGAGCGTGAACGTAAAAAAGCTAATACTGTTTATCAGATGGCGCAGAAGATTTGTCCGATTAGGCAATCTTGGGGCGAAGACGTTCCTATAAGCTTTGAACTTAACTTTAAGTAAAAGTCTTTGGAATCTAATTCATAAAAAAATAGGTTTTTTTCAGGTTCCGTTTTTTTTCTTTTTATTTTATGAAGATGTTTGGATTATTATTTGTATAAGTAAACTACAGCTAAAAGATAGTGGGAAATACTCATTAGCCTTAAATACCGATGCCTTTCTCTATTTGCAACTCGGTGGTCTCGTTTAGCATGTACACTCAATTCGCGGTTGAACTTAAAGACGTAACAAAACGCTACAATGAAATAGTAGCAGTAAACAACCTTAATTTAACAATAAGTACAGGTGAAATCTTCGGTCTTCTAGGACCCAACGGCTCGGGAAAATCAACCACCCTCAAAATGCTACTAGGTTTGGTTCAACCTACCGCTGGATCAGTTAACGTTTTAGGATTAGATGTTCAAAAGCAGCCTGTGGAAGTTAAGCGGCTTGTTGGTTACGTTCCAGAATCACCGAACATTTACGAGTTTTTAACTGGAATCGAATACCTAGACTTCATAGCCGACATTTATGGTGTGCCAACGGCTGAGAAAAAGCAGCGGATAACCGAGTACCTCAAAGCCCTCCAGCTTGAAGGACGCGAAGGCGATATGATAAATAGTTACTCGGATGGCATGAAAAAGAAAATCACTTTAATTTCAGCCTTTCTGCACAAACCAAAGCTCTTGATTCTCGACGAGCCCCTCAACGCTTTAGACCCCAGAAGCGCAAGGATAGTTAAAGAGTTTCTTTACGAGCTTAAAATGCAAGGTGTAACCACGATAATGTCAACGCATGTTCTTGAAATTGCGCAGGCATTATGCGACCGAATAGGCATCATGTACCAAGGACAATTATTAGCACTTGGCAACATGGATGAGTTAAGACAAAAAGCCAGTTTACCACGCTCAGGACTAGAGGATATCTTCTTGAGGTTAACTGGAACTGAAGATTTGAGAGCTGTTGTTGAGGAACTCATGAAATGAATTGGAAGAACGTCCTCTTCCTCATGCAGGTTGAACGCAAATCTGGCAGGCTGCTCAGAGGAATAAAAGCCACGAAATATAGGGAAAACGCTTTCCTTGCTTATTGGCCATACTGGACAGCAGCAATAATTGGTGTACTGGGCGGTTTACTGGCTAACTATATTACGTCTATTGTTTATTCAACCGCAGCTATTCCTAGCCTACCGTCATTAAGTAATGAAACACTCAGCGTTTTCGTTGTATTGCCAACGATTGTTTTAGTTATCAGTTTAGTATTTACCTTGCTGCAGCAAATCCAGCTTAGCGGTATCAAGGCAACAGCCCAGGTTATGTATTGGCTGCCGGTAACATGGCAAGAACATACTATGGCGTCCATCTTTGCTAACTTACTCGGGTTACCGATTGGGATTGTTCTAGGCTTAACTTCCGGAATAATCGTTTTTTCAATTTTCAACGGTTTAATTCTTCAGGCACTATTAACTGCACTAGCTTTGTGTGCAGCGGCTTTCATGGCTAGTTCCATAACGGAAATCCTAAGAGTGCTGCAGGTGCGTTTTGTTGGTGCAGTTTACAAGTCAAGTGGCAGAGCAGCGATATGGGTCAGATTCATCGGTTCATTGCTGTTTTTCATCATTTTTTACATCTTATATTTCTATTTAACTTCAGGATTTACATCATTCCTTCAGAATCTAACGCAAGCTCAGAGCGCTCTTTGGTACATACCTTTCATATGGCTAGCCCTAATCCTCTCGTATATCATCAAAGGGTTGTTTTTGCAAGGCATCCTATTCGTAGGCCTATCAGCATTATTCATTGCAGGCTTGTATTATCTTGCTGTCTTGTTAAACAAGCGGTTTGGGCTTTATGAACCGCCAGCAATAACGATTCAAAAAAGCGGTGTCTACACACCGAAAACTGGGCTTCTTGGCAAGCTTGGTTTCTCCAATGTCGAAGCAGCAATAATCCGAAAAGATTTGAGAGGCTTCACTAGACGTCGAGAGGTAATAGGTATTTTTATCGCACCCATTATTATGATTATAATACCGCTCATGCAATCAATAGGTGTAACAAGTGGATCGGCAGCAAGCCAGGCTAACCCAATTTTTACAGGGATAATTTTTCTGTTGCCTGCCGGGTTTATGGCTATGCTGTTAGGAGAGATTTTGATAGGCGAAGAAGGACAAGCGGTATGGAGAATTTACGCTTCTCCAGTTTCACCCAAGAACTTAGTTAAAAGCAAATATTTCTTTGTAACACTCTTTTCAACAATTATTCTACTGATAAGTGGAACAATAGGGACAGTATTTTACCATCCATCCGCACAGGATGTAATTGTAGCTTTCCTTGAAACTTTCTTCGTAGTTTTGGCTGTAGGCTCAATTTCACTTTCAATCGGTTTCAAAGGAGCTGACTTCTCCGAAACGCGTAGAGCGAGAATGATACGTCAAGAATGGTCTTTGATAGGTGTAATTGTCTGCGCGGTTGCTGGTGCAGCGGTATTGGCGCCTTTGGTCCCGTATGTGATAGCTTCGTTTGCTTCATCTTTTATTCCTGGTTTATCAGCTAGTTCGTTTAACCTTGCCATTTCCGTTATCATCAGTGGAGTCATCTCTTTAGCCATCACCGCAGTTTTCTATCGGATAAATATTGGCCTAGCACAGGACCTGTTAAGAAAAGCTGAGGTTTAAAGAGAAAGAGCTTGAGCGATTCAGCCTTGGGAACAGTCAAATTTAAAAGCACATATCGAGACAACGTTAACTCAGCTGTGTGATGGCTATGGGTAATGAGGGGAAGGGAACGATATTTAGGCGAAAAGATGATAGATACCTGCTTTATCTGCCTGTTCGCGTGGTGGATGACAGCATGTTTCCATTAAAATGTAATAGTTCAATGCCTGTTAAAGTAAGTTTTAGCCCTAACGATGGCAAGTTGATTGTGGAGAAGTGGAAAGAAGAAAAAACCTGAGAGCCAAAATATGAAATAGGCATTCGGGCAACTATTTATCTAACAGATTAAACATTGTTTTTTAGGGTCGTTTTATGAAAGAATTAACAATAAAGAGCCCAGCATTTGAACACGGCAAGCTAATTCCTAAAAAATACAGTTGCGACGGACAAGACATCAATCCGCCCCTAACTATCGAAGGCATACCTAAAGAAGCAAAAACGCTTGTTTTAGCAGTGGATGATCCTAATGCGCCAAGCGGCACGTTTGACCACTGGATTGTCTGGAACATTCCAGCCTCAGCCAGCAAGATAGGTGAAAACACGGTTCCGGGAACAGAGGGAATGAACGGTGCAAGACAGCAGGGATATATGGGTCCTTGTCCACCTTCAGGTACGCACAGATATTTCTTTAAGGTTTACGCTTTGGATGCGGAGCTTAGTTTAGGTGCCAGCTCGAGAAAGAAAGATGTTGAAAAAGCAATGCAAGGCCACATTTTAGCTAAGGGCGAATTGGTAGGGTTGTATCGGTAGGTAAACTTGCAGGAAAAGTTTGATGCATATTGATATGCGAGGTCCAGGCGAGCAGATTTTCTTTTCGTTTTGTCAGCGATTACTATTCAAACGTTAAATACTGTCGTTTAATGATTATGTTAGCGATTGGTTGAGCACATTTGAACCGCAAACACGTCATATTAGCCGCAGTTTTGCTTATCGCGCTGATTTCTGTATCACTTTTTTTAACAGTTAACATGCTTAACAAGCAAACTTCAACTACAACTAGGACCACAAATAGGCAATTTTATGTTGGCGTTGAGTTTGCTTATGCCGACCAATTTGGAGAATTGAAGGCTTTGGTGGATAAGGTTAAGGATTACACGAATCTTTTTGTCATGGGCTCAGTGGGTTTATCATTTAACCGAACCGCTTTGGATGAATCAGCCGACTATCTTTTTCAATCAGGGTTAAGTTTTGTCATTTTATTCACCAGTTTCCCCATGTACAATAATACGGATGGTTACTCGGCCAATTATACTATTTTTAACTGGATGATTGATGCACAGCACAAGTATGGAGACAAGTTCTTGGGCATTTACAGGTTTGATGAGCCAGGCGGAAACCAGCTTGACAAGGGACAATTTATGCTTATCAACGAGAGTAGCAGTTACGCTGATGCGGCTGAGAACTATGTTGGCAACCTTTCATCCCTATTGAATTATTACCTTGATAGAGGTGCTCGTCAAATATTCACTTCCGATTATGGACTTTACTGGTTTGACTATAAAGCTTCATACAATACTGTTTTCGCCGAGTTCGTTGGAAACGAAAGCAGACAACGAATTATCGCACTAGATAGAGGCGCGGCAGAATCATTCAACAAGAGTTGGGGCGTTATAATTACTTGGAAATACGACCAGCCACCGTACCTTGAGTCAGGAGACGAATTATACTGCGACCTATCGCTAGCATACAGCGCTGGTGCGACATACGCGGTGGTTTTTAGCTACCCTAACGTTACCAGTTATGGCACGTTAACCCAAGCGCACTTTGAGGCTTTAGAAAAATTCTGGAATGATATTCACACTAATCCAGGTAGCTTTGCTTCAAGCAACGCGGAGGTAGCGTATGTTATACCTAAAGATTACGGGTTTGGCTTTCGCAGTCCCAACGACACAATCTGGGGATTATATCCAGCTGACGCGTTATCTCAAAAAATCTGGGACGACACAAACATCTTGCTCGCCAAGTGTTATTCCCACTTGAACATTATTTATGACGAACCTGAAGTGATCGCGCCAACCCTAAAAAATTACACATCGATTTTCTACTGGAACCAAACAATAACCTGACTAATCGCGAGAACTAGAATTTTTTTGTAAAAAAAAAGAAAAGATGAAAGAATTTAATTTATTGTGTTAGGTCGATTTGTGCTGTTTGTGTCATGTCTGTTAGGCTGTTTAGTTTCACTTCTGCGTTTGATATTGTATAGAGTGTGTGGCCAATGTAGAGTGACCGGGTTATCCAGTAGTTTTGGCTATTGTAGTAAGTTGAACTGTCATTCAAGTATCCTTGGTTGTTGAGTAATGTCTCGTTTAGGTGTGTCACGGTGCCATTCAGCGTAAATCCGCCGTTTAAGGTGAGGCTAAACACGTATGCTCCTTGCCAATAACCATAACTGCTGATGATGCTTGGGCTGACTCCTGACGCTGACGGTGGAGTTGCCTGGGTGCTCTGGAGGTATATTTCTCCGTAGTTGGTTATTGAAACAGGAATTACTAGTAGCTGCTTTTGTAGGTCGAAGAGGAAAGCTTTTGGATCATTAAGTGCAGTGGAACTGGTATAGTTGCCTTCAACAGTGTAATTTGCTATTTCCGTTGGGTTATTGATGTCTGTTACGTCGAAGAGCGAGAGCTTGAGAGTATTGCTCTCCACTCCTGAATTGATATTAGTCTCTACTCCTAAACCGATAACGTGGTTCTCGTCATAAGGATGAAGATAGCTTGAGTAACCTGGGATTTTTAGTTCGCCAGCGACTGTGGGTACTTGTGGATTGCTTAGGTCAATTACAAAGAATGGGTCAGTTTGCTTGAAAGTTACAAGATAACATCTGTCGCCCATGAATCGCACGGAATAAAGGTTTTCGTTTTGTGCAAGACCTTCAAGTTTGCCTACGATGCTTAGGTTGGAGTTTAACACGTAAATGTTGTTCATTTGTGTCTCATTCTGCCAGTTGGTTGCTATTCTAAAATAGCTGTTGTATTCGTCCATTGAGTACTGGTTTATCGTGTAGCCTGGCACGCTGCCTTGTGCTTCAAAGGTTAATTGTGTGCCGTTAATGCTGACTCTGTAAATTGAAGTGAACTGCCCTCCGTCTGTCCATGTTGGATAGGTTACGTACATGTTGTTTTGGGAAACGTACATTGTACTGGCGCCCCCCATCATTACAGTCAAGTTTGTCGGCGTTTGTGTATCATCTAAGACGTTGATGCCGAAGAAGCTGGTGAATGTGTAGTAGCTTGGTTGTACCATGTCAGTGTAATAAACAGATGTTGGCGCAATGGCGCTTTCAGACTTGCCGTTGTAGATTGCTGGAAGAGTAACCGCGTTATTATATACCGTTGCAGGTTGGCTGACGACAGCGTAAACATCGTTGCCTATCATTCTGGAGTCGAAATAGCTTCCACTGACAGTAAAGTTTCTGGTGAGCACAGGATTAGCTTTGTTGGATACGTCATAAACGTTAATGTAAGTGTAAACATCAGCTTGGTATGCCACTATCATTGGCATTGCAACACCTCCTGAACTTGGCAGCCCATTGCCGTAAGTGTAAGTTTCATATTTGCTTGCTAAAACTACAAGTTTGCTGCCATCTTGACTTAGGAACAATCCTGCTGGCTCAGTGTCATTTCCAAGAGATATCTTTGATACGACTTGTGGGTTTTGCGGGTCAGCATTAATGATATAAACTGCATTGCTTGTTTCAGTGTTGTAGCCACCGAAATAGTAGCCTGTGTTTTGGGTTGTCGATACAGTGTAGATATATTGCCCGTCTGTTTTCACCGTGTCCGCTTCATCGACTCCAGCGACTTGAATATTGGTGGTTGAATAACTTTCACTTGGTTGAGTCCAATAGGTAGTGGGCAAATTTTGTGAATTGCCTGTTGACTGTGAAATTGAAGCTGGCACCGGTATTGGAGCTTGTTCACCGAAAAACTGAGAGTCTAAAGGTCCTCCGACAAAGGAGTAACTTTCTTGCGAAGTATTATTTATGTAGTTTCTAAGTTCTTGCAGAGAAGAGAAAGTTTTCATTCCTGACACAGAGGGGATTTGATTTGGCGGAAATATCAGCGGAGCAGAACCTAAAACGTAAATCATACTAACTAAGACTATGGCTGAGAGCACTGCGACGGTTCCGTAAATTTTCGTTTTTTTTCTTACTTCTTTTTGTACCATACTTTTTTCTCCATTAGGACTTATTATCATGTTGTTATTTTATGCTAAGCTTGCGAACAAGCTGTTCTAACAGTTAGAATGGGCGCATATTCCATATTCGGTATGCCTCATACCAGAATATTGTGCAAACGATTGCTCCAAACGAGATTATGAAAAGGTTATCGCGAGTAAAACCATCAAAGAGCACCAGCAAATAAGCCACGTAAAACACGGTTGAGAACAGCGCGTAGAAGAAGTATCTCGGAAAAAGCAACTTGCCAAGCTTCACGAAATGGCGAACCACACCAATCTTCACTTCACTAACCAACGAGTAGTGACCGCCAATTTCCTGTTTTTGCACTAAGCCTAACTCGCGCAACTGCTCAAGATGATGAAAAGCAATGCTGGGACTGCTAAAATGCAGAGCACGCTGAACCTCACGGACTCCTACTGGACGACCGTTTTTGAGAAGATACCAGTAGACTTTCCACGCTTTGCCTCGCAACGCGTACTCAAGCTCAGTTTCATCGTTCCCATTCAACCAGTTGAACCCCGCTGGAACATACAACATTGCAGGGAACATATAAGTCCAATCATTAGAACAGCTTGTCTTATAATGTAATCCACTGAGCAATGGCAACGTTTGCTTCTACACGATTGCCTAACAAGTTAGGAAAAAAAAGAAAAAAGAAGGGGCTAAGAGAAGAAGCTACTTTGCCTTTTAAGTTCTTGATTTATTGCTTGCTGCGCCAGCTGGCATTCCAGGAGGCAAATCAGGGAAGTTCGCGCTAACTCTTTGTTCTGCGACGGTTGCTGCTTCAGCAAGGATTTTTTCTGCGTCTTCGTTTACAGAGTTGAAGTTCAGTGACATTCCGCTGCTTGTTCCTGCTTCAAACATTAAGCCGCTCAGCATGTTGCCGATGTCGCCTAGTTCGCCTTCAGCTTCGGGCAAAACACTGCATAATCCAACGCTGATACTGCGCAGTACTCCAATGCATGGTCCCAATGTGACAACAACGTCTCCCAGCTCTGATACTGTCTTTATGCGTAGCGATACTTGGTCTAGTGCGAGTCTTGCGTTCATGACTAGTTTTGTCATTTTGCGGATTTCTGCCAGTTCGTTAGCGTATATGTTGGCGTGTGCTGAATCATGCTGGGTATAAGCGTTTACTAATTTAGCGAACAGAGTTTTGTCTTTTTGTGTGAAGCGTTCATTAGCTTGGTCAAGCTTGTTGATTTGCAAGTCTAGTTTTCTGACAGCGAAGTCTAAGCGTGGTTTTAATGGTGCTGGTGGCTGGATTGTTTCGAGTACTGTGTTAACGAGTGATTTTTCTTCTCTTTTAGGTTCCCATTTTTTAGCGAAATTTTCAGACATGTTAACATCCTCTTGAATGGTGATGCAGCATAATGGAGATTTAATTGTTGCTAACATGCAGGTATATACGTGAAAAATAATACGCGTTTTTTATTTGAATGTGCCAAAAATGTACGCTAACAAACCTATTATGAACCATAATAGAACCATGTTTTTGATTCGCCGAGAATTCTCACGCGAATAATCCCTCAGCAAAAGCACAGAAGAACCTACAAGCCCAAAATCAGTCACCAAAACAAACGGAACAAACCAGATGCCCACCAAACCCAAAAGCCACGTAACAGGCGTCAACGCCACCGCAGAAACATAAAACAGCACAGCAGCAACCGCTGCGCTTCTTTCCCCAAACCGCACTGCCAGCGTCTTCACGCCCTCGGCGCTATCGCCCTTCACATCCACAATGCCCTTCGTGATTTCCCTGCCCGTGTTGGACAGAAAAGCCATAGACGCAAACAACACCACATTCAACTTAACAAAACCGACAGCGACTATGCTGCCGTAAAGGAAGGGAATAGCCACGCATGCGCTGACCAAAAAGTTTCCAGGCAACCCACTTCGCTTACCCACAGTAAGGTACGTTGCAGTTATAACCAGAGAGGCCGCAGCAACGGCAAAACACAGGATGCTTACCAGATATGCAAAAGCGAAACCCACAGCCGAAAGCACAACAACAAACGCCAAAGCTTCCCTGGTTTTCACTAAGCCGCTTGGAATGGGGCGAGAGGGCTCATTGATGGCGTCAATGGCACGGTCGTAATAGTCATTGATAACCATGGCCGCAGCGCAAAACGTGAAGCCAGTCAGGAAACCGAACAAAACGCTGAGCCAGTTAAGGCTGCCAAATTGGGGGCTAGCAAGAACCGCGCCTACAAGCACGGCGAAACCCATCATTAAGCAGTTGACTGGTCGCATTAACCGGATGAAGCCGCCAAGTTTATTCATACTGCTCTAACCATTTTTGATTGTTAAGTCTCATTAACATGTGTATAAAAGCTTATACTCATTGTAGGTACGAAAGGTAACGTATGCACAGAATTCGCCGCGCCATTACTTACCCGGTATACCCGCATTTTAAGTGTAGTTCTCATTGCTTAAAAGACCCTTCCCCTCCCTCATTTTGTTACTCAAACGCCCAAACAAAATGCACCTACCCCTCTTCCCTCTGCCGCTGAAAACACACATGCCGCAAGAATCAACCAGAACATCATTCTTACCGCCTAAGTGGGAAAAGTAGCTATTTTTAAAGTCGTAATAGGTTATGAGAAACATTAAAAGGATTAGCATACAACCTATCTTTATAAAAGTAGATTGTTGGTGAAATGTTGAGCGCCAATTACGCACCCCTAGTCGGAGACAATTATGCTCCTGAAAAAATAAGAGTAATCATTCCAGTAGGCGGAAAAGCAACACGCCTCTTGCCGCTTACGGCTGAAACAAGCAAAGCCTGCTTACGCTTTTTGAACAGGCCGCTTGTGGAGTTTTCTCTTTTGTCGTTGGCAAGCCAAGGCATACGCAACTTTATCTTCGGAGTGAAAGGCTACACCAACTATCGAGACCTGTATGATTACTTTGAGTCAGGCTACGGGTTCTCAGCACGCTACAACATCAAACCACGCATCCACATAAAATATCAGCCTAACGTTGAGGATTTGGGAAGCGCTGATTCAGCAAGAATAAACATGGAGTACTATGAACTTAACAGCCCAGTTTTCGCGGTTCAAGGCGACAACATTTTTGACATCAAAGTGAAGAGCTTAATTGATTATCACAAGGAAAAAGGCGCCGCCTTAACCATCGTGTTACGGGAAGTTGAGAACGTTGAAGGCTTAGGCATAGCCGACATCGACAAGAACGGTCGCATACAACGATTTGTTGAGAAGCCTTTGCCTAAAGATGCACCCAGTAACCTTGCGAACACAGGTTTGTACGTGATATCACCTGAAGTGAAAAAGATTTTCAAGGAAAAAGGCATTCATCAAATCATTAAAGAAAGAAACAGGTTAGATTTCGGTTACGACTTCATTCCCTATGTGATTCAGACTGGACGCCCAGTGTATGGTTACACCTTGAAAGGCAACTGGTTTGACGTGGGCACGCCTAAAAATTACTTAGGAGCCATGAAAAACCTGCTGCACGGCAGCTTCTCAACCCTCAACGATTTCGGCGGAAGGTTAAATGAATCAAGCCTAATTTGGGTTCAAGGCGAGAGCAATGATTCAGAAAAACGCCGTCTAGAAACTATCCAGAAAATAAAGCAAAAGAAAATCACTATTGAAGGCGCTGTTCTGATCGGTAGACATTGCCAAATAGAAGACGGCGCAAGAATCGTGGACTCATGCATTGACAATTTCACGAGAATAGGCAAAAACGCTGTTGTATCCAACTCTGCTGTAATGGACAGAGTGATAATCGGAGAAAACGCTGAAGTATACGACAGCATAATCGGCAGACATGTAGTTGTTAACTCAAGCCAGCGTAAACCAACAAAAATAACCGCCGTCTCAGTAATAGCAGATGACGTAAAACTAGAAGAAGGCTGCTCCCTTACAGCATCAAAGATTTATCCGCACCAGTACATCCGTGGAGAATTCCAAAACCAAACAATAATAGCAAACTAAGCACTACTATCGAACCTTTATTTTTTTTAATCGTTAGCAAAGAATTTTCATACGTTTTTAAGAATGTTGCAAACTTTTCCTAAATGAACTTTATTTCAAAGGTGATTATAGAATTACAATCTTAAAAGTAATCTTATTAAGTAACCTAAATATCATAATAAATGATGGTGAGCAAGTATGGGTGAACAAGTTAAGGTGCTCCAAAAAGGGAAGATTACTATTCCAGCAGATATAAGACAAAAATTAGGAATAGCCGAAGGCGACTACGTCATATTGCAAATAATAGACAACAAAGTGGTCATTTTGTCTCCAAATACTGTTCCAAATCCAACAGAACTACTTAGTGGTTTAGCTGAAAGAATAGAAATTAAAGAGACAGTGGAGCAAGAGCTAATAAAAGCATCTGCGGCAGAATTAAATAAGAAGCTATTGAGGGCTAAGTAAATGAGATTTGTTGATGCTAACGTCTTCATTTATGCTATTGTTAAATCCCCTCAAAAGGACTATGAAATTTCCAGAACAATACTGCAAAGGATCGAAAGCGGCGAAGCAGCGGCCACAAGCTTAGCTGTCATTCAAGAAGTAATCAACTGGTTACAATACAATGGTCGAAAAAGGGAAGTCGGAAGCTTCCTCTTAGCCATAAACTCATATTTATCAATGAGTAAGCTTTCTACAAATTGGGACAATTTTTTTCCTTCTCTTGAAGACATGTATGGGAAACAGATAGATTTCGTTGATTCATTAACTTTGCAAATAATGAAGCAGTACAAAATTAACGAAATATACTCAAATGATAAAGATTTCGACAGAATAGAGTGGGTCAAAAGAATCTGGCAATGAAATAATATACATAAGAAACGGTTCTAAATTTAAGCTTTAAACCACTTGAAAATCAAATACTTAATTTTATTTGAACCCAAATCTGGCACAGCAATAATAAACCGTTTACGCACCGTCGTAGCCAACCGCCCAGCCTTAACAATCTCAGTGGCTGACATGTCTGAGTCTGCCTTCTTAACGGAAACCGTGTAAGGGGCATGTTCAACGCCTGGACCGTACTTGTAAACGGCGAAATCGCAGCCAAATTTTATTCCGGGCGTAACAATTAAGCCGCTGTCCCGAAGGTCACGGTAAACAGCGTATTTTTCTTCAAACTCATCGTATAACTGTTTAGCTTTTTGTCTAAGCTTTTTGAGGCTAACCTTGCTTTCGCCTGAATTCTCGTAAATCACTATTTTTTTATTCTCGACAAGGTACAAGCCTTCCATCAAATCCAAAATTAACGGGACATCGAACTCTGGGATTTTTGGTTTAGGAATCCCAAGCGGTTTACCATAATATCCTGACTTGTATAATTGGGAGCCATCCGTTGAATCCCACACTACTAAGAAGTTTTCGATGAGTTCAACCTTTATTTTTGGCATTAAAGTCGCTCTTGCTACATGATGAAGGAAAGCATCCGTGCGGCGTCCGCTGCATCTTCAGCTTTGTCAGCGGAGTTTTCTAGCAATTGAAGAACATCTCTCAGAAGCATAAGCACGGGCACATCAAGTTTACCGCTGAGAACTTTTATGGTTAACGCACGGTACTGGTCGTCAACTATTCGTTCTGCGATTTCCACGTCTTTTGCGCGCTCCAGGGTTTTTTGTGAACCATAGTTTAGAACCATCATTGTTTCCCGTAGCTTAAGCACCGAGTCCAAAACAGCTAAAGAAAGTTTAAGCAGGTCTTTTTTGACGTCTGGCGAAATGCTCCAGTTGTGCTCCATTATTTCAACTAGGTAATAAGCGATGCCTTCAGAGAAATCAGCTATTTCGCTTGATAAATTTGTAAATCTTAAGAAGTCTTCGCGGGCAATCAGAATGGCACCTATCTCGGCTAGCTCTTGAGAAACCATACGTCTTGCCTTGATAACTTCTTCTTCGCCTGTTCTGATTTCGCTGAAGAGTTTCCTTGCGTTTTCTTTATCGCCGCTTGCAAAGTACTCAACAAGTTGAGGGATTTTTCTTGAGACATCTACAACCTTGCGTAAGTTATCTTGGCAAGCGTTTAGGGCTCTCCTTTTCACGCGCTCTTCTGTTTCTGATGGAAGTACCACTTGTTCCCCCGCCTATAACTATCCCTAATTTATCATGTTACTATCATGTGTACATTAAAAAAGATAGCTACTTAACTTTTGATAATGCTTCCTAACTGTTCAAAATTTAATTTTCCTTCAAAGTACTTATGCAATTGCTTCGGTAAGTCCTTGATTGCACAACGGACTTGCTGCCAAGAATCTCGGTCTCTTATGGTTACTGTGTCATCATTTAACGTGTCATAATCTATGGTTATTCCTAATTGTAAGCCTGCCTCATCAGCCCTTGCGTAGCGTCGACCGATGGAGCCTGTTTCGTCAAATTCAACCATGAAACCCTCGTTTGCCAGCAACCTTTGCACTTCCACCGCTTTGGTATCTAAGCCGTCTTTGCTCATCAAGGGATAAACGCCAACTTGCACAGGTGCAATGCTTCTGGGAAAACTCATGACAACTCGGTCGTCTTTAATGCCGTAAGCGTACTCTAATGCCACGTAAAAGAGCCTGTCAGAGCCAAAACTGGGTTCTACCACGTGCGGTATGAAGCGGGTGCCGCGGACAATAGTTTTTTGACGGCTAATGTCCACTTGCTCAGGTTTGACTCCATAGTTTTCAACCATAAAGTAACCTTGCTTTTGCATGGCATCAGCAACCTCTTGGGCAGGAACTTTAGCAAGCAGCGCAGCAACTTTTGAGGCTTCATTCTTGTATACTGGACCAAGCTTAGCCATAATGGGCTTCACGACAAGCTCTTCTTTTTCCACTGGATTAGCGTATTCTTTGTAAACGCTCATGTCAACACCGCTGGCTTTCATATGGCATGACAAATCGTAATCTGTGCGGTATGCATGCCCGGAGACTTCTATCCAGCCCCAACGGTCAACTAGGACCTCTTGGTCGAAGCTTTGGCTCGAGTAATGCGCTTTTTCCCAAGTAAGTTTTTCGATGAACCGCTGTTTCTCCGCTGGCACGCCAAGTTCGATTAAGAGTTCTTTAGCCATCGCCATGAAAAACGCTTGCCATTCTGAACGGATTATTTTCCGGTCAAGCGCTTCCCTAACTGTTAGGTCTGTTGTGTCCTCACATTCTTTAAGCCTTGTTTCGCATAGGAGAATTGGCAATACTTCGTTTTCCACTTCTGGAAGCAAATGGCAGCATGGCTCTTCAGGGTCAAAGAAGAACTCTAAATCAGCAATCGTGAACTCTCTTAGCCTAATCAAGCCTTGCCTAGGCGAAATCTCATTACGCAAAGCGTGACCTATCTGGATAACTCCAAAAGGAAGCCTTTCCCGCGCCACAGTGTAGAGGCGGTTGAACTCAACGAAAATATTTTGTGCAGCTTCAGGACGTCCATAACCAACCGCACTCGAGTAAGGTCCAATAGTGGTTTCAAACATTGTTAAGAACTGCTGTGGCTCTCCAAATTTGCCACCGCAGTCGGGGCATAAAATGCCCTGGCGCTCGATTTCTTCTTTAATTTCGTTTAAAATCATTTTTTCAGCTTCAGCCGAGCTAATGCCTGCTTTTTCCTCAAGCAAATGGTCAGCTCGGAAACGCCCATGACAGTTTTGGCATTCTACCATTGGCTCCTTGAAATGGTCCACGTGGCCTGACGCTTCGAAAACTTTTTCGGGCGCAATTACCGATGACTCCATTTCATAAATCCCAATTTTTTTAACGAAAAGCTCTCTAAGCTTAGCCTCAATATTCTGTTTCAACCTTGCGCCAAGGGGACCATAAGTTACAAAGCCGCCGCTACCACCGTAAATTTCAAAAGACGGCCAATAAAATCCTCTGCGGCGTGCTAACTCATTAATCGCAGTGAACTTGTCACATACTGGCTTTGCGCATTTTACTTCGTCGTTCAATTTTGTTTACCTTTTTTAAGCTTAGTACAGTGAGTAGATTAAAAGGTTACTAACGAATTAGCATGGTTATTCAAGCGATAAAAAGCAAAATTTTGGAGCAGGGGCGACGTTGCTTGGATTTTTTTTCCGCTTACCTAAAGAGAGGATTGAGACTTTGGGAGAACCAGTGTACGGCGCCTATGTCTAAAGCAAGCGCCCACTTATTTTGCGACGCCAACGCCTGCACCAGCATCAATGACTGGCATGTATGTTTTGGGTTCTGCAATCGCAATAATAATTGTAATAATCATAGTCGGATCAGTACTTGTGCTAATGTTAGAAGACGACCATAACTTCGCTTAAGAGCTCTTTTATCCTCCTTTTTTTCCTCTTATTTTTAACTTAGTTGGAACAACCTTAGAGCACGCGATTTTTTTAATAAGTATGTCAGTGTCCTGAATTCGAAAAATTTCTTTTTTTATTAAATCTAGCGCTTTTTTGAAGAACTAGGCATAAACTTATAAATAAATTCAGGATAAGTATCATTCGGATAGATACTATCCATAAATTTAAGGAGAAAAAGAAAAATGCAAAAGCTAAAAAGTAAAACTATGGCTATTATGATTGCAGTACTTTTAACAGTTTCAATGACAGCTTCAATGATGCTAGTGCCAAATGCTGGTGCACATACACCAGCAGTGACATATCCGACATATTCTTTCATGAGCGTTTCACCAAACCCTGTTGGCGTAGGCCAAACAGTCCGCGTTAACTTCTGGGTCAACTTACCACCACCAACAGCGAGCGCACAGTACGGCGACAGATGGACAAACATGAGTGTTTATGTTACAGCGCCTGACGGGACCACTACCAAAATAGGTACATATACTTCGGATGACACAGGAGGAACATCAACTACCTACACGCCTACCGTAGTCGGCAACTACACTTTCCAGATGAAATTTGGTGGAGAAACATTGGCAGGCAACAACCTTCCGCCGGGGTACACTTCGGCCAGTTATCCAGAAATTGGCGATTACTATGGACCTAGCGTAAGCAATGTATTTTCGGTGACAGTGCAACAGGAACAAATATCTTATCCTCCAGTAGTTCCGCTTCCAACCAACTATTGGACTCGCCCGATTTACGGTGAGAACAACGGATGGTATTCGATTGCCGGGAACTGGCTTGGTCTTGCTGCATCAACCTTTGCTGCGACTGGAATGTACAATGCTACTGGAAACTATAATCCGTATACTACTGCGCCAAACAGTGCCCACATCCTTTGGACTAAGCCTGAGGCGTTCGGTGGTATAATTGGAGGGGAATTCGGCAGCAGCGAAACAGCTAACTACTATTCAACTTCGCAGTACGAACCTAAATTTGCGCCAATAATCATGCAAGGCATCCTCTACTACACGTTTTATCCAGGAGCTTCAACTTACCCAGAAGGCTGGGTTGCAGTTGATTTGCACACTGGACAAACAATATGGACAAAGACCGAAGCTCAAGTTAACGGTGAAGTGCTAAAATGCGGCCAAATACTCAATATGATCACACCCAACCAGTACGGAGCCGAAGCATTCCTGTGGAGCATCCCCGCAAGTGGGGCCGGCTTTGGGGGTTCGCCTTCGTATATGTCGATGTACGATGCATTAACAGGAGAATGGATACTCAACGTTACAGGCACTACTGGGATGACACTTACAGAAGATGACCATGGCAACTTGATTGGCTACTACATTAATTCTGGTAGTATATTTGCACCACCAGACTATACGCTCTGCATGTGGAACTCGACGGCAGACATCAACCTGAACGTAGGTAACTACGCTGGCGGTCCATCAGTTACAGATCAATGGATGTGGAGACCTCCACAAGGTGCACAGCTTGCCTTCAATACAACAGTAGCAGCTAATGGCGAGTCATCCATAACAACATTGTGTCATTTGCCTCTTACAGACACTTCAGGTAAATCATTAGTTACGATGATGAGCTACTTCGGTTTCACTTTTGCGTCGTATTTACTAGGCATATCGGCGGTTCAGAGCGGCGTAGTATACATGACAGGATCAACTGCTGGTTCATCTTACCTCTACCAATCTGGTTGGATGGAGGAAGCTGCCTTCAGTGCAACAGATGGCTCAAAGCTATGGGGCGTAACTAATCGAACCGAAGTACCGTATTCAATCGTATACAGTGGTGGTGTTTGGTCTGGAAGCAACGCTTACGTAGAACTCACTGAATCCACACTATCAGTCAGCGGTTACAGCCTCACAACAGGCGCCCAGCTATGGGGACCAACAGCGCTTCCAAATGCTAGTCCCTTCAGTTCACTCGGAGCAAACTCGGTCGTCGCTAACGGCTCAATTTACATATGGCTCTACGGAGGAGACGTTTACTCCTTCAACATCGTTACTGGTCATCTGAATTGGCAATATCACACGCCACCCGGTGGCTACGAGTCACCCTACGGTGTAGAACCCCTATGGACTTTCTCCGTAGGAACAGTCGCTGATGGCAAGCTATTCGTCCCTGAAGGCCACATGTACAGTCCACCACTATTCCACAAAGCACAGCAACTAGCTTTGAACACCACTAACGGAAACGTAGTATGGAGCATTGATGCTTTCGACGTCACTAGCGCTCCCGCTATCTCAGACGGCGTCATGACAACGCTCAATGCCTATGACAACCAGATATACGCCTGGGGCTTGGGTCCCACCGCTATGACTGTTACTGCACCTGACGTTGGCGTTACAACCGCCACACCAATAACGATAAGAGGCACAGTAACTGACATCTCTGCCGGCACAAAACAAGAAGCACAAGCAGCGAACTTTCCAAACGGTGTTCCAGCAGTATCTGACGCAAGCCAAACCGCATGGATGGAGTACGTTTACATGCAGCAACCATGCCCAACAAACGTGACTGGTGTTCCAGTTACCCTAAGCGTTCTTGACTCTAACCACAACTACAGACAAATCGGCAGCACAACAAGCGACGGAACCGGCATGTTCACTTTCACTTGGACACCTGACATACCCGGCGATTATACTGTAGTCGCTAACTTCGCAGGTTCAAACTCGTACTATCCATCGAGCGCCGAAACATCTTTCAGTGCAAGCAGTCCAGCACCAACAGCAGCGCCAACCGCTACACCTATATCAAACATAGCAACAACATCAGATCTAATGATGTACATGGCTGTTGGAGTAATCGCTATAATCATTGCAATAGCCATAGTCGGCTTACTACTGCTCAGGAAAAGGCCATAAAAAACAAGCAATAAACCAATCCCTTTTTCCTTTTTTTGTTTTTAAATAAATTTTCAATTAACTATTGCTGATTACGCAAACTTCTCAAACATGTCCTTCCCACTCCAATTTCTTGGAAACGCTTAAAACTATCAGTTGATATTTTAGCGGTTGAATAGGAGAAATGTTCTTTTGGTCTCGGCAGAAAAAGGCAAACTTACAGTTGATGAGTTACTTGCGAAAGCCAAAAAGCCTGCACAGTTAGCTTCTCCAATGCACAGGTTTTATGAGGGAAAAATGCAGGTTATCCCTAAATGCGCTATCAGAAGCGTTGACGATTTTGCAGTCTGGTATACTCCAGGAGTGGCTGCGCCGTGCCGGGAAATCCAGGCAGACCCTGACAAATCGTTTGAGTTAACAAACCGCTGGAATTATGTGGCGGTTGTTTCAGATGGAACCCGTGTTTTAGGTTTAGGCGACATTGGCCCTGAAGCGGCGTTGCCCGTGATGGAGGGAAAAGCACTTTTATTCAAGTATTTAGGCGGCGTTGACGCGTTCCCCATCTGCCTTAGAACAAAAGATCCAAACGAAATAGTTAAGATTTGTAAAGCTCTTGAGCCGTCTTTCGGCGGCATTAACCTTGAAGATATTGAGAAACCGAAATGTTTTCATGTTCTTGAGAAAACCCGTGAACAGCTAAACATTCCTGTTTGGCATGACGACCAGCAGGGAACAGCCACTGTAATCTTGGCTGGCTTGATTAACGCTTTCAAAATCGTAGGCAAAAAACCACAAGAAAGCCTAATAACACTGGTTGGTTCTGGAGCAGCAAACATTCGGACAGCTTATGTCCTCATGCGATGGGGGGTTAAACCAGGCAACATAATACTCGCCGATAGCAAAGGCGTGGTTCATAAGAGCAGAAAAGACATCACCAAAGAAGAAGACCCATGGAAATATGATGTTACGCAGAAAACTAACGCTGAAGGCAGAACCGGCGACCTAGCAGAAGCATTCAAAGGAGTAGACGCTGTCGTGGCTGCTTCAAAACCAGGTCCAGGCACAATAAAGAAAGAATGGATTAAAACAATGTCAAATGATTCAATAATCTTTGCATGCGCTAATCCAATACCAGAAATTTGGCCATGGGACGCCGAGGAAGCAGGAGCCCGAATTGTAGCTACAGGTAGAAGCGACTTTCCCAATCAAGTGAACAATAGCCTAGGATTTCCAGGAATTTTCCGAGGCGTCTTAGACGTGAAGGCAAAAACTGTAACAGATGACATGTGTATTGCAGCAGCGCAGGAACTGGCAAATTACGCTCAAGAACGTGGAATAAGTGAAAAGGATATTTTGCCGAGAATGGACGAGTGGGAAGTTTTTCCCAGAGAAGCGGTTGCATGCGCATTAAAATCAATCGAGCAAGGTGTAGCACGGGTTAAGCTTAGTAAGAAAGAATTGTATGAGCGCGCTTCCGCCATTATTCAGAATGCTAGGCAATCAACTGAGTTATTGATGAAGCATGGTTTAATTAGGCAGCCTCCAACAGAAGCCGACCTTTTGAAATAATTCGGCACGGAAAAAATCCTGCCTATTTTTTCTTTAAAATTTAGAGGTAAATATGGAAAGTTATTTAAGGGTAAATTTGAAGTAGTGAAGAAAAGTGAATAACATATGCGTTCAGATTATACGCTATATGCATTAGCAGTTGTATTCTTTGCGATAACCATAGTTTCTGCGGTTTCGCTTACAGGAACAGACCAAACCATCTGGATTGTAACCTCAGGCTTGTTAGGAATCCTTAACCTCAGCTTAGGCTTCATTCAAAGACCAAAATCTACAACGCAAACTAACCAGCCGCCACCAACGCCGGCAACAGCAACGCCAGCACCCCAACCGACAGAAACTGCAACGCTTGACACCCCAAAAGAAGAAGAAAAGATGCCTCCTCAAACAGTTCCAGCTACTGAAGCTCAAGTAATTCAAGAGACAGTAGTCACTGCGGTGCAGCCTGCAATGCCTGAACCTCCAGCCAACACAGTATCTTCCGGAGAAGCCAACGAGCCTTCAGTGGGGTCTGTTTTAACTGAGGTCAGTGGAATTGGAGAAAAAAGAGCAAGTCAACTTAAAGCTTTAGGCATAAACAATGTTGATGATTTGGCGAAAGCGTCAGTTGAAGACTTAGCTAAGAGTTTGAAGGTTTCACCTAAAATCGTAGCTAAATGGGTTGCAAGTGCAAAACAGCTTTTACAAAAATAAAAAATTTGAGTTTAAAGCGGCGTTATTTTTACTATATTTCTTTTTTCAAGCCTTCGCAGTGCGTCTAAGCACTCGTCTTTTTTCTCGCCAGTAATGTTAAGGTTAAGCATTATGTCTTTAACTGTAACTCCGGGTTTGCCAAAATTTTCATGCCGCTTGTAGAGGTGTCGGACAATCGATTTTTCAAGTTTACCGCATCGCCAAGTAGTGTTGCGGATTAAAACAACGATGGTTCGGACAAGTGTCTGCTCGTTTGATTTTCTTCCACGGGAATCTCCCATCTCTCCCCACCACAAGAGGTAAACTGTATCATGGTTTTTAAACGTTTGTTCCTCAGTGGAGTGAGGGCTGTAATTTGGGGAGAAAGCGATTTTTTATAGGGTTTTTTTGAGGTATAAACCGTGGGTTTTGCCGTAGTATTTTTCTAGTCTGCCGATTTTTTGGTATCCGCTGTTTTGGTAGAGTTTTAACGCGGCTTTGTTGTCTTCGCGGACTTCTAAGTGGCATTCTGTTATACCTTTCTGTTTGAAGATGTCTTCTATTTCCTTGAGCAGTTTAGTTGCGATTCCTTTTCGCCGGTAGTGTGGCGCAACGTTTATGGTTATTATGTGCCCGTAAAGTATGTTATTTTCTATTTCTACTTGTGCTATTACGAATCCTGCTATGTCGCTGTCTGCTTTGGCTACTAACGCGATGGTGTTGTAGTCTGTTAGTAAGTAGGCTATTTGCCGTTTTGTGAAGGCTTCTTGGTCAAAGCATTGCTCTTCAATTTCAAAGAGCTTATCGAGTAGCCTGATGGATGCGGTTTCAATTTTTATTTCCATTTTGTAGTCTTAAGAGTAATTAGGGTTGAGGGTTGATTTTAGTTTTTTCTGTGTTTGCCGCGGCTGAAATTGCTGGCTTTAGTTCTAACCATTGCTTTTTGACGCAAACCATTGTTTTTCATCGTTATTTTCGCTTCCTAAAGAGTTGATGACCTTCTACTGTAGCGTGAAAATCGAATCCAATTTCCATGAGTTTAATGGCTTCTTCCATCGTGTCTGCAACTTTGACGGTGAATTGGTCGTTATTTTCCAGATACATCATTTGTTCCAAGTGAATGTATTTCTCTGTTGAGCTAATCTTCTTATGACCTAAAATCAGCTTAACATGCCAGGGGTCTTTTGTCTTGTGCTGCTCAATTGTGCCTTTCCAATGTCTGAAAGTCTTAAAGCATATCAAGGCTATGTTAGGATTCGCTATTTTCTTAGCTAAGTTTCGCCTTTGTATAGAATAGTTTGATCTCATATCGTCAGCATTGCTGAATATTCTTTCTTTAGTTCGCGGTAGTTGGCATAACATATCAATCGTTTTAGCAGATAAAGGTAAAACTCGGTTATTGCTATGCTTCTCAGCTCTAAGCCTTACGTTACGCTGTCCAAAGTCTATATCTTCCCAGTTTAAACGGCTAATCTCTCCAGGTCTAGCTCCAGTATCCTTAAGAATAGCACAGTAAACAGAGGTCTTTTTTGCTAATCCAGCTATAAGTTGATCCAGCTCTACCTCTGTTGGAATATACGGAATGCCGCTGTCACTGTAGTATTTAGGCGCTCTCCACATGATATTATTAAAATCGAACCATGCTGACAGAATGTAAGTGATTAACGCTTTTGTGCTGTCTTTAATTTCTGCTTTAGCTAAAACGGCCTTGCAACTTTCAGGATCATAGAGGTCGGCTCCAGCTTTCAACAATAACTTAAACGATTTACGGTAATTAGCGATAGTGTAGGGTTTTCTGCCGTCATTAACTAGTTGGGTAATAAGTTTCTCAATTTGTGGTGCTGCTTTTAACTCGCTTTGGGTTGGTGAGTGCTTTTCCATCTCCGCACAAGTCTTAGTTTCTTGTGTGGGAGTCAAGTTTTTCGTGCCTCTAGTCAATTGGACGCATACTTGGCTAGTTGGGATATTAGGCTGATTGGCACTTAAGTTTATTCTAGGAAAATGCTTGCTGAACCGGTGACTATACTCTGCGCATCTGAACCGCTGAACTAATTGGCCCGTTGGTAGGGTTCTATAACCATCTTTGTATATTCTTTTGCTGCCACATTCGGGACATTTCTTAGACCGTGTCGACTCGTGAGATCCATTAAGGGACGCCTGCAACCCGGAGATCTCTCTCGAAGGCTGCGTACTGCCAAGTATGCGCTTTAGAGGCGCCGGCGCCTTTCCTCGAACCTCACGGGTCTCAGTCATCAAACTATTCCTCCTGAGAATCTATTGCTAAGAGAAATTGCTGTGCACGTGTAAGGAGGACCCATAGAAACTAAAGCAACTAAATGAGTTCCACGTTTAACACCATTAGAGTGCCCCCACTCCCGCTTGTAGAATCCAGAACACAGTCCTTGCCTAAGCCGTTTCCAGTTAATTAGAAGCTGTTTTGAGTTCATTAGAAGCATACATGCTTGATTCTGTCTTTGCTTCGATATATTAGTTCCCTGAACTACCACACGTATTTTGCTCATACAAAAAACCTCTAAGTCGGCTCTGGATTCTCAATAGCTATCTTGGCATTTTGCGCCTTATAGTTGGGTATAACATTGTTATGTAGGCATGATCCACAAACGTAAATTTTCACCGTTGGGTTACGACTATCAATTAATTCATATTCCGATGCTAAAGCAGCGCAGTTTTCGCATTTTTGAGCGTTCAACGTAGGCTTGACAGTTATGGCTAAAGAGGGCTCTATTTGCTCTTTCAATAAGAAACTGTTGCTTGCGCAATCGTTTGAAACTCTCTGGAAATGGGTTTCGCAATAATGAGTCGGGTCGGCAGAGCTTAACATTTTATACTTGGCGGTTTCTTTGCATTGAGCGCCGACGCTTTCCCCGTCACAGCGGTAGGGTTCGCCGACTGTTAACTTTCGGTAATAAAGCATCTGTATATTGTTTGAATCTTGTTTCGTTTCGGCGATAGAATTGTTTAAAGGGTCGGTTTCTTGTTTCGGGGTCGGATTAGCCTTTAAAACTTGTGACATTATAGAGGCTTCCCCTCCACGTATAATATCGGCGAACTCCTCAAGGTTTATTTCAACGGCGCCGTCGTTTACATTTAAAATCATTATGGGGTGGGAGGCTATGTCCGCGTCACAAGTTTTTAGCCACGTTTCAAACGCCTTTTCAAGTATATCCTTTAAATCTTGTTCTATCGGTAAAACGGTATCGTTTCCTTTCAGTTTCAACGGGTGATAAGTTATTTTTTGTCGGTCAACGTCACCTTTAGCCGTTACTTGTTCGCCAACACGCGAATCCACAAACTCAATTTCCTCTAAGCGTTCAAGCCAGCTTCTTATCCGGTGACTACTCATAGGTCTTTTTTTATGCGCGGGGTCATTGTTGTAAGTATTAGTTAAGGTTTCAAGGGTCGCGCCGTTAACATCAAGTTTAGCAACCACACTCCAATAAAATTGCATTATGCGCTTTTCCGTTCCCGTTTGGGTCGTTTCCACGACACTATCATAAAGGTCTTTAGCAGTGTAGAAATCTTGCATCGTCGGCACCAGGTAGCGGTGTCCCTTAAGAACTATGACGGGTCGCTGAAACAGCTTAACAATAGCATAAGTGGGTAATAACTCAAGGTACTTGTTGAAATCACGCATGTCCCTAGTTTGTGACTTGCTAAACAAGTCGGTTATGCCGTCAAACGGGTTTATAGTGCGTATGCGTCCCTTTTGCATTGTGTCGCGTATCTTAGCCACATATTTTTGAATGATTGCTCGGTTCAACGTGTCACTAGCAAAAAGCCACGGGTAACAGCTTTTGCGGTTGCTGATCTTCATTGACGCCTCAAACTTTTCAGGGGTCGTTACCGGCGACAAGGTTAACGTGCGTGTCGCAAATTCAGCCATGTAAAAACTATCAACCGAATTAAAAATTAACACGGGAGCGCCGAGTAACCTTGTATAATGCACTTTTCCGTTGTCGTCAACCCATGGATGATCCACAAAGTCGTGGTCGTGGCTCATAGTCGCCTTATACATTTTGAACGTTGCGGGATCTACGCTTTCAAGGAATAGGGTTATCTTGTTTCGTAGGTCAATTTCATAAATGCAGTTGTCTTTAAGTTCATTGTACGCTTTCACTTGTTCCAGATAAATCGCGTATGCTTCTTTATATGATAGCATGGGGTCAGTGTCGTCCTTGTCGGGTTTGATGGGTTCGGGTATGCTATCGAACAGGCGGCCGTCCGCGGTTTTTCTTATACCGTTTAAGTGGCTGATTACTTTCGGCGATTGCGATCCTATAAACTGCACAACGTCTTGAGGTAGAAACTTTATAGTTTCCGTCGTTGAATAGCTTTTGCCGCTTCCACTTTCAGCTTTCAACGCAACATTAAGCGGCGACGCGAAGGCGCTTACACCTGCATGAAACACGGTTTTTATCACGGGGTCGTCAATGCTTGAAACCGACAAGTGTATTTCGTTAAAAATGAAATCTTCCACGTTTGGGTCAACGCTTAAGTCGGCAACGCCTTTAACCACGGCGTTATTGAAAGCGGTTTCAGTCATTAAACTTGTTTTTAGGTTCCAATTTTCAGGGGTTAAATCTTCTATCGGCGTAGTCCCCGACACATCAATATCGAGGTTGAAAGGCTTTTCAATCGGAATCATCAATAACCAGCTCTCCGTAAATCACGCTTAGAAACCGCTTGTCTGCAACTCCGTGAGTCTTTGCTTGTTTGATAACCTGGACCGTTGCATTTTCCATATTTCCAGTATCCACATTCATAGCAGTAAGAAGGTTTCACTGTGACTAAATGCTTAAAATCTGTCTGCATAGTTGCCATGCATTTAAGCCTCCAATGCGACAGTTAACCAACAGCGAACAGTCAAGCCATCGTCGTTATCCATTATTTTGCTTCTAACCGATAGGGGAAATTCCTTTTCTATGATGCCAAGGGCTTTTAAAACTCGGTTTTCTTCACCGACTACTTTTATGCTTATTTTGTTGTTATTTGTGTTCTTGTTTGTGTTCATACGCTTTTGCTTGTCCCGCATACAACCTGCGGGTTTGAACGACGCTTTTTTTCGCGGTTTTTTAGACCGTGATGCCTCTCGGGATTACCGATAATCCCAAAGCTAATATAGTAGTTCCTAGTATATTAGATTATCGATAATCTTAGGACTGTTGGAAATTTGCCAATAAAAGATCGATTAGCCTATAATGATTATATGCGGGAACAAAACCGTAAGGCTAGAGAACGTAAAAAGGCTGAAGCTGAGATTGCAAAACCACTTATTGACGCTGCAGTCAATGAGCACAGTAGCTTTACAATAAATCCCTTGCAGACGGCTCAAGAGCGATTACATGAACTTGAGGATTTACAGAAAAGTGTTTTAGCATATATTGACGAGCACAAAAGATTGAAAGTCGAAAACACCAGCCTTAAAGCACACCTTGACGTGGGGATCCAATTAGATCCTGTAGCTGTCCAGAAGCGTTTAACTGAGATATTAAAGGCACCGATTTCAACACTTGAAAAGATCCGTCGCCTTGTAAGTCCAGGCGAGCCGGAGTTTGACGTATCAACATTACAACAGGCCATTAATCCTCTGTTGGATCAGTTGGAAGTTGAGATATATTCACATAACTTGCTTGCTCCTACTCCTGAAAGCAAAGTTATCCAGCAAATAAATATGGCATTAAAAGAAGGGGTCAATGAAGAAGTAAAGAATAGAATGCTTCGTTCACTTGCTCAACCTCTAACTATAGAAAACAAACAAGGGAAAAGAGCACTTCTACGAGCAAAAGGACAAAGGAGACCGCTTGTTTGACAGAAAAAATAAGTTTCACTAGAACAGACGTTTTAGAGTTTCTTTGGACCCGCAGGAAATGGTTAACGGAAAGAATAGATAACAAACGCACAAAGTTGGACCCTAACCTGAAAGCTCGGGCTTCACTCATCGCCAAAGAATGCCGTATCTGCCAAACAATACTGCAAGGGCTAACAGACCAAGAACTAGAGTTACGGGTCATGCAATTAGAAGAAAAACTGGCAAATGGAATCCTTATTCCTAAGCCAAAAGAGGACACAAAGAGATGAATATCTTAACTCGGAAGGTTGGCGAGTTGGAGAAAAACGTGATAAGTGATAATCCCAATCCTGAAGATACTTATCTAGGGACAAATAACAAAGATGAAATAGAATTATTCAGGTTAGCTAATCAAATTCAGGAAGAACAGAAACAACGGGCGTTAGAGCTTCAAGAAAAAATGAAGACGGATCCCAGTAGTAATTATGACGCTGAGATGAAATCGATTTTAGAACTTAGTGATAATGATAAGGCAATTGTCAAGCAAGCCGATCTAATTTATACTCAACGTGTTATGCACCTATTCGATAATGCTGTTGCTCAACATGCCCATTTAAACGACCCGATGTGCAAGTACATCTTTTATGAGCGGTTCTATTGGTTTCTTTCTGAAATGAAAGACTGGCTCTACCACGTCTGGAAAGAATCAGAAATTTCAAATGAGCCCGGCTTTTCTGATTTGTGCGCAGGCGAGCAAGAACAGAAACTTAAACCGATTTATGATACCTGGAGAAAAGATTGGCTCTCTGCGGAAAGTTTTACCCGTTACATGGAGAAGTCACACGCCTTTAAAACCCATGAAGAAATAGAGAAAATGGTAGCCAATAGGACACCAGAACAGATAGCTCAAGACGAAATAGAAGAAAAAGCTGAAGAGGAAGAGGAAGCAAAATGGAATGCTCAAGACGCGAAGTATCTTAAAGAAAAGTGCCCCACCTGCCTCTCTAAATGTAAGTGGTATAACGAGCAAGCACGAAAAGCGAAACCACAGGAGCCGACTAAATGACAACTCAAAAATCCCTACTTATCCATGGGCCACTTAAAGACTTAGGCGACTTGCTAAGCATCGCCAGAGCTGAAGGCAGCAAAGTCCTAGGCTGCGAAAAAGTAAATGTTTCTCCCCAAGTTTTTTGCACGGGAACTGATTTTGTTGTAATTGTATCTCCTAAAGAGATGGTTGTTCAAAACTCACAGGTTGCATGTGGGAAAAGCAAAAACAAAATATGACTTTACCTCCAAAAAGAAATGCATTTGGTTCTGATTCTCAGTTAAGAGCAGAATCGGCAATACCCTCTGAACCCATCGTTAAGCCTGAATTATTGCCTTCTCTTGAAGAAGTAGAAGCCATGCGACGACTCATAGAGAAATATGAGACAATCCCAGATTTTAAAATCGTTGAACTCGGAGCAATTGACGACTTAGTAAAAGCTGCAAACAACTCAAGAGTGATAACAACATGAGCATAAACATTGATGTAACCAAAACAAGTTTAGCGACAGTTCCAGAGCAGATGCTTGATTACGCGATGGAGGTTCTGTTAGATCAAGCGCACCTAATGGTTGGTCTATGGCAAATTTACATCCATGTCGATACCGGGAGCGCTAGAGATAGCATACGGGTTGAGCGCGGCGGGGAAGGTTTAGGTTGGCGTCAAGTGCGTGTAAGAGGCGGGGGCTACACTGTAAACCCGAAGCATCCAGGACATACTGTGGATTACATGGGAGTTTTAGAGGCGAAGTATGGTGCTGGAAAACAAGCTTGGGAAGAAGTCAAGCCAACAATTTTAGAGATGCTCAAAAACCGTGTAGTGGAAGGGTTGACTGAGAAATGAGTGAGCATGTAGAAGTAGATTACCTGTTAAATCTTCGCATAAGCGACAAGACTATAGATGACCTTCGACGCATAGAAGCAAACATGATGAAAATTGCAGGCGACTTAAACCGTATATTTGGCAATTCAACAACAGCTAAAATCATGAAGGACATCCAAATTTTAATCATGCTTTATTCGCAGGCGCTAGTTGTGGTTGAAGCTCTAAAAGCAGCAATGAGCGAAGGCGCAAGTTTGCCCGAAGCGTTCGCTCTTATCGCAACGGTTACTGGGGCAGCGACAAGTATGGCAGCGGAGACACAAGGCGGTGGCGTTTAAATGGCGCCACAAAGAAAAGTGTCTGTTGCAGGCACCGATATTAGCTATTCAGCCATTGCAACTCAAGTGGAACTAAACGAGAATGCGATTTCCACTGTTACATTCACCGCTAACGACGCCTTGTCTAAAGCGTTTCTAAAAACGTTACACGTGAACGACGAGGTAACTGTGCAGTTCGCTAAAAATTCAAACCCGCCTTTTACGGCTAATTACAAAACTGTTTTCGGCGGAGCCATTCAAGAATTAAGCCCGATATTAACAGCGACGGAACAAGTTTGCGGAGTCATTGCTTATGGGAAAGGGTTCCAAATGAAAAAGATGCGTGCAGCTTTAGAGGTAGGTTACATTTACCCAGCGGTTTCATGGGCTTACCCTTACAGTTTCGATAATGTGTTTGATAATTGGGCTAGTGACGTAGCAACTCACGGCTGGACGGGTTCTCCGCCTTACGTCGCTAAATATTCGGGGTTAACTAACGTTTTTGGCATAGGCACAAACCCGAGTTTTATCGCTTGTGGCTTAGACGTCTGCACTTTTCCGCCGACGGGAAACAACAATGTTTTAGGCGCTTGGACGTTTAGTCTTAGCCCAGACTATAACGGCGGGCAATTCTCAGTTTTAGAATTGCATTTAGTTGTTGGTTTAACTCAAGATTCAGCTAGTAACACAGGAGCTTTCCCGACGTCGGTAACTATAACGCCGTCTTGGACAACTGACACGGGAGCTAGCCCAACATGGCACAGTTTCACGGGTAGCCCTAGCGCCTTCGTTGTTTCAGGAACAAACTTAGCTTTTGACGTGGTTACTAGCACGTATTGGGACGGTTACAACGGCGGAACATACGGCTCAGGTATCCCCGCTATATGGTCGGGTTATAACCCTCCCGTAAACTACACGGCGAACGGACCGCCTTTAGGGGTAGATATGGACATAAACATTGTGGGAAACATTCCTTATTGGAACGGAAACTTTAAGATAAAATTGCAAATCAGCAGTTTCACAAGTGCAAACGGGCAACCCGTCGGAGGCGTCACTGTAGCCTTAATGTATTTGAGGTATTTGTTTAATGATACAAGCGGTTACACGGTTAGACAGTTATTAACGGGAGAGCAGGGCAACATGGGTTTAATCCCTAACTTTGTCAATAACCGATTAAACACCGTTTCCAGCTCTGGATACCCAACGCCGATAAACACGGATTACGTCGTTATGGATTCCTATAATGCTTCTATGACTAACGGTTACGGCGAAACAAACGCGGATTTTGCAGAATCGTTAATTCCTTACGTTAAATTTCCGTATGAAGATTGCTTAAGCGCCTTACAGGACATAATCAAATATGAGAGTGCATTGCAGTTTCTACAGAATAGCGTCGGCTACCATTGGATAAATGACCCAGATGGAAACTTGCTTGTGGCACCCGTTAATAATCATCATGTTTGGGGAGCAAGCAGTTCTTACTATGTGGATAGTAAATGGGTTCTAAAGCCTTACGCGACGCCGTTTATAGTTAAGCAAAGCATGATTACGCAACAGTTCAAGCAAGAACCGCCAATTTTTAATGATGTTTTAGTCGCTGGAAAGTTTCGGTGTCCCCTTAATGATGATATTTGCAGAGGAAAAAATCAAGGGTCATGGATTGAATTCACAACGTTAAACGGTCTTATAGATGTTTCAGCGGCTCCCAGTATGAGTTTTTCATCTTACTATGACGCGGAGACGCCGCAACCTTCGATATATTTCCAGCCGCACTTAAGCACCAGTGGAATGATAAGTCACTGGATTTACCCGTTGACGCCTAGTCAAACTTCAATAATTGATTTCACGAAGTTAATGGGTAAACACACGGTTCCCTCTGTGAACTTTTGGTTTAGATGGGGAGGCAACACAAGCGCTTATGAATTGCGCTTATACGTTGACGACGGAACAGGAAACCCTTACTTGCCTAGCTTCTTTACCGCTCCCATATCAAATAACGCTAGTCAAGACGGCTGGGGTTATGTAAGCATAGATTTTCCAAACGTCGTTTACAAACGGGATTATGGTAGCTGGAAACTAAAAACGGATTTAAGTAATATTTTCACGACGGCGCCAGTAACTTTAGAGTGGAGCGACATGGCTAAAATAAGATACATCTCTATAGCTTGCGTCGGCTACTCAATAGAGGTAGGGACACCTTACGTTATGATGTATGGTTTAAGCTTTAACGGAACAGTGATAAGGGAAGCATACGACAGCTTAAGCATTTTAGGCGACGGAACTGCAGCGCATCCAGCTTACGGTTGCAGGCAAACCACGATTAAAGACAGTTTCGCGCAAACAGACAGTTTAAGTTCAGCGGACACGACGTCCCCGTTAACTCTTGAGTCAATCTACGATTTACAGCGTTACCGCAAAATACGCACGACAGGCGAAATCGCCATTAAATTAGACCCCGCATGGATGGCAGGACAGCAAATCTGGATTCAAACAGAGTACAACCCCAACTATACTAACCCATCAACAAGCACTCATTACAAAATTGATAAGTGGTTTAGAATCACTAAAGTCACGCACCTATTCGGTGGCAAAACAGGCGCATTAACAAAGCTGTCTTTAACGGACGATTTAACAAGCAGCTTAACCGTTGACACAAGCAACGTTTACACCACATTAATGAGAAAAGTAAATCCCGACTTTCAGAGTCGCACGTTCGGCTCTCTAAAAAGCAACGCCGACTTTGACCTAGGTTTGCCAATCTTAAGCCTCGATTGCACGTCTTACACAAGTTAGTATTTCGGACATAACGGCGTTATATTTACTACGTACATCCCAAGGTCCTGTGTACCCGGTAACTACTTCAGGAACACATGAAGCATTAGACGGAAAAAACCCTAGTGAAGCATGTGGAATAACCATAGAAGGACGAAACAAGTGGAAAACCCTAATACAAAACGCAAGCAAAAAAGAGTAGCGTTGTAATGTTGTACGGTTGCTTCTGTTCTTGAATTTGAAATAAAGCTTATAAGTTCATAAAACCCATTAGATACATACATTACACTACCCAACACCAAAAAGCTGAGGAAAGTTCAGGTTGACCAGAAAACCTTTATTCGTCAATGACATTGGTAGTATATTGGGCAAATCTTTTTATACAATTGAAAAGATACTGCCTCTACGCTCGGAGGGAAAAATATAATGCCCAAAAAAATCATATTTGAAGAATTAGGTAAAGAAGAACGAATATTACTCCTTAAAGCATTTGATTATGATGTAGATGAAGAAGGATTTATTATAGACCCGCATGGTTCAAGAATCCCGTCTAAAGAGATGCCCTCTCAGTTTTTACGTATAGAAGATTCAATGCTAATTCCAGGTTCCTTAGAAGTAGCAGATGCTACACCTACAGCCATAGCGAAGTTTATACGTGAAAAGGTGGAAGTGGCTGAGTCCACCTGTTGAGGTAATTCTAGAAACTATCCGTACGCTTCCATTAAAAGAAGCGTTAGCTTACCTAGTTGCAAATGGTGTAAAGGCTTTTACAGTTGAAGGCTATGCCGCATTAAAGAAGGCGATTCAGGATAAGCAAAATGAATCTCAATATGCTTTTGTTCCAAACAAAAATGAAGCTAATTGTCTTCTGAATTTTGCAAGAGACCCGAATTATCGGGAAGTTCTAATACTCATTCCAAACTATAGGTATATTGACCTAATTAGTACTGGGCTTCTGATAGATTGGTACCATAAGCATCATTCGCCTGCAAATAGGGAGCGAGTAACACAAATAAAGTTGCAAATTGCTAACAGACCAAACGGCAGAAAGCTATTGAAACTTGCCGATCTTCCAACAACACCCTTTTTTTCAGTAATTCTTCGATACTTACATCAACTCAAGGTTACGGGTTATCCCCGTCATTTTCTTGAAGAGGAATTTGAGGAATTTGTTGAAATGTGGCAACAAGCTTCAAAGATGGTACAAACGGAAGATACTGTTGATGATGTGGTTTCGTTTTGTAAAAAGCAAATTGAACAAGGGAGCAAAACTTTCTTTGTGTTAGGTATGAAAACTGCTTCAATCATTGTTGAGAACGCATTAAAAGAATTAGTTTCTAAAAAAATCCTTGAACGGAAAAATTACGATTACCTTCTTACTAAGTCTGAGATCGGAAATGCTCCTAGAATTGAATTAATGATCTCTAGCAAGAATGAATAACTCTCAATGTTATCTCACGACCGTTAACATGGAGAAGCCATATCCTACCAAGTTAACAGAACCTTAGATTGTACTCGGTAAAATGTCCAGAAATGTCCGAAATGTCCAGTTCCTAAAGTATCTTTTTTTACGGTTTTCGCATTCAACGACCTATTTTTTTACGAAAAAAAGAAAAGAGATTAAGGCTTTGTTCTAGAGCCTTCTTGTTCTTGCTGGTAAGCGACGCATTCATCGTAGAATCTGCGGACTCGGGGGTCGTTGAGTGCTTGTTTAAGTTCTTGGAGTGCTTTCTGAGTCATGCCTCTGCCTCCTTAGCTTGTTTTTCTGCTTGCATTGCTTTCTTAAAAGCCAGGTTGAAACTTGGGCTATCTAGTCGGTCGCCAAGTTTTTTTAACTGTTCTTGAATAGACACCTTTATGCCTCCGGGCTTAGGAAATATCAGACGTTGCCGCCAGTGGTTTGAGCACTTGTCTTAAGATCATCAGCTAACGTTTTTGGGACTGTGTTTCTCTGTCGTAGATAGTCTGATACAATTTGCCGGGTTACTTCTTGCACTGTTTCAAGTTTTCTAGCTTTGCGTTCTTTTTCTAATTCGTCGTGCATTTCGTCTGAAACTGACATCATATATCTTTTCATATTCTTAACCATACTTTTAAACACCTATAGATATATTTAAATACTTGTGTATATAAAGATGTTGGTAGATACTTAAAAGTATCTAAAGGAATATGTGAGAAGGCTTGAAAATGTGGAAACAAAACAATCTATTCGGTCAACAGTTACCCATGAATGAAAAAGACCCACAGCAGCCTCCAGAACACGTTTGCACAGAAACATGCTATACCGCGCAAGAGGAAAAATGCACTTGTCGGTGCGGAGGCGCTTATCATGGGTTAGGAAACTTGAACAAGCATAAAGAAAAAGCCCAGGTTGGAGGTGAACACGCATGACCGACGAAATAGAGTATGAGCAAGTGACTATCAAAGTGCCTAAGCGAATAATGGCTTTTTTACGCTTCGCAGCTGGACGGCGAGATGTTCAGGTAGAGGAAGAAATAGAATATGACTTGCTTGATAATGTGCGAGCTGAAATGGAAGGTTTGAACGGAGAAGAACTAATCTCTATGCTTGAGTTAGGCCAGATTTTCTATGACATATTAGGCGACGAACGCTATAAGCCAAAAACAACAGATCAAGAGGTGAAACAACCATGACTAAAACAATCAAAATCTCTGACGATTTGTACGCTAATATGTCAATATATGCTAAATGTTGCATTCCCGAAAAAACAATAGATGAAACAGCCGAAAAACTGTTACAGATCGGCATGGATGCGGCGCAAGTTCATTTAGGGATAGCCCAGTTTTTAAAGCGGAATCCAAATACTGACTAACCCTTTTTTCTTTTTTTGGATTAGCGTTGTTTTGAAAAAGCATATTAGCCTACCAAAGTTTAAAGGATTAAATATGAAACTGAAACGACCGAAACTGAAACGACCAAGTAAACGTTTCATTCTGGTTCTGCTTCTCTTGATATACTGCGTTTGCTTTTTTTACTTGGAAACGTTTTCAATCTTGAGTTTCAGAGGGTTAGTGGCATTTCTTTTGTTGGGGGTTCCCATGTTTTCTGCTTTTCTTCTTTTGGCAGATTATATTCTGAGGCGTCTTGCCAGCTCGGATTAATTTTTTCTTGGTTGCTTTTCCATACGAACTTAACCTATTCTATTACACTTCAAGTAAGCTATGCCGACGGGAGCACGTCCTCTGTTCTAAGTTCTGTACCTGCTCTAGCTGGCTCTTAGAAGGTAAAGGCAAACTTTAACGAAAAAGACCTAGCAGAACTGAATTTTTAAGGTGTGCAAGAAACAGATATGTCATCTTGAGGATATGCGAAGCTACTTATAGTAAAGTAAAAAGTATTTCCTACTCTTAATATACTGAAACTAGGCCCATTTCCATATTCGCCAAATTTAGACAAATAATCGTATATGAATCCTAGAATAGTTGTTTCAGAAACACTAGTATAATTAGCAAATTGAGCAGTTTCCTTAGCAATAAACGTTGAATTATAAAAGTTAGTGTCGATGCGTCCAAAAGACATTTGGGAGCTACCAGAGATCAAATCTTTTAATTCTATCTCGAATGAATCAGCTTTTAACGTCGCAATCTCGTCTTGTGTTAATGATTGGATTTGTGAAGATGTTGAAGGTAAACTCGGTGAATTGTTTGATGCTGATTTACTGTTTTGTGAAAGTGGTTGCGTAAATGCGAGTGCTAGGGCAACAATTATTAAAGTTGCAACCAAAACGATTAAGGCTAAACGTTTCTTGTTTATCTTTTTCGCCTCCAATCCAGAATAGAGCTATTTAACATTTAAGATTTTATGGCTAATTCACACTAAAAGTAAACAAACTCAAATCTTATATCTGCCTAATAGAAAATTAAATCGCTTATAGGAACGTTTTACGAGACGAAGTTGTCACAAGTTTAAAATAGATGCTAACTCGAAAATAGAACAAAACAAAATAAAGTGCTTGCTGGATGATTGAAGACGAAGCGGTTTTCTTAGATAAGATGTCAGGGTTTGATTTTGAAGAACTCGTCGCAGATATACTAAACAGGTTAGGCTATGGACACGTCGAGAAAATATTATTCACTCAAGATGGAGGCAGAGACATACTAATCCATTCTCCAAACGGGCTAATCGTCGTAGAATGCAAACACCAACCAAAAAGCAGCATTGGGCGTCCAGTAGTTCAAAAGCTCCACTCTGCCGTTATCACCTCAAAAGCTGTTAAGGGAATGCTGGTGACGACTGGACGTTTCACAAAAGAAGCGTTGGAATACGCAGCAGATCTCGCTAGGTCAAATACTCATATTGATATGATAGACCGACCAATTTTGATTGACATGGCGTCACGTGCGAATGTAACTATGGTTAGTGGCAGACAGAAATTAAGCGTCTGGACTTATTCTCTTCCTTCAAGAGACGAAACTGCTCGTGGAATATCATCACATGTAGCTTCACTTTCGTCAAGTCATCCCAGAAATCCGTACGAATTACTGAACAACTGGAACAGAGTGGTTTCTTATCTACCAGTCTATTCGATAACGTATAATGTAAGTAGCGTATTTGAGACTTCAGTGGGAGTTGTTCATCGAGAGAGTGCTTCCAAAGCTCGGCTCTTTCTTGATGGAAACACAGGTCAACTATACAGCGATAACATCAGTTCTTTCTTGGAGTCAGAACAGCAGGACCAGTTTAATCAGCCTCATCAAGACTTTGTGGGAAACTTGCCAACATTCCATATCGATGCTACAACAATGCAGCGAAGTGCTAAGAAATTCATCATACAGAAGCATACCCGAAATGTTTCCTATTATGGACGCAACAATCAAAGGTACACTAAAGAATGCATCCCTGGAGAAAGAGAAGTATACATTAGTGATGTTCGTCAACTTTACCTTCCTTTAACTCGGATAGATTTCAAATTAGGCTCAACAAGTTATTACACTGAGGGAACTCAAGCTCCATCTGGACGTTTGTTATCTCAATCAGACAATCTAAGGCAATGCCGACTATGCAATAGAACAATAAATAAATGTGCGATTATTTGCGACACATGCGGGAAAACGACCCATTCTGGCGGATTTTTTATCAGTACGATTCATGGATTCAGATGTAAAAGGTGCGGTCGCACTACCTGCCGAGAGCATGGGTATTGGAGACGAAAATATTTGATTTTAAAGGAACTGTTGTGTCCAGTTTGTTTTGAAGCAACCCGAAATGAGAATCTTACATTTAGACGATTTGACCTTCTTAGCACGCCATCTCTATGGAAAAGCTTGTTTGGGCAGTCTTAAATAGTTTAGTTTTGGATTATTTAGTTACCGGGTACACAGGACCTTGGGATGTACGTAGTAAATGGCTTTGAGCAGGCCTGACAAAAAAGGAGGGAAATTGTGGGTTGACGCTCGAAACATCGCCCTTTTCTTAGAGTACAATTTTTTTCTTTTCAGGTTTTTTTCGTGTCTTCCTCTTTGATGGCTTTCAACATTAAATCATAAACTGCGTTTACTGTTTTGCCATCATAATGCGGCGTGGCTACCTTCAAATCGAACTCATCTACAGTTACCTTTGGTAGGCTAAGCATAAGCAATTTGAGACCCTGCTTTTCGTTTTCTTTAATCTCATACAGGAGTTCGCGAATTACCGCTAAGCCTTCTGATGTTCTATCGCTTGAAGAAGTCATAATTCTACCTCAAATTCCATGTCTTACTCTTACTCTTTCTTCATTTATATGCTAAAGAAACGAGAAATAGATCAACCGGATATTATTTTGAGTGTATAGGAAAGAAACGGAAAGAAAACATCGGTATAAACCGTCTACAAAACATCTATGCCGCCGCTATGTGGCATCAATGAAGTATAGATGTATGTGGTAAACTCACAAAACGCCACATATTTAACCCTTCAAAATTGACCAAACTGACCAAATTGACCAATTACCAAAACTACCAAAATTACCAATGTCCACAAATGTCCAGAATGCCCAGTTCCTAAAGGTGCGAAAAAGTGCAAAGCAGTGCAAAGTGGTGCAAAAACCGAAAAACTGAACATTCCCTTACACCTGTCGAAATTTAATAGCGACAAAAACCTTACATTTCCTTACACTCAGACAGCAAAAAGGCTAAGTGGCACATTTTGGCACACTTACAGAGTTAGGTCTGAAATGTCGTTTTATGCTACAAAACGCTACATTTTACAGGAGAGTTGAATAACCTTCAACTTTTAGGGCTAACATTCTAAGAGAAAAGTCTCTAAACTCCTTAGAACTGGAAAAGCGACAAGAAACACAGTTTAATATTTCAGAGGGGACGCAGAAAATTGAAGGTTTTGCTTCAAAATGTCGCTAAATGTCGAAGATTGACGTCTGGATGTCCAATTATGTCCAAAATGTCCACTTTGTCCAGTTGCTAAACGTCACAAAACGTCACATTCAAAAGAGCCAAAAACGACAAATTTGTCGTGTAAACCCCGACACACTCAAGGATGCTAGACACAAATGTCCAAATTCAGGGGGGACCCCTTACAACAGCAAAACGAAACAGCCACAACTAACACGCCAAACGCTGAAACAACCACAGAAAAGGCTCTAAATACCCCCTACCCCCCTAACAAAATGTACCGAAATGTACCTCTAACGAAATGTCCCAAAATGTCCCATAAATCAAGGGTAAACTAAAACTGTAATTATGAATTATCGCTCAAACAGAGTTAAATTTCCCGAAGTAAGATAACCTCCGAAAAAGAAGAAGAAAGCTGTAAAGGCTTTTTTTACTTAACCCCTGTATTAATTTGTCGTTGACCTACCGAGTTTTTTCTGGATTGATGTCAGACTTCTTTCAAGTCTTGGTGATTCCTGGAACTGGCTTATAGTTGGCGGTGTTTTAGGTCTTTCACCTTTCAACAGACGCTCAATTGTCAGTATCTGAATCTTAGGGTACTCGTGCTTCCAAAGGGGAGAAACAAAGGGATCTGTTGCTTTAACCTCTTTTAGCATTTCGCTAGTGGGTTCTTCAAGAGTTAGGAAGATTCCTAATGCGGCATTCTGCATTGTAACAACATCACGCAGTTCCCTTACGTCCTTGACGCCAACATGCCCACTCTTAACCTGCACAACAATTTTCTCATAATGCCCTTCTGACGTATCCATGAACCGAAGCCAACCATCAACTCCTGCATCAGCTCCCTTCTTACCCTCTCTCGGCCTAATTGTGGTGGCACCAACGGGTTTCGCATCGATCAATGAGAGCGCCCACCATTGAAACTGGTAACGACGGTTAGCGTTATTGTTGCTGTCTTGAGCCAAAGCCCTTGCAGCGCCCAGATCTCGAGGTTCTCCCTCCACTTGAAAGATAGCAGTTGGAAACGTGTCTCTCAATCGACCCTTAACCAAGTTCACAGCAAGATAAGTAATGTCGATACCTAACCAGTGTCTATGCAGCTTTTCCGCCGCAATTATGGCGGTTCCGCAGCCGCAAAATGAATCCAATATCCATCCGTCTTTAGGTGAGCTGGCGTTGATTATACGCTCAAGGAGCTGAATTGGTTTTTGAGTTTGAAAGCCTACCCTTTCCTTCGCCATCGAATTAACAGGGGCTATATCATCCCAGATTTCATGGACAGACGCTCCACCTTTCGCTTCTAGTTCATCCAAGTACCGAATGATTTGTGGAACTCTGGATTTTGTGTATATCCGACCTTGTCTTTCTAAAGCATGCATTTTCTCTTCTGTAAATCTCCATGGTCGGGTTAATCCATGGAACTCGTACATAGGGCCTCGTCCACCGGGTGGATTCAAGTTGTCGAGTCTAAACTGACGACCGTCTTTGTCGACGTGGGAAAACTTAGATTTTATGTACTCTTCTTTGCGTTCCCAGTGCTGTTTATTAAATAAGTAATCGTCAGTCTTTGAATAGAAAAGCAAACGGTCTGCTACTCTCCCGAAACGTTTTGCATCTGAATGTGCTGTAACACGTTTCCAAATTATCTCATTTCTAAAGTTTTCTGGACCAAAAACCGCGTCAAGTAACAGCTTAAGATAATGACTTGCCGTGGTATCGCAATGAAGATAAATTGAACCAGTTGGTTTGAGAACTCGATGTAGCTCTAGGAGTCTTTCGCTCATCATAACCAGATAAGCGAACATGTCATTTTTTCCCAAGAAGTCATGAAGAGCAATTATGATGTCGCTTACCCTCTTGGGAGATTGCATCGCTAAACGATCGTAGGCGTGCATTGCTTCGATGTCCCAATGCCAAAAATCCGAGAAAGCTTGGATCTGAGCGGATGATTGCTCGCCACTGGTTTCTTTGAAAAGAATGTTATAGTCGGCTTTACTGTTAAACGGAGGATCGAGATATTCCAGATCTATGCATTCGTTAGGAAAGTGTTTCCGGAGAACTTCCAAATTGTCGCCATAGAACAGAGTGTTGGCATTAAAGCAAGGCGCAGTGCCCAAGTTGTTTTTTCCTCAAAAAAGGTTGTACCTCTTGAGGTATAGTACTTATGAAGAGGTAATATGAATCAAAAATACACTATGACTTACTAATCAACCACTAAGGTTACGTTAGTTACGGAAGTTACGGTTTAATTATGCGATATACTTGCTTGAAGATTACCAAGAGACCCCTCATCAAGACCTTGCCAAGCTGCCCCAGCCGTTCTCACTTTATAATAGGCTGGGGTACCCCAGGGATTATCCAGGGGATACCCCGGGGGATATTATCCAACATTACCTTTGCTTTCCTTTCCAAAAGTCAACTACCTTTGTTTGCTTATATATTGCTGACCGCAATATTAGTCAATTATGAGCGCAAGAGACCTGAAGGTTGCAAAGCAATTCATGGTTAAAGAGCTCACTTCCTACCAAGATGAGCTATTCTGCCAACTGTTCAAAGATATTTCAGGCTTCAGTCAAAACCTCTCTGATCGCGTCTTCGGTCAGCGAGATAGGCGAATCTCGATTTATGGAGTCAGGGGTCTAGGAAAGACCACAGCTATGCAGGGAGCACTTTGGGACGGCCTCAAAGAAAATCAGACGGAAAAGTACGTTCCAATTAATGTCGTCGTCTTGGGAGCAAGAGGGGTCACAGACCCTTTACAGTTGTCAGATCTATTCTACAGAGCCGTTATCATTGGCATAAATCGAGTTGCAAACGCTTCTGGGTACAAAAAAGATCTCGCCGCTGCTGCTGCCAGGTATGCCCCATGGGTAGCGAGGAAAATAACCGAAGCTGTAGGAGTTGTCATTGGTCCAGTTGCTCTTGCATCTGACTTGTCTGAAAAAGGAGTAGACTGGCTAGTTGAACATTTAGGGTACAAAAACATTGACGCATTGGTAAGCTCGAAGGACCTTGACTCACAGCAAGCCGCCACATTTCTAATCGATAATCTTGAGCATGAAGGCGGGAAACTGATCTTTGTGATAGATGAACTGGACAAAGTTGAGAACGACACAGTTCTATCAGACTTCTTTGACGGAAACCAAGCTTGGTTCCAAGGGAAACAAGGTATGATTTCTCTTTCGTACACTTTTGGTAAGTCGCTAAGCAAGACTCTGGTTACATCTGCGAGCCGTATTTCACAAATTGAAGGCTTTCCAGGGATTGCCTCACCTGAGGATGCAGCCGAAATCATAAGGAGTCGTATTGAGCTCGGTCTTTCGCAAGTTAAGGGAAGTGAGGAAGCGGCGGCGGAGGCGGCGGTTAAGATTATGCCAGATGAGACAGTCAAGGCGATTCTGAACGTATCGGCGCCTAACTCTCACATTATGCTGGAAAGGGCATCTCAAGCGATAGACGCAGCTATCCTCGCAAAAGCGGAAATCGTCTCCCCAGATCACGTTTATACAGAGCCAGAAGAGCAAACTCTTCCGACAACGCTCGAAGCATCAATCCTACAGGAACTTGCAGCTTGCAAGCTATCTCCATCAGTAATTTCTGACAGGCTACAAAAGGATCGAGGACTGACCACTCGAACCCTTCAAAAACTTATGGCGAAGAATTGGGTTGATAGACATGGAGATGGAAAACGTGCCTACTACTTTATTACACCTAAGGGTGAAGCAGCTTACAGAAGAGCAAAAAATAGTTGACCATACAATACGTCAACAATATATAAGTAAACAGCATCAATTGACTTTTCTTTTTAAAAAATGGATACCATAGTCTCTTTTTCTCATCGTTTATCTCTACTCCCTAGATATAAACAACTGCAGACTTCTACGGTTTCAGAGCAAAAGCCTCTTATCTCTATTGTCTACACGATAAGGCTCTTATTGTTGACGCTTGAAAGGGGTTTTTGTCTATGCACTCAACAAATAATTTCTTATATTCTCTATTCAAAACCTTCAAGCCTGCACAAGTTCTGGATCGCTGAGGTAAAGAAAAGTATTAGCGTTAATACTTTGTTATAGATTCAGCTTGCCTTCTCTGAACCTATCCAGAAGCTTCCGGACAAGCGCGATTTCTTCACTGGTCAGTTCTTTCTCTTGTTTCTGTCTGAAATAAGCAAAATCCAAGGTTTCAATCGCTTTTGCCTTCCTGAACGCTTCCTGCCAAGTGGGGATCAACTGCATAAGATAGTTCATTGCATATCCGCAATCATGGCCCAAATAAACATCGCGAACCAACTGGTCTATGCCGCATCCACTAAGAACGCTGTTAGTATAGGCGCGAACATCCTGGGGCTTCATGTATTCTCCACTGCGACGGCCGGCAGTCCTAAAATGCTCATAAATTGTGTGTCGAACTACGGGCGACACATGTTTAGTCCCAGGTACTTCTAGCGGTCCGACTTTGCTTCTGGTATATTGGTGCGTGATAATGTATTCTTCCCCTCTCAGAGGTCGCCTAAGCTCTCTTTCTTTTATGTTCCTCAGCATATTGAGTTCCATTGCTAACGTATTCGTCAAGAAGCACACCTGTCTTAGATCTGGTCTGTAATTTTCGCTTTCATGCCCTTTTTCCGGCTTGATCACGAAGGGACTGTAGGGTTCTATTTTTGGAAAAGTTGTTATGTGGCGCCACCGAGGGAAAAAGTCTTCACCGCAGTCTGGGCAGATTTGGAATTGGCCATCTCTAACGGGTACAGAGAGAAAGAAGTCAAACAGGAACTTGCCGTGAAAAGTGAACCCTTCGCGGAACTTTGTCAGCTGATCCAAAGTTGGAGGATCCTTCACCGTTGGCTTGTAAACATACTTCACTTTAACGAGAGGAGTCCTGCTGTTTGAGAAGTAGCTTTTAACAGTAGTCACAACAATGCTGATTACGCTGCGCGGTAACTTCTGTTCTTTTGCCATGTCTCGCCAGGCTTCCAGTAGCTTCTCTGCAGGGTAGAATCTTAGTTCAGGTTTTTGGCCAAGTTTTAAATCCAAAAGCTGTGTTGGATTCATTCGGACGCATTTCAGGAAATACCCGATGTATCTTAGGTATGTGTTTTGACTGGAAGCAACGACGTTGCCAAGCCAACTCTTGATGTCTAAATTAAGAGCCAACTGCTTCAAGTATTCATCGGTTGCCGCTCCCTTCCTCTCTAGTATTCGGATTCGATTTAGGATTTTTTCGAAAGTGACTTTGTCAACGTTTATGTAGCTAATGCGGGAAAAAGCGTCGCTTTCGCTGAAGTCAGGTTGCTCTCCCTTCAGCTTAGAATGCCCCCTGGAAATGTTCAAAAAAAGAAAAAGGGGACTTTAGGGCGGAGTGGATTTGACTTCCGTAGCTGCGGAAGTTGGTGACATCACCATTTTCAGGGGCTTTAGTTCAAGCCATTGCTGGGCTGCAAAGCCTATGAAAAAGCGGAACCATAGTGTTATTATTCTTGTTAGTATGGTGGCTGTGGCGGCTAAAGGTCCGTATATGCCCATTGAAATGTAAAGGGTAGTCATTACGGCTTCTGGAAGCCCAACTTCGAACGGTATACCTATAGGTATCGCTTTGACGGCTAAGAATATGGCTGAAGTGACGATGATTATGCTCCATGAAACTGGGTGTCCAAGTGACATGAAGACAAGGTATGGTATGCTTAAGCTGAAAAACCAAGATATAATCAAATAGAATAATGAGCCAGCTATGGCTTTTGGGTTATGCCTGAACTCTTTCATTGCGTCGTGGAAGTGCTCTGTTATTTCGACTGTTTGTTCCTTCAAATTTGCCAGTTTCCATTTGCCCATAGTGATTCTATGTGCAAGATTGGTTGTAAAATTGATAACTTTTAATGTCCATTGCTGCTTGAAACCTAAAACAATCATTAAACCGATTATGCCTATTATTGCTGCGGCAACTAGTATGATTGCGTTGAAGATTAAGGGGTTAACGTTTCCGCCGAAGGTAAGCAAGATTATCCCTGCAACTAGGGCAACAACGTTTAATGCCATGCCGAGAAGCCTGTGTGTAAAAAGTGAAGCTACTACTTTACCGAATGAGCCGCATTTGTCTCTTGTGCACAGGTACGTGCGGGTTACTTCTCCGCTTATGGATTGTGCTGGAACGATGGTGTCAACGTAGATGCCGTACCAAACGTAAAGGTAAGCTCTAAAAATCGATAGTTTGATGGAGAGATAGTTGGTTAACACGCGCCAAGAAATCGTGAAAAACAACACTTCTAGCAGACCGAATATTATGGCTATTGAGTAGATGGTTGGGTCGGCGCTTTTTGCAGTGGCTAATATGCCTAAAATGTCAACATGGAACAGGTAAATGTAGAGGAAGAAACCCAGTAAACCTAGCAGTGGAAAAAGCATTGTCTTCCAAGTTAATTTTGGTTTAGGAGGCTCCATCTTGGTTTTTTGCACCCAACGTAAACCGTGAGATATGCGTATGCGATTATATACTTTGTCCAAATCCATGCTTTCTTTGCTAAAGAAGTGTGTTCTCCAGCGGTTGGAGAAAGCGCACACCAAAAAGGTTAGACAACCAACCTAAAATTCAGGGATAGCCAATACTGAAATTACCCCTTTCCATAAGAAATATTATTACTTAAATTAAGAATTATAAAAAGCAAAAAAGGAAAAAATTGATCTTTTCAACGCTTGAAGCTTTAGTATCTTGGTCTGTAACCGCCGCCAGAGCCTCTTCGGTCTCTGTCTCTGCTGCCGCCGCCGTAACCGCCGCCGCCACGCCTATCTCTACCGCCGTACCCACCGCCGCCTCCGAATCCTCTGCCGCCGCCTCTGAATGGTCGTCTTTCTTGCTCGTATGTTTTGCTGGACACGTTGTTTTCTGTGTTCACTTCTACGGTTAGGGGTTCTTTTGCTGGTTCAAGTTTGCCGTATTTGCCGATGTTTAGGCGTATGTTGCCTTTGAATAGGGTTACATAACCGTTTTCTACGCGGATAGTGTCGCCTTCGTTGACCTTTTCGATGTTGTCATCCCAGAGTGTCACGTATACTACGCCTGTTTCGTCGCCGACCAGTGCGTCGCTTACTTTGTGGGGGGATCCGTCTCTTCCCATTGGGATTTCGCGGATTTCTGTCTTGGATACTACTTTGGCCGTAACGTTAACCGCTCTTGATTGTGGGGTTAAGTCGCCGACTTTTGCTTCTACTGGTTGCTTTTTGTTGTCGAAAAAACCTTCAACAGCCAATTGGTTCTACATCCTAGTTTTTAATCTAAGACAAAACTACATTTTCTCTACACTTAAGTGTTTCGCTTTAACAATTTTATTTTTTTAGTGTTCTTCATTTTAATAAGTTTACATTGCATTATATTTGCGAGAAAAATTTTAGATAAAGGTCGCTGATTTTTTAAAGTTAGGACTATTAGTTAATTGTTTAGAGTTCTTTTGCATTAGACATGATTTTTTTCTTGTTTAGCTGCTTTGCCGTAAGGACTATTGCGGCTGTTCCTAAAGCAATGAATAGGGCAAGTATGGTTGCGCTTGGAAATTCTGGAATAACTGCGGTTACTGAGTCAACCGTATCTTGATGATCAATTAGATTAGCGGTTTCTCCAGCTGCAGGGTGATCAGCAAGGTCTGTTTGCAAGTTTAATCCGGTGGGTCCTGTGCTTGTAACGTTAAATGTAAGTGTTGCTATAGTTCCGCTTCCGGTGAAACCAGGGGTTGCTTGACCAACCGATTGTGCCACGAGGTGGTAGCTCCCTGACACTTTTTCTTCTTGAACATATATGTCGCCAGAACTAAGTGAATTGGAATCGTAGTTCAGCTTATTTCCGTGAAGAACACCATTAGAGTGAGATTCTACCCCTAGATTAAGAACTACGTTTGAGAGGCTAAGAACTGAAGAGTTCCATTGAAGAGTAGCATCTATGCCAGCGAGATTTTGAACATTTGAAATTATAAGGTTAACTGTTAAGGTGCTGCCTATTTGAGGTTGGCTTGTGGATGCTTCTGCGTTCACCACCGTGCTGCTTGACTGTGCTGAGACAGTATAGATAAGGCAAAATGAAAGTAAAGCGCAGATTAAAATGGCTATAATTTTCTTGGGCGTTAACTTAATCGGGCTTTTCATTTTATTCACCTTTTACCCGTTCTGTGAGATTCACTATTTTGTCTCTCCCATTCTTATACCTTGTTATATTACCCTTCCTTTCTAAAGTAGCTAATAGTTGACTTGTTTTAGCCTTAGAAAACCTGCACTGCTCGACGATAGCTGATTGGCGCATGCTGCCGCCAGAAGATTTGAGGATTTTTATTACTTTATCTTCCTCACTTTCAATCGGTGATGCATCTTCAAGGACAACTGATGCAGATTTACCGTTCAATTTGCGGCGTTTAAACCTGTAGAAGCCTAACAAGGATAATGTGGCTCCAACTGCTGCAACTGCGCCTATGATTGCATACTGTTGCCAACCATTATTTCCGGTCTGAGGAGTGCTCGTTAAAATAATATTAGGTTCGCCGTTAACCAAGTCTTGGGTTCTAGACCACACAAACGTTTCGGCTGAATCGTCACGCTCGTAGGGTGCAGGAGAAATTGATTTAATGCTAAAGTTTGAGGGGTAGCTTACTTGTAGAGAAGCATCTCCAAAAAGTTGGCTAAAAAAATTATTGGCGTGAAACACGTCGCCAAATATGATTTCATTCCCCTGAATTACACTGAAGTTTTGCCACAGGAAAGAGTATTCAGTGGTTTTAGATTCTGAAGATATAGTAGTGCTAATTTGGAGGGAGCTCTCATCTACAGCCATTTCTCGATGAGTTGCGCTTGCTACGAAATCGACAAGATTAAAAATTTTTTGTTGAAAATCTTGCCACGTTTCTATTGTGGCATTAATATTCGAAAATTGAGTCACAATCCAAACCGCTGAGCCATCACTGTTTATTTGAACTTTATACTCAACATAATTTTGGCACCTTGCTTCGTGGAGCGGAAGAAGCAAAAGCAGTAGCATACAGACGGCGAAGCAAGCGATTAGGCGGTAAACTCTCATCTGGATTCTATCCAATGGAATGCTTCAACCACATTTAAAATTATAAATGTTTTTAATCTTTTTGAGATTCCCCCGCGCACTTTCGCTTTCGTAACTTATTTAACAAAATCTTATTTCTTGCTAAATGACATATTTATAGCTAATTTAAACTCAAAAAACCATATTTGAAGCTAATAAATTAAATTAGGCACAAATGAACTTTTATGAACCAAAATGAACCATTATTGCGATTTTTTAGCTAAAACAAGCTCAGAAACGCTTTTATCCGTAAACAAATAAGAGCTTTTGAGAAACACAAAGAAGAGGACGAAAAATGAACAAAAAAATTCCAATGGTACTTGCATTCATAGCATTAGTCGCAGTAAGCAGTTTAAGCTTAGTAGGTGCTAACGCATCCTTAGTCAGCCAAGCGAACATGGCAGCAAACGCTCAAAATGGGCTCTCTCAGCGAAGCTACATACGCATTAACGGTGTTATATCCCAGTGGGGAACAACCCCCGTGAATGGCACACTTCAAACCCAAGCTAGAACAGCACTGTTTGAAGACTCAAACACAAACCAGTTAGCTTCAGCCACTGCCATATGGACAACCAATACGTCTCGTCCCATCAGCGCTGTCCAATCAAAGGAAAACTTCACTTACACTTTCTACGCAGCAAGATTGGCGAATGCTTCAGTATCAACTTTAAGCGCTAGTTCAGTTGCCACCGACTATTTCCTTAACGGCACATGGAACATTTACACAGTGACAAGCAATGTGACAATTATTACCAACGCAAATGGAGAAATAACAGAAGCCCACCGAACCTCAGACACCTCCGTTCAAAAGGCATACGGAGAACTTAACGTTACTGACAACTGGAGCAAATTCACACTCGCAATAAACGGAATTGACCCATTGACAGGTTCAGTGTTCCGTTCAATGACAAGGCAAGTTCAGTTTAACCCATTCCAAGTAACTGACGATACAACAAGCAACGCAGTTACCAGAGCAGACATAGCTGCAGTAATACAAAGCTACGGAGCCATGCCAGGCTGGGGCAACTACGATTCCAGAATGGACTTTTGCGGTCACTATAAAATAGACATCGCTGACCTATCAACAGTAGCTTGCAACATGTAAAAAATCCCTTATTTTTCTTTTTTTTGTTTTTTTAAAAAATTGGTGGCTAAGTTAATTACTATAAATGTGTCTATTAAGTGAGTAATGGCTGAAAAAATGGCGGAAGCTAAAAAAAGCATTGAAAAAACTGAGGAGCAAAAATCCGTAAAGTTGCCGTGCGGATGCGTGTACCAAGATAAAGGATGGATGCTTACTCGAGTTGATGAATGCGAATATCATAAGCGCAAGCGAGCAACTAAGCGTCCGTACAGGCCTAAAGCTGAATGCGTAAGACCATAAGAGAAAAAGGGTATTGAGCAGCATTATACTCCAAATTTAAATTCAAATTTTTTCCGCAAGAGATTTAACAATCAAAGCAGATGTTCATGCACCTTGACAACCTCAAAAAAACCCCGTGAGCAAAAACAAAAATCACCTAATTTACGGCGAATGGTTAGAATTCTTCTCCAAGTAGTGCTTATGGTCGCTATTTTCGGCGCATTACTCTGGTATGTGGGAATAGGTTCGCTGTATAATGCATTGCTTACCATTAAGATAGAGTATTTGCTTCTTGCTTTCCTTATGTATTTTGGAATAAACCTTCTCTTTACAGTACGGCTAAGACGGGTCCTAGGTAAAGATGGCGTAAAAACATCTTTTGGCAAAACACTTCTTGCTCAATATGCTGGAATGTTGACGAGCGATGTCACACCTGGACGCTCAGGTTACATTTTAACCCCAGTTTACCTTAGAGATCAGAATGTTCCAACATCAAAAGGGCTCTCAAGCGTCTTAGGTATACAAACAATAGAGTTTTTAGTTAAAGTGATCGGCGGAGTAGGAGCAGTAATTTATCTAGTTAAAGTAGTACCAACAGAGACCTGGAATCTATTATTCCCCCAGACGGTTGCGGGGATAAATTTGGGTTTAATAGTCGCAGGATTAGGCATAGCATTAATGCTCACAGGAGCAATCTTACTAGCGGCTTTCACATGGTCCCAAAGAGCCATCTCATTATTTGACCGAATCGCAAATTCTAGACTACTAAAAAGATTTACAGGCGGCTTAATGGGTAAACTTGAAGAATACAAAGAAAGCTCCCATAGCACCCGTCGAGCAATCCCAGAAATAGGCATCTTAACAGTCGCATGCTGGATTTTGAAGGGTTTTGAATGGTACTTTTTAGGCTTAGCCTTAGGAATTACGCAGATACCATGGATAGCTTACTTCCTTATTCACCCGTTGGTAACCGCTTTAGCTTTTGTTCCCATAACTCCCGCTGGGGCTGGCGTACAAGAATTCGGAATTATTGGAATCTTTGGACTCATACTTAACGTACCTGCTCACCCAGAACTGGTACCAGTAATTGCTGCATTCGCTTTGCTTGCTCGTGGCTTACTGATTTTTGAAGACCTCGCAGGAGTGCCCCAAATTGTAAAGTCAACAAGCCTAATCTTTTCACGCAAGAAGCCTACGGAACAGCTAGAGCCACAACCTGCAAACCCCATTTAGAACCAGCGCTTTCAAACCAACAATAGTATAGCAACGCTTTTTATCATCTTATTGCCAAAAAAGGAAGCGTGCGTGAAATGAATTCTGAGTTTACTATTAGAAAAATGACCCAAAGTGACATAGGCAGTCTTAAGCAAATTGTAGACTTGTCTTTTCCAAGGTTCTTCCGCTTCTTCGCCACCCACAGCCTAAACTCAGAAGGACAAGTACTCGTAAGTGAAGCGCAAGGGGAAGCTGTTGGCTTCGCTAAATTAGTAGAGTTTCATGTGGGCGACGGCAAAATCGGTTGCATACTTTGGCTTGCAGTTCACCCGCAGTTTCGCCGAAAAAGCATTGCTAGTACACTCGTAAAAGCTGGAACCGAACGCCTCAAGCACGATGGTGCAAGAGCGGTTTTTGCTTCCGTGCAAAGGAGAAATGTTGCTTCCTTAGCGGTTTTTAGCATGCAAGGTTTCAGAAAAATGGGTTTTCTGGGTTTATGGCGGCTTTTTGGTTGGCGCATTTTTGAGTTTTATAGGGATATTTGGTTTGCCCCTAGAGAAATCGTGTTAATGTACGATTAGTTAATGCTGCAGCATTATGTCTTTTGCGAAAAATCTTACAGTATAGTCAACTTCAAAACCCGACTACTTGTAAGGCGCGCATGGGTGTTGAGAGTGTGTGAAAACTATGTTCGTTTTTGGCGTAAATGATAGTTTTATATGTATAAACGGTTAATAACATCTAGATATGCCTAAGAAAATCGTTTTTGAGCCTGCCACAGAAATCAAAGTAA
>Ga0208819_1000238_pt1 | contig 49247 bp, 38 predicted proteins | sample June2015DPH_11_1_3_FD_184707 | JGI IMG/M metagenome (GOLD analysis project Ga0208819, IMG submission 184707) | Peatland microbial communities from SPRUCE experiment site at the Marcell Experimental Forest, Minnesota, USA - June2015DPH_11_150... | ecosystem: Environmental > Terrestrial > Soil >...
TACGCAAGAAGTCACAGCGATACCGGGCGGCCAGAATGATCCGGGAACTCCAAAGCCTCGGCTATCGGGTTGAACAGGCCAATTCTCAATCCGCCGACGTTCCGGCGTGAAGGATTTTCGACCCTGCAGCCACCAATCCGTCAACTCCCGGTTGGCCGACCAACCCGACGCTATCGCGCGCTCCGTTCTGCGCTAGGTTCATTCTCCGGAGCAGGGCCTGGAAGCGCGGGTCGGCGCGGTAGGGATCGATGGCGATGCAGGGTCAGCGGCTGAGCCCGTGCCAGAGTTCGAAGATCTGGGCCCCAAATCCCGCGAGCACTTGTGCTGCCTTCGGGCCGGGGTCTCCATAAACCTCGAAGCGGCTGATGCTCGAGGCCGCGAGAATTTTCGGCACAAATTCCTGCACCACCGGGCCCGTCACGTGAGCCAGCACAGCATCTGCATCGGCGTAGGTTTCGAGAATCCGGCACTGCCTGCGATCACCACTCAAATACCAATCGTAGCCGAGGGCGCCTGGTTCTTTCTGAGTGCCCACAATCATTGCTTGCGCAATACCTTCAAACTCATCAAACTTTCCTTCGTTGATCGTGAGATAGACGGTGAAGCGCACCGTGTGCTTGATCATGCTCAAATCCTCCTTTGTGTCGCACGCCGACTGATTGTCCTGTCCGTGGGCTTTTCGACGTCGTGGCTCAATCGATTAGTTCCGGTTGGCCAACTGCGCGGAAGTTGATGGGCAAGCTCTCAAGCTTTGCGAACGCCTCAACCTTCACCTCTTGGGACGGATAGCCAAACTGAAGTTTGCGCTCCATTCACCGGGAGAACGCGTCGGAGGCATGCAGAGTCGCGTTCGGAATGTTATCGGATCGCATAACCGCCATCGACACGGATCGTAGCACCGGTAACGAAGTCCGATGCCCGCGAGGCCAAGTACACGGCTGTTCCGGCAAGTTCTTCCGGTTGGCCCCATCGACCGGCGGGGGTCCGCGCAAGAATTTCATCGTTCATGGGCATTGCACGTACAGGCGCCGTCATGTCCGTTTCAATCCACCCCGGCGCAATCGCATTGACTTGAATGTTGTGCGGGGCGAGTTCAATGGCCATGGACTTGGTCAGTTGGACGATCGCTCCTTTCGCGGCGCTATAAGAAGGGACGAGCCCAGATCCAAAGAACGAGTACATGCTGCCAATGTTAATAATCTTTCCACCTTTATTACTGACCATCGATCTGGCAGCCAGCTTCGAAAGAAGGAAAACTGAGTTGAGTTGCGTCTCAATGACGTTGTCCCAATCTTCAGGTTTTTCCTGCAACACACCGCCGCTCAGCGACACGTTGCCGGCATTGTTTACCAGAATGCCTATGCCACCGAGTTCGCTCTCGACCCTGTTAAGCGCGGGTTCCAGTCCAGCACGATTGGTCACATCAACCATTACAGCAATCGATGGAACACCGATTGCTTTCAATTCGGAAAGCACTCGCTGGTTCTTTTCGTCGTTTCGTCCAAACACCGCGACGGCAGCCCCGGCTTCGGCCAATCCGAGCGCGATGCCACGACCAATTCCGCCATTACCGCCAGTCACTACAGCCACCCGACCGGTTAGGTCAAACAATGCATGCGTTTTCATCAAGCGCTCCCTTTCAAGGACCAACGAACAAGATTGATGCTGCGAAATAATTCAAGTCAGACCGTCAGAGTGAACCCGCCATCCGGTGTCAGCGTGGTGCCCGAGATGTAGCTGGCCTCGTCGGAACACAGAAAGAGGATTGTTTGGGCGATCTCATCCGGGCGGCCTGCCCGCCTGGTATGAACACGTGGTATCAGAACCTTGTCGTACAAGTCGTCGCCGACGATGCCGCGCGCCCGGTGATGCATCGGCGTATCGATGAATCCTGGGCACACGAGGTTCACCGGATTCCCTGCGGCGCCAGTTCCGCGGAAACGCTGGTCGTCAGCCCAACTTGCCCGTGTTTGGAAGCGACATACGCCGAGCCGCCGGGGAAGCCGAGAAAAGAGTTTACGGAACCGACGTTGACGATCGCACCACCATGTCCACCCGCAAGCATTGCGCGGGCCTCGTACTGCAAGCACAGGAAGGTGCCCTTCAGGTTCGTATCGAGAACTCGGTCCCAGTCCTGCTCAGGCAGGTCTGTGACGCCTGCTAACTTCCCCTCGATGCCGGCGTTGTTCACGGCGTAGTCGAGCCGGCCAAATGTCTCAATCGCATGCGCCACCATCCGTTCGACATCCTTGGCGATTGCGACATCCGTAACCACGAAGCTTGCTTTCCCTCCCTGCGCCTCTATCTCAGTCGTGAGCGTCGCCAACTCATGTTCGCGCCGCGCCGCAAGAACTACCTTGGCGCCTCGCGCCACAAAGGCCTCACCGGTCGCCCGGCCAATCCCACTGCTCGCTCCGGTAATCAGAGCTACTTTGCCATTCATGTCTGACATCCAGATCCTCCAAGGGGCGGTTGGCCTGACTCTCGCTAACGTTGCTTCTCCAGCGCTGCTATTGGCGATGTTTTTCCGTTGCGCCGTAGGATTGTGATTATAGCGAAGGGAGATACTCCTGGAGTCTTGCGATTTCGGACTTACCGTCGATACGTCCCGGTTGGACGGTTAGTGTTTACCGAGGCATGTCCGTTCCGAGCGGATGACGGGCAACCCTTACCTAACCCGGTAAGGTAAGGTTGGCTGACCATCCGCTCGGAGGATTCATGAGCGGGCGCTTTCGAGGTTAAAGCGTCTTATTATTCTGTCTGGGATGCGGGCTTGGTGGGCGCCGATGATTGCTCGCTGGTAATCTCCAGTCCCGCTTTGCGGAGGCCATCGATATAATGCTCGACGAGTTCCCGATCGTGGTACCTCCGGAGACCTTCGCGCGCCCACACGGCTATGCCCGGCCTCACCCTTAGCAGATCCCGCAGCTCTTTGCCCGCCGCGTCACGTTCCCCAAGCTGCGCGTAGGCAGCCGCCATGAACAAATGCGTAGCGAAAAAACCCGGAATATTGAACTTGAGTCCGGCGCTCACCGCGCCGTGGTAGTCGCCATTGCGGTACGCCTTGTGGAAGAGAGGAAACAAGTACCATCCTGGATGGCGCGGAAGGAGTTGCATGGCCCGCTCCACCAAGGCGCAGCCGTGCTCCCAGTCGCCCACGTACGCTATCAAGGTGCCCATGGCACAAAGAGTGGATGCGCTCATCGGGTTTAGTTCGATGGCCAGTTCCGCCGAAGTTCGGAAGGCCTGAAAATCCTTGCGGAAGAACAGAGCCCTGGCCAGGGCTTGGTGCGCAAGGGCATTTAAAGGTGCGGCGTCGACCGCTCGCTGCGCGGCTTGGAGTGCGCGCCCAACAGAATCGGGTAGCACATTGTATTCCATGCCGTACTCTTCCGCATACAGCCCCGACAGCATGGCCCAGCCATCGGCATAACCCGGCGCCTGTTGAACGGCCCGCTCCATGCAGGTCCGCGCCGCGGCATGCTCTTCGGGAGTTACGCGGTAATTGAAATCAATGCTGCGCAGAAACGCCTCATACGGGCTCAACTGGTCCGAGGCCTTGCTCCGAACCACTTCGCTCATGCTGCGCGGCAGAACACCGTGCATGTCGGCGACGGTCGAGACGATGCGTGGCACAAGGTCATCCTGCAACTCGAAAACCGCGTCCGGGCTGAAAGTTCGTTCGTAGTTCTCAGCCCACAGATGCGCGCCCGAGACTGTGTCCACGAGTTGCACTGCAAGCCGCAACTTGGTTCCTGCCTGGCGCAGGCTGCCTTCCATGACATAGCGCGCGCCAAGTCCCTTGCCAACAGTCCGCAAATCGGTTGCCTGGTTTGCGTAGTGCAGCGTCGAGCCGCGTGCGATCACCCGCAGATAAGAGAAGCGCGATAAGCCAGTCACGACGTCCTCAGACAGTCCGTCCGCCAACGCGGTGAGGTCAGCGTTCCCGCCGCTGTATTTGAAGGGCAGCACGGCCACCCAAAATCCTTCCTGGGCGCGAAGCGCTCCCGAATCGGACACCTTTGCGGCAAAAGAGTTTCCCGCTGTGCCTCCAATCTCAAGCCCCGCCTTGCGGAGGCCATTCATCAACTGCTCCACGAGATCCGGCTCGATCCACCTCCCATGTAACTCGCGCGCGACCTGGGCGTAGTTCGGTTTCAGCGCGAGCATATCCCGGAGCGCCTTGCGCGCCTCCTGCATCTGGTCAAGTTGCGCGTAGCAGATGGCCAACACCGCATGCGTGTAGTAGTTCTTTGGGGCGTTGAGGTGTAGAGCCACGTCCAGAGCTTTGCGGTAGTCTTTCTTGCGGTACGCATCGTGCCATGCGGCGTAGCGGTACCATCCCGGGTGATTGGGATTCAGTTGCGAACCTTTATCCGATAGAGCACAGCCGCGCTCCCAATCTCCGGCGTACGCAATGAGCAAACCCATGAACGCGGCAGTGGCTCCATCCATTGGATTGAGCGAAACGGCCCGTTCCGCGGCAACCCGGAAAGCCGGAATTTCTCGCCGGAAGAAGAGAGCCTGAGCCAAGGCGTAGTAAGGCAAGGAATGCAACGGTGCCGCTTCGACCGCCGTCCGGGCGGCTCGCAGTGACCGGTCGAGGGAATCCGGCTTCGCGTTGTCCCAGTGCCCGTACTCGTTTGCGTACATCACCGACAGCATGGCCCAACAGTCGGCGTTCCCAGGGGCCTGTTGGACGGCTCGTTCCAGGCAGGTCCGCACTTCGGCAAGGTCTTCGGGGGTGAAGCGCTCGTTGTAGCCGAAGCTGCGGAGCAGCGCTTCGTATGGGCTCATTTGATCGGCAGCCTTCAGCCGCACAGCTTCGCTCATGCTGCGCGGCAAGACTCCGTGCATGTCGGCGACCGTAGAAACGATGCGGGGAACGAGGTCGTCCTGGAGTTCGAAAACCACTTCGGCACTAAACGGACGCTCATAGGTTTCAGCCCACAGTTGCGCGCCTGTGGTGGCATCGACGAGTTGCACCGCTAATCGGAGCCGGGCGCCAATCTGGCGAAGACTGCCGTTCATGACGTAGTGGGCTCCCAGATCCTTACCCACCACTCGCAAATCGGGGGACTGATCGGCGTAGCGTTGCGTCGAACTGCTCGTGATCACACGAAGGTACGAGAAACGCGACAGTCCCGCGACGATTTCTTCGGACAGGCCATCGGCCAGGGCTTTGAGTTCTGTGCTTGTACCCGCGTACTTCAACGGCAGCACAGCGACCCAGAATCCTTCCTCGGCGCAGGCCGCGCCCGAGTCAGCGGTGGGCACGGCACGCGATGTCGGGGGCGTTGCCGGGACCACCTTCTGTGATGTCTGTCGTGCCAGATCGCGAAATTCGTTGCTGACGTCGCGCGCCGTCTGCACGCGGTGTCGCGGATCCTTCTCCAAACAGCGCCGGATGATGCGGGCCAGATCGCTCGGCAGATCGGGGCGAACGTCGGTGACGGACGGTGCAGTGTCCCGCAGAATTGCGGAGACCAACTCGGCGGAAGAATTGCCATCGAAGGGCCGCCGTCCCGTCGCCATCTCGTAGAGCACGACGCCCAGGGAAAAAATGTCGGTGCGATGGTCGAGGGGGCGACCCGATGTCTGTTCGGGAGACATGTAGGCTGGCGTCCCCATTACCACGCCCACTTGGGTTTGGCTCGCCGAGGTCAGCGTGGCATCGCCGGGGTTGGCTGCGCGAACATCTTTTGCTAATCCAAAGTCCAGCACTTTGACGCGGCCTTCGTTCGAGACCATGACATTGGCGGGCTTCAAGTCGCGATGTACGATGCCTTTCTCATGCGCGGCCGCGAGCGCGTCGCCCAGCGCACTGGCAATTTCGACGATCTGCTCGATGGGAAGGCCACTTGCGGGGATCAGGCGGTCGAGTGGCTGCCCTTCGACCAACTGCATCGTCAGGAAGTGGACGCCGTCGCATTCCTCCACCGAGTGGATGGTGACGATGTTCGGATGGTCAAGTTGGGCGAGAGCTTTGGCCTCACGACGAAAGCGCGCGAGTCTCTCCGGATCGTGCGCCATTTCGGCGGGCAGCACCTTGAGGGCTATGTCGCGACCGAGTTTCGTGTCGGTGGCGCGATACACCTCACCCATGCCACCTGCGCCGAGGGGCGCAAGAATTTCGTAGGGTCCCAACCGAGTTCCGGGAGTCAGGGGCATGGAGTGTCAAACGATTGTACCCTTCGGAAGTTTGAGATACAGGATAGGGGCTGCGGTTCAGGCCTTACCACTTGCGAACCGCTCGATAAGCTCAGCGGCCTCCTGGGCTCCGCCAAACTTGCGCATTGATTCGGCGACCCGGCGAGCGGAGCTGAAATAGCCGGGATCGTTCAGCACGCGGTGCACCTTAGCGCTGAATTCGGCCACATCGATGTGCTTTTCTCCGTCTGCGCCGTCAACGGGCAACACAATCTCGCCCGCGCCCAATGCCGCAAGACGACGAGCGTTGCTCTCGCGCTCCGTTATGGTAGGGATGATCACCGCCGGCGTGCCGGCAGACAATCCTGTTATGACCGAGCTGTGACCACCATGATGCACCATCAGGTCGCAGCGCTCAGCCATCGCTCTACCTGGCAGGTAGGGGGCGTGATGAAAGTTTGATGGCAGAATGCCAAACTCCTCCGGCACGTCCTGGTAGCCGGTTGTCAGTACTACTTGCACCGGCGCATCACCCAAGGCCGTGATTGCCGCGCGAATCACCACGATCGAGTCACAAGGAGTCGGAACTCCGGCATACCTGGGATTGCCGGAGTAGACCCATATCAGAGATTTGTCGCGGCCGAGCGCAGCGACCCAGTCGGGAAGCGTGGCATTGCCGCGCTGCCAGACAATTGGTCCGATGTAAGCGACAACTGCGGTAGCCGGCAGCGGATCCGTTTCTGGCGTGCCGACGATCAGGGAAAGATCGCCTGCCAGCAGATCAGCGCAACGCTCAACGGGTGCGCTTCCGTATTCCGCGGCAACCTTATTGATCACTGCGGCTGCACTGGGTAATCGAGCGGGGCGGTCTTTCTTCCACCAGAGAAATCCATCGCTGGCTGGATGAATATTGCCCTGAAGCACGGTTACGAGCGGCACGGCAACTACGCGCGCGGCGAGGCAAGTAAGAAGCCCGAATGAGTCGACCACAACATCAGGATCGTAATCGCGGATCACGTCCACGTAGACCGCCGTTTCGCCGCGAGTGGCTTCCTCGTCAAGATACAGAGCGGCAAAAAACTCTTCCACATCCCATGCGGACCCAACTTGAGCCAAGTCCATCACCGGAGCCGGCATAGGCCGCGAGGGCATGGGGAGGTTTTGCAATCCCGCCTCAGCGATCAGCTTTGAAGGTGCTGGTGCAGGGTTGAAGACGGCGACGTCGTGGCCACGATCTACCAGCGCTCGCGCGATGGGAACCATGCGCGTCGGCAGACCGAGGTCGTTCGCCAGCAGCATAGTAAACAAGAACTTCGCCATCGAGCACCTTCCGAGAGTCGTCTATGTGTATTCTCAACCCAGCTATAAGTCAAACCTCGGCCTGTGTGAGCGTCACTCCCGTTCTCATACCAACGTGGCTGCACGGGCGAATCACAAGCATCCAAATCTCCCGAAGTGCGCCCGGCGCGCTTTCCACTAGTTTGTAGAGCCACCGGACACTAGAAGTCGGATAGGACATGGAGGTCTTCGAAGTCCGAAGAAAAGGAGTTCGAAGCTCCTTATGCGATCTGTACGATTGTGGGCGGATGACGTTAGTGCTGTATCGCTGTGACCTGAAAGTTGCTGAGATGATTGTCTGCAGAAAGGATCAAATCATCAGACGTGCTGTCCCATCAGCACTACCCTACGAGGCATGGCGTGAAGGTAACGACTCGTCATGGAACCCTCCGACAACGTATCCCGCGATCGAGAGATCGGCATCGGAACCGCGAGGGGATGGTGCAGCTGCTAGCATCAAGGTGGCCAGGGGCTAGGGTTGATAGCATGGCCAGCATATGCAAATTCCCATAAGCGTCGCGTCCGCCGCGCGAGCGGCTTCGTTCTGACGGGCAAACGTGAAGTAATCCCAAGGTAAGGTTTGCCGACCACTCGCTCAGGACGGGTTCTTCGGTGTTCGGTGACGTGGCAAAACAACTGTCCGTACCGAACTCAACGCGAATGTCTCCCTTTCTGCATCGGTTTCGAATTGAGGTATCGAGAGATGTCAAATGACCAGGGAGGCTGGTTGGTTAACGGCAAGATTTCTTCGGGTGTTCCGTAGCCACGATCATAAGCCTCGTGCGAGACCTCACAGGCTTTCGTTTCTCCCCATCTCCAAGGGCTGACGACCCGCAATCCTCTGCAACAGCAATAGAGTATGTATTGCTCCGACGAGCCATACACCGTGGGAACCAGGTAGGATCCATTGCTATAAGGACTGAAGGCAATGAGATACCGCGTTAGACAGTTCGGACATTCCACACAATGGCGAATACGCACGTAGGAAATACCCCGAGGGAGACCGGTGGTACACCGATCGATGCTTCTAGACTTGTTCCGAAAATGGTCGGAAGCAATACCCACTTGACTGGATTTGGACATAACCATTACGATCCGAGGAAATGAAGAGGGTAGCTTCTGGGATTCTCCCTATGATCGAGGTCAACCGGAAGGCCCCGAAGGCTCTTCATCAGCAGATCTATGACGCCTATCGCGCGGCGATTGTCGATGGTAGCCTGCGGCCAGGACAACGAATTCCGTCGACCCGAGTGCTTGCCTCCGAAATTCGTGTTTCGCGCTTTCCCGTTCTCAATGCGTACGCCCAGCTTCTTGCGGAAGGCTATTTCGAGAGCCGCGTGGGCGCAGGAACTGTCATTGCCAGTTCCCTTCCGGACCAACTGACGTCGAGCAAGCCCGCCGGCAGCACCCATGCGCCAACCCCTTCTGGGCCTCGGCCGGTCGCTAGGCGCTCTTCGGTCCTTCCCCGTGTTGTTCGCTTCCCATGGCTGCAGAATTGGGGAGCATTCCGTGTAGGGCAGGTGGCATTCGACCAATTTCCGCTCGGCGTCTGGTCCAACCTGGTCGCGCGCCGTTGCCGAAGTTCGGACGCGGATGCATTTCATTACGGCGATCAGATGGGCTCCATGGCGTTCCGCGAAACGATCGCAAACTATCTGAAAATCGCCCGATCGTTGCACTGCGAAGCTGAGCAGGTCATGATCGTCGGAGGTTCCCAGCAGGCGCTTGAGATTTCGGCTCGGGTTCTCCTCGATCCTGGGAATCGTGTGTGGGTGGAACAACCCGGTTACCGATTGGCACGAGAGGTCTTTGCGCTGACCGGCTGTTATCCCGTGCCTGTGCCGGTCGACAAGGAAGGTCTGGATGTTGCCGCCGGCATCAAGCAATGTCGCAAGGCGCGAGCCGCATTTGTTACGCCCTCTCATCAATTTCCACTGGGCGTGACCATGAGCGCCTCACGACGCCTGCAATTGGTGGATTGGGCACAGACCTCGGGCTCCTGGATCATCGAGGATGACTATGACAGCGAGTTTCGGTACGAAAGCCTGCCGATCGCATCCTTGCAGGGGCTCGACTCCAACGCCCGCGTGATCTACATCGGAACCTTCAGCAAAGTCTTGTTTCCGTCTTTGCGTCTCGGATATATCGTTATTCCTTCGGACCTCGTCGATCGTTTTCACGCCGTCCGCCGGGTCATGGACCTTGGCCCCCCCAGCTTCTATCAGGAAGTGGTCTCGGACTTTATTCGGGAAGGGCATTTTGCACGCCACATCCGAAGAATGCGGATTCACTACGGCGAGCTAAGGAGTGCGTTGGTAGTCAGCCTCAGCAGAGAACTGGGCCCTTTGGTCGAATTGCTCGGGGACGAAGCTGGCATGCATGTGGCTGTGACGCTGCAAAACGGGAGTTGCGATCTGGAAATCGCCGAGCGAGCCGCCCGCCTGAACCTTTCGCTATGGCCGCTGTCTCCTTCCTATATGGGCGAGGCGTCGCGCCAGGGCTTCATCCTGGGTTTTGGCGGCACTAGGTTGACGGAGATTCCCAATGCTGTACGCAAGCTCCGCAACCTGCTCGCCATAAAGTGAGAAGTTCCGAGTTGTGGAACGTGGTCATGATCAAAATCTATTAAGTGGCTATTGCCGATGCATGCAGGTAGACAAGATGATTTCCTAAACTGCGGTGGTCAATGAGCCGATAGCTGTCTTCGGGACACACCGAACTCGGGAGACACCGAACGTGGACGAGCGGAAGGTGACGACTTCAAGGTAGCGCACGTATCTCAAAAGAAGTCTGTGTTTGTCGAAGTACCGTTCGGAATGGCAAACTCGATGTAGGCCGGCCTTGTAGCTTCGTCCTCCGCGCACCCGGGCGCTTTTCCGGCCATCGTTGTCGGTGGTCTGATTGTCGGCGCCGTGCATCTTCTCTAGGCGATTGCCGTGTACAGTCCTCGCCACCCCATTCTCATTCCGCAGACCATTTCGCGAAAGAGGTTCTGAAGCTTTCATCAACAAATTTCTGGATGTGTTTTGCCGGGCTTATCTATCTTGTCGCCGGAGTTTTTATACTTCGAAAAGAGATCAGCGCGGCTCGCGGCTGGAACAAGCTCATCACCTTGGGCTGTGTCTTCATCGCCGTTCCACTCGCTGTATTCGCGCCCGAGCATTTCCGCGACCCGGAATTTATCCAGAATATGGTCCGTCCTGGATGCCGGCGCACTTGGGCGTGTTTTGTCGGATGCGCGCTGCTCGCAGCAGCTACCAGTCTTACTGTGAGGAAGTTCGTACGCTTGTCGTCCACCCTGCTCGGATTGATGTTCTTTCTATTTGTCTGCATGATCTATATACCGTATGCGCTCGCGCATCCCAAAGATCGATTCGCGTGGGCCTACGCGCTAAGAGATCTCTCTTTTGCCGGAGGCGCATGGGCTCTCGCCGGACTGCATAGTCGCGCCTCGTCGCCGCAACAATCGAAATGGATGATCCTATTTGGGCGCATCGTCGTAGCGATTGCTGCGATCTTTCTTGCCGTAGAACATTTTCTTCATCCAGAGTTTGCGCCCGGCGTTCCTTTCCGGCGCAGGAGATTTCGATGGCGCGCTTGGCGGTTTGCTGACCGCGAACGTCTTTGAAGTCCACGAGAAATTCCTGGGATTCGCGCAGCAGGGCGTCGCCATCGGCTTTGAGGGGAGCGATTCGTTTGCCGGAGTTCACGAAGTGGATACATCCAGCAACGAACGCACCGGGTAAACGTCGACTCGCCAACCATGGCGGCTTCACGGGCGTTGGCTTCGGGGACGACGAGGCGGGAAATTTTCCGGCCGCGAGCCTCAAGGGCGATCGGCAGCGTGCCACGAATGCCGCGAACGCCACCGGCGAGCGACAACTCTCCCACAAAGAGGCAGTCGGAGATCTCCTTCTTCGTGAGACCGCCGTAGGCGCCCACAATACCGAGAGCCATCGGCAGGTCGAATCCTGAGCCCTCCTTCTTAATATCCGCAGGGGCGAGGTTGATAGTGATACCTTCGCCACTCCGAAGTCATAGAATCTTCGCGTGACACCGCTTGGTAAAGAAGACGTTGGCAGGCTTGATGTCGCGGTGAACGATGCCAGCCGTGTGAGCGGCGTCCAGCGCATCGGATGTCTCGACTCCGAGCGACAAGAGAGTTTCAATTTCCAGGGGGTGCCCGGCAATGCGATGTTTGAGCGTGACGCCATCGAGAAACTCCATGGCGATGAATGCCTGCCCATCCTGCTCGCCAATGTCGTAAACGGTACAGATATTAGGGTGGTTCAGTGCAGAAGCGGCTTTGGCTTCGCGTTGAAAACGGGCCAGAGCCTGCGAGTCACGGGCAACTTCATCGGGCAAGAACTTGAGGGCTACGAAACGGTGGAGGCGCATGTCCTCAGCCTTGTAGACCACACCCATGCCACCGCCGCCCAACTTCTCCACAATGCGGTAGTGCGAGACGGTTTGGTCGATCAACGAAAAAACCCGGCCCCGTGTGCGACCATCGTAGGGGCCTCGGTTGCGCCGAGTCAATGCATTTCGGGCAAGCACAGCACGGCGGCTAGATTCGGCTTGTCTGGTTGCGGAATTGAGTTCCGACTGCGAGATTTTCTCCCAATTTGGCCTGACGTACCTAGTTCTCCAACAACAACGGTTGTTCAGGCCCCAACCGGGGCAGTACGATGATTTGAGTGATATACCGTTGGATTCCCCATGATGCAGGCCTCTTCCGCTAGTCCTCGACCCTCTCGACCGCCTCAAAATCTGGAGCGGGAAGAATCTCAGCTTTGGCGATGGATTCTCCTGTTCATGGTTTTGCTGGCGGCGGGCTTTGCCGCGCTGGCGTGGGAGCGCCTGGAAACCCTGCCGTACCACCTGGGCCCGATGGCGGTGGGAGTATTCGTGTTGTCAGTGCTTCTGGCCGTCTATGCGTACGGACGGCGGCGGGAAGTAGTCGAGTTAAAGTTGCTTCTACAGGATTTGCAGGAACACGTGGGCGCGGCCCCGTCGGAAGAGCAACTTGATCAACTGAACGAGATGATTGCGCGCTCGCAGCGCAGCTTCAAAGAGCTGATCGATTCCTTTGACGATGCCGCTTGCGCCGTCTCTCTGGATGGCACCCTGCGCACGGTGAATAAGCGCGTCAGCGAACTGGTGGGACTTCCCTACACCGCGATCGTGGGACAGAAGTTCTTCGAGTTTCTGGACGAACCCACGCGCGCTAGTGTGGAAGCGGGACTCATGCGTTTCCTGGAAAAACGGCACTGGGTAGGCACGGTGCGCGTGCGTTTCAAGAACAACGACCGGCCCCATTACTTTGACTGCGTGCTGAATGCGATCGTCAAGAGCGGCGAAGTGGTTGGGCTCAGCGCGCTGGGGCGCGACGTCACCGGGCAACACGAGAAAGAGCTTCGCTTCACGGAACTCTTCGAGACGCTGCAGGAAGGCGCTTATTTCAGCACTCCGGAGGGCAGACTTCTGGACGCAAATCCGGCGCTGGTCAGCATTCTGGGTTATGCGACCAAGGATGAGTTACTTGCTCTCGATCCGATCCAGCTGAACCCCGATCCGAAACAACCGCCTGTTCTTGGCCGAGCTCTTGACGATCGCGGAGGGGTGCGCGCGAGAGAAATTACGCTTTGTAAGAAAGATGGGAGTCCCGCGGTGTTTCTCGAATCGTCTCGCGCGGTATGGGATGCAGCGGGCAAGCTGATTCGTTACCAGGGCACGTTGGTCGACGTCACGGAGAGGCGCAAGCTAGAGCGGCAACTGCTGCAGCAGGAAGAATTTCGGCGCCGGCTGCTGGAAAGCTTTCCCGACCTTATTCTGGTGGTCGATCTGGAGGAGCGATACACGTTCGTCAGTTCGCGCGTGCGTGATGTGCTCGGGTACCAATCCGAGGATTTGTTAGGCAAGAAAATATCCGAGACGCAGGCTCACTCGCCAGAGCTGATCGCGCTTTATCGCGACGTAGTCACCGGCAGCCGGATATTTGGATCGGCGGAATATGGCGCGCGGCACCGCGATGGAAGCGGGCGCACGATGAGGGCCTCAGCCAGCCAGTTTTCTGACGCGGATTCCAAACTCGCGGGTGTAATCATTTCTGTACGCGACATCACGACGGAAAAGAAGTTTGAGCACCAGGTGGTGCAGAGCGAACGTTTGGCTGCCATGGGCGCGATGATCGGCGGCGTTGCCCACGAACTGAACAATCCGCTTACCAGCATCCTGGGCGTGAGCGAACTTCTGCAAGACAGTCAAACCACGGACTCGGCGCGAAAGCAAATCGGCATATTGCAGCAGCAGGCGCGCCGCGCGGCGGAGATTGTTCACAACCTGACTTATTTTGCGACCCCGCCGACGCCGGGCAAGACTCGCGTCAATCTATTGGACGTTGTTGAACGCACGCTGAATCTGCACGCCTACTCGCTTCGGAAAAATAACATCACCGTGGACTTCGTTCGCGAGCCCGGGCTGCCCTATGTTCAGGGCGACCCGCACCAACTGATGCAGGTTTTCCTGAATCTGGTGATGAACGCGGAGCAGGCGATTCGCGAGGCGCGCGACCGCGGAACTTTACGCATACGCCTAGGAACAAGCGGAGAATCAGTTTGGGCGAGTTTTCTGGATGATGGTCCGGGAATTCCGCCCGACGTCCTGGCCAGCATCTTCGATCCGTTCTATACGACGAAGCGTCCGGGGCGAGGGACAGGCCTTGGGCTCAGCATTTGCAAATCGGTCATGAAGGAACACAATGGCGCGATCGAAGCCGCCAACGCGCCCGGAGGCGGAGCGGTCTTTACCGTTACAGTGCCTGCGGCTATTGCTTTGAGCTAGCCCGATTTCTAGTCTCTCTCGACCGCCATCGCGACTGCATTACCCCCACCAAGGCACAGGGCGGCGATTCCACGCTTCGCGTCGCGGCGGGCCATTTCATAGATTAAAGTCACCAGTACCCGCGCTCCGCTGGCTCCGATGGGATGACCGATGGCCACGGCCCCGCCATTCACGTTGACCCTGTCGGGATCGAGCCCAAGCTCGCGCATCACGCCGAGCGCCTGCACCGAGAACGCTTCGTTGAGCTCGTAGAGGTCAACGTCTTCGTTTTCCCATCCGGTTCTCTTCCAGATTTTTCGTACCGCATCCACGGGCGCCATCATCACCCATTTGGGTTCGACGCCGCTGGTGGCCTGCGCCACGATTCGGACTATTGTCTGAGTACCAAGTTCTTTTGCCCGTTGCGCGCTGGTCACGACTACCGCCGCGGCGCCGTCATTCACTCCTGGCGCGTTGCCGGCAGTCACGGTTCCATCTTTCTTGAAGGCGGGCTTTAGAGCACGGAGGACTTCGACGGTTGTATCCTCCCGCGGGGATTCATCCTTTTCGAAGAGGACTGGGGCTTCGCCTTTTTTCTTTGCGGGAAGTTCTACTGGCACAATCTGCGATTTGAAGCGGCACTCTTTCATCGCGGCGACCGCCTTACGGTGCGAATTCACCGCGAACTCGTCCTGCTCTTCGCGAGTGATGCCGTACTTCTCAGCAACGCTCTCGCCGGTGATGCCCATGTGGTAGTCGTTGTAAATATCCCACAGGCCATCGTGCACCATGGAATCGATCACTTTGCCATTTCCGAGGCGGTAGCCTTTGCGTGCCTGCGGCAGAAGGTAAGGAGCATTGGTCATGGATTCCATGCCGCCGGCGACGACGATGGAACTGTTTCCGGTCTGCACCGCTTGCGCTGCGAGAGCCACTGCTTTCAATCCGGAGCCACAAACTTTGTTGATTGTCATGGCACCTGTGGCGGGGGACAAACCTGCGAAGATTGCTGCTTGCCGCGCCGGATTTTGTCCCAATCCGGCGGGGAGGACGTTGCCCATGATGCATTCGTCAACCTGATCGGAGTTCAGTCCGGCACGCTTTACGGCCTCGCGCACCACGACCGCACCCAACTGTGAAGCACTCAAATCGGTAAGACTTCCCTGAAATTTGCCTACCGCTGTGCGACAACCAGAAATGATGACAACATCATCAAAAGCCGCCATTGATCATGCTCCCGCGAAGATTTCGCAACTTCATTATAGATGCGGAGGGTTGCGGAAACGATCAACTTCCGCAATATGATTTGAGTGCTATGCGCTCATTTGCGCGCGAAGAATCGAGACGCACCAAAAGTCGCCGACGCGTATTCATCGACGTCTTCATGATTCGCGATGACATGCTGGCGATGCGTTTCGGCGCAGCGACGTTAAAATATTCTGGTTCGCTCGCATCTCGTTGTGACTTTGGTACAGCATCGCTCGCTACACTGCATGCATTTTTTTCTTGACTTCATTTTTCATTAACTCTATACAATCAATTAGTTGCAACAAAACAGCGTTGCAGATTTTTCCATGACAAATGGAAGGGAGAATAGAACCAATGGCAACCAAGAAAAAGGCAAAGAAGAAAAAGAAGCATTAAGAAGGTCAGTACGAAGTCAAAGGGGGACGCCAAAAGCGTCCCCTAAGTTTTTGCGCCGGAAGTTGCGCGACGAAATCAATCAAGCGATGCCCCTGCATTCTTCGCAACCTTGGAGGCAACATTGGGAGCCCGCTTTTCACGGGCTGGACATAAGCCGCGAAACGCGCAAAAGGTGCAGTGGAAATCAGGCTTCGGTTTGAAGTTTCCTTCCGCAATGCCTCGCGCCACAGCCTGCACGCGCTCTCGTGCTTCTTCCAATTGAAACTCGGCTCGCTTCGAAACTACGGCGACGTTTCCCTCCAGATTATGAAACACCAACTCTCCCACGCGATATCCCCACTTCTCATGTGCGGCCATTGCGTAGATGGAGAGTTGCAGGCTCTCGTCCGCATCCTCCTGCGAGCGAGCCTTACCGGTCTTGTAGTCAACGATCGCGACGCCACCATCGGCCATGCGGTCCATGCGATCAATTCGTCCCGCGACCTTGGTTCCGGCGATCTGAACGTCAAACCATTCTTCCGTGTGCAGGACCTCGGGTGCGGCAGCTGAACGCATCGCGGCCAGAAAATCGGTTAACTGCTCCAGTCCCTGCTTCAAGTACAAATCCCGCTGATAGTCATCCTGAATTCCAGATGTGGCCAGGTCGTCACGAAACAGTTGCAGCAACTCGTCGTCGTTCTGGGTCCTGCCCAAACGTACGGAATCATAGTAGGTGCGCAACACGCGGTGCATGGCTGCCCCGTACTGCACGGCCGCGTGAAGTTGCCGCGATAGCTTCCATTCGCGTTCAAACTTGAACTGCAGAGGACAGGCCTCATAAGTCTCCACTGCCGTAGCGCTCAAGCGCGCGTCGAGTCCTTCGATGGCCGGGAGGGCAAGCCACGCTGGCAACCGGGAACCCTGGGCTTGAGCCGTGTCCGCTGCTGCGGCGATCTCGATCAACTCGGGTTGCGAAGGCAATGCTGGCCGCGATCTGAGCCAGGGTCGCAATCCCGCGTTGCCGATGAGTTCGCGCATCAGCCCTGCTGGCGTTTTATCGCGGCCTATCCCCTGCTTTCCATAGATGTGCAGCGAATCTTTGGCGCGGGTCATCGCCACATAAAAAAGCCGGCGCTCTTCCTGGTCGTGGAGGTTTTTGTCGTCGCCCGCCGCGGCTGAATCGGGATCGCGCAGCTCTGCCGGAAACTCCACCAGGGTTTCCCGGTAACTTGCGGGAAATGAGCCTTTGGTTGCGCGCAGAACAAAAACATGAGGAAACTCCAGACCCTTGGCTCCGTGGGCAGTCATCAGGCGTACGGCGTCCTCGTTCTCTTTCGACGCTAAGGGAATTGTTCCAGACGCTTCGCGAAAGTAATTGAGATATTCAATCCATTCGCCGAGTTCCTTAGTTTGTGTGGTTGGCTTCGCCTCCCACTCACCGGCAAATTTCAGCGACGCCTGGAGGACTGGAGAGTTGAGGGGGAGCCGGAACTTTTTTCCGATCAACTGCAAAGCCGCCCGCGCTTTCGCCTTATTCTGGCCGACTTCGTCACGGGCCTGGCGAATGTATTCCAATACTTCCGCACCCCCGGCGACGCAGTCCAGCACTGAGGCGAGCGGAACGACCACGCCCTCTTTCGAATCCTTCGCCATCGTTCGCAGCGCGGTGCGAAGCTGTTCGGGATCCACATTGAACTGCGGCAACGCAGCCACCCGAAAAAGACTGGCATCGGCTCCCAGGTCCACGACGACCGCGACGCAAGCGAATAAATCCCGAACTTCGGGGGTATCGCTCACGTCCATGTTTTCGATGGAGAAAGGAATTTCGCGCTCCGCCAGTTGTTGCACCACGTCATCCCGGTGAACGTGCGAGCGGTACAGGATGCCGAAGTCTTTCCATTTGCACCGCGATCGCCGCTTGACGCCTTCGATGATGCTGACCACATCGGGCGCCTCCGCATCCTTGCCGCTGAAAGAGATAGCTTCCACGGGGAAAGTGGGCAGAGGCTGTCCTTCCTTTTGCGCCTCTTCTTCGCGCGCCGACTGCAGAGGAACGCGCCGGTAGGCGAGTGCGCTACGTTCGTTTGGTCCAAACACTGGAGGATTTTTGTCGATCAGGGCAAAGGCACATTGCAGAATGGGAGTGGTGGAGCGCCGATTCTTGCCCAGGATGACTAACTTTGCTTCAGGAAAATGCCCGCGGAAAAGATGAAACGCTGCGCTGGATGCGCCACGAAAACGGTAAATGCCCTGATCCGGATCGCCGACAGCGAAGACATTCCCTGCCTTACCTGCCAAGGTCGCCAGAATCTCAATCTGCGCGAAGTTGGCGTCCTGAAATTCGTCTACCAGAATGAAGCGGGCGCGGGCGCGTTCCGCGGCCAACAGATTTGTGTCGTTCACAAGCAACTCGTGCGCACGGGTGATCATGTGGCTGAATGTGCCGTAATCGTCTTCGCGCAGCCAGCGCTCGGTGGTGGCGAACACGCGGGCAATTTCTTGGCAGCGACCAATCACCTCGGCGTCGCTCAACTCGTCTTTGGATTTCGCAACCCGCGGAACGGGTAGTTCGCCACGTTCCAGCCGGGCAACATAGTCCGCGTACTTTTGCGGCGTCACCATTTCGTCGTGACAGCGGCTGAGGAAGTCCAACAGGTCGTTGAGAAACTTTCCTACATTTGCCGCCCGGACGTAGTGCTCGAGGCGAAGCTCATGAACTCTCTTGCGGAGATAGATCCACAAGTCTTTCTCGTCGAGCACGCCGAAATCTTTGCCGGCGCGTTTCAGCAGGCTGTTGCAATAATCATGGAACGTGGCGGAAGGAATTTCGTGGCCAAGGAGCGCGCTCACGCGATCTCGCATCTCGCCGGCAGCGGCCACGGTATAGGTGAGGGCGAGGATTTCCTCAGGCTTCGCGTGTCCCTCTTGAACCAGACGGGCAACGCGATGGATGAGAACCGACGTTTTGCCGGTGCCGGCGCCTGCTACAACCAGCATCGGTCCGTGAACGTGGTCGATCGCTTTGCGCTGCCAATCGTCGGGAAGGAATGGATGAGATTTTAATTTGGAGACGGCCATTGGGGCTCAGAATACCACCACATCCAGCAACGCGTGGAACGGACATGAGTGCAGTTCAGAACGAGAATAGCGTTGAGGCCGCAACCGCGATCGCGGCTATGGCGGCGGTCTCGGCGCGGAGAATGGTGTTTCCGAGCGACGCTGAAATCCATCCGGCTTGCTGAAACAATTGCAGTTCGTCTTCGGCCCAGCCACCCTCGGGACCGACGGCGAGAGCGATTCCGCCCGCCGTCGCGTGGGCCTGCAGGACGTCGCGAAGCAAAGTTTGCTCTTCCGATTCCGCCAGGACAACTCGCAAAGCCTCGGGCAGATTCAACGCGTCGGAGAGTTTGATGGGCGCTGCAATCTCCGGCGGCGCGGCGCGGCGAGACTGTTCTGCCGCTTGCCGGGCGATTGGCCGCCAACGCTCAACGCGCTTCATCGAGGCCGCGGCAAGGTGAGCATCGGTGCGGCGCGAGATGACAGGCACAATCCTCGAGACGCCGAGCTCAGTGCACTTCTCGATCGCCCATTCCAAGCGATCGAACTTGAAGATAGCGAGAACCAAGGTGATCTTGGCCAACGGGGCGGCGGAAATTACTTCGCCCAGGTCAAACTCGACTCGGTCTGCGTTCACCGATGTAATTCGACCGCGACGCAAAGCTTGGCCGGTGGCGATATCGAAAGATTCTCCGATGCGAGCCCTGAGCACACGCACCAGATGATCGGCATGCGCTCCAACGAGAGCGGCACGGTCCCCTGAGACCTCGTCGGCAATCCAGCGGCGGCGTGTCATTCTTCAGTTGTCAGTTCTTGGTTCTCAGTTCTCAGTAAAGGCTCATTGCCAAGGATGTTAAGGATGATCATTTGCGCTCGGTGAGAGCAATGAAGGCGAGTCGGAGAACCGAGAACTTTTTCTAGCCGAACATATCTTTGACTTTGCCTAGCAGCGAGCGCACCAGTGGATGATTATCGACTTTGGCGGTAGTTTCGAGTTCCTGCAGCAGTTCCTTCTGACGCTTGTTCAGCTTGGTGGGAACTTGCACGCGCACCTCCACATAAAGGTCACCTTTACCGTGGCCATTCAGCACGGGGACGCCCTTGTTACGAATGCGAAAAGTGGTTCCGGGCTGAGTGCCATCGGGAATCTTGAGGGTGTGCTCGCCCTCGAGCGTGGGCACGCGAATCTCCGCACCCATGGCCGCTTGCGTAACGGAGAGCGGCACAACGCAATGGAGATCATTTCCTTCGCGCACAAAGAAAGGATGCTCTTTCACGTGCAGGACAACGTAGAGATCGCCCGCCGGCCCACCAAAAGGCCCGGCTTCACCTCCGCCGGAAAACCTGATCCGCGTGCCATCTTCCACGCCAGCCGGAATTTTCGCGTCGACCGAGCGCTGACGCAAAACGCGGCCTTCGCCTTTGCACTTCGGGCATGGATCGGTGATCACGTTGCCCGTTCCCTGACAGGTGGGGCAAGTCCGCGCAATGCTGAAGAAGCCCTGCTGATAGCGCACCTGGCCCCGACCCGCGCACGAAGCACAGGTGGCTGGACCTTTGCCCGGGGCAGCGCCTGAGCCGCGGCAGTCCTCGCAGGCCTCGTGACGACGCACCATGACGCGCGTCTCCGTGCCGAAGACAGCTTCTTCGAACTCGATGGTGATGTCTTCGCGTAAATCTGCGCCGCGCTGCACCCGACTGCGGCGTCGCCCACCGCCTCCGAACGCATCTCCAAAGCCGAAGAATTCGCCAAAGATCTCGCCGAAGTCCTGGAATACGGTGGCATCAAAACCCCCGCCAGGCGAGGCCGCGCCACCGACTCCGGCATGGCCGTACCGATCGTAGAGAGACCGCTTCTCAGAGTCGGCAAGGATCGCATAAGCCTCTGTTACTTCTTTAAATCGTTCTTCCGCCTCGGGATTATTCGGATTGCGATCGGGATGCCACTGCATGGCCAGCTTGCGATAAGCGCTCTTCAGTTCAACTTCAGTCACCGTGCGGCTCACGCCAAGCACTTCGTAATAGTCGCGTTTTGCGTTCGTAGTCAGAATCGGCGCCTTTCGTTCATGAGAGATACAACGGGGTTGGAAGCTTACTTCCCGGGATTTCTGGCAACCTTCACCATCGCTGGCCGCAGCAGCCGGTCCTTCAACTTGTAGCCACGCTGCAACTCCTCAATCACCTGATGATCGGGAGCCTCCGTGGTCTCCACCATTTCGATGGCCTCGTGATAGTGCGGATCAAAGGGTTCGCCTTTGGCCGCGACGGGTTGCAGCGACAACTTCCCCAAAGCAGTTTGCAGCTGCTTGTAAATCAGATCGACGCCGTTGCGGAATTCGGCCGCATCCGATTTCACCTGCAGGGCACGCTCAAAGCTGTCGAGCACCGGCAACAAGGACTTGATCGTATCGGCCGCGGCGTAATCGCGGAATTCCTGCTGTTCCTTGACGGTGCGGCGGCGCGCGTTTTCGAACTCGGCCTGCGTTCGAGCCAACCGGTCGAGCAGCGAGTCGCGTTCCGCCTTTACTTTTTGCAGCTCCGAATCCGGGATAGACGAATCGCCCGCTGCGGTTTGCGCAGCACTCTCCGCTCCATCGCCGGGCGGCAGTTCGTGCTCTAAATCCAGATTCACTTTCTCTACTTCCGATCTACCGTTCGCTTTGGCCATAACCAACTGTGCTACTCCGATTCATTCAAAATTTTGTCAAAGAGACGCGCGATATAGGAAACCGCCGTCATGGTGTGCTGATAATCCATGCGCGTAGGTCCGATTACCGCCAGCGATCCGAACATATCGGTTCCCGATCGCGCGGGAGCTCCGATCAAAACGAAGTTTTGCATGGAAGGCAGGGCATCATCCAATCCGATTACTACCCGCACCGCCTCCTGCTTGACGTCCAGATACGCTGCGAGGAGTTGCGCAACTTTTTCTTTCTCCTCGAGAGTTTGCAGCATCTCTTGCAGACGCTTGCGGTCTTCCTGGCCGGTTACAAGATTGGCCGCACCTTCCACAAAGACCACCTGAGATCCCACTTCGCCAGCCAGAGCGCCCTGTTTGTAGAGCTGCTCGATGGAATTCATCAGGCGATCGTATTCGCTGCGTTCCTGCTCGATTCTCCGCTCCAGTTCGGCACGCATCGACTCCATCGTCCAGCCGCGGAAATTCTCGTTGATATAGCGGGCGGCGAGGTCCAGTTCAGCTTGCGGCAGGTCGAGCCGCAACACGCGGTCGCGCACCAATCCTGAACGCGTTACCAGTACCGCCAAGACTTTCTGATCGCTCAGACGCGAGAAGTACACGTGCTCCAGGGCGTTCCTGGTGCCGCTGGAGGCCACGGTGACGCCCACATTCCGCGAAATCAGCGACAGAACATGCGAGGTGCGCTCCATGAACTCTTGCACATCGCTAACGCCGGCCAGCGAGTCAGAAATCATGCTCTCTTCCTGGGGCGCGAGCTTCGCGGTTCCGGAAATCTGCTCTACGTAATAGCGGTAGGCTTCGGTGGTTGGAATGCGTCCCGCCGAGGCATGCGGCTGCTCCAGAAATCCCGCGTCGGACAAATCCGCCATCACGTTGCGAATGCTGGCCGGACTCAGTCCCTCGCGGTTCGACCGCGAGAGCGTGCGAGAACCGACCGGCTCGCCCGTGGAAATGAACGTTTCCACGATCGCGGTCAGAACTTCGCGTTCCCGCTTGCCGATATTAGGATCAGAGGGCATTCGCAAAAGGGTTCCCAAGCCTGCAGCCAGCCGCGCATTTCCGGCTAACTATTTTAGATGCAGAAACTTAGCTGAAAGACGCAGACATCGCTTGCTGCTTGGATTCTAGGAACGCGTCCCCTTCCTGTCAAGGACGCGGCTCACGCCTGCTCAGTATCGGTCCCAACCAGCGGAAGCTCGGTCGCATCTTCCCTGTCGCGCTCTCTCCGCGTATCCTCTGATTGCCGTAAAGCGAGATCATTCCTCATGAAACTCAACCCACATGTTGCAGTGATCGGAGCCGGGGCGTTTGGAGGCTGGACCGCGCTTCATCTTCTCGAACGAGGAGCTCGCGTGACCCTGCTCGACGCCTGGGGGCCGGGAAACTCGCGCGCCTCGTCGGGCGGCGAAACTCGCATCATGCGTGGGACTTACGGGCCAGATCAGCCCTATACCGAGCTCGCCGCGCGCGCCCTCAGGCTGTGGCAGAAATATGAACGGCGCTGGAAATGCCAACTCCTGCACCGCACCGGCGTTCTTTGGATGGTTAGCAGCCGCGACGACGCCTACGAACGCGGCTCGCTGGCGATGCTTCGCGAGGCTCGAATCAAGTTTCAGGAATTTTCGGCCCCGGAGATGAAAAACCGCTGGCCGCAGATCAACGTCTCCAATGTCCACTGGGGAATCTACGAACCGGAGTACGGATATCTCGACGCCCGCGGCAGTTGTCAGGCTGTGGTCGACGCTTTCATCGCCGGAGGCGGCGCATACCGGCAACTCGCGGTCTCGCCTGAGGGTCTGGAGAACGCGCCTCTTCGCAGCTTGATTCTTTCCGACGGTTCGCGGCTCAAGGCCGATCGCTATGTCTTCGCCTGTGGCCCGTGGTTGGGCAAGCTGTTTCCTGAAACTTTGGGCGACGTCATCCGCCCCACCAAGCAGGACATATTTTTCTTCGGCGTGCCTGCCGGCGATTCGCGGTTTACAGATGCGCAGCTTCCCGTGTGGGGCGACCACGGCAAGCGCTTTTTCTACGGCATCCCCGGCAGCGACCGCCGCGGCTTCAAGATGGCCGACGATACCCGTGGCGCAGCCTTCGATCCTACGTGCGGCGAGCGCGTCGTGAGCCGAGCAACCTTAAAGCGTGTTCGCGAATATCTGGCCTTCCGGTTTCCTGCCATGAAAGACGCTCCGCTGATTGAGACGCGCGTTTGCCAGTACGAACAAACTCCCGACAGTAACTTTATTCTGGATCGCCATCCCCGGATGGATAATGTCTGGCTGCTGGGCGGCGGCTCCGGGCACGGGTTCAAGCATGGGCCGGCGCTCGGAGAGGAGATGGCAAATTTGATCTTGAAGAACAGCGAGGCAGATTCGCTGTGGCGCCTGACGCGGTTTCCAAAGCAAAAGTAACCGCAGGAGCCACAGAGGTCACAGGGTAATCCCCTGTGTTCTCTCCGTCCCCCGCGGTGATGCTCTTACTCTATTGGATTTGGATGACGCTCGCGCCTTCGCCCGCTTTGATCTCTCCCACGCGCGCAACCACTCTCCTCGCAAACTCGAAGATCGACTTGGCATGGGGCGAGTTTTCTCCTTCGAGCACGACCGGCGTACCGCCGTCGCCGGATTTCCGTACCTCGGGATCGAGCGCAATGTTTCCTAGGAAGGACACGCCAAACTGCTTCGCCATGTTCTCGGCACCGCCGCGCGAGAAGATATCGATCTCGTGACTACAATGCGGGCAAACGAAATAGCTCATGTTCTCGACCACGCCGATCAGATCCACTTTCATCTGTTTGAACATTTCGATGGCTTTGCGCGCGTCTTGCAAAGATACGTCGGACGGCGTCGAGACCACCACGGCTCCGGTCAGCGGAACGTTTTGCACCAGCGACAATGCAATGTCGCCTGTACCTGGAGGCAGGTCCACAATCATGTAGTCGAGATGTCCCCACTCCACCATTCCCAAGAACTGCTTCACGATCTGGTGCAGCATGGGACCGCGCCAGATGATCGGCTTGTCCCCGGGATTGAGGAATCCTACCGATATGACCTTCAGCCCAAATGCCTCCAGCGGCGCGATGCGATTTTCTCCGACCATCTTAGGCTGACCGCTCATTCCCAGCATCAGCGGGACATTCGGCCCATAGACATCGGCGTCGAGCAGGCCGACTTTGTAGCCCATCTTCGCCATAGCGACGGCAAGGTTCACTGAGAGCGTGGTCTTTCCCACGCCGCCCTTGCCGGAACCGACGGCAATGATGGCATCAACTCCAGGCAGTGGTTGCGGACCCTGTGCAGCTTGGCCGGGAGGAGGAGGCATATGTGCGTTCAAGGAATCACACTCCAAGGATGACTTCAGGATGGGTCGAACATTAATTACTCGAAGATTCGATTATACAAGGATGTGGCGGGTGCCTCAGTAGCCTTCGCCTTCCAGCCGCACTTTTCCCCGAAACATGCGGAACAGGAAGGTGAAGTATCCCAGAGCCAGAACCAGCGCAATGATCCACCACGTGAGGCCAACGGTTAGACCATGGCGTCCCGCGGCGGTATTGTAGATGGTCAGGCTGTACGCAGGGTCAGTACTCGCCGGCAACACGACCGGATACAGCGCAAATGCCGCGCCAACCAGCATCCCCACGATGTAAAGGGCTGAGCCGATGAAGGCAAGCTTGTCCAGACCCTTGCGGATCGCGTAGATCATAACGGAGAGACTGCCAAACACAACCAGGGGAATCAGATATCCGATGCCGTGGTGTTTGTAGTTGTCGAGAACCATAGGCCGGACGTAGCAAGTTGCAATCAGGCCGACAATAGTCAAGACCAGCTGCAGCGGCCAGGCCCACAGCGCCACGGTGCGGACGCGCTGGCTCAATTCGCCGTCAGTCTTGACCGCGATATACAATGCGCCGTGCGCGGTGAGCGTTACTAAAGCGATCACGCCAGTGAGGACGGTGTACCAGTCGAGAATTCCGGCATTGGCGCCGACTCTGAAATTTGTCCAGAGCGGCTCAAAGAAGTATCCATCAGCTTGCAAGGGCACGCCGCGTACCACGTTGCCCAGTGCCGCGCCGAAAAATATGGCAAGCAGAATGCTGGATACGCAGAAGATCAGATCGAAGAAGCCCAGCCAAACCGGATTCACCATGTGTGCGCGCAGCTCGATGCCAATGCCGCGCAGCATCAAAAGCCAGAGTACCATCATCAGCGGCAGGTAGAAGCCGCTGAAACTGGAGGCATAGAGCAACGGGAAGGCAAAGTACAGCGTCCCGCCAGCTGCGAGCAACCACACTTCATTGCCATCCCACACCGGACCGATGGCGCGCAAAATTTTTCGCCGCTCATCGCTCTTCTTGGCCACTCCCAAGTAAATCGCACCGGCGCCCAGATCGAACCCATCGAGGACCACGTAAGCCGCCACCATCACGGCCACGATCATGAACCATAGCGTTTCCATTACGCTCCTCACAAAGCAGTGCGCTTCTAGTGCTGCGAATTCAATTCCGTGAGCGGACCGTGCTCAATCTCTCGCCGCACCAGAAACAGAAACAGAATACCGAGCACCGTGTACATGCCGAGAAAACCCAGCAGTGTGAACATTCCGTTGCCCGCCGAGACCATCTTCGAATATCCGTCGGCAGTACGCATCAAGCCGTATACCAGCCAGGGCTGCCGGCCCAGTTCCGCCGTCATCCATCCTGCGGTATTCGCGATGTAAGGGAAGGGCAAAGCCAGTAACAGGATCCACAACATCCAGCGCGCGGAGAACAACTTGCCCAGCCATAACAGAAACGCCGCCACTACCATAATGGCGATGAAAATCGTCCCCAGCCCGACCATGATGTGGTAGCTGTAATAGAGCAGCGCGATATTCTGCGGCCAGAGATCCGGAGGGAACGAGTCGAGCCCCTGCACATTAGCTTTCCACACCCGATACGTCAAGAAGCTGAGCGCGTCGGGAACCTCAAGCGGATTATCAATCTTCCGCTGGTCCACGTTCGGTTGTCCTAAGATCACCAGTGGCGCTCCCGGTTGGCCCACGAAGAGCGCTTCCATGGCGGCAAGCGTGACGGGTTGATTCACGGCAATCAGTCGTCCCTGACCATCGCCAGTAGGAAACAATTGCAACACGCTGAAGATCAAGCCGGCGATCACGCCCACCTTTACGAAAATCCTACCGTGCGCCTCGAATTTTCCCCAAAGAAGGTAGAACGCCCCCACTGACGCCATCACAATGGCGCCGGTAATTACGGCGCCGCTCATGTTATGGGCATACTGCCACCATGCCCAGGGGTTCATTACGAGTGCCCAGAAGCTTGAGAGTTGCAACGAGCCATCCGCCGCTTTGGCGTAGCCCACGGGATGCTGCATCCACGCATCCGTGGCGATGATGAAATAACCAGACAACCATGATCCCAAGAACACAGCGACCGCGGACCACCAATGCCCGCGCGGGCCAAGCCGCTTTTCTCCGTAAAGAAACAGTCCGAGAAAGGCCGATTCCAGGAAGAAGGCAAACATGCCTTCCATAGCCAGAGTTTGACCAATCACGCCCCCGGCGTAGCGAGAGAAGTGAGACCAGTTCGTGCCAAACTGAAATTCCATCGGAATCCCAGTCACAACGCCGAGCAGGAAATTGATGCCGAAGATCTTCGCCCAGAAACGCGCCGCCTGGTGATAGGTCTCATCGTTGCGGCGAAGGCCTAACGTCTTGAGCACCACGATCAGCGGCGCCAGGCCCATGGTCAGTTGCGGAAAGAGATAGTGGAAAGTAATGGTGAATGCGAAATGAATGCGATGAACGAGGAGGGCACTATCCATAGAAATCCTGCCAAACTGAGAAGGCTATCTGTTCCGTTAAAGGGGTGATGTGACGACGGTCACATCAGCCTGCGGATTATCGTTTCGCCTTACGCCTTCGCTCCAGTTCGGAGCGCCGGATCTCGCGTCGGCGTCCGGCGTCGTCATAGCGGCGTCGCTGCTCATCGGTCTCCGGAATCACCGGCGCCACTTTCAGGTGGTTTCCCTTGGTGTCTACGGCCACGAATGTCAGGTGGGCCGAGGCCACGTGCTGCGCCGTATCGGCGAGGTAATTCTCTACGAAAACCTTTACCCCCACTTCCATGGAAGTCTGAAAAACCCGGTTCACTGACGACTTCAGAATCACCAGATCACCCACCTTCACCGGCACCAGGAAGTCGATGTGATCCACAGAGGCAGTCACCGCGTAACTCCGCGAATGACGGTGAACCGCCATCGCACCCGCCAGATCGATCCAGTGCATCAACCGGCCGCCCAGCAGCGCGCCCAGCGGGTTGGCGTCATTCGGCAGAACAAGCTCCGCCATCTCCGATTGCGAATCCCTCACGGGGCGCGGCACCAGCGTCTCTTCGCTCATAGTCTTCCTTATCCTCCGCTAACTGGGTGTGCTCATCAAACCAACTCGGTGTTGCGTCAGCCGATTCGCACGGAGCTTTCCATTAACTCGCGACGACCGGAGCTGTTTCCTGCCGCTTCCGCTTTTCAACATAGGACGCCACAAAGCACTCCGCCATCCTCTGCAGCCGGTTGTCGGGATGACGCTGTTCCCACCGATTCCCAGTCGCATCAAACTCGAGCATCCCGTGCTCGGCAGGACGATGATCCCGCTCGCAGACATATCGAACCTGGATGCGCCTGCCAGTACCGTTCTTCCCGTCGTCGCCCATAGTTCTAGCTCCGAACCGGATCGAATCCCACTTCCGATCCCGCGGCAAACGTCCGCAACCTTCCGCATAGCCAAGGTTGCAGAACTCCTGCAGGTCTTCCTGCGGTGGAGACTCACCCTCATGTCCCGGCGCAGTGCAGTGACCACTCCATCCGCATCTCAGTGGAAGCCGACTCGCGTGCAGCCAAGTCCCGTTCTCCAACTTCTCCACCGGCATGAAATACGGACAAGCCACAAGGCGCCTCCGTCAGAACATGAAATTTTCAGGAGTGCCCATTCTACTCGGGATGAGAAGCCGCCGTTTATACTAACCTCGTCCGAACCCAGAACTGGGAACTGCCCTATGGACCGCATCGCCGCGCTCAACGAGATCCTGACGCAGGATCCGAACGACACGTTCGCCCGCTACGGCCTGGCGATGGAATATTCCAAGCAGGGCGACCTCGATCGCGCGATGGCGGAATTTTCCATCCTGCTGAAAGCCAATCCCGACTATACTCCCGGATATTTCATGGCCGCTCAAACTTTGGTTCGTGCCGACAGGGCTGCCGAAGCCAAGACGATGCTCACCGACGGCATCGCCTCCGCCCGCCGCACCGGCAACCTGCACGCGCAATCTGAAATGGAAGCCATGCTAGCGGACCTGGGATAGTTCCTCGCCTCGACTGCACCGAAAAACCGGACGTCACTTCGCCATCCTTTCCATCGCCCACTCCACGATTTCCGGAAACAGCTGATAGATCTTCTGCGGTGCATACATCGTCCAGGGCACGATCAATTCCCTCTTCCGCTTCAAATATCCCTGCAGCGTAGCCCGAGCCACACGCCCGGCGGTGATCCCGCGCACGGAATTGGGCCGCACCTTTTTTTGTTCATTGCCCAGAACCACATTCTGGCTGAAGGCCGTCCGCACATAGCCGGGACAAACCGTCAGCACATGAATCCCATCTTTCTTCAGTTCCACTCCCGCAGCCTTACCAATGGCGTTCATCGCAAACTTGGTCGCGCTATAGGCCGCATGAAACGGCAGCGGAATGTGCCCCGCCACACTGGAAATATTGATGATCGTCCCGGCGCCCTGCTGACGCATCACCGGAATGACCGCCTGCATCGCAGCAACCGCTCCAAAGAAATTCGTCTCGAACATCTCCCGGCATGCCGCCATCTCCATTTGTGCCACGGAATCCAGCAGCCCGTGCCCCGCATTGTTCACCCAAACATCGATTCGCTGAAAATGATGCAGAGTCAGCCCGATGGCGCGGTCGATCTCCTCGCGATGGCGCACATCGCAAGCCAGCGCCAGCGTCCGCTCGGCATGGCCCACTCGACCTCGCGCCGCTTCGACGCGGCCCGCATCGCGCGACAGCATCACCACACTCGCCCCATGATCGACAAATATCTTCGCAATGGCTTCCCCGATTCCCATGGAAGCGCCGGTCACCACCACAATTTTCCCTGCAAGTTCCATAGCGCGCTTTTATTCCTCCGCAACTTGTGAAGTCAAGCGCTGCGGTACAATCAGGGTCAGCCCGCTCATTTTTGCGCGGATCCCCGTGCCCAGGGAGATTTCTTGGCTGCCCTTATTCCCCTGTTCCCGCTCGACGTCGTGCTATTCCCCGGCACTCCCCTTCCCCTGCACATCTTCGAACCGCGTTATAAGGAAATGATTGCCGAATGCCTGGCTCAGAATCGCACGTTCGGCGTTGTGCGCGCTATCGAGCAGGGTCTCGCCGAGGTGGGATGCACCGCCGAAATCGTCACCGTGGTGAAAGAATATCCTGACGGCCGTCTTGACCTCGTCACCGAAGGCCGCAAGCGTTTCGAACTCCTCGCCGTAAATGAGGAGCGTTCTTTCCTGCGAGCCGAAGTTCTCATGATCGACGATGAACTCGGCACGCCGCCGCAGGAAGACACCGCCCGGGCCATTCAGCTGCACTCTGAACTGCTTGCCCTGGCAGGCGCGCAACAGGATCTTGCCGCGGTCGACCCCTCGCTGCTCTCTTTCCATCTCGCCGGGTCTCTGCCCCTCGATCTGGATTTCAAACAGAAGCTGCTCTCTCTGCGCGCCGAATCCGAGCGTCTTACCTTGCTCATCAATTATCTCGAAACCCTCATTCCCAACCTTCATCGAGCCGCGCGTGCCCGGGAAAAAGCTGGCGGCAACGGACACGTGGGTTGAGCCTAGAATCCGGACCGCCGCAAACCCGCGTATAATCCAGGAAAGTATTTCCCCCGGGGGTTCTTCATGAGTCTTCCTCGCACGCTTGGCGAACTGCGCCACAGTGATTTCTCCGAAAAACGTTTGCGCACGCGCCGCGTGAAAGATGAACTCCGGGAAAATCTCATCGCCCGCTTGCGTCAAAGTGATGACGCCAGCATCTTTCCGGGCATCGTCGGATACGACGATACCGTGGTACCACAAATCATTAATGCCGTCCTCTCACGGCACAATTTCATTCTGCTCGGCCTGCGCGGCCAGGCCAAGAGCCGTATCCTGCGCGCCTTAACAACACTGCTTGATCCTCACATGCCCTACGTCGCCGGCTGTGAGATCCGCGATAACCCTTACGCGCCCATCTGCCGCCTCTGCCGCGAAGAAGTCGCGAGCCTTGGTGACGCTACGCCCATCGCCTATCTCACTCCGGACAATCGCTACGTGGAAAAACTCGCCACGCCCGACGTCACTATCGCAGACCTCATCGGAGACATCGATCCGATCAAGGCCGCTCGCGGCGGTCACGAACTTTCCAGCGAGTTCACGGTTCACTACGGACTGTTGCCTCGCGCCAATCGCGGCATCTTCGCCGTCAACGAACTTCCCGATCTCGCCGGAAAAATTCAGGTCGGCCTCTTCAACATCATGCAGGAAGGCGACGTGCAGATTAAGGGATACCCCGTCCGCCTGCCGCTCGATCTCGCCATCGTGTTCAGCGCGAATCCCGAGGATTACACGGCTCGAGGAAAGATCATCACGCCGCTCAAAGACCGCATCGGTTCTGAGATTCGAACGCACTACCCCGCGACCGTGGATGAAGGCATCGCCATCACCGCGCAGGAAGCCTGGACCAGCCGCAACAGTCACGCGATGCACCTGCCCACCTACATTCAGGAAGTGATCGAGCGCATCGCTTTCGCAGCCCGCGAAGATAAGAAAATCGACAAACGCTCCGGCGTCAGCCAGCGCCTGCCCATTTCCGCGATGGAGAACGTCATCTCGAACGCCGAGCGCCGCGCCATCCGCAACGACGAAAAGCTCGTCGTGCCGCGCATCAGCGATGTCTACGCCGCACTGCCCGCCATTACAGGCAAACTCGAACTCGAATACGAAGGCGAGATGAAAGGTGCTGATTTCGTCGGCCGCGAACTCATCCGCGCCGCCATCGCCAAGACTTACGACGAATATTTCACCGGCGCCAACGTGCAGCAGATCGTGCAGTGGTTCGACCTTGGAGGCGAGATTCAATTGCCGGATTCGGTCTCGGCTCTCGAAGCGCTTGAAAATCTTAAAGAGATTCAGGGCCTGGTCGACAAACTCGGCCCGCTCGGCGTCTCGCAGAAAGAAAGTCCGGAGCAGCAAGTCTCCGCCGCGGAATTCATCCTCGAGGGCCTGCATGCGCACAAGCGCATAGGCCGCAATGAAGAGCGAGTATTCAAAGCGGGAGAGAAAAAGCTCGAGCCGCGCGAGCGCGACAAAAGTTTCGAGAAAGAAGAACCACCGTACCGGCAGAGACGACAGTTTAATTGAGTGGCCAGTGGTCAGAAAAGCGACTCGTCTTCGGTCTTACTGGCCACTGGCAACTGACCACTAGCCACTGCTCTTATGAAACGCATCCGCTACTCCAAATACGTTCCTGATCCTGCCGGCGAAATGAGCATGGAGGACCTGCTCGGCGCGCTCTCCGACTACCTCCTGCAAAGCGGCTTTCAGAGCGACATGTGGTACGAAATGCCCGAGGGCGAGCAAACCCTCGATGACCTTCGCCGCGCCATCGAGCAGGCCCTGATGGAGGGCGACGCCTTCGACGACGACATGCGGGAACGCCTGCAACAAATGGCGGCGGACGGCCAACTCGACGAACTCATCGAGAAACTGATCGAGCGCATGCAGCAGGAAGACTACATCTCAATCGATCAACCGCCTGATCCTTCACGCCCGTCCGGCGTCGGCGGGCAGGTCGGCGAAAACCAGCAGCAAGCCAAGTTTGAGATCACCGACAAAAGCCTCGACTTCCTCGGGTTCAAATCTCTGCGCAACCTGCTCGGCTCGCTCGGCAAATCCAGCTTTGGGCGCCACGACACTCGCGACCTCGCTACCGGCATCGAAACCAGCGGATCGTCGAAGACCTACGAGTTCGGAGACACGCTCAACCTCGACATCACGGCCACGCTCTCCAGCGCCATCCAGCGCGAAGGCCTCGCGCTGCCACTCAACATCGAATACTCCGACCTGCAGGTTCATCAGTGCGAGTACCAATCTTCCTGCGCGACGGTACTCATGCTCGACTGCTCGCACTCGATGATTCTCTACGGCGAAGACCGCTTCACCCCTGCGAAAAAAGTCGCCATGGCACTCTCGCACCTCATCCGCACGCAGTATCCCAGCGACTCACTTTCGCTCGTGCTCTTCCACGACTCCGCCGAAGAAGTTCCGCTCTCGCAGCTCGCCCGCGTCAAGGTCGGCCCTTATTACACCAATACGCGCGAAGGCCTGCGCCTGGCCCAGCGGATTTTGCAGCGGCAGAGAAAAGACATGAGGCAGATCGTCATGATCACCGACGGCAAACCCTCCGCGCTCACCCTGGAAGACGGACGCATCTACAAAAACGCCTTCGGCCTCGATCCCCTCGTCGTCAGCCAGACGCTCGAAGAAGTTTCGAAGTGCAAGCGCGCCGGCGTCTTGATCAACACCTTCATGCTCGCATCTGATTATGGATTGGTGCAATTCGTCCAAAAAGTCACCGAGATGTGCCGCGGCAAAGCCTACTTCACGACTCCATACACGCTCGGCCAGTACCTGCTGATCGATTACATGTCGAGAAAGACCAAGACCGTCCACTAAGAAGCAACGGCGTGAATCACAAAGCTTCGACCGCTCCCTTAGTTAGTTCGGATTTTGCCTGTCTTCCGCCTGAAAAATGCCGTCACTTGCTCACCTGATTACACTGTTTGCGGGGCATTCCCCACCATAAGGAGAATCACCATGAAACGGATCCTCGCAGTTACGTTGTTGCTCATGTCGTTCGCTTCTGTAGCGTTGGCCGACGGGTCGGGCCTTCCACCAGTAAAATCGACGAAGCCGCCCCAAGCAGAAGTCCTTCGCTTGGCGGACGGGTCGGGCCTTCCGCCAGTAAAACCGACAAAACCGCCCGAGCGGACCGTTTCGGCTTAGCGGATTACTGTCGAAAAGCTGGGGGCAGGTAGGGTAAGCTGCTCCCGGCTTGATTTTCCTGACGTACATCCCGCTAGGGCTGCTGGCGCTGTTGTTGTGGACTCTGGTTCGTAAGAGCGCGTACAAGGCAGTTCCGTGCTTTTTCGCCTACACGGCTTTTGCCGTGGCCGCAGACGTAACACGGTTCCTGGTTCACAACCATCGCCATCCTTACTACGCGGCCTATTGGTTCACCGAGGCTGGCTACGATCTTCTTGGAATTCTCGTGATGTACGAAGTGCTGCGAACGGTTCTCGGGAACCTGACCCGAGCTTGGTGGGCCCGCCTCATCTTTCCGGCGGTCCTTGTTGCTGGCGTAGGCATCAGTCTGGCCCGGGCCGACGTCGTCCCGTCTCGCCTTGGTGGTCTCCTCTTTTATATTGTCGTCGGCGAAATTGCTGTGCGGTTCGTGCAAGTATTCGTCTTCGCTGGACTGGTGACACTTGTCCCACTTCTCGGTCTCCGCTGGCGGCAGTATCCATTTGGAGTAGCTACAGGGTTTGGGCTTTACGCCACGGTTATGCTGCTGACCACAACCAAGTTTTCGGATTTTGGAACAAGATTCAAATTTTTGTGGGGAGTAACCTCACTTGTGGCATACTCGCTTGCCGTGTTGATTTGGATTTGGTTTTTCAGCGTGCCACAAAAAGCAGAGACTCCGGGTTCTGAGCTATCGGCCCCATCCCCTGGTGATCTAAAGCAATATAAGGACGCGTTACGGAGGATGCGCTAGGTTATGTTCTCTATAATTTTCACCTGGTTGATCGTTGCGTGGGGCGCGCTGTCCTGCATCTACATGCTGCGTTGCGCCTGGTCTCGCTTTCCCAAGCGCGACGTCGACGTGGATGATGTCATTCCCTTCCTTTACCCGGTGGATATTTCACTGGCCGAGTCACTTCTCGATCCCGCCACGGAATTTGAATTTCGCTGGAAGCTTGGCCCGCCGCAGTTTCGCGAGGCGCAACGGAAACGCATGCGCCTGTTTCTCGAACTGACGCGGCGTATGGCTCACAACTCCAAGGTCCTGGTGGAATACGCCGACTCGGAAAAGAACCGCCAGGATCCTCGCCGGGCCAGCCTGGCTTCCACTCTGCAAGAGAAGGCAATTGAGGTCCGCCTGTATTCGCTGCTGACCGGAATCAAACTCCGCTTTTGGTTGCTGCTGCGCACGGATATCTGGAACGCAAAACCGGTTCTCGCACATCTGCGTACCGCGGGCGAGATCGACGGCCTTCAAACTTACAGTGCTCTAAAAGTGGCGGCCGCCGCGGCTTTTATGCAATTGCCGCCCGACGAACTAGATTCGCTTACGCGAAACCTCTGAGCGGCCTGCCACGGAAGATGCTTTTGCTTTTCCGTGGAACAACCACCCGGCCTGCTTTTCGTTCCACTCCTCGCCCGCAATGCCCAACTCCTGATACGCTTTCTTAGACCCATGGCAAATTGCATTCGATGTGGCCGGCAGCTTCCCGGATTGTCCTTTGGCAAAAAGATCTGCCAGTGGTGCGTGCAGCACGAGGCCTACCAGCGCGGAGAAATCGCCGAGGACGCGCGCCAACCAGTCATGCGCACTCCCTGGGTTCGCCGCGGCGAATCCACCATCGGCCTCACCCAGGTAATCTTCGGCATCAATGTTGCGGTGTTCCTGGGAATGGCTCTCGCCGGTTCCACCGTCATGGATTTCCCTGCTCAAGAGACTCTCCGCTGGGGCGCGAACTGGGGACCACTCACTCTCTCAGGTGAATGGTGGCGCTTGCTCACCTGCGTCTTCGTTCACGGGGGCGTCATTCATATCGCCTTCAATATGTGGTGCCTGTGGAATCTCGGGGGGCTTGCCGAATCGCTCTACGGACGCTGGACCTACGCCGCCATCTATCTCATATGTGGCGTGGGAGCCAGTCTCGCCAGTGTTGCTTGGCATCCCGGCGTGCCCAGCGTCGGCGCTTCGGGAGCCATCTTCGGTCTGGCTGGCGCACTCATCGCCGCATTCAAGTTAGGGGAGTTCTCCGTACCACGCTCCGCGCTCTCCGGCACGCTGCGCAGTCTTGCCATGTTTGTTGTTTACAACCTCATCTTCGGACAGGTAATCGGCACTACTGATAACGCAGCGCACATCGGCGGGCTCATCACCGGATTGATTCTCGGCGGCCTCGTCGCGCTCCTCGCCCCGCAACACGACCACGACCTTCGACGGGTTGCTATTTTTGTCACCGTAACCGTCGTCATCGCAGGTGGCGCAGTCGAACTGGCGCACTATCACGGTTTGCCGTTGCGTCTGGGACGAGCCTCGATCTCGGCCGAGGACAATCAGCCCGGCCGCGCCATCGCTCATCTGGAGAAGATCGTGAAGCAGCGTCCCAATTTTGTTCCTGCACGTTTCGATCTTGCGCAAGCGTATTTCAATCAAGCTGAATACAGCCAGGCAGGAACCGAACTGAAGCACGTCCTCGAACTCGAGCCGCGACACGTCGGTGCCCGCTCTCTGTTAGGGATGGTGTATCTGAACCAGAATCACTCGCAGGACGCGAAGGACACTTTCACGCAGCTAATTACTCAAGACCCCAACAACGCTGAGGCCCACTACGGCCTGGGCATGGCTCTAGCCGCCGAGGACGACCATCAGGCTGCCGTCAAAGAATATAAAACCGCCGCAGGCATCGACCCGCAATCAACCGGCGTCAATTACAACCTCGGCCTCTCCTACGCCAAACTAAACCAATACGATGACGCCATCGCCGCTTACCTCAAAGAGCAGCAGCAAAGCGGCGATTACTACGAACTGGATGCCGCTCTCGCTGACGCCTACCAAGCCAAAGGCTTAACACAAAAAGCCCAGGAAGCCTCAAACAAGGCAGCGCAACTCAAAGCCGCCGCACAATAGATCTATAGATAGCCAGGAACCAAAGCAGGCCCTCTAGCTAAGCTAGTGGTCTGATTTCTATTCGTAACTAGCTCTTGGTCAACTCCCCGACAGCTCGCCACGCCTGGTTGATGGCCTCGTCGGTGTAGGCGTAGGCGCCGGCGTCGGAGTTGGCGATAGTTATTCGGCCGTAGGGCTTGCGGGCGATCTCGCAGGGAGTTTCGCCACCTTCCAGCACAAACTTGTCCCACAGGCTGCTGTACTCGTAAGCGTAGCCGTGGGGCCAGCGGTTCACTGTGATCGCCATGATGTCACGCGCGGGATCGAACCCGCCCGGCCCAAGCGTCCGCGCCAGTTGCTCGCGAATCTTGCGCTCGATGGTTTCAAAAGTCGTGCTGTAGAGTTCGATGCGGCCGAGGCTATGTTGATCTCGCGCCGGGAGCCCCGCGCGGCATGGCGCCTTGCTCATGTGCACCACGAGCGGCTCGTCCTGTGCGCGCGGGCAGCGATACTCCCCAATGCTGACCGGCAGGTCCATGTCAACGTGGGTATGGTAGCCGCCCGGGGCGTAGATCGAATTCGCACCCAGCTTCTGAAACGCAGCCGAGTTACGCAAGAGCACGTTGCTGTACAGCAGCGGGACTTTCTGCGCCGAGGCTAGCGCATCTCTCTGCTTCTGCGGCAGCTCTTCGCAGATGTAAGGGATCACGACATGCCAGCACGCCAGAATGCAGTTCTTTGACTTCGCGGTATACACCTTGCCGCCGCGGGCGTAGGCAATCTCAACGTCGGTCGCCCGCGCCGGATCGCCTGCGTGCTTCACCCGCACCGCCGTGCTGTTCAATCGAATGCGCACGGGCGATGTACGCTCATCCAGTTTCGCGTAGTTGGCTTTGGCGGTAACCACGTCCGTCGCGGAGTTCCCTGGTATGGCCTCCGGGATTAGGTTACGCACGAGCAAGCGCGCGATGCTGGCATTGCCGTCGGGAAAGTGGAAGAAATAGCTCCGTTCGTTGCTCAGTGCCGCCGGTTCAGTACCCATTCCGCTAAAGCCCGGGTATCCCGTCTCCGCTGCATCCAGCGCGGCAATCGCTTCAATCCCGACACCAAACAGAGTTTGAGAAATGGTTTGGTAGAGGCGAATCACGTCTCCGTGCACGCCCGCCAGTTCCGTCAGGAACTGGGCATAGCTGATACGTGCCAGGCGCGCCTTTTTCTGTTCGGCATTGAGTTGCGGAAGATAGTCTTTCTTCTCCCGGCACAAACGGGAGACGTCCTTGCGCGCCAGTTCCGCAATCGGCGCCTCCGCCATGAAGTTCGCCCAAGCATTGGGCCCGGCGACCGCGAGATCGTAGGTCTCGCCACCCGGAAAAGGGCAAGGATCGTCCACCAGCTTTTCGCTACCAAAGGTCTCCTTGTCGAAGAAGATCTTGGGAACTCGACCCATGGAACCGTAGAGATTCCTGTCCAGATATTTTGGGAAGCTGGTTACGTCGATTCCCAATTCCTCAATCACGCTTTTCGCCACTGCGCTGTAAGGTTCTGGGCTTTCGATCGAGTACGTCCCCCCGTAGCCGATTAACGTTCTGTTACTCACGCGAAACTCGTTGCGCTTGGCGTGTCCGCCAAAGTCGTCGTGATTGTCGAGGATGAGGATGCGCGCGTTCGCGCCCGCAGCCTTGCGATAGAAATGCGCGGCGGAGAGTCCGCTGATGCCGCCTCCCACGATGATGAGGTCGTATGTCTCGCCGGTATCTTGCGGCGTGCCAGCTGCGTCCCAGAAGGTGCCGTCGCGCAAAGAGTGCGCCGCATCGAACGATCCGGGATGGCTGCCGCGCAATCCGGTGAGCGCGGGCGGGTAGTAGGCGGGCGACTTCTGGGGATCGCTGTCGTCTGCGGCGAGCAGATGCCACGGCATCAGGGTAGCGCCGGCAGTCACGGCCACGCCGTTGAGGAAGTCACGGCGCGTGATGTTGCGTTTCATTCCCAGTTCGCGGTCGTTGTGGTCGCTCATCAGGTCCCTGAGTTCTCAATCTTCCGGCTGGAACATCCGAGCGGATCTAACCGTCGGCCTTCTTGACGGCCAGTTCCGCGCCCTGGAATCCGATGCGGCTGTGTGTGCCATCGCAAAAAGGTTTGTTGACTGATCCGCCGCAGCGGCAGAGGGAAAAGGCGGGTTTGCCGGTGAGGTCGTACTGGGTGCCGTTGGCGTCGACGAGTTCGACCGAACCCTCGGGCGCCTCCACGCGGAACGGGCCATTGGGACGGACTGTGATCTTTACCTGAGCCATGAGTTTGATTCCTCCAACCTTACGGGTTTCTAGTAAGGCTAAAAAGATACCACCAAGTGGGGGCGTGTGTCGCGGGCGCCGAGCGTGGCGGCGCCGGATGCTGTGAAACCGGTGGTGGCGAGGAGGGCCAGGGCCGAGATTTTCGCGTCGGCGCGGCCGGAAAAATGAAGGTTCAGCTTCAGGCAGCCAGCGATTTGGCGGACACAAGGCCGCGGTAAAGGTCCAAGTAGCCGTCGATCATGCGGTGGGCGGTGAAGCGCTCGCGAGCACGGGCGAATGCGCGGTCGGCGTAGGCCTGGCGTAGAGGACGGTCGGAGTCAAACTGGCGAAGGATGGTGGCCAGGCTGCTGGCGTCGTTAGTCCGGAAGTAAAGGGCGGCATCGCCCCAGACCTCGCGGAAGCTGGGGATGTCATTGGCGACGATGGCGCAACGGGAGAAAGCGGCGTCGAGGGTGGCCATGCCGAGAGGCTCGTAGCGGGGAGTGGCAGCGTAGACGGCGGCGCGGCTATAAAGCGCGCGAAGTTGGGCTTCCGTTTGAGGGCCGCGGATGGCGACGCTGGCCTCGGCAGTAGAGACTTTCACGTCAGCGCGGATGGGAACGCGCGGAACGGGCACGGTCTGTTCCGCGCCTACGATGCAAACCGGAAACGGATGAGCGTGCTGGGTGAGGAGAAAGACCTGCTTGCCGGCATCCACTAAGCGGCCTACAGAAAGAACGGAGTCGTCTTTGCTGATGTACGGATTAAAGAAGATTGGATTGCGTCCGGGGTAGATAACCGCCTCGCGGCGCGGGCACGTGTAGATGGAGCGAAGGGTATCGAGCATCCAGACCGAGGGTGCGACCACGGCATCGGCGGCCGCGATGCCCCGGACGACGGTTTCGCGATACCACTGGAGCCACCGCGTAGGGCGGGGCGTGCATCCTTGCACGGCCTGCGCCCAACTGATGAGATCGCCGTGGACCATGATCACGCGGGGAACATCGACGGCAAGGTTGCCATGGCAGAACTGGTGCAAATGAAGCAGGTCGGGACGAACCTCGTGCACCAGGTTGGCGAGGAATCCCGAGGATTCGGGAAGATCCTGCGGAGCCTCGTCCATCCACTCCAGGCGGAAAGCAGTAGGCCGGTATTCGAGACCGTGAAGCCGATCCATCCAGGCAGTTTGGTCTGGCAGAGGGATCTCGCCGAAGGTGAGCAGCGTGACTCGCACGCCGCGCGTGACCAGTCCGGTGACCAGTTCGCGAGTGTAGGTCCAGGAGCCGGACATTACATCGGCAGTGACGAGAACGTGCAAAGGACCTCCGTGAGCATGCGGAATTCCGCAATGGGTGCGGGATCCAGCTAGTCGCGCTGGCTTATTCTAGTGCGAATGAGCTTGGGGGAGAAAGATTTTTTTCGAGGGCCGCTACGAGCTTCATCCATGTTCCTGTATCTGATCGTTCCCGTATTCGAATCGGGCGACCCAAGTTTTCCGATCAGTTCGCGCCTAGCCGCAACCGCATTTCGCGTGCGAGGTTATCTACGGCGAGAATTTTTTCCGCGGCGGTAGCAGGGACATTGGGAACGGCCATCGCGAGTTCGCGCGGTCTCGTCGACAAGCTCGGTAATGTGAAAGTGAATCTTGCGGACGGCTCCGAAAGCACGCTTGGTAGTATTCGCAGACGAGCCGAGCAAGGCGTCGGCGTGTTTTTCGGCGTGGCGCACGAGCAGGCCCTGAACCAAATCATGCAGGCGCGCGGCCATCTCGCCGTGCTCCTCTCCTCCGATCGTCATCGACAGGATGCGGAGCGTCGATTTCTCGAACAGTATTGTGCGGCAAAGCCATGCGACGGGATAATCGATTGCACCGAACACTATACGAATCTCAGCAGATACGAGCGGGTTTTCTTGAGCGAGCTAGAACTGAACATCTCAAAATCCTATGAGGTCAAGAACTTCCGCCTTATCCCCGGCAAGCTGACGGAAGACATGCCGGTTTTCATAAAGGAGCATGGCGGCAGTCAGCCGATCGATGTTTTCGTTGATGTCCGGCACCAAGAGATCGCCAAGCTGGAAGACCTTGGATATAGTCAACTTCTTTATTCCCTGATTTCGACCTTTTGCCGCGAGTATCTCGGGCCGTCTCTCAAGAAATGGAGCCCGCGGTTCTTTGGTGATGGTGCCCTCAATCTTGAGCTTCTGGCCAAGCGGCGCTCAGAGCTCTGGGTACTGCTGAAGGACGATATCGGCGTAGTGCGGAAAGGTGGCCAGCGCCAAGTTGTGACGCGCTCGGACGTGCGGGTCGTCAACGTCGGAGGTGGCGGGCAGAGCCACCATGAGCAGCAGCCAGGAAGGACTCCTTCGCGCATTCTCCACATCGTTGATGAGCAAGGCGCTACAGGACTTGGCGGTTTCTATATACGCCTCCCGGACACTGCTTTCGGCGCCAATGGCGATCTGCTGCCGCAAGTGGAGTCCAGCAATGCGCGCAGAAGTGATTCAGTTGTGTCGCGGTCTTCGGCAGGAACCAAGTCGCAAAGCCGCAGTATCTGTTGGTTCGCTAAGTCTGGATCCAGCGCCTGTTCGAAAGCGGGATTCATCTCGATAATCACTCCCGCGGGATTACGGCGGGCTGCAGCGATGGGAGCGCAAGATGGAACGAAAACCTGTTGCTGCGTTCTCTGTTACGGAAAGCTCTGACCACGGAAATGGAGTGGCGGCGCTCATAGTGATACTGTGCGGTGGAAGAAGTGCCGAAAGGAACCCCGAGATGGTCTCCTTGATGCCTCTGTGTTCCCGAAACGGGATTGGCAGTCCCTTGTTTGACTTGCTCCCGGTTTTCGAATCCCACCTTTCGAATCCCACTTTATGAGACCCAATATGACACTGCGAAGGGCAGATGTCACTTAGACCGCGAACAAGCCTGTGGAAAACGAGCAAAGAGGTTTTATTTGTTCGGCTTAAAGGGCAAGGAATTAACTTTGAAGCGGAGCTGGGGCAGGAGTACTAGCTGACTATTCGCTCGAAGCGCTAGTGTATTGCCGATTGGCAACTGAGTTTGGACCGGTGAGCCTGACGGGAGCAGTCAGCCGGAAAGTCAGACGACGACCCTTTTGGACCCAGAAGCTTCTCGGCCCAGCGTCCGATCCCGCTCCAACGGAATCGGCGCTCGACTGCCATGTTCCTTTGGCAAACAGGCTGGACGTCTGGAGAGCTAGTGCGGCGCCGTCGACAGTGATTGTCTTCAAAATCAGCCGAACAAATCCGGGATCGGGATTGAAACCGGGCCGATCGACAGACAGTTGGGCGGACTCTACACATCCGTTAACCGGCGTACCGCGTTCGACGATCGTATCTCCATCAATGGTTACGGGGCCAGCTACTGATGCTGAAAATGCGTCGCCCGCACGGACTCGCGAGATGGGCAGTGAACTCTCCAAGCGGACTGTGATGAGCGTCCCGGCCGGCAGATTGCGCGTATTCGAATGCGATGCCGCTCGAAAGGGAGTACCGCTTCCCGCCTTGCGATCCGCCGGTACTGCCGGGTGCGCACTGTCGTCCGTCGCGTGATCAGGATTTTGGTGGAACGGGAGTTTCTGCTCGGCGGGTGGAGAGGTGATCTGCGTCTGATTGGGAGCATCAGGACGAGCGCATCCTTGGTTGATGCCTACCCCAAGGCACAGAATGAACCAAGCGTACTTGGACTTGGAGCGACCGCGCCTTCGATGGCTCTCCATGCTAAGTATGATTACTCGATCCTCTGTCGGGGGGTAGTGGCAAGTGAAATACCAGATCAGGATTATAAGAATCAGACAGATACAAATATTGTCAGGTCGGCATTATGTAGAAGTTGCCTTCCATCATGCAAAAAAAATCGCGGAGAGCGTGGGGCTCTCCGCGAAGGCCATCGTCCTAAAACTGCGAGTTAGTTGGAACCGCCGCCGGCGTTGGCGCTCTGGGATTCATTTTCCGGTTGCGCAATTACGCCATCAAAGGGAGTTGCCGCCACGTAGCGCCCGTGCACCACGCTGATGCGGCGTAGGGGATAGCCGGAATCCGGCCCACGCTGCCAGGTGCTGCCGCCGTCAGTGCTCTCGAACACGACGCCGGTCTGGCCACTAGTCGCGAGCAGCCGTCTGCGGCTGCCGTCGTAGGCCACCGACGTAATGTCCTTATCAGGCAAACCTGCCATAACATGGTTCCAGCTCTTGCCGAAATCTGGGCTGTGGAAGGCGCCTTCGCGGGTGGCGACGAAGATCTGACCATCCGGCACCACGGTCACGCTGCGAACGTTAATGGGATACGAAGCCAGCCGCGCGGACTGCCAGGCCGCTCCTGAATCCTGGGAAACCAGGACTGCGGAGCGGGTTGCCGACACCACCAGATCGCCCTGAGCCTGCACCGAAACGAAGTCTTTCTCGCCGGCGACCGGGCCGCCCACCCATACTTTGCCGTGATCTTTGCTGGTGAAGAGTCCGGAAGAAGTTGCCGCGAACCAGCGGGTTGATCCGAGATCAGTATCGTTGACGCGGTCTTCCAACACGGAGTGAGTGCTCGTCGTGGAACTCACGGTCTTTTTCTTGCCGCTCTTCAGCGTGACCGTACGCGAAACTGTCTTTGCGATTACAACATCGTTAATGGGATGCCAGGTCGAACTGCCGGGCACGAGTTCAAATACGCCACGGTTGGTTCCGGCGACCAGCGTTCCGCTGCTGGCTTGCTTCAACGTGAATACATCACGGCCGTCCAGGCCTGAGCTCTTCTGCAGCCAGTTTTGTCCGCCATCGTGAGAGAAAAACACGCCGCCGAACTCGCGGTCGTTTACCAAGCCGATGTAGAGCGTGTTGGGTTCTTTGCTGTCCGCCAGAATGGCGCTCACATAACGATGAGAATATCCATGGTTGGACGGAGTAAATGTTGCTGCGGAGTCGTCGCTGGCGAGCACGCCGCTGCGATCCGTCGCCAGCAATACATGCTGCGAATTGCGCGGATCGATGAGGACATCATTAACCACCACTTCGGGATTGCTCACCCGCTTCCAGTTCTTGCCCTCGTCAACACTCTTCCACAAACCCTCAGTCGTGCCGGCATAAACGATCGCCGGATTGCTGGGATCCTGCTTCAGCACGCGGGTTCGCCGCGCCGTGAAGGGAATGCCCTTGATCTTCTCGAACTGATCGCCACCGCTGACGCTTTTGTAAATGCCGGAGCAGGCGCTGGCGAAGACTTCGGAAGGATTGGCAGAGCTGACGATGATCGAGAAAACGTCAGAGTCATCGACCATCCCTTTGTTGATGTGCTGCCAGTTGGCGCCACCGTCGCTGGTCTTCCACGCCAGGTGCCAGGTTCCGGCGTAGACGACATTGGGATCTTTGGGATCGACGGCGATGGATTCGATGTTCTTGACGATACCGTCGTTGGGGGAAATCCGCTGCCAGGCATTGCCACCATCGGTGCTGCGGTAGACGCCATCGAGCGCACCGGCGACCACAACCTTGCTGTCGGAAGCTGAAACTGCCATGGCGCGTACGGATTTGCCATGCATGGCCGGCAGAACTTCCCAATCCTTGCCGCCATTGTGGGTGCGGAAAACGTCGCCGGCATTCTGATCCTGCACGCTCCAGGCGGAAACGAAAATACTTCTGGAGTTCTGCGGATCGAAGGCGATGTGATCGAGCACATAATCATCGCCGCTGCCAAGTTTGGCAAATCTCGACCAGTTGTGGCCGCTATCGTCGGAGACGAAGATCACGCCCGTGCTGGTGCCCAGGAAGATCCGGTTCGGATTCTGCGGATCATAGGCCAGACTGCGGACATCGCCACCGTCAGGACCCAGAACGGTCCACTGACGGGTCCCCGCAGCAAACGCACATATGGAAGCCAACATCAACACTGTCAGCGACTTAAGCCATGCAGATTTCATAACGATTTTCTCAGCCCCACATTCGAAAGAGTTTAGACGCGACAGCTAGCCTGACAGGCTGAACCACCCCCCGGCAAGTTACTGAAGTCCACGCGAAAAAAGGCCGGTCGCTTTCGCGGACCGGCCCTTTCACTCCGTTTCCGAGGCTACTGCGCTTTCTTGGCAGCCTTCTTGGCCGCCGGCTTGGGATGATCCGGAACTGCCTTAACCTTGGATTCATCCACGGGTTGAGTGCCGGTCGAGTCGAAGGTCGCGCCCGAGGGCACAATCCAGTACTCGGCGGTCTTGGTGCCACCGCTGCCGGTGCGCACTTCGATACGGCTTGGATCAATGTGTTGCTGGGCTTCGCCCTCCGTCAGATAGAACTTGGAATCGACGGCGCGTTCGCCCGCCAGATTCTTGCGCTTCTCAGTTGGCTCAGCGTTGCCCACAATCACCAGCTTGCTATCGGGGTTCTGCTGCAGGTTCTTGGCTACGTCGTCCAAGATGGCCTTGCAGGTGTTGTCGACGCGCCAGGGCTTCTTCTCGTTGGGGAAGTCACACTGGCTCAGCTTGGCAGCCTTCGGCGGCGGCGGCGGCGGATTTTCCACCGTCGCTTGCGTCGAAGCCTGACCGGTCAACCCGCGCGAGTCGGTGCACGTAGCACTGACCGTGATGGTTCCCGGCGCTGCTCCGCCGGTGGAGAGGGTCGCCGTGTTGCCACTGCCAGAGACCGTTCCGCTGCTGGCTGTCCAGCCCGATACGGTTACAGGAACGCCATCTGGACTGGTGCAACTACAGGTTACCGTCACGCTTGCGCCGGCCTGCACGCTCGACGGACTAGCCGAGCAACTCATGGTCGGCGGATTTTTCGGCGGCAACGGCTTGATGGTGTAGTTCGCCGAGCAGCTCGCCTCATTGTTGGTCTTTGCCTTCGCATCCGTCACGTGAGCCGTGACCGTGTAACTGCCGGGAGCCGCGTTAGCGGTATCGATCTGCGCGGTTGTGTCCTTGCCGGTGACCTGACCTCCGTTACCGGTCCAGGCATACGTGACCGTGTGCTTGGGGTTAAAGTTGCTAGCAGTGACAGTTGCTGTGATGGGCTCACCCACCATGACTTCTGTCGGCTGCACGGAGCAACTCGCTGCCGGCGTTACCGCAGGCGCGCCACCCCAACTGAAAACGAGACCGGTGCGCAAGCGGACACCTTCAAACGAAGGACGCCCCAGGCTGGGAAAATCCGAGGCGGCAAACTCGTTGTAGTTGTGATGCCCCCAGACGTAGTCGGCTTCGAACAGACGAAACGCGAGCCACTTCTTGATCGGCAAATCCATGCCGCCGCCCAGGATAGCTCCGATTCCGTTCTGTGCGTTAAGGCCGCTTACGGACACCCGATTTAAACTTATCAGAGTGTGCAGGAAGTAATTTGCCCCGTCGGTGCGCCAGATGAAACGAGGGCCGATCGATCCGGTCGTCTCGTAATTGGAGCTTCCCCAGTTATGACCGAGGTCTGCCTCAAAACCCCAATGTGGGTCGAAGTTGTAAGTGAGTGCGCTCCCGAATCCGGCAGACATGTCGGGAACATTGAATCCCGTCGGGTTGTTGTAATCACCGAAAGGCGTGGGTACCGTGCCGCCTGGATGCAGCCATTGATATCCCACAAATAAGTCCCACTTTGGATTCGAGTCACTCTGCGCGAACGCGGAGCTCGAGATCAGTGATACGGCGAGGACAATAAACAGGCCGATCACCACACGGCCTTTGCTGAACTTAGAACAAAGTGACATTACTTTCCTCCATATATCGATACGCGGTTCACCTGCACATAGGGTCCGAAGGCCGCGTCAAGAAAAACATTGCAGGAATCAGTAGCTCAAGAAATTGGACCTCTATTTTCGGAACCCGCAATTCTAACCCACGGCAATCTCAAAGCGAAAGGGTGATTTCAACAAATTACCAGTCCTTTGGTGGACTTTACGATTCTCTCTCACTCAGCCTTCGTCTCAAATTGATATGGAATCGAAGCAATTCGGGCGTGGGCCGGTCGAAGAGCCGGCGGGTCGCGGATTTTCCGGACCTTGCTCCACAGGAAGCTAGCCGAGTATGGTTGTAGTCTCGGTGGCTGCGACTGTCAGAGGTTACCTACCGGAGAAGTGGGCAAGAACCAAGGGATGAACCACGAAAGAATACTAATTGTTGAGGACGAAGAGAACGAGCGCACGGGCTTGGCCGAGTTAGTTACGTCTTGGGGCTACCGCACAGAAACCGCTGGCGATGGGCAGGAGGGCCTGCAGAAAGCGACGCAATGGACTCCCTCGATCGTAATTACGGACCTCAAGATGCCACGCATGGGTGGCCTTGAACTTCTGGAACGGCTGGCAGAGCAAACTCAGGCCATGGCCGTAATCCTGGTGACCGCGCAGGGCACAATCGACAGCGCGGTTCAAGCCATGCGCTTGGGGGCCTACGACTACATCACCAAGCCGATCGACACACACCGACTGCGCGCCATGCTGCAGAATGCATCTGCTTTGCTTGGCACGCGCGCCGAACTTGAAAGTGCGCGCCGGAAGTTGCGCGATTCGGGATCCCTGGGCGAACTACGGGGGACGTCGCGCAAAATGCAGGAGATCTTCCGCCTGATCGAACTGGTCGCTCCCAGCACTGCGTCGGTATTAATCACAGGTGCAAGCGGCACCGGCAAAGAACTGGTGGCTCGCACCATCCACCAACTCAGTCCACGCCGGGAGCGGCCTTTTGTCGCCATCAATTGCGCGGCCATTCCGGAAACGCTGATCGAAAGTGAAATCTTCGGTCACGAGAAGGGGGCTTTCACGGGAGCCTTGGAGCGCCGCACGGGATCCTTCGAACTGGCCGAAGGGGGCACGATATTGCTCGACGAAATCGGGGAAATGCCCGTCGGCACACAGGCTAAGTTGCTGCGCGTGCTCGAGGACCATAAGTTACGGCGTCTGGGGAGTAAGGTGGAAACGTCGCTGGATGTTCGCGTACTCGCGGCCACGAACAAGGTTCCGGACGACGCCGTTGCCTCGGGAGAATTGCGCAGTGATCTCTATTACCGGCTGAATGTATTCAACATTCATATGCCTCCGTTGCGTGAACACAAGGAGGATATTGCTGATTTGGTGCAGCTTCTGGTTTCGGAAATGAGCACGAAGCACGACCGCAAAGTTGCCGCCGTCAGCGAAGCGGTGCTGAATTTGTTCAACAACTACACCTGGCCGGGCAATGTCCGTGAGTTGCGCAACACAATCGAGCGGGCCGTAATCGTCTGCGACAGTGGCATGATTGAGACCAAGCACCTGCCTCCCGGGTTCGGCCATGCCATCCTGCGCACCAGCGCCCATGATCCGGATGCGATCCGCCTGGGCGTGGGCACCACAGTGGGTGAGGCGGAGAAGATGTTGATCCTCAAAACGCTGGAGTCCACCAGCAACAACAAGACGAAGGCTGCGGAAATTCTCGGCATTAGCTTGAAAACCCTTCATAATAAGCTTAAGGAATACGGCAGCAGCACAGCAGATGGGGATTCGGGTAAAGAGGAAGCTGAGCGAAGTGGCCAGTGATCAGTGGTCACTGGCCAGTGGTTAGTGAAGGGCCCTAGAATTCATCTTTGAGCGTTTCAGCCCCGCTTCAAACGCCGCTGCTTCGAATGATCACTGGCCACTAGACACTTTGTTTAAATCATGCGACGCAAAGTCATTATCGTGCTCGCCATCACCCTCATGGTCACCGTGATCGCGGCTATCTCCTCGTATCTTTACGTCTCGGCGTTTCTTCGCCAGAGCGTCAACAACACTTACGACAGCGTTTACCGGCTGACTCAGCAACTGGCCTATTTCGCCGAGAATGACCTGCCGGATCTGAGCAGCACGCGCATCGACACCGATGATCCGGCGGCCGTGCGGCGCGCGCTGGCCGAATATCTGCCGATGGATACGAATCTGCAGAACAATCTCGAATCGGAGGTTGCGCTTTGGCCCAACATCTATGACATTTCGGTGGTCGATGCGAACGGTAAAGCATTGCTCCATTCGAATGCACAGCTGGCCGGTAAGCAAATTCCGCAGAGGCCAGATTTTCGCAGCGTCACGACTGCTCGCTTCCGCGAACAACTTCGTCTGGTGTACCAACCTACCGCAGTCTACGACGTAAGTTACCCGCTGCAACTGAACGGAGAACCCTTTGGCACGATCCGCATCGGCGTTTCTACGGCCTTAGTGAAGGACGAACTCGAGCCTCGCCTGATGCGCGCCCTTTATTTTTCGATTGCAGCGATCTTTGCCTCACTGTTGCTCGCGGCGATGATCTCAAACGTGGCTCTCGGGCCCCTGAAAGAGATCAACCGCAACCTCGATAGCGTAAGC
>Ga0208819_1000258_pt1 | contig 46622 bp, 51 predicted proteins | sample June2015DPH_11_1_3_FD_184707 | JGI IMG/M metagenome (GOLD analysis project Ga0208819, IMG submission 184707) | Peatland microbial communities from SPRUCE experiment site at the Marcell Experimental Forest, Minnesota, USA - June2015DPH_11_150... | ecosystem: Environmental > Terrestrial > Soil >...
CGAGCACATAGGCGATGGTCATCTTGTGTCCCTGTTTGTCCAGCTCGGTCAAGGGGACGGGACACAGTTTGTCGTTCCAGCGGCGCATTTCGGCCGCTTGGAATAGTTCGATGAGGAGGTCTTTTCCTACCATGCTCGGTTTTTTCAGTCACTCCTGCTAACAGCTTTCACCTGTGAAGTACCTCGTCTCTGCTCATTCTTGACATCGCCGCGTGAATACGGAGGATTTATCGCTTGAGCAGGCGTTTTTCGTGCTTATCTGGACTGCTTTCTAACGGTGCGCCGGTCTATGAGATTACCACGAGAAACGCAAGAGCTCCTTCGCGCACCGTTTGGTAGATCTGAGTCGTAAGACTTCCAGTCATGCAAAAAAAGGTGCCGATCTAAATTTGTTGAGCCGGCTGTGGCGTCTCATCTAATCTAACGCAGTCAAACCGGTGATGCGTCGCATCTGAGTATAGCTATCCGCGATAGTGGCCTCTAGATGCAGGCGCGTCGTGTTCGCTAGCTCTAAGATGCGCTTTGCCTCTCCCTGTTTCAAGTTAGCCTCGAATATGATTGCTGCCTTTTGCACGCCGTCAAGCGATTGAATCTCCTCTTTGAGCATTTTGGCCGTCCGCTCCGTGTTGCCGATTTCAGTTTTCTTGCTGGTGACATTATTCGTACTGACAGCGACGCCGCCTGTCTCGTCTTGTTCTGTTTTTGTTTTTTCTTCCATCAAAGATACAACGGCGGGTGATAGCTTACAGCTGCGCACTTTGATACGTCGAAAAAGAAGGGAGTAATCAAAACTACCTTAGCACGTGCACACACGACGCAGAAAAGCTTGCGATTTCTGTGCTCGAGATATACGGAGACGGTTATCGCAAAGAGCGAAGTTCAAAGTTATGAGATTCTCTGTTCGCCAAAGTCAGACGTTAATCGCGACCCCTTTTTCTGGAAGAATCACATTGTCGTGGAGGGTCTTAACTAAGGGCTTGCTATAGCGATCGTTGAAGATATCACGTCAGGCGCGTCATTTGTTGAACCGGCCGTGACGTCGCCTTCACACGGCGGAGGTCGCCGGTTCGAATCCGGCCGAGCCCATCGTTCTTTTGGGGTGCTTTGGTCGATTAGAGCTTTGTATGCCGTTAGATTTCCACGAGTTCTGTCTTCCACAAATTTGTCTAAATTGTCTAAATTGTCTAATTGAAGTGCAATAAAAAACCCTTGAACACCTTCAATCTCTGTTTGATAGATAGTTGCAACTCGGCCTGCCAGTTCTTTAAGCTCTCTTGGAAAACGAATGATCGGGTAAGAAAACGTGGGATTAGATGATTGAAGAGATATCTTCGTTGTGAATATTTTTTTCATAATTTGCAGCTCCTCCACCCAATATTGTCAGTCTGTTACATTGTGCTTTCTACTTGATATATCGCGGTGAGACTCTTCGCGTTTTACGTCACCTAAGAAAAGAAAGCTAATTTGAGCTTAAAACTGCAGAATGAGAAACCTAGTGACAGTTAGCAGGTTGCTTGAAGAAATGAAAGGTATTTGAAACAAGGCGTCACTTTCGGCACGCTGTTGAGGCAAACTTCGTTTTTATGGAATAGCTAATGATGACCGTTTGGGGAGTTCCATGCGTTACTGAAAGCCTCTAAGCTTAGCCTCGCTTTCTGTGAGTTTCTTTATATAAAGATTGTAATTTCCGTCGTCGCCGATCACACGATAAACATCAGAAAGACATTTATAAGCCACGTTAAGTGTGTATATGTCTCCTCTTCGCTCCGACATTTCCTTTGCCTTTTCATAATAGCCAATTGCCTTTGAGTTTTCCCTAAGCCAAAGGTACGCATTTCCGAAGGTGATGCAAAACCCTGCCCCTCCCGATTTGTCACAATCTCCACCATTAAGAAGATCACGTGCCTTTTCATAGCATTCTAAGGCTTTTTTGTGCCTACGTTCCACCTTTCCATAAATAACGCCTTCTTCTGTGTAGCTGTTAGATAGCCCTTCATCCACTTCTCGCTTGTTAGCCAAGCGACGATAATGTTTTCGCGACTTCTGCAAATAGTCTCGTGCTGTGTCTGGCTCACGTAGACTAGCGCGAGTAACCCCAAGAGCGTGGTAGCTTGCTGCTATAAAGGATTCGTCGCGCGAGCTTTGGCTTGCTGCAAGCCTGATAGCCTCGCAGAAGTAGTCGATCGCCCTCTTGTAGTTAACAATCATCGCTTTTTCTGTAGAAGCCTTTTTGTATAGGCAAATTCTCCCCATCTCAAGATTGCACACCATCATCATTCTGATATGATTTTTCGATTCTGCTAAGTCAAGAGCTCTGGCGTAATACGATCTTGCCTTTTCGGAAAGTTGGATATCGCCTGCCTTGCTGTATAAGGGCGAGTTGCTTTGCATCTCCTCCAATACCCAGCCTGCCACAAACGATTTCACGCAAACATTTTCTTTCGATTTTCCGAGCCAGTTGCTTACGTCACGTGACCAGTCAAGATCGCTCCGAATCAATTCGTAGTTCCCAATCGAGTCTTCAAGGGCTTTCCATAAGGTCTTGATCAACGAATCGGTGTTGCACAAGATCCATTTCCCGGGGTAATGCCGGAAAGGGTTTTTCCGAAATTCGCGGCTTATCGTTTTTATCGCGAAGGTGTTCGGATCGCGACAATGCTTAACAAAGAACACCTGTTTACCACTAGATTTGATGCTTAGAATCTGCGGTATTATGTCAAATGTGTCTGAACAACTATACCCAATAACTAGAACCGCCTTGTGCTCTCCCGATGAAAAAAGGTGTCTTACAACGTTCATCCTCTTCTCAGAAAGCGTTTTACTGGCAACCGCTGCTATCGTAGTTCGGATGCTGTCGAGATTATCAATGCTTCCGTGTAGCTTAAAGAAACTAAGTTTGTCATCAAGCGCGTCAAAATCGATTGCTGCAAAGTCCTCTTCTCGGTAGTATTTCTCGAAATTAACTCCTTTAGTGCATCCTGTTTTGCTTAGGCCCCTCTCGATGAGAACGTCGAAATTTGTTGTAGCAATTGTTTTGAGGAGACCCGATTTTGCTAAATGGGCGATTAGCATGTGGTTCGAGTTAGGGACACCTTCGTGAAAGATATCAAAAATCTTTGTAACTTGCAAGTTTTTGTCAGATACAAAATAAGGGTGAAAGAGATACTGCATGAAAGATTCGAAAGGACAAGGAGCCTTCATCACTTGTTTAACTTCCTTTTTGGACTGCAGCAGGGCTTCTAGAATGTTGCGCTTCAAATCATTAGCTAAGGGCAATCCAGAATTTTTCGAAATGCCAGCACCACAAAATAGTGCAAGTTCACCTTCAACCAGATATTCACTTATCTGTGCTACTAACTCGTCAAGCGTGCCATTTTTTGCCCTGAAATGATTCATAACATTTCCAATTTACTATATTGCCAATTTCTAGATAATCGTAAAACAAGGTCAACCAGTCACGCGTGTCCATTATACCTCGAACACTCGAGTAATCTTCGCTGTACAAGGCGGGGTTGATTTGCCCCTAAGTTCGCGTTTCGCGACGACACTGGCGATTTTCCCCGAAGGTTTGCCATGCAACTACAGAAACATAAGCGCCCCATCGTGCACCGTCTGATAGATTCGTGTTGACAGCCCCGAAAGCGATTGTGCGAGATAATGGGGTAATCGAATCGGCGGACAGCACGACTGTGCGTTTGCGCGGTGGATCGAAATTTTACTGCAGGGGACTTCTAACAGTCGGTTTATGTACAGTGACGCACCGCAACCAATAAAACCTTGGTCATGTTCAATGGCTGGCATATCTGGCCCGTATAGAAGACCAATCCTTAAGATTGCCGAATTGCCTCAAAAGATATGATCACTCTGCAAAACGAATCCCTCCCATCTTGTAGAAAGGAACGTTACCTTAAGGATGGTTAACGACAGACAGCGAATGCGATTACAATTTTGCTTAGCGATTTGGGTTTGATACCGTGAACGGAGTATATTATGGCAAAGGCGGCGCGTTATTTCGCGAGAAGGGTATTATAGCCGTCTTATTCGAGAACATTAAGACTGAAATTAAGAACAAGTTGACACGCTACCCGATAGAGAAACTAATGCAAGTTGACGAAAATGAATGTGTGACTTACTTAATCAAGAAGTATTCGATGCAGACGCCTGAAATCGATGAGTCACGCGCTACGCAGGAAGAGCCTGTTGGACACTATTCAAATGGCATTTTGACCGAAACGGAATTCGTTTTTGTGGTGCCGTATACTGGCGATGCTGACCTATTTCGATATCAGCCGGCTGCACCTTTGCCAACTATTTGCGGAGTCTTGACTGAACAATTTATTGAGCTTCATTATCTTATCAAAGGAGCATCTGACCGCAACTTCGCAGAGCTGTCAAATACTTATAAACTCACTCTAAAACACTTAAATGAAAGTTTACAATGGACCAGAAAAGTCGTTGATAAGTTCAATGCGGATCTGGAATCGTTTATAAGACCGCTCATTGTCCGGAGAAAACACGATCATCGGAGAATACTAGCTGCCGCGGAAGCGACGGGAGTTAAGATACAGCGTCGGCAGGACTTACCACCGCCATATGAAGTCCTTATTTCGCCCAAGAAAAAGACGGCAATGCTGCCAATTCAGCAGGCAAACGGAGAGAAACGCTTGATAATCACAGAAGAGGGCTATAAGGATATTTTGGATATCATTAGGAGCATGTCCATGTTAATGGAAAAATCTCCAAAAACGTTTGCCAAGCTCAACGAAGAAGAGATCAGAGATCATTTCTTAATGCACCTTAACAATTATTTCGAAGGACAAGTGACCGGTGAAACGTTCAACGGCGAGGGACGGACTGATATCCTGATCAGAGTTGATGACATGAACGTCTTTATCGCGGAATGTAAGTTTTGGAGATATCCAAAGGCTTTTCTGGAAGCTATTGACCAACTTTTCAGATATGCCACATGGCGCGACACTAAAACCGCGATTTTAATATTTCACAAGCAAGGGAACTTCACCAATGTCAAGGACAAGATCCGGAGTAAGATGTTGTCTCACCCCAACTACCTTCGAGAGCACGAATTATTAAATTCAGCTTTAGCTGAAAACGAAACCATTTCAAGCTACGTATTACATCATCCTAGTGACAAGCGAAGGGAAATAATCGTCACCACTATGGGTTTCAACGTCGAGGATCGAGCTTTAGATTAGACAGGTTGAGAATCATGCTTTGAGTTAAACTTGATCTGTAAAAAACTTGACAGCTGCATAGCGGTGAACGACGGGCTGTTAGATACTCCGTTTTTGTGATCAGCCGCGCACGGCCAAGCATCGAGTGGGCAAACGGCTCTCGTAGTTCTCGATACAGAGTCGCTTTCACGCAAGAAGAATGGCGCTAGGAGCTCACACTTCAGTTCGATGAGGTGAAACATACCCAAATTCCAACAGTCCGTTTTCCATCGAAATCTAAATTCTCGAATGATCCTTCCCACTCTTTCTTCTGTTTTTTCACTTTCAACATGTTATCGCCGCTACGTTATTAATTGCTCCACACATTCGATATTTGTGCAGGCCACTCATCCAAAGATTAACGCCGGAAAACCAAAACAGCAAGACCTTTATAACCTCTTTGCTGCCTACTTTCACGCAGTGCCACTTGCAGAACTTCTCGAAAGCATCGAACGGGCGCGGCGGGATACTCAACTCAGGTATGTCGTAATCTATGTGGCGGCCTGCAGCTACTGCCTCGGTAGGGCTGAACCTCTCGAAGGATCGTACCTCCGAACGTTTGCGCTAGAGTTAAAAGAACAGCTTGCCCAGACCCTCGCTGCGTTTGTCACATCGATTCTGGCAGGGCCGCGCAGGCTAGGCGCGGAAAGTGCCGCTCAGCCGCCCCTACGCCAGATAATTGAAGTACTGCAGCAGGTGATGTGCAAACATGATGCTCACTAGTCAGCCGGAAAACTTGGTAGCACGTTACGAGGGAAGCGGAGCATGTCTTTTCAATCTAAGTACATTATCCAGCCACGCAAACACCTCAAGTCCGCGACGTGCGCCAAAGAGCTCAACAAACTTGTCGCTGATAAGTTCAGCATCGTCAAGAGCGCTCAAATAGCAGATAAACCAGTACTTCCGGTCGCCAAAGCGGTAGCTGAAAAAGCGGTCCGCATAGAGGAGGTCGCTGCAGGAGTATTTGACAAAAGTTCGCCCCGTGCAGACGCCGATGTCATACCCCTTGCTGAGTATGATCGACTTAATATTCGGCTCCTCCTTTGCATAGTCGTAGCGCTTCACGTAGGTGCTGCAGTGCAGCACTGCAACGGCGTCAGCAGAGATCGTCTTCACCACGCTGAGCGTCCCTTCCGCAGCAGACCACGTCGCTTCCAGCTCTGCGTAAACGTCAGAGGGGGCGTAGTATGTGTCGCTTAAGTCAGCCGACTGCTGGATGCTATCTCTAAGCAGCTCCTGCACCCCGGCAAGCTGCAGACGCTCGCGATCGCGCGTCGTGACGCGAAACTCAGTGATGCTCGCTTCGGTTTCAGCCATACCCCGTACACCAAAGGCGCGACTCCTACTTAAGGATATGAGAACAGAAAAAGAGAGGCGAGCAGAGCTCACTTCGTTTCGCCTCAAGTCCGCGTGCTTTCGTTGGGCGAGGAACAGAGAAACTGAGTCGCTCTCCTTTGGAGCGCCTGTGACCGAAACATTGCTTCACGCACCGAGACGCGGACGGCGCTTCAAGGACGCGCTGCTATCCTCGCTACTAGCTCGTTGCCACTACTGAGCTCGGATTTGCACCCACCGAGTCTACGATCACCGTGTCGTCGATTTGCTCGATGGTGTCCACCCGAATATTCCGAATCTGGACTTTTGTCCACGCGCTGTACACCGTTGGCGCGCTTCCTTTCGTCAATTGATAGGCTTTGTACGGGAGGGACGTCACCTTCGTTAAATTCGTCGTTATGACGTACCCAGCGGTGTTGTTGTTCACATAGTTTGTCGCGTCGTCAACCGATGTAAAGCGAATGACCGTGCGATTCAAGTAGACGTCCTGGTTTGACGTTACGTTTCTGAACGTCGCTTGTATGCTGACGGCCGAGCCGTTCTGCCATTTCGAAACCCACGCAGAGACGGTTGTGTTATTCCTGAGCTCACGCTCCATCGAAACGACGAACTGATCGAGAAATGCGTCGTGCGTCCCTGCGGTTGACGTCGCTGTCGACGGGGTAGGTGACGTCGTTGTCGGAGACGTGCAACCCGCCACGAGTACGGCGCCGAGCGCCACGGCTGCAATTATCCCAGCCACATATCGTGTATTCATCTTTGACCGCTCCTTTCGACAATGGCTTATCCTTGCGGACCTGTGAAAAAGAAAAAGAGGGGGAGGAGGAGACGCTCAGTCCTCATCGAGTGAGGCGAGATCCCCCATCGGCAGTCCGAGCTCTTGCGCTTTGAGCACCCGACGCATGATCTTGCCGCTTCGCGTTTTGGGGAGCTTGTCCATAAACTCAATCTCGCGCGGAAACGCGTGCGCCGCCAAGTGCTTTTTGACGAACTGCGCGATGTCCTGCTTCAAGTCCTCAGACGGTACCTGTCCCGCCCGAAGACTTATGAACGCCTTGATAATCTCGCCACGGACCGCGTCGGGCTTTCCGATAACGCCGGCTTCGGCAACGGCCGGATGTTCCACGAGCGCGCTTTCCACCTCGAACGGGCCCACGCGTTCTCCTGACGTCTTTATGACGTCATCAACGCGCCCCATGAACCAGAAATAGCCATCCTCGTCGCGAAACGCGCTGTCGCCCGTCTTGTACCATCCCGGAATTTCGAAGTAGCTCTTGTACTTCTCCTCATCTTTCCAGATAGCCCGCATCATTGCAGGCCACGGCGGCTTGATGACAAGATTACCCGGCATATTCGGGGGAAGCTCCTTGCCTTCATCATCGACGATCGACGCGGTGATGCTCGGAAACGGGCGCCCCATTGAACCCTCGCGAATGGACATGCACGGATAGTTCGCGATGAGTATCTGGCCTGTCTCGGTCATCCACCAGTTATCGTGGATGGGAAGCCTGAAAGCCTTAAGTCCCCAGCGAATAACCTCGGGGTTGAGCGGCTCACCGACGCTCGTGATGTAGCGCAGGCTGCCGAAATCGAACTTGCTCGCAACGTCGAGTCCGTCTTTCATAAGGAGCCTAAGCGCCGTCGGCGCGGTGTACCAGATTGTCACCTGATATTGATCGATGATGCCGTACCACGTAGCGGAATCAAACCGGCCGCTGTACGAGACCTGCGACGTGCCGTTCAGCCACGGGCCCCAGCACGCGTACGAGGTGCCCGTGACCCACCCGGGATCTGCCGTGCACCAATAGACGTCGTACTCCGTGACGTCCTGCACGTACTTCGTCGTGATGTAGTGCCCGATCATCGAATTGTGGACGTGAACGACGCCCTTCGCTTTGCCAGTCGTTCCCGACGTGTAGTGCATCATCACGGGGTCTTCGCGGTCCATCCACTCGGTTTGATGCGTGGTCGAGGCGCCATTCATCTCCCCTTCAAAGCTGATCGTGCGGTCACCGGTCAGTTCGACCCCGTCCGACTTCGCGACGATCACGTACTTGAGCTCAGGGAGGCTATCAACGATCTCGTCGACACTCGACGCCTTAAGATCGGGGGTGGTGACCAATGCCTTGGCGCCGCTGTCTTCGAGCCGGTCCATAACGGCCTCTGCCCTGAATCCCCCGAAGAGTGGCCCCCAAACGGAACCGTTTTTGACCGTGCCAATCGCCGCGATATAGAGCTCGGGGTCGCGCCCCATGTACGTGAAGACACGGTCTCCACGAGCGATGCCGAGGCTCTTGAGCACGTTTGCAAATTGGTTCGAGAGGAGTTTCAAATCGAGAAACGTGTACTTGCGCGCGCCGTCGGGGCCGTCGGAGTAGAGAGCTACTTTGTTCTTCCTCCACCCCTCGGCGTGCCGGTCGATCGCTTCGTGCGCGACGTTCACTCGACCCGTCTCGTTCCACGTGAACTCCTTTTCGACATCTTCGAAGCGAAACTCAGCACAGGCCTGATCGTAGTCTGGCATGTTGCCCGGCCAATGCTTCTCGATGACCTCTCGTCCACCCACGGTCTTTACCGTCCATTCCTTATCCGCTTGGTTTGCCAACGTACTACACCTCTTTTGAAGAGCACCTTTAGCTCCAAAGGCTCGATCGTCTAACTATCACTATTAATGATGTCCTATGCTCGCGCTGTTTTTACTTATATTTTGTGATGTTAATAGTAGTCGCCAAAAAGAAAAGGAGCCCGCAGTGCCACCCAAATCCGCAAGAGTTAACCGCCTAGACACTTTCCAGCGCAAAGAAAGAGTTAACCCTCAGCAACTGGCTGGTACCTTCACTTTACCGTCGTTGAAACGCGACTTACTGCGAGCGTTTTCGGCAGAGAGTTAGTCGTACTCCCTGGGTTAAGCGTGCTCGCCGTGATAATTGCAGCCAAATCAGCGTTGCCCTGCGAGTTGAAGTGCACGTGAACGCTGTACGTTCCGTTGAGATACGTTATCGGGGCGTCCTGCACAGTCCACGTGTTGTTCCCGGCGGGTTTTACCAAGACGTAGAGGTTCTGGTTGCGTCCCATTCCTGCGTACGTTCCGGTCAAATATGAGTCGCGGCTCGCCGTCGAGGGCACGCTGAGCGCTATTGAAGCCGCGCTCGCAGGGGCGGTCGAGGCGCTCGGAGTAGGGGTTGCCGTCGGGGCGGTCTGGACCTGGAACGTCGTCGTCGCTTTCGCCGCGTCGTAATCATAATCACCGGCAAAGGAAGCAGTGAGAACATGCTTGCCGATCGACAGACCTTGGGTCTGATCCACCGTCAAGTTGAACGTCCCAAATCCCCAGACGGTTTGCGAGGTCCCTTTGTTCACGTCGTCAATTGCCCAGCTAATCTCCTTGTTGTCCAAGCCCTGACCACGCGTCGCGTTGAGCTGGCACGTAAACGTCGCGAACTGGCTGCGGCTCACCACGGCCGGAGCGGTGACCTTGAGTGTACTGGTGGCAGCAGAGTTCGCGAGTGTAGGACTCGTGTGCGCCTGCTGTAAACACCCGGCGGTGAACGTTACAAGTAAAATCGAAGCTGCGACGGCCAAGAGCTTCAGCATCACACATAATACCCCCATTTCAAGAGATAAAGATTGTGAAAGCTTCGTCGAGCACCATCCTTTATGTAGGTGAACGCAGACTTGTAGGTGGTTGCGTAGACCCGGCGACCAGTGAACGACGGGCAATGAAGAACGAACATGACACAGACGACACAGACGAAAAGACCCTTTGACGTGTTGTCCCGCAATATCGGCAAGAGTGTTTCCGTACGCTTGAAAGGCGCGCAGGTGTTCAAGGGAACGTTTCTGGGGTACGATCCCCACTGGAACATTTCGCTTGCCGAGGCCGAGCAATGCAGAAACCACAGGCGCGTAACGCTTGGCAAACTCATACTGCGCGGCAACAACGTGCTATACGTTTCTGAATTGGACCACGATTAGCGTCCTGTTTGCGACGCATCGTCGAAAGAGGCGGTTACCATGGATCTTCCTGACGACGTAATGGCGTTGCTTAACGATCGCGACGCCGTAAAGACGCTCGCGACGATTGCCGAGAACGGATCGACGAGCCTAGTGGCCGTCAAAGCCGTCAGAGCGCCTGAGCCAAGCATCATCGTGTTCGCTCAGACTGTCGCGAAACAACTCGATAGTGAGCTCCTGCGCCACATGGACACCGGCAGCCTGGTATCGATCTTGTGCGTTTCAGAGCGAGGAGAGCTTCAAATCGCGTATCAGATAATCTGCAGCGTCAAAGAGTTCCAAACCACCGGTCCCCTCTATGAGAAGTTCCTCGATGAGTTACGGGCCCGTACCGTCGATCTCGATGGCGCCTGGGTCCTCGAGCCAGTTGACGTAATTGATCGGTCTGCCAGTTTCGGTCCCGGAAGTCGAGCGACATAGCACGTTGCGAGGCAAAGCGCGGCAGCGCTGTCGGCACGGAAACAACGTACTTTAAAAAAGAGAGGTGATGGGCACGCCATCACCAACAGTGCCGCTTAAATCGCGTCATGATCTCGTTCACCCGTTCGAATCCGCACGACTTGTTCGACATTCATTATGAATATCTTGCCGTCGCCTATTTCGCCCGTGTGTGCCGCTTTCGCTATTGTATCGACCACCTTACTGGCAACGTTGTCCGGGACTACGATATGAATTTCGAGCTTCGGCAGCAGGTCGATCGCGTACTCGCGGCCCCGATAGACTTCGGTAATCCCCTTTTGCCGCCCGCGGCCTTTCACTTCCATGACGGTCAAGCTGGAACAGCCGATATCGTCGAGCGCCTCTTTGATGACCTCGAGCTTATTTGGTCTGACTATCGCCATGATTTTCTTCATTTTCCACCTCTGTCAAATCCTGTCTAACGCATATACGCCCAAAGGTTATATGTGATACGCTGACTCGTCGTGCAGCGCCTGATCCAAGCCCTGAACCTCTTGCTCCGCGGTAACGCGCAGCCCTATAGTAAGGTCGATCACTTTGGCGATGATCAACGTGGCCACAAAGGAGTAGGCAAACGTAGCTGCCACCGCCACGGCTTGTATACCTAGCTGTGCGGGATTGCCATAGGCAAGGCCGGCGCCCGCCGCGTTAATAAGGGGACTGGCGAAGATTCCGGTTGCGAGTGCACCCCAAATGCCTGAGAACCCGTGCACGCCAAACACGTCGAGCGCATCGTCATAGCCAAGCCGCGGCTTGATGTAGGAAATCGCTGTGTACGACACGAGCGAGGTCACGAAACCGATCACGATAGCCGCAGGGATGTTAACGAATCCTGCTGCCGGAGTAATCGCGACCAAGCCTGCGACTATGCCTGAGGCTGCGCCTAACATGGTCGCTTTGCCGAATCGCAGGTATTCGATCAGCATCCACGAAAGCATGGCAGCGGCCGCAGACGTGTTCGTAACGATGAACGCCGAGCCGGCGAGCTGCCCAGCAGAGAGCGCGGACCCCGCGTTGAAGCCAAACCAGCCGAACCAGAGTAGACCAGCGCCTATAATCGCATACCCGAGCTGGTGTGGCAGCAGACTTCGTTCCTTTCTGCCTTTGAGTACCAGGATGAGGGCTAATGCCGCAACGCCGCTATTGATGTGAACGACGGTGCCGCCGGCCCAATCAAGGACGCCGAGTTGTGCGAGCCACCCGCCGCCCCACACCCAGTGAGCGACCGGAAGGTAGACAAACGTGGCCCACAAGGGAATAAACAGCATCCACGCGCCAAACTTCATCCGTCCGATGATAGCGCCCGAGATAAGCGCCACGGTAATCGCTGCGAACGTCATTTGGTAAGCCGCGTAGACGCTGGTGGGTATCGACCCAACCAACGTATTCGATTCCACCACATTATGGAAGAAGAAGTCCCCTGGAACGCCGATAAAGCCGTGCACGTCAGGGCCAAACACCATCGGGTATCCATAAGCGAACCAGATGATGCTCACCACAGCGTACGCCGAAAAAGACAGGAAAATGGTATTTAAGACGGTCTCCTTTTTAACGAGCCCGGCATAGAACAAGGCCAATCCAGGAATGGTCATCAACATTACGAGAGCCGTGGACATAAGCATCCAAGCGGTATCTCCCGAACTGAGAACGGCAGTAACCATGTGTTCCTCCGTGTCCGAACAAACAAGTCTTTCGTGTGCAGAAAGTAAGAAGTAGGAAGCCTACTTCCGTCACCCAATAATATTAAACTGTATAAAAGCATTTCTCTTAGCTCATGAACGATAGAGGCGTTAAAAAAGCGGAGTACTATCGCTCAGAACAAATTGAACGGGCCCGAAACGCGCGTCGAGTGCAGGCGGGACTAGTTTTGCGATACGGTCATTAGCCGCCAGACATGCTCACTGACATGCGGAATGCGTCCGATCGTTTTCGAACCTTCTGCGCCTATCCTGTGTCTCGTATCATAGGCGTAGTTAAAGACGATGTTGTTAAGGTCATTCTCGAGTTCAGTGGTAAGGTGTGCAAGCTGTGGCAGCTCGTATCGTAACGCGGGGGTCAAAGCGACGTGAATTGCCGGCAAGAGTCCTCCATCGTCGACAACCATGATCGAATCGTTGATGCAATACCCGCGTTCAGCGCAAAAAAGCGACGCGTAACTCTTCAGCTCTCGTTCCATTTCAGACAGGATAGCATTGAAGAGCTGGTGAAGTCTTTCAATATTCATTAGGTGTGCCTCGATCGTTAATCGTTATGGGTCGTAGTACCGCCACGTATTTAGTGCTGAGCCCGTTCTAGCGTCAACAACCAAGGCAAAACCGAGGATAAACGCAAGCTTGCACGCACATGCGCTCGCTAAAAGCGACTATTACAGATCGGTCCTTGACCCTTCAAACACGGCTCGTGCGCTACTATTCTCTGTCGAGCTCACCCGCGTCCACGCCAACCTGCCGTGCCACTGCACTCAGCCTTTCGAGCAGCAAGATGTAGCCATCACGCATCGCGTTCTGCAAGCCTTCCCGTATACGTGCCTGGCTGTACTTGTAGGCGACAAATCTTTGCCAGTCTTGCTCTAAAAGCAGCCGGTCGTCTGAAAGCGAGGGTGCCGCAACGACGCTTTCGTACTGTTTGGATTCTTCCATAAATTTTTCTAAGCCCAAAAACTCATCGACGAGCTGATTAAGGTCAATCTCAGGATTCATCACGCATGAACCTGTTGCACTTCATATATAATCCTCTGCACAGGCCCGGCTCATAAATAGCGGCCACACGCATGTTGACACGCTCAGCACCATGAGCCGGCTTCTCGTCCACCATCGTAGGGCTTCCATTGGAGCACTACGAAGCGGGAGAGGTTCGCTGCACTGCGAGCGCTGTCGACATAGAGGCAAGAACGCCTTTTTTTTGACTTAAGCGCAAAAGACAAGGTTTAAATAGGATCTACAATCCTATTACGAGAAATGAATTGTCAAGCATCGACCTTTGAGACTGAGCTCTTTGGGCTTGAACAAGAAGAAGATTTTGAGAATTTCCTTGATCTTATCGACCTTAAGAATCCGAACTTCTCCCGGTACGTAAACGAGACGAAGATCGATTGAAGGTCGACGATACTCGGAGATACCCCCGTTGCACGTAGGAGCGTGCTTATCACCTCTCTTTTACAATTTACAAATAAACAGAGGCGTCTTTCAAGCGCCGAACGGCGCTTTCAGTGCGCTGCTTTCGTTAGATCGATGCGGAAGCGTTGACGACGGACTCGTTTGCAACGGTTCCTTCCAGTCCAGTCGCCGTAATTATTAGAAAAGAAGTCGCCGTACTGCTCTCATAGGTCGTATCCCCGTAGAAATTTACCTGCATCTGATGTGTGCCAAGACCCAAGTTGCCGGTGTACTCACCGGTCAAGCTCAGCGTTGTAGTGCCGTTTTTCATTTGGCTTTTGCCTACCGATCCGCCATCTATAAACCACTCGACGACCTTGCCGTCCAACGCACGTCCACTGCTGTCCTTCAAGACCGCTTGTACCGATACCGGATCACCTAACGCGGCCGATGCTGAACTCAGCGAAAGTTCTGTCGCTATCAAACTGCTCGATCCTTGGCTCGTTACGTTCTGACTAGACGTGTTACCTACGCAGCCGCTGACGAAGCAACCGCAAAGCACGATGCAGAGCGCTAATGCAATCGTTTTTCGCACGGTCGGTACGAAGGACGCGACTGAGATAAAGCTTTCTGTAACGAGAGCCGTTCGTCGCACGCGCGTAAACAACAAGAACCGCCAAACCCTGAAACGAGAAGGGCTTTGGCCCTCTCCGCCGACCGACTGCGACGCGTCTTTCAGCGCAGCTAACCCCCAACTGCACGAGACGGAAAGCGCTGCAGCTCTTGAAACTCCTGTTCTAAAGCGCTCGGAACGACGACACATCGTTTCTCCGCGCCATGCGGCAAGCCGACGATAATTTCACCACTTTCTAACTGGACGAGAACCTCCAAAACCCGCGTTTCGATAGACAGGCGCGACCAGGCCGGCACGTAGCGTTCAAAGCGATCGAAACGCTTGACGTTTATCAAGACCTTTGGCACGTGCAGCGATCCGTGTCGAGCGAGATCCGCTGCCTCGTCGATCTCGTCTTGGCTAACTGTACCGACGTCAATGGCACTTATCGGCAGTCCGTACTTAATAAGAGCAGCAATCACGAGCAGTTTTGTGAGCTGACGCCTGCTATCGGCCAGCCGTTTTTGTCTCGTGCCGCGCGTCGTCATATGCCTCCTGCGTCTCGCTCGTTAAGCACGTCGGCCTTGATACAATACCGAGCCCGCGAACTCCTCGCAGTTATCGTTTTATTAGTTTAGGAATGAATAAATATTACTCAACCGCTGTGATAAGCGGCATTGACGCTGGGGGGTTGTTATGCGAGAAATTGCGTATTACGAGCATCCTTTGGATTACAAAAGAATTCTTGACGTAAAAAAGGCAGCGACACTGAATAAGTCACTGCGAGAGGGAATGGGGTCGCTGAAGCGCTTCCCGGCAAGCTTGGACATGCTCAATTTCCTTCCAGCACAGCTGCACCACTTTCCCTTGAACGCTGAAGAGTCGGTCAATACCGCCACGACTGTGGGAAGAGGCTCGAAGAAGCCAATCCATCTCGAGACGCCTATTATGATCTCTGGCATGAGTCTTGGCGCCTTGAATCGTGAGCAAAAAATTGCGCTCGCAAAGGCGTCGACGCTCGCAGGTACGGCCACGAACACAGGAGAAGGTGGGATGCTCGATGAAGAACGGGAGTTTGCAAAGTATATCACGCTGCAATACTCGACCGGCCACTTCGGCGTGTCGAATGAGCGACTCAAAAAAGCCGACATGGTAGAGTTTCGGATCAGTCAATCGGCGTATCCTGGCACTGGCAGTTTCGTTTCCGCTCACAAAGTGACCGAGCTCATCGCTAAGACGCGCGGCATTCCCGTCAACTCCGACGCTCGAAGTCCTGCTCGACACCCGGACGTTAATAGCGTGGAAGATCTCAAGCAGAAGATCGATACGTTGCGAGACATAACGGGAGGCCGGCCCATCGGAATTAAGTTCGCAGCCGGGCGCGTCGAGAAGGACCTCGACGTCATTGTCTATGCGGAGCCCGACTACGTCGTCGTTGACGGGTTTGGAGGGGGTAGCGGGGCTCCCCCGAGCCACATCAGGGATAACTTCGGACTACCCCTCATCAATTTCGTCCCCCGAGCACACCGGTATCTAGACGAGATAGGATATAGGGCACACGTCGAGCTCATCGCGGCAGGGGGATTGCGGACGTCAGGGGATTTTGCCAAGTGTTTAGCGCTCGGAGCTGACGCAGTTTATATCGCAACGGTTGCACTCTGGGCAATGTCGTGCGAGTACTACCGGATATGCGAGACTAACCAGTGTCCGACGGGAACAACGACGAACGATCCCAACCTCATCAAGCGCTTTAACGTCGACAGGAACGCTCAGAAGCTCGCCAACTTCATTCGCGTCTCATCCTTAGAGCTTGCCGATATTTCACGAGCGTTAGGCAAAGACGACGTACATAGGCTAGACACAAACGACCTCGTCGCTCTCACGCGCGAAACAAGCGAACTCTCAGGCGTGACCTATCCAACAGTGGTGTAATTCAGTGTCGACTCGCAAGAACACATCGGCATGTTGCGCTGCTACGCATCACACGGCACGGCAGCAACGGCTAGTATGAAGTCTTTGCACGCTTTAAGCGCCTTTTTTAGCCCTTCAACGCGGCTTAGCCACGCCCTCTGAGAGACGCCACTCAGGCTTTTTCACGTGAAATCCTTAAGTAATCAGAGCAGCTGTAAGAGATCAGTAGGGCCCAACAGCGATTTGACGTGCAGCAACTCAAGATTTGCTTACGCGAACCGTTTTCTTCGTTTGTGGCAAAACCGAAAGGAGTTGGTATATAGTGGTTGACGTTCCTGCGCAAAGCCAATCCGAACGATTGGTAGCTGACGCGATAGTTGAGCAACTTGTAGAATGGGGCGTAGGTCAGGTCTATGGAATTCCTGGGGAAACGTCACTCGCAATCGTTGACGCAATCAGGAGACGAGGTGACCGTATACGCTTTGTTCTCGTACGGCACGAAGAGGTCGCCGCTTTCATGGCTTCCGCGTACGCGAAGCTCACCGGAGAGTTGGGCGTTTGTCTTACAATAGCCGGACCCGGAGCGACGAATTTGATCACAGGGCTGTACGACGCAAAAATGGATCGTGCGCCGGTTCTTGCTCTGACAGGACAAGTTGCGCTGCAGTTCCTGGGACTAGGCTCGTTTCAAGAGATCGATCAACACGCCTTGTTTGAGGCAGTCGCCGATTTCAACGAGGTTATTGACTCGCCGGACCAAGTTACTGAGCTTCTCGCCCTGGCGATGAAAGGAGCGATAGTTGGGCGAGGGGTCTCTCATCTCGGCATCCCAACGAACGTGCAATCACTTCCTGTTCTCCCTAACATGAAGGTCAAGCCAAGAGAGGGCCGCTTGCCCGATTTGCGACTGATGCCGCATCCTGAATTGATTCAAGCCGCAACCGACGCTATTGATTCCGTGGAAAGGCCCGTATTGGTCGTTGGATACGGCGCTCGAAGACAAAGAGGCGCCGTTCTGTCGTTAGCGGAAAAGATCAACGCTCCAATCGCTACTACGTACAAAGCAAAAGGCGTTGTTCCCGAAGACCACCCTCTGGCTTTGGGGGTCATGGGCGACATTGGGACCGACCCGGCGAAGCGTATGGTGTTTGGTGCGGATTTGCTGATCGCGGTCGGATGTTCATATTCAGACAAGACAGCCGTACCTTCGTATGTACCACAGGTTCAAATTGATCTCGACCCGATGACGATCGGAAAGAAGTTCCCCGTACGAGTCGGCATCGTGGGAGATGCCGCAATGGTTTTGCCAGCGCTGCACGACAAAGTGGCGGATAAGCGCAACGACGCCTACTTAGATCAGTTGGGGCAGATCAAAAAACGCTGGGAACAGAAGAAGCAGCGAGAGATCACGTCTGACGTTCCGCCCGTGCGAGGGCCACAAATAATGCACGCCTTGCAAGAGGTGGTCGATCGCGACGCCATCATAGCAAACGACGTCGGCGATAATACCCTTTGGTTTGCTCGTAACTTCGTCGCGAGCGATCAAGATATCTTGATATCGGGATATGTCGCCTCAATGGGGTTTGGGCTTCCAGCAGCACTAGCTGCGCAACTCACTTACACGACAAGACAGGTGGTCTGCACGACGGGCGATGGCGGGTTTACCATGGTTATGGGCGATTTTGTCACCGCAGTGGCTAACGAGCTGCCTATAACCGTCGTTCTGCTCGACAACGCCAAACTTGCAATGATCGAGCACGAACAAGATGAAGCCGGTGTCCCACATTTTGCCACTGATTTACATAGAATTGACTTTGCACGTTACGCAGACGACTGTGGAGGAGAGGGATTCCGAGTTGAAGGTCCCCACGATCTAAAAGACGCATTGAAAAGTGCTCTCTCCGCAAAAAAACCGACACTGGTGGACATAGTAACGGATCCCCGACGTCGATGGCCATAACCAGCAAAGCGCCGCGCCAAAGCGAACCACCGTTTTAAAAAAAACGTTTGGCTTTAGCGACCGGCCGTCAGGAAGTGCCTGCTCAAGCATCCTAGACTCTCGCGAACGACTTGGAGACTTTAACAGCGCACAGAGCACTTTTGCCTTTAAACCGGCCCCGGCTAGAGCAATAGGTTTAGCAACAGCACCACTCAGATCATGACGAATTCTGTGTAAGCTCTTTCTCTCTCCCGCCAGTTAACTTTTACATTTCTGACCATTGCCGCCCGCGGACCCTCTCGCAGCTTCTCGATCAAGGATGTTAGGTCAGCTTCAGCGCCAGATGCCAAAACTTTCACTGAGCCATCAGGTAGGTTCTGTACAAAGCCGGTAACGCCGAGATGGTCGGCATACCGTTTGGTAAAGAGGCGGTAACCCACGGCCTGCACATAGCCGAAAACAAGAATCTCTGCAGTTTTGCGCATATAGGTACATAATAGACAATTTTAATTAATGCTTTGCCCAATAGTGACGTGCGCGTGTGAGGATTCACGATGTCACGAACCGTCGTTTTGCTGTCAGCAGGCTTAGACTCAGTCGTATCGTTCAAGCTCGCCTATGACAGCTACGATGAGATAACATGCTTAACGTTTGATTATGCGCAGCAGGCGCACAGCGTAGAGATCGAATACGCTGCCAAAATATGCGCGATGTATGGCGTTAACCATCACATCATCAAACTGCCGTGGTATAAGAGTTTTGGCGGTGCCCTTACCGAAAATACTAAACCGCCAGAGCTGAGCGACGAGATGCTGGAAGACCTAGCGGCAGTGCGTGAAACGGCAAGAGCGGTTTGGGTGCCTGCGCGCAACGTAGTTTTCCTGTCTATAGCGACCGCTTTTAGCGAAAATTATGGCTGCAAGACTGTTATCGTCGGATTTAACAAAGAAGAGGCCAAGACATTCCCAGATAACTCAGCCGATTTCGTAGCTTCCTTCAACCAAGCATTAAAATACGCCACCCTAACCAAAGTCGACGTTGTTGCGCCATTGATAGAATACGAAAAAGCAGAGATCGCGTCACTCGGGTTGCGTATTGGAGCGCCCCTCGAATGGTCGTGGTCCTGCTACGCTGCAGAGAGCGCTCCGTGCCGCTTATGCGAATCGTGCCTCCGCAGAAGCCGTGCCTTCAAGGCAATAGGCAAGGAAGACCCCTTGTTGAAACGGCTAAGAAGTCGTTGATCCGAGTCCGGGAAATGGCAGCCAAAGCAAATGTTTACGAAGTGTTTGATTCGATACAAGGCGAGGGACCTTACGTAGGGACGCGCCAACTCTTTGTGAGATTTCAGGGATGTCCGCTCACTTGCGTCTATTGTGATTCCAGGAGTGCGAAACTCTTTGAAAGCGTCCGCCAAGTGACAAGCAATGCCATGCATTCTCTTAGGAACCCAGTTTCAGCGAAGGATCTCGCAAAACTCGTCGAAAGCCTGTGGAAGCCTTCGACAAAATATCTCAGCCTGACCGGCGGCGAACCATTGCTGCACACCGATTTTGTTTTAGAGCTTGCAGACGAGTTCTTCGGGCCTCTGTACCTCGAAACTAATGGGATGTTTTCGCGCGAGGCCCAACGGCTCAAAGATGCTGTGCATGTTGCCGCGTGCGACATCAAGCTGCCCGAGCACAGAGCTACCGCCACTTACGACTTGTTGCTACGCGAGGAACTGCGCACCATCGAGTGTTTCCATAATTCCCAAGCTCACGTTTTTGTTAAAGTCGTAGTGTTAAAGGAAACGTTGAGTGAGACGATTGAACTTGTGGCGCAACGCCTCGCGACAATTGACAACAATCTGCTGCTTGTACTCCAGCCAGTCACACCCCATTCCAAAACTCTCCCACCGGATAATGGTCGGCTCTTTCGACTCATGGATGCTGCTGCTGCGCATTTAAATCAGGTGAGAGTCATACCGCAAATGCATAGGATACTAGGAATTGCGTAAAGCACATGAGCGGTTATGGCAGGGATTACTGGGAAGATCAACGTGAAAGAAACGGCGTTACTGCGCTCTCGCCGTCAACGCCTGAGTTCGCTACAGCTGTGCGCGCGTTAGATCGACTCATTGAAAAAGCGCGACGTTTCTATCAGTCAGGGGACTTTGAAGAAGTCATTCTAAATGCACGCCAAATCAAGGAATTGTATCAGCTATGCCTGCGAGATGAATATAGAAGGCAAGGACGTTACACTTTCCGCCCGACTTTGCGTGCCCAAATAGAAAGAGATGTAGATTCGTTAGACTACTGGTGGGATGCGGGCATCGTTGCTTTTCAGAAGATCAAGATCGGCCCCGAAATTGCCAAGACCGCCTTAGCGCTCTCAGAGGAGATGCATGATTATCTGACAAGTTACGTCAACTACCGCTCCGGCGCTGCGTCACGCGCTTCACAGGTCACTCACGACCGCACTTTTTTCAAACCTCAACTAGGCAAAAAACCCTTAAGCGCCCGTCCTGCGTATCCAGTCAGCAAAGGCGGATTGAAGATCGATGATGACGAGCTCTTGTATCTGGGGCGACCGAGTATCGTAGGTTGCATGCTGGAGTACAAGGGAGTGATACTGCTCTTGGCAGCCCTTCTCTTCGGGTCTTTTTTTGTGGGCAGCTTTATTGACGTCAGTCTGATCGCGACGGCGCTTAGGGGGGTGGCGGTCTTGCTTTTCCTCTTTGTTGCTGGCCGAACCGGAATTGCTGTCCGTTCAGAGAGATACGCTATCACTGCGCGCGATATATACATAGAAAAAGGTCTATTTTTCAAAAACACAGCGAATATACCGTTAAATCTGGTTTCGAGACAAACTAAAGAACAGAGCTTGTCAGGAAGGCTGTTAAAGACGGGAAATCTGGTCATAGAGACTCATAGTGGCCACACAATGGCATTCAAGGAGATCTATGATCCGGAAGAGGTGTTCCAGCTAGTCGCCGAGTTACGCAGCAGCAAGACGTTTCGTCAAGACTGATCGAACCTCGAAGCTGCCTCGATGAGTTCACGCACCTTCTTAAGGCGATACGCGAAGAGTCGAAGTCCTACCTTTTCAGCGATCGTAAAATGCAGATTGCCACCAGCAGCGTGTGGATGCCCGCCACCATCAAACAGCATTGCAATTTGGTTGCTCACAGGAGCGACCGTTCTTACAGAGAAAACACCATTAGCTCTCAACAATAGCTCCGTTCTTGACTGATATCGGTCCCTCAGCATCGCAGCTACGTCGCTCGAGTACCCCCTGCTGATTGTAACCGCCGTATGATCAAACAGAGCCGACTGTCGCAGCGCATTGTTCATAACCTTATTCTTCCGATCCATCTGCACAGTATACATGCCCTCGATCTCGGCATCAGTGAAAATTCCGCGCGACATTTTCGATGCAAGCTTCTCTCGCGACGCAGTATCACTTATCGCAGTCGAAAGCACGTCAGAACGCCGGTCCTTGTTAACCCAAAAGTCCCTATCCCTCCCTATCGCTGCAATTTCCTGAGCGATCGGGTCGCTTTCTAGTAGGTCCTTGCACGCGATTTCACAGGCACATAGTTCGCGATTGACGCACAAATAGTCGATAGTCCGTGTAACATCCTTGAAAACGCGCACGTCCCAAACGTGATGGTCGCGCCACTCAATACGCCACCCATTACGTTTTAGCCGTGCAACTGATTCAACCGCACCCTCCCTACCGCCAAGGTCGGACAGACATAGCGTGAGGTTCGTTGCTTTTTGAACCTGGGCAAAGAGGTCTAAGTATGAGCTGTAATCTTGAACCGAAGAAAAAATCGTTAGCACATCTCCATATTTCCTTCGAAAAATGGCGTCACAGCAAACGGCATCCAAATCCGTGTGCGTCAAGTGAATGATATTTCCGTTGAATCGGCTCAACGCCCTAAGAATCTCCTTCCCAAGTTTTCTCCGCATCTCGCTCAAGCTCCTCGCTTTTCGCTATGTCGAGCGTCCTTGGACGCATCGCACGTCAGCCTCACATCCGCGGCTCGTACCGTTTTATCTGCTAGGAAACACAGTATAACCTCGATTACGCCTCCTGATGAGCGGCGCTGCGAGATGTCGTCTCGCTGATGGTGTAACTTCATATGCTCCTATCGTAACTGTTCTTTTTTCCGACACTTGGCCCCTATGTCGTGCTCTGTCTACGGTCTTGCACTTGGCGCATCTAAATCCCTGCTCACGCCCTAGCGACTTCATGCTCTTGTTGCAGCAAATGAGATTTGCACTTTTGTATTGATCGCTCAGTTCCACAACTTGTAGCTTCTCCAAATGAAGACAGCTCTCGATGTAGCTGCCTTGAACGATCAGCTCATCGCCAAAACGCAATTTACGAACTGTGGCTCTGAATTGTTTCGTCGGCTCGAATGCGGCACATAACAATGCGCCACTATCGTCTTTCACTCGGACAAACGTGTGTCCGCCAGCTATTGTGTACGGTTCGCTAATTACCGTTGCAGTCACGATGTAGGAGCGGCCTTCTTCCAGATCCCGAATTTGAGCGCGCCTGACGTGCGCATCTGTCCCCTGATTTGTTCTGTAAAGCGTTAGGTATTCGAAGGGTTCTGAAATAATCTTGCGCTGCGCTGAGAGTATTTGATGGGGATCTTCTCCTCTGATCCCATATAATATCGGATCGGAAGAGTGCGGCGCGAATACGATGGCTTTATTTTGGTAATCAACGGTATCCCACGTATAAGGGTAAGTAGCTAAGTCCGCGCGGCGGACTGAGTCCGCATTTATATATCGTTTTTTTCCAAAGTTCTCCGCAAAACGATATGCAACAAGCTCATACGTGGATTCCTCGCCAAGAGTGGTACCTATGGCAGCGAGCGCCCCGATCAAGCCTCGACCGCTCTTAAATGATAAAAAATCTAACCCGTACTTTTCGATGAGTGCTGTCGCCTCGCCTATGCTAAGCTCTGCGTGCATAGCATCATGCGCGAAGGACTGGATATCTGGCGGGGTTATTTCAGCATCAAAAAACACTGCCCCTGGATGCGTGCTCTCATCATCAAGATGTGCCATTCTTTCAATGTGCTTGCGCACGATATCAAGGACGTCATACGAATGCTTGAGGGACACACATATCGAGGCATTTCCTCTGGTCTTGAAGCGTATTGTTGGATTGAGCCGTACTAAGCGAAGCCCAACAGGTTCGTTCAGTTCCCGCTCAAGCGCTTTTTTTAACACGGTTCCCAGGTAAGTCGTGCACATGCCACGCTTTGAGTCGGTATCGTCAATGCCAATCAGCATGTTGGTGAAGTGCCTCGTTTTTTTATCGATAGAAGTATATAAGTAGCTTTTTGAACATATAGAGCGAAGTGGAGTAGTCAGTGAGCTCGAACAGCTAGTAAGCGCCTAGGAGAACGACAACAATGCGCCAAGATCTCTTGGTGGATCAAACGACAGAAGTACTACATACGGCTGGATTCGTCACATCGAAGAGATGCGATGTTCGTTCCAGATGTTTCGATATCACCGCCAGAAGAGGCACGATTCTGCTTTTTCTAAAAATGCTTTCAAATATCGACGGATTAAGCGAAGATACCGCCTTAGAACTGAAGAAGTTGGCCGAGTACTTCTATGCGTCACCTTTACTGGTCGGCGAAAAAGCACGAAATCACGAACTCCAAGCGGGCGCCGTCTATGTACGTTATGGAATTCCTGCTGTTAACGTCGACACGCTTTCGGACTTTTTCATCGATGAGTTCCCACCACTCATCTATGCAGCTCCTGGAGGACTGTACGTCAAACTAGATGAACAGGCCCTCTATGCGGCTCGCAGTCGCATGAACCTTTCTTTGGGAGCAATAGCTTCGCAACTCGGGGTTTCGCGAAGAAGTATTCGCAAATATGAAGAAGGGATGGATGCTAAGGTGGAAATAGCTATAAGGCTTGAGGCAGTTCTCGACGTACCGCTTGCTGTGCCGATAAGCCTTCTTACGCGACACGCCTTCCATGCAGAAACAACGAAGGCTGACACGTTGCCACCCATTGAGAAACAAGCTATATCACTGCTTGTTGACTTAGGCTTTACCGTGTTGCCCATGTTTCAAGCCCCGTTTGACATGCTGTCGCAGACCAAGGAAGAGACCCTACTCACTGGAATCAGTAAAAATGCGACTCTAATGGTAAAACGGGCTGAACTGATGAGCAGCATATCGCGAGTCGTTTCCGCTCACTCACTATACATCACCGACGAAGAACCTAAGTGTCTAAGGATTTTTGACACCGTTATCGTGCGCTTGCAAGAGCTTGAAGATTTGGACAGTTCGACTGAACTCGTGCACCTCGTGAGAGAGCGATCAGAAGAGTAGTCACGCTTCTGGTTGACCTTTTTTTTTACGCAACGCTTTTATAGAACTTTCTGCATAGTTAAGGCCGAACCTATACACAATGGGACTAATCATAGTATACGGAGAGAAAAAATGGCAGGACAACTGGGTGGACAAGTCGGACAACTGGGTGGACAACCCATACTTATTCTTAAGGAAGGCAGTCAAAGGACTAGAGGAAAAGAAGCCCAAGGCATGAACATCACCGCAGCTAAGGCTGTTGCTTCGGCCGTGAGAACAACGTTAGGCCCAAAAGGCATGGATAAGATGTTGGTAGATACGCTCGGCGATGTTGTCATTACCAATGACGGGGTTACGATTTTGAAGGAGATGGATATCGAACACCCCGCAGCGAAAATGATAGTGGAAGTCGCGCGTACTCAAGACGACGAGGTCGGAGATGGGACGACGACAGCCGTTATCATTACTGGCGAACTGCTCCGAAAAGCAGAAAACCTACTGGAACAAGACGTGCACCCCACCGTCATAGCATCTGGATTCAGACTGGCGGCAGTAAAAGCTCGCGAGATTCTCAATGAGGTTGCAATCCCCGTCGCACCAGATGATATAGACCTTCTGAAAAAAGTCGCAATTACGGCGATGACAGGCAAAGGCGCTGAAGCATCGAAAGAGAAGCTCGCAGGCTTGTGCGTAAAAGCGGTCAAAGCCGTCGTCGAAACTGAAAATGGGAAGAACACTTTTGACATCGACAACATCAAGATTGAAAAGAAAGTCGGGGGAAGCACTGACTCATCCGAACTCGTCGAGGGCATGATTATCGACAAAGAACGTGTCTCAACTGGCATGCCAAAACGCGTCGAGAAGGCAAAGATTGCTTTGATAAACGGCGCGATCGAGCTCAAGGATACAGAGGTTGATGCCGAAATATCCATTACGTCGCCGGATCAGCTCCAGGCCTTCCTCAGCCAAGAAGAGGAGATGATCAAGGGCATGGTTGACAAGATTAAGAGCAAGGGTGCTACCGTGGTATTCTGCCAGAAGGGAATTGACGACCTAGCCCAGCACTACCTAGCGAAGGCGGGGATCCTCGCAGCAAGGCGCGTAAAAAAGAGCGACATGGAGAAACTCGCGAGAGCTACGAATGCAAAAGTCGCCTCCAGCGTGGACGAACTTGATAAAGGTGACCTTGGTCACGCAGGACTTGTTGAGGAGCGAAAAGTCAGCGGCGATGAAATGATCTTTGTCGAGAAGTGCGACAATCCGAAAGCGGTATCGATCATGCTTCACGGCGGGACCGAGCATGTCGTGGATGACATAGAGAGAGCGGTCACTGATGCGCTACGAGTAGTTGGAGTCACGATAGAAGATGAAAAGCTTGTGGCTGGCGGCGGTGCAACCGAAATCGAGCTTGCACTCAAACTGAGAGACTACGCGTCTACCGTGGGCGGCCGTGAGCAACTCGCCATTAATGCGTTTGCAGATGCTTTAGAAGTCATTCCAAAGACCCTGGCTGAAAACGCGGGACTTGATACTATAGACACACTAGTTGAGCTGAGATCAAAACACGAGCAAGGCAAAAAGACTGCTGGATTGAACGTCTTCACCGGCGACGCGATCGACATGGTCGAGGCAGGCGTTGTTGAGCCACTTCGGATAAAGACCCAAGCAGTCGGCTCAGCATCAGAATCCGCCATAATGATTCTGCGAATCGATGACGTTATAGCAGCGAGCAAGCTTTCAGCGCCACCAATGCCAGAAGGTGCGGGCGGCATGGGCGGCATGGGCGGCATGGGCGGCATGGGCGGCATGCCACCAATGTAAAAACCGCCTCTCCCTCTTTTTTTAGTAGTAGATTTGAGCTGCGCTACGCGTGCTGCGTAGCTTTAAATACTTGCGACGAGAGAGAAAAATATAGGAGTTTAAAATGATTGAAGTCACAGAAACTGCAGCAAAAGAGTTAAAAGACCTCCTCGTAAAGGAAGGCAAGTCCGAGTATGGTTTAAGGATATCATACGGCGGAATGGGCTGCGGCGGACCGCAGTATACAATGTCTCTCGACGAAAATCCTACGACGGGAGAAGACGTGCGAGAGTCGAATGGGGTCAAAATGTTCGTAGAGAAGAACGTAGAAGCCGCACTCGACGGCGCCGAAATCGATTTTGTGGATGACCCACTGTTCGGGAAGGGATTTACTATCAAACACCCGAGCCTCGCTGGGTGCGGCTCGTGCGGCGGCGGTTGTGGGTAACTAAACTGAGCCCCGCCGATTTTTTTCTTATTATTTTCGACATACAAATGATAGTGCTTAGCAGTCGCTTTTTTTCATAATGCTAGTTCACGTCGCGTGGAACCAGCGCCTCTTTTTCATCGACAGAAAAACTAAAGTTGACGCAGAACCAATGGAAGATTCATATGATAGGCATGATTCTCTGCGGCGGGTATGGCAAGCGACTTAAACCTTATACTGAAGACATACCGAAGCCACTGATAGATATCACAGATGATTACACTATTCTAGATCGACAGCTCTACGATATGGCTAACAGTGATATCGAGAGCGTTATACTGCTCACCGGGCACTTAAGCGAAAAGATCGAGGAACGTTATGGTGATGGTTATCGTGGCATGAAAATTCAATACTCCGTAGAAGACAAACCATTAGGCACGCTTAATGCAATAAAACTCGGGATCGATTTGCTGAACGATAAAGAGACTGTGTTGATTCGGAACGGAGACGTTGTTTCCGACATCAATCTGAAGAAGATGATGAAGAAATACGGGTCTAGTGATTTCAAAGCTATGATGTTTGTTACTAAAATGCGTAGCCCCTACGGCATTGTTGAACTGGGGGAAGACCACATACGCTCTTTTAAGGAGAAGCCGCTCCTCGAATATTACATCAACGGAGGAATCTACCTCCTCGACTCCGACGTTCCTTTTAGCAATTTTGAAACGGGAGAGATCGAAAAAACAGTATTCCCTTTTTTAGCTGACACTAACCAACTCGGATATTACAAGGAAAATACGTTTTGGATGTCGATAGATACAACCAAAGATCTTGAAGAGATAAAGAAAGAATACGCGAACAGGACTGACAAACCGTGGGGGTATGAAAAGGTACTCATTAGCACGGAGAATTATCTCACTAAGGAGATGTATATAAAGGAGGGTTACTCGACCTCATATCATTACCACAAAGAAAAGGAAGAATCGATTTACATGCTTGAAGGCTCGTGTTACGTGCAATTTGAGCATAAAAAAGAGGCCTTCGGAAGAAACGATACCATTAATATTCCAAGCGGGGCTTTGCACAAAATTGTGGCCACAGAAAACTCTCTAATGCATAGCGTTTCAACACCATTTGGTTACGACGACATCGTCCGAGTAGAAGACTATTATCCTGCGCGCTAGTCAATGTCGTTTTGCGCTTCTTCCGTGAGTTTTAGTGGAAGGTATGATTGCTGCCCGCATCGGAATTAAACGAACTTAAACGTAGAAGCGCAAGCTATTACGTTACACGGTTGTTTGCCCATTTTTTATATGAAGGTGGGATTCACTGCACTTGCTTTGTTTGACCTCTCTTTTGACAAGATCGTCGAAAGAGCCTACGCAGACGGATTTGACGTAGTCGAACTGCTTTGTGAAGGCCCGTACCTTCCCGCGCTACGCTCGAAAGAACATCGCCCAGTTCGAAATTTTATCCCAATATAACATTGAGCTGACGATTCATTCACCAACGGTAGATCTCAATCCCGCTAGTGTAAACGCCGGAATCCGCGAAGAGACTTTTAAACAACTCAATGAGACGGTGGATCTTGCAGCCTCGATAGACGCTTCGACGGTAACGACACACCCAGGTTACGTCAAGAGAATAAGTGAAAGACTAACGATAAGATCACTTGAGGTAGCGCTGCACGGCCTTGAAAAGTGGGCAGAGTACGCCAAAGACGTTGGAATAGAACCTGCTATTGAGAATATGCCACGCAACTCGAAATACTTCTGCACTGACGTGGCGCAACATAAGCTATTCGTCGAAACGTGCGGTACACTAGCGACTATCGACGTAGGACACGCACACACGAATAACGCGGTAAGAGAGTTCTTGCAAGCCGACGTTAAAATAGCATACCACCATGTGAGCGATAACGACGGTCAGCGTGATCAGCACCTTCCAATCGGTGAGGGAACGATAGATTGGGAGCAGCTTCGAGGGATAAACAAAGCGATAATCGAAGTAAATGATTACGAAGCGGTGAAAGAAAGTCGTAACGAGCTGATCTATATGGCCGAAGTGGGAACCTGAGAACGCTGATCAGATAAAAAAAATCACAGAGAATGCGTCTTGTCGGTCCAACGGCCCATATGAGCTGCTTAATGCGGCACCTGACCGCAATGAAGGTGGTGTCGTGTCGTTTCAAGTATGTTGCGCCAATGTTGCCCTTTCCAAAATATCTTTCCGCATCTGTCGCATTTGTAATAGTCAGCGTGCTTCTGAATGAATTTCTCACAATTGACACCCTTTGCACGTAAATTAGCGATCTCCTGCGATCGCAGGACTTCCGAAATCGAGGCTAAATGAAGCGCACCGTTGCAGATACTGCATCGAATTGCTTCAGGTTGTTCGGGGAATACTAAGCTATATTGCTCTCGCACCTGATTCAATTGATGGAGCACATTTCCGTCATCAACAAGAAGTGTTGATATCCCGTACTTCTCGTTCGCTCGCATATGAAGTTGTGCATCCCGAGTCAGCAACGTTCGCCCCTCAAGTCTAGACAGCTCGAGCATAAAAGTGTCCTCCGCTGCATTTGACATACCGACAAAAGAATTCGCACTTATTGTATCGTACCCCAAAATCCTGAGCCAAGAAGAAAGGCGGCCTAGCATGCGATCAGCTAAGAACTTCATATGTGCCTAGATTTCTTTGAACTATTTCTCGCCGGCTGAGCTTTTAGACAGATATGCCTCCCACAGAGCTCTTTTTCGCTTGAAGGTTGAGTAGCTCACGCCGAGTTCTTCAGCAAAATCCTTTGAGCTCTTTCTCGCTGTTTTGGGGGTTGAAAGCCACCGCAAGAACTTGTCGCGATCGAAATTGATCTTAACGTCATGCTCCGTCAAAAGCCCAAGCAAAACCCGCGCACCTTGAATCTTCCTCTTATCTATACCAACACGTTTTCCAATCTCAGCGTCACTTGGATAGCCTTCATAAAAAAGATCGGGGTTGCCAGACCCTATGATATCTTGGTACTCGCGTTCAATGCGAAGCAGCTGCTTTGGAGTTACCTGGATATGACTTCTTTCAAGGAGAGACGCCATCTTTTCTAACTCATCGTGAACTCCGTGCTGGGAATCGGGCGCCTGCCCTCGTGACACTCGCGATTCCGAATCAAGCGCGTTCTTGGGGATAGTTATTGGAGGAAATCGGTTTAAGAAATGGTTCTTTGACGGTTCTACCACCAATCCTTCTTTCGCTAGTTGTTGAATTATGCCGATAACACTTTCTGGATAGATGCCGAGAGATTCACTGTAGCTTACAATGTCATCTATGGGAACCCCTTTCAACCTGCTAGAAGGACTCAATGAATTGATTATATGTATAATAGTCTTTCGCGCTTGCATCAACTCTGGACCTTGTGTCGGATTTGACGTGTTGCCCAATTAAAAAACTCCGTATCAACTCTCAAACGTTCTGAGCTACCTTTATCAGCAAACACTTAGGTGCCGCAGGAATCTATATTTTTTTAGAAGTATAAGTAACTAATACGACTGAAACGACTGACTTAGCTTATGCGGCTTTGCCGGACTCAGCGTGGCAGCTACTACTACGACAATTACTGAGTCTAATCTTCGATGCGCAAACGCGAGACGGCGCCACGTAGCCTAAGGAACTCCCAAGAACGTACAGAAACACAAGTTACGCTTCTGTGAACGGGGATTAGATGACAACAAAAGAATTTGCTTAGCACGTATGAGGTGATAACGGGCATCTAAGAGAAAGTGCCGATCGACAACTAGCTAGCATCGACCCGAAACGAAACGCTGTTCGTTTAGTTAAAAACAACAAGTTTCTACGCTATGGCGCTGAGGCGCAACGATGCGGATATGATTTATATAGACAACACCATCTCTACGTGTCAACAATCACCATAAGTGTCGCTCACTCTACCAAATATAGGAATATTTGATGGACGACGAATTGATGAGGATAGGGGTGTCAATACCCGCGCAACTTCTTTCTGCATTTGATCAAGTCATTAGCAAGAGGGGCTACTCATCACGATCGGAGGCAATTAGAGACGCAATCAGGGGTTATCTCCTAGATTATGAGTCGTTCAGTCAGACGGAAGGAGAGCAGATTGGCGTGATTACGCTAGTGTATAATCACGAGCAGCGAGGCCTTATCTCTCTTTTAACCGACATTCAACACGAAAACGCAAGGATCATTACGTCGACCATTCACATACACTTAGATGCCAAGAATTGTCTCGAGATCGACGTTGTTCGCGGAAGCGCGGCGGATATACGGGGGTTTGCTGAAAGAATGATGGTACAAAGTGGGGTTTTTCAAGTGAGGGTGTTTGTGATTCCCGCACTTAGTCTCCGAAACGTGGACAAAGGCACGCAGAACCGTGCCAATATTGGTTAACTGGATACGCGTGGTCCAAATCACGAAATAGCAATCCCAGGACCGTCAAAAAGCGTCTTGAAGACTTTTTGTGCTTTCTTGTGTCGACGAAAGCAACTCGACAATCTTTATTAGTGGGCGCGGGATAGAATCACTTATCTCAGAAACACTTATCTTACACGTGAAAAGAGGCTTTTCTGACGTGAAATGCGAGCTACAGGCTAAGGCCACCCGCGACTAAGCTCAAGCGAAGTAACAATGTCAAACTCTCAACAAGATTCTAACCTCGTTGCTATGGAAAAAACCATCCTTAAAGAATGGGATGAAAACAACATTATTACAAAGAGCATAAACGCAAACAAGGGATCAGAGCTGTTCAGATTTGTAGAAGGGCCGCCGACCGCAAACGGCTCTCCTGGCGTTCACCACGTTTATGCTCGAGTCGTTAAAGACCTTTTTCTGCGTTACAAAACCATGCGAGGTTACTATGTCCCCCGCGTTAGCGGATGGGATTGTCACGGGCTTCCAGTTGAGATTTCTGTTGAGAAGGAACTTGAATTTAAGGACAAAGCAGGCATCGAAACCTATGGAGTTGAACAGTTCAACAACGTCTGCCGAAGTTCAGTATTTAGTCACATCGATGAATGGGCTGAGATGACCAAGCGTGTGGGCTTCTTTATTGATCTGACAACGCCGTACACGACGATGGACCCACGCTACATCGAATCGGTGTGGTGGTCCCTTAAACGCCTGTGGGAGCGAGATCTTATTTATGAAGGTCACTATGTCGTTCCATATTGTCCGCGCTGCGGCACTGTCTTGAGCACCCACGAGGTAGCACAAGGTTATGCGAACATAAACGAGGAGGCAGCTTTTGTGAAGTTTCCTCTATCCAACCAACGTGAAACCTATTTTTTAGCCTGGACAACCACCCCATGGACTCTGCTTTCGAACGTAGCGCTTGCCGTCAATCCCGACATCACTTATGTCAAGGTGAAGGTCAGGAGCCAATTTCTCATCTTTGCAAAGGCATTGCTGGAAACGGTACTGCGTGATGAGCCGCGTTTTGAGGTGGTAGCTGAGTTTCAAGGAAAAGAACTCAACGGAATGCGGTATCGGTCCCTGTTTGGTGACGAGCAGCTAAGCGTTGTGCTCGCAGATTTCATCACCACGGCTGAGGGCACGGGCATCGTGCATATCGCTCCAGCTTTCGGAGAGGATGACTTCAACGTAGCAAAGGCACACGGCCTTCCCCTCGTCCAGCTCGTGAAACCTAACGGACGGTTCGACGATCACATCGCTTTGGTTGGCGGGCTGTTCTTCACCGAAGCTAACGCCGTAATTAGAGAGGATCTTGCAGCCCGGGGCTTTCTGTTTAAAAGCGAGATGCACGAACACAGCTATCCGTTCTGTTGGCGCTGCGAAACGCCGCTTATGTATTACGCTCGAAAGGCGTGGTTTATAAGGATGAGCTCTTTGCGTGATGTGCTGACTCGAAACAACGAACTGGTTCAGTGGCATCCGCAAGTGCTGAAGCACGGACGCTTCGGCAACTTTATCGAGAATGCCCGTGACTGGGCGCTAAGTCGAGAGCGTTACTGGGGTACGCCTCTACCCATTTGGAAGTGTCCTAACAACCACGTGTCGTTCATCGGGAGCATCGATGAGCTGAAGCAGCGAATGGACTCTAAGGCCGTTGTTAGTGACATCCATAAGCCCTATATCGACCGCATTGTCTTTCCCTGCGACGAATGCGCAGAGACGATGCGCCGTATTCCCGACGTAATAGACTGCTGGTACGACTCTGGTTGCGCCCCTTTCGCATCGCTGCACTATCCGTTCGAGCACAATAACGAGTGCAAGGTGCCGGTGGACTTCATAGCAGAAGGCGTCGATCAGACGCGCGGTTGGTTCTATAGCTTGCATGCAATCGCGAGCGCCGTATTTGGATCGAACGCGTATAACAACGTAATAAGCCTCGGCCACATCGTGGACGAACAGGGTCGAAAGATGTCAAAAAGCAAAGGTAACACGGTTGATCCATGGCAAATTCTGAACAGCGAGGGGGCTGATAGCCTACGGTGGTATCTTTTCAGCGCTGGCAATCCCGGCACTCCTAAAAAGTTCTATAAAGAAGCCATCGTCGAGTCCCAGCGTAAGACGATCTCCACACTTTGGAACGTGCTCTCTTTTTTCACGACATATGCCGAGATAGACCAGTACGATGCAGAGTGGAGCCTCGCCGACGAGCAAAGAAACATCATCGACCGGTGGCTGCGTTCACGACTAAGCGGACTGGTCTTGGACGTAATCACGCATATGGATAGGTACGACTACTATCTAGCGACTGTCGCAATAGACTCATTCATCGAAGAGCTAAGCAACTGGTTCATCAGAATTTCGAGGAGGCGTTTCTGGAAGAATGAACGCGACTTAGACAAAATCTCCGTTTATGTCTCTCTTTTCGAGACTTTGTGGACATTAAGCAAACTGATCGCTCCCTTTACGCCGTTTATTTCCGAGCACTTGTACAAAACTCTTTCTCGCTATACCCAAGGGGCCACAGAAAGCGTTCACCTAGAGTCTTATCCTGATTCCCGAGCCGATCACTTGAACAGCGAGATCGAAAAAGAGATGGACTATGCTAAGCAGATTGTCGAAGTGGGAAGGGCTGCGCGGTCGTCAGCACATATCAAAACGCGACAGCCGCTCAGAGAAATGATCTGCATCGGACCAGAACTCAAGAGCGATGAGCTTAAGTCTGTTGTCAAGAATGAGCTCAACTTAAAGGCTATCTATTTTGAAGCAGACGAAGAGAGTCTCATCGAGTACGAAGTCGCACTTAATTTCGCTAAAGTCGGACCGAAATATAAGGATTTGGTCCCTAAAATCAAACAGGTTCTCAGCAGCTTAGCGCCTCGTGAAGTGCTTGAAAACCTGGATGGCGGCGTTGAGTTCGAGGTCGCCAACACAACAGTCAGCTTGTTTAAGGAAGATTTAATAATCTCGAAAAAAACAAAGCCAGGTCTGATAAAAAGCGAGGATCGGGGCCTTAGCGTCTTTTTAGACACCGAATTAACCCTCGAACTACGCCGAGAATTGCTCGTGCGAGAGGTTGTCAGGAGGATACAAGTCATGCGCAAGGAGCTGGATTTGGCCTACACCGCACGAATCAAGGTCGGTTACCGGTGCTCGGCCGAAGTTTCACAGGCGATTCAAGCATTTGCATCTTACGTCAAAGATGAGACGCTTTCAACATCCATTGTAGAGGGGGAAGTTACAAACGCGCGGCTTAGCAAAGAGTGGCTGATCGAAGGCTACCCAGTTGCAATTTCACTGGCGGAATAGCTCATGGACCTTAGAGAGTGGAGCCCTATCTATCGAGAGATAGTCCGTGATTTCGGATTTAACAGCGCTGAAGATGAACGCTCTGCCCGCATCTTGTCCCACTTGTTGACCTTGAAAGGAAGCTTCGACTCGACGCAAAGCAAACTCCACCACATCATCAATAGACGCAAAGTTCTCGTTTGCGGCAAAGCGCCGACCTTGATTCATGATATTAAGAGCGGCAAAATAGAGGCTCGAGAGACGATCATTGCGGCCGATGGTGCCACGTCCACGCTGTTGGCGCAAGGGGTCATCCCCCACATAATCGTATCCGATCTAGATGGGAACATCAACGATCTAAAACTCGCAAATGCGATGTGCGCGATCATGGTAATTCACGCGCACGGAGACAATATCGATGCCATTGAGGAACACGTCCCGTCACTAAGCGCCGTGCTTGGTACGACGCAGGCGCGGCCACTGACAAACGTGCTCAACATAGGCGGTTTTACTGATGGAGACAGAGCGATCTTTTTGGCGAAAGAGTACGGCGCCAGCACAGTGAGCGCGATCGGATTTGACTTTTCCGACAGCAGCGTTAGTCCAACAAAGAAGAAAAAGCTACAGTGGGCAAAAAAGCTGCTCGAGGAAACGGATGTGAACTTTAAATGAGCTTATCGATCGCTCTTGCCGGCAAGCCCAATACTGGCAAATCAACTTTTTTCAAAGCTGCAACACTTATAAACGTCGAGATAGCAAATTATCCTTTTACAACAATTAACGCTAATCGAGGCACGTCGCATGTGCGCGTGCCGTGTCCGTGCACACAGCTTGAAGCCCGGTGCGGCCACTGTGTTGGCGGGGTGCGATTTGTCCCTATCGAGCTCGTTGACGTCGCGGGCTTGGTCCCAGAAGCTCACAAGGGGCGTGGACTCGGCAATGCTTTCCTTGATAACCTCCGCCAGTCAGAGGCGATCATCAACGTGATTGATGCATCTGGTGGTACTGACATAGAGGGCAACGTGCTCGGCGCGCCCTCGCATGATCCGTTGGAGGACGTTACTTTACTCGAAAAAGAGATCTCTTTATGGGTTGCTGGCATCATCGAAAAGAACTGGCAAAGACTCGCCAAAAAAGCGCACCTTGAGCACAACATTTCGCACGTGATCGCTACTCAGCTAGCAGGACTCAACATAGAGGAATACCAAATCAAAAACGCCTTGATGAAGCTTGGACTTTCCGACAAATCGCCAGAGAACTGGGAACGCGCGGATATAGTAAATTTGTCGCAACAAGTGAGAATGAGCGCAAAACCCATTGTGATAGCAGCAAATAAAAAAGACGTCGCTTCGTCGAGCAACCTCGCACGGATAGGGGAAGTATGCAAAGACGCGGTGGCAACAAGCGGCGAGGCTGAACTTGCGCTTCGACTTGCTCAGCAGAAGGAGCTTATAGCTTACGTCCCGGGTGACACTCATTTCGCGATAGTCGCATCGCTAAATCAGCAACAAACAACGGCTCTGGAGCGCTTGCAAAAATTTATAGAGGCGGAGGGCACAGGGGTTCAAAAGTGCCTGAACACGACGGTGTTCGACGTGCTAAAATACATCGTCGTGTATCCCGTTGAAGACGAACACCGATGGTCAGACAAGCAAGGAAGAGTATTGCCAGACGCATTCTTAATCAAAGAAGGACAAACTGCGAAAGATCTCGCCTTTAAAGTTCACTCTGATATCGGAAGCGGTTTCATATACGCTGTGGACGCACGCACGAAAAAGCGGCTTGGTGAACATCACGAATTGCAAAATGGCGATATAATCAAGATAGTCGCGACTTCGCGTGCCAAGTAGGAAAGATATATGTTCTATGATCTTCTTTTGTAACCAGCACCCCTATTTGGCACGCAATACCTATCCTTAGGAATGTAGCATAAATGCTGAACCGAAGACAAGAGGATAAAAAATGAAATCGATGTATGGATTCATACGGGATGCCTGGAAAACGCCCGAACGCAGTTACGTCAAAAGCCTTATGTGGCAGCGACTGCAAACGTGGCGGCGCGAACCGTCAGTTGTTCGCATCGAACGGCCAACGCGACTTGATCGAGCAAGAAATCTAGGATATAAAGCGAAACAAGGCGTCATTACCGCTCGAGTTAGAACGTGGCGCGGGGGTAGAAGGAAACAGCGCCCACGCGGAGGCCGCAGGACAAAGCATCTCGGAGTGAATCGGCTGACCGCTCGAAAAAGCTCACAGCGCATTGCAGAGGAACGTGCTTCGCATAAGTTCCCCAACTTAGAAGTGTTAAACTCTTACTGGGTAGGACAAGACGGGAAATCGAAGTGGTATGAAATCATACTTATTGATCCAAACCACCCCCGCATCTTGAGCGACCGAAATTTTAGCTGGATGGCGTCTTCACGGGGGCGCGCTTTGCGGGGCAAAACAAGTGCAGGTCGGAAAGGACGCGGTCTAGGGAAAAAAGGCCGAGGCGCCGAGAAAACGGTGCCTTCTCTTAGCGCTCATGGACGAAGAGGGACGTAAGCCCCTTCCCAAGCATCGATCTGCTTCTTATCGTGAATGGCAACGACTCACCACGTCCGGCGAAAAAAAGCAATACACAGCATAGCAGTCAGCGTTTTTGTCCATGGCACTGAAGACGAGAGCAAAGTCGTTGCAGCGTTCCGCTTGATCGTGCCAGAAAACGTGCGAATCGATCGCCAGCCAGTCACAGGTCACTTCGGAAACGCTATAGTCATTCTTAAAGCACGAACAGGAAAAGCTCAAGCGATACGCCAAGTTATTGACGCGATTAGGAATAAGCTCCCCAAACGTGACTTAATACAGTTGCGAGGGCAAATTCCTCAACATCTCAGCGAAAGATGTATACTGGTTGTGAAATTCGACAAACAGGCAGCTGCACGTGGGGTCCTAGCGCGAGGTAAAGCTGACCCAATAGTCGTTCGAGCAAAGATAGCGGCATATCCAGCTCGTCTCGATATAGCGGCCGAGATTGCACGCGATTTCTTGAACAATGCATATATATGTTGATATAGGGGTTCACGCCTTTCCCGAAGGTGCAGATACGCCAAAACGGCTCAACCTCACCGCTTACGGTCTCGGCTTTTCTCAAATCGTAGTAACAGCCCATTCACCGTATTGGGCCCAGTTTCCAGATTCGAGTTTACCCTTAGGGGTCGAGATTGTCGCGGCTACCGTTCGCGATTTACGTAAGCAAATTGCTTACTTTCGAGATATATCGACAGTCGTAAGCGTGCATGGTGGCGATGAGCGCATTAACAGGGCAGCGTGCAAGGACGACCGAGTCGATGTCCTAATGCACCCTGAACGGGGGAAGCACAGCGGCATAAACCAAGTAACGGCAAAACTCGCCGAGAAGAATGAGGTCGCGCTCGGCTTCAGCTTAGATTATTTTTGGAAAACAGAAGAACTGGAGAGATCTCGCTTGCTCGCGTTCCAGCGCAGAAACGTCTCATTGTGCCAGAAGTTTGGAGTGCAGGTCATTGTTACAAGCGGTGCGTATTCGCACTTAGACCTGCGATCTCCCCGTCAACTTAAAGCGCTTGCAAGGCTTTTGCTTTTAACTGATGGAGAAGCCGACATCGCCTTGTCCAAAGTGCCGCTGAACATCATAAAACGCAGAGCACAGAAAAAAGAGGCGAGGCTATGAAGCCACTTGCACCTACTTTGCGAGACAACCATCGGTACGTTGCCTTCAGGCTGAATTTTGAAGATCCGGTAACAGCCAGGGATCTAAAAGCAGAGATAGCAGGAACTGCAAAAAGCCTTTTTGGGGATGTTGGCGTGAGCAAGCTGAACGTCAGAGTCGTCGCGTTTGACGGGACAAAAGGACTTGTGCGATGTGACTTCCGACACGTTCCAGAAGTACAAGCGGTGTTAGCAAGCATAGGCAAAATTAAGGACAATCGGGTATGCGTGACGACTATAGGCACTTCAGGAACGATAAAGGCTGCTATAGAAAAGTATTTACAAATTGAAGAGAAAATACGACGCATTATATCTTCTTATGTGACAGTGCCCGTATCCGGGAAAGCAGTGAGGATATGCGGCAAGGAAATTGATATAATTCCAGAAGATACAGAGACTATTGATCGCGCTGATGTCCAATTCATCGGCATCACGATCGACGACAACGAGAGGCTAATATAATGCAGATGGCACCACAAATGGGGTACGACAGAGCAATCACCGTGTTTTCACCAGACGGTAGGCTATTTCAAGTAGAATATGCGCGCGAAGCTGTGAAACGGGGTACCACGTCTGTTGGTATAAAAGCAAAGGATGGCGTGGTCTTACTCGTGGATAAACGTATCTCAAGTCGGCTCCTAGAGCCTCAATCCACCGAGAAGATCTTCCAGATAGACGATCATATTGGCGCTGTGACTTCCGGCCTCGTGGCTGATGCTCGAGCATTGGTCGACCGTGCCCGTGTCGACGCGCAGATAAATCGCGTTGTGTATAATGAACCCATTGGCATTGAAGCACTAGCGAAAAAGATTGCTGACCATAAACAAACGTTCACGCAGTACGGCGGCGTTAGACCCTATGGGACCGCATTGCTTATCGGCGGCATTGATGATTCTGGCCCGCGCCTTTTTGAAACAGATCCTAGTGGCGCCCTTTTAATGGTCAAGGCCACGGGAATCGGCTCGGGGAGAAATGCCGTTATGGAGTTTCTCGAAGAGAAGTATGACGAAAACGCCGATATTGACAACGCCATAAAAATCGGACTTGAAGCGCTCTACAAGGCAACTGAAGGTAAGATTACAGTCGACACCATCGAAATTGCTGCTATATATGCGAAAGATAACCGTTTTAAAAAGCTAGGCACGGATGAGCTCAAAGCGTATGCCAAGAGTGTACTCGATTCGATGCCTAAAGAGTGATGGTTTCAGATTTTTTTACGCCTGCATGAACGAACGGCACTGAGAGGAGTACGCAAATGGTATCTCTCGATAATGCAGTTGTCGCTCGATTTGCAAGAGGTGGTGAACACTTTGAGGTGCTTGTTGACCCCGAAAATGCTTTATCATTGCGAGAAGGTCGTGATATCGAAATGGATGGTGTTCTAGCGATTGAAGAGATATTCAAGGACGCGTCAAAAGGGGAAAAAGCGTCTGATGAAGGCCTCAAAAACGTGTTTGGCACAACAGACCCCGCAGCTATTGCAAAACGCATAATTACAGAAGGGGACCTTCATCTCACCGCTCAGCAGAGGCACAATATTCAAGAGCACAAGCGAAAGCAGCTAATCGCTACCATCGCTGCTAATGCTATAAATCCACAAACAGGCCTGCCACATCCACCCCAGCGAATAGAAAAGGCGCTTGAAGAAGCAAAAGTGAACGTAGATCCTTTTAAAAGCGTCGACGAACAAGTCAATATCGCGTTAAAAGCAATCAGACCACTAATACCTATCAGATTTGAGGAAGTAGATATTGCTGTTAAGGTACCAACCCACTACGCTGCAAAATCACAGGGCGCCATTCAGCGCTTTGGCAAAATCGTCAAACAGGAGTGGCAACAGGACGGCTCTTGGATAGGCGTGGTCCGGTTTCCTGCAGGACTGCAAAATGATTTCTATGAGCTCGTGAATCGATTATCGAGGGGGGAAGCCGAGACGCGAATCATTACCCGGGAAGGACAAAAATGAGGAAACAAGAAAAAGTCGACAAAACGATCGTCGTGCCCGGAGACCTTCTGTCTGATGACGCAGCCAAAGCCGCAGAAGGGACCTACACCGAAAATGGGAAAGTCTACTCTTTGATATATGGGCTTGCTGATGAAAGGGAAAAGATACGCGTAATTCCTCTTTCTGGAAAGTACCTCCCAACAATTGGCGACGTAGTCATTGGAATGGTATCGGACATCAGCTTCTCAAATTGGAAAGTTGACATCAACTCACCATACGAAGCGCTTATGCACATATCAGAGTACCCGCGACGCATTGAATCGAGCGAAATGGCGAAGATTATGCGCGTAGGCGACCTTGCGATTTTTAAGGTAGTCGATGTTGATCAGTCAATGAAAATCGAACTCGCGCCTCGAGAAGGCCAATTGCGTGTATTGCAAAGCGGCAGGGTCGTCGAGATATCATATACAAAAGTCCCGCGGGTTATCGGACGGGCCGGATCAATGATTAGCTTGCTCAAGGATAAACTCGACGTCAACATCTTCGTCGGGAAAAACGGCCGAATTTGGATCAACGGAAACGCGGCGGATGAAGAGCTCGCTATCAAAGCGATTAAACGGATTGAAAAAGAGGCCCATACGTCCGGACTTACAGACAGGATAACCAAGTTTCTAGAGGAAGAAAAGCATGGAGTTTATGAAAAACGGTAAGAGAATAGACGATCGTCTTCCCAACGAGTTGCGTCCAATCAAATTTGAAGTCGGCGCGCTCGAACGGGCTGATGGCTCGTGTTATGTCGAACACGGTGGGAACAAGGTAATCGCCGCAGTTTATGGGCCGAGGGCAGTGCACCCCAGGCACTTGCAGGAAGCGAACCGCGCAATAATAAGGTATCGCTACAACATGGCGTCTTTTTCCGTGGAGGAAAGAAAACGTCCAGGCCCAGACCGAAGGAGCGTAGAAATCTCAAAAGTGAGCAGAGAAGCGATTGATCCTGTCATTATTAAAGAGTTCTATCCAAGGTCAACAATTGACATCTTTGTGGAGATCCTGCAGGCAGATGCTGGCACTCGGTCAGCCGGGATAAATGCGGCATCCGTCGCGTTGGCCGACGCAGGAGTGCCGATGCGTGGTCTTATATCCTCGTGCGCTGTGGGCAAAGTAGATGAAACCGTCGTGCTCGATCTGGTGAAGGAAGAGGACAATTACGGTCAAGCAGACATGCCAATCGCTATGGACGTGCGGACAGGGGAAGTCACGCTTCTCCAAATGGATGGCCATCTAACATTGGACGAGTTTGAGCAAGCGTTAGAACTTGGGAAGATCGGATGCGCGAGCATAGCTGAAATGCAAAGAGAGGCCCTAATTCAGAAATATCGAGGAGAAGAAAATGAATGACGTCATTGCGGAGATAAGAAAAGATTACATCTACGGGCTTGCCAAGCGAAGTGAAAGGGCAGACGGCCGGGCGCTCGACGAATATCGTCCAATACAGGTCGAGGTTGGATTAATAGACAAAGCTGAAGGGTCAGCGAGAGTCAAGATAGGAAACACGCAGATTCTCGTCGGCGTAAAGCTGCAACCTGGAGAGCCTTTTGCCGACGCGCCTGATACGGGTGTGATAATAACTAACGTTGAGCTCGTTCCCCTAGCCTCTCCGTCTTTTGAACCTGGTCCGCCAAATGAAAATGCGATAGAGCTTGCGCGTGTGGTAGATCGTGGCGTTCGCGAATCGGGTGCCATTGACTTGTCTCAACTGACCTTGCCAGACGGCAAGGTATGGATCGTTTTCATCGACGTGCACGTCTTAGACCACGATGGAAATCTTATAGACGCTTCTGCCTTGGGCGCGCTCGCGGCGCTCGTAAATGCAAAGAAGCCGTCTGGGCGATACGGCTACGGGCCTGATGAAGCGCTTCCAATCAAAGAATATCCAATCGCCGTGACTGCTGTTGACCTCGATGGAGAGATTATGCTCGATCCATCATTAGATGAAGAAACCATCGCGTCCTCTAGACTTACGGTCATATCCGGCTTGCAGGGAACTCTGGCAGGAATGCAAAAAAGCGGAACAGGCACGCTTTCAACGGAAGAGATAGCGCGTATCGTGAAGCTCGCGAGCAGCAAAGCAATGCAGATCAGAGAAGAATTTTTTGGTGGCTCCACGGATGGTTAAGAAGGGCGCTCGCAAGAAGGGAAGAAAGACTCGTTCTGCGGGCCGTTTCGGCCCCCGATATGGTCGTAAGATCCGCAAGCGAATTGCCGACGTTGAATCGGCGATGAACCAAGCGCACAAGTGCCCGGCGTGTGGGCGGAAGGCGGTATCGCGAAAGGGGACAGGTATATGGACGTGCGCAAAGTGCCACACAACGTTTGCCGGCGGCGCGTACATGCCCGAAACCTCCGTGGGAAAGACCGTTGCACGTTCAATTCGTCGTGCAAGCGACGAACAAGAACAGCTTTTAACAAGATCTGCAGGGTGATTTCACGGTTTACAAATGTATTCGCTGCAAGCGTGAGGTCGAAGTTGAATCTGAGTATGGCGGCATCAGATGTCCTTATTGCGGCCATCGCATACTGATAAAGGAGCGGCCCACGATCATCAAAAAAGTGAAGGTGCTATAGGAAAAGTGCCCGTGGGGCCCAACAACAGATCACCGCACGTGGGAAATGAGCGACATTATAAATAACACACCGAATCAAGAAGCGTTGAGCGCAACGTACCTCATAGATGCCCACAACGTCGACTATCTGTACGAATCGATTTCTCCAGAGCTAGAGACCATTGCCATAGCCGGAGCGCGATCATCAGTCAAAATCCACAAGACCGCCAAGAAGCTAGTTATCAACATCAATGCCTCAGATATACCCTCGTGCCGGGCCGCAACAAATTCGTGGCTCAGATTAGCGCTCATTGCTACTGATGTTGATGAACTGGTTGCCGATACGTTAGAGGAGTGGACCCAATAATTTCGCCTTGCGTCGAGGACGAACGATACTGAGAGGAGAATGCTTAAATGAGTGCCGAATTACCACCGCAAATACAAAATCAAGTTGCGCAACTGCAGCAACTCCAACAGCAAGCGCAGGCGCTTGCTGTCCAACGAAGTCAACTCGAGCTCGCGTTGAACGAGGCTAAACAAACTCTAGCTGAGCTCGATAAGCTCGACGAAAAAGCGGTAATCTTCAAAACCGTCGGAACGATCCTCGTTCGCTCGAATAAGGACCAGGTTAACGGCGAGCTAACAGAAAAAAAAGAGACGTACGAAGTGCGTTTGAAGAGCCTTGAAAGGCAAGAAGAGCGCGTCCAGACGCGTTTCCAGCAGCTGCAACAGCAGCTCCAAAAGGCACTCGGCGGTGGAACCGCACCACAGGGCGCGTGATCTTTTTTTTTCGTGTACGGAGAGGTTTGCGTTATGTCGGCTTTGAGTAGACCTCCTCCTCTTTTGGCAAAAACTTGTCTGTGCTATTGACCTCCTCAGTAGGGGGCTCCCCGCTCAATATCACAACGACGTCAGCGAGTTCTTCAGTGCAGTTGAAAATCCAGGCTCTGCCCCGAAGATTATGGTCTCTTTACCATGCTCCATTGCTTTTGATAGCACCGGCTTAAAATCAGCATCCCGGGTAACAATCGCGATAATATCGATATTGGGATTAAAAATGAGCTCAGTAGCTTCAACTGCAAGTCGAACGTCAACGTCACTTGAACTGACTACTGGTTCAAATCCCTGATTTTCAATTGCCTCCACAAGCTTCTCTGACGCATACTGATTGAGGTAAACTCTACCTACCTTGATGTCACCAAATTCCTTCAGGGTGTTTCGTATTTCCTCAAGGTCAATTTGAAATTCCTTGCGAAGCATATTGGGCCCATCAACCAGCAGTCCAATGCCCTTGCGGGCTCTTTCTCGCCGGCTGATTATCGTCCTAATTTTGAATCGATCTTTGATATGTGGAATAGCTGGCATAAGGACAAAAACTCCTGCTATTACAAAAATGGCCAATTAATAGACAAGATTAATTTACGGCGGTGTGTTATATATCTTTTTCTTTATGCGTGCAAAATATGCGTTCTACGCAAGATTAAAAGCCCTGTAAGTGTTCTCCACGAGGATAGACGCTGTATCATCAAAGGTCATCTCCCATATCCGCGATATGGCGACAACAGCATCGGCGACCAAGGCCGGTTCGTTCCGACCACGACGTGCGGCTTGATATGGGCTATCGGTCTCAATTATGACCACTTCTGGTGGAGCGCCCTCAACGAGCTTCTGGTGGTGCGGCGATTGACACACTCGCGTTGGAATTGAAATATAGTGTCCGCAGTCCGCAATGGCGTTGAGCAACTCGGCGCTTCCTCCGTAACAGTGGTATACTGCTTGGTCAACTCGATGCACGAGCTTAAAAACGCGTTCTTCTGCATCGCGGCTGTGAATGACGAGTGGTAAGCTGAGCTCCTGGCTAAGTCGAATGAATCCGCGAAACGCATCCTCTTGTTGCGCCCTTCGAGGTTCCTCCTTAGCGTGATAAAAATCCAATCCGACTTCACCAATCGCTATCGCAGAATCTGCGTTTTGTCGAATGAATTCGTCGACGAGTGTTTTTTCGTCTAAATGAAGTGGGCTGAGCCCATAAGCTGCGTACACGTTCTCATACTGAAGCAAGTCTTGGGTTACACAGTTCGATCTGAGGTCAGTGCCCGAATTGATAAATGCTATCTGTGCGTCGAACGCTCTGTCAATGACTGATTGACGATCCTTATCAAACGCAGGCATATCGACGTGGCAGTGAGAGTCAAAAAGATGCCATCGCAATGCTATCCACCGTCTCTTGCCTTAAGTCGATTTATCGCGCTGATCATTGCCTCAACGGACGCAATCACAATGTCGCCTCGGGCGGCCCGCGCCGTTACGAGGTTGCCACGCGAGTCTTCGACGCCAATGACGACGTCGGCAAGTGCGTCGGTCCCCCCACTGATAGAGTCTATCCGAAACGTTCTTAAATGCACGTCGGTCGCCCCCAAAATATCGTGCACTGCGTTGATAGCAGCATCGACCGGGCCGACACCTACCCGGGCTCCTATTTTGGTTTTCCCCTCAACAACCGCTTTCACCGTAGCGGTCGGCGTGACGCGATTGCCCGTCATAACCGACAGCTCTTCGAGCAAGATTGCAGGCTTCAACACCTCATTTGTCACGGCTTCTGCTATAGCGTACAGGTCAACGTCAGTAACTCGTCGACCCTTGTCGCCAATTTCCTTAACGCGGCCCATTATGCGAGTAAGCTCTTCTTCGTCGACGTCAATGTGAGCGTCTTTAAGCATCTGGCGCACCGCGTGCTTGCCAGCGTGCTTGCCAGCCACGAGTCGGCGACGCTGACCTACCATTTCGGGCGTCATGATTCCTGGCTCAAACGTATCAGCGCGCTCAATTACGCCACGCGAATGGATCCCGGATTCGTGTGAGAAAGCGTTTTCGCCAACAATTGGCATCGTGGAGGGTATGTTTATTCTAGTGAATCGTTCGACTAGTCGAGACGTCTCGAGAAGGTACTGCGTGTTGATGTTCAGCTTCGCTCCAAAGATGCTCGACAGACTCATCGCCGTTTGGGCGAGGTCAGCGTTCCCCGCTCTCTCACCAATGCCGTTAATCGTCACTTGGACTTGATTAGCGCCTGCTTCGATTGCTGACAAGCTGTTCGCCACAGCCAGGCCGAAATCGTTGTGGCAGTGCACGTCAATGGGGACTTTCACGAACTCCCTAATCTCTTTAACGAAGTTGTACATCCTTGAGGGGGCCATAATGCCCACTGTATCGGGTATGTTGATGATGTCAGCTCCAGCAGATTCTACGCCTCGGCAAACATGAAGAAGGAACTCCATCTCAGTCCGAGTGGCATCCATTGCAGAAAAGAGGCATTTCGTTCCATGATCTTTAACATATTCGACTGCGTCTACCGACAGATCATAGACTTCCTGTCTCGTCTTTTTCATTGAATATTTTAACTGCACGTCTGACGTTGAGGCGAAAACGTGAATAAGCCCTACGCCAGCGTCCAAGCAC